>FWPV01000688.1_pt1 | contig 103946 bp, 96 predicted proteins | sample 2228371 | NCBI WGS metagenome assembly FWPV01 (sample SAMEA103939776, study PRJEB20133) | metagenome
GTGAGGGCGCTGACGGTCACGGTCGGTGCGGTCGCGTCATAGGTGGCGGAGGCGGTGTTGGATGCGGTGTTGGCATTGCCGGCAGCGTCGGTGAAGGCGCCGGCCGGGACGGTCACGGATACCGTTCCATCGGCGGAGGGCGTCAGCGTCACGGTGTAAGTGGTGCCGGAGCCGCTGAGGGTTGCGGTTGCGTTGACCAGGGTGAGATCACCGACCTCGAAATCGGTCGATGCTTCCGAGAGCGTGATGGTGGCGGTGTACTCGCCGCTAGTCGGGCCGGTGAGCGTCCCGATGCTGACAGTCGGTGGCGTGGTGTCGTAGGTGGCGGACGCGGTGTTCGACGCCGTGTTGGCGATGCCGCTGCCATTGGTGAAGGCACCGTCTGGGACGGTCACCGAAACCGTCCCGTCCGCCGCCGGCGTCAGTGTGACGGTGTAGGTGGTGCCCGAACCGCTCATCGTTGCGGTGGCGTTGACCAGGGTGAGGTCGCCAACGACGAAGTCCGTGGAGGCATCGCTCAGCGTGATGGTGGCCGTATACTTGCCGCTGGTCGGTCCGGTGAGTTCGCTGATCGTCGCGGTCGGCGGCGCGGTGACATAGGTGGCTGATGCGGTGTTGGATGCGGTGTTGGCATTGCCGGCATTGTCGGTGAAGGCGGCGGCCGGGACGGCCACCGACACGGTTCCGTCGGCGGAAGGAGTGAGGGTGACCGTGTAGGTTGTGCCCGAGCCGGTCATCGTCGCGGTGGCATTCACCAGCGTCAGGTCGTCGACCTCGAAATCGGTTGAGGCCTCGCTGAGGGTGATGGTGGCGGTGAACTTGCCGCCAGTTGGGCCGCTGAGCGCGCTGATCGATACCGTCGGCGCGGTCCGGTCGGGGGTGATCGAAACGGCATTCGACTGCGTGTTGCTGTTGCCGGCTGCGTCCGTCGCCTTGTTTTGCGGCACGATAACGCTCAGACTGCCGGTGGACCCAGGCGTCAGGGTGATCGTGTAGACCGCACCCGAACCGGTGAGCGTCGCCGTGCCATTGACGACGACAAGATCGCTCGCGGTAAAGCCGGTGACCGCTTCGCTGAAGGTCGCCGTGGTGGTGTAGACACCGGCGGAGACCGTGATGGGGCTGAGGACGACGCTTGGCGGATTGAAAACGAAATAGCTGGAGGTCGTGGCATTGCGGACGAGTGCGTTGCCGCTCGTGTCCGTGATGCTGGGGGTCGTGGCCTGCGCGAGCGCCACCGTGCCTTCGAGCCCTGCCAGGTCGCCTCCCGAAACCGTGACGCGATAGACCGAACCCGACACGGCATCCACAGAGACCGTGCCTCCAGTCACGCCGGTGACGGTGAAATCCTCCGGGCCGACGCCGGTCACCGCTTCGCTGAACGTCACCTCCCAGATCAGCGAGTCAGCGGTCGTTGTCGAGGTCGTGGGGCTGTAGCGGGTGATGGACTGCACCTGTGGCCCCACGGCGTCGATAGCTGTGCCCTGCAGGCGGATGTAGGAGCTCGCCTGATCCGGGTCGTTCGATGGAATAATCACGTCGAACGAAAACGGACCGGGCGACGTCGGCGTGTAGGTGAAGTCGTGCGTGCTTGTCGCCCCCTGGATCAGGGAGAAGCTTGTCGCCGATGTGAAGGCCAGGTTGCTGACATTGGTGACGTTGGCGAAGGAAAGGCTGCCATTGCTGGCGAGCACATTGCCGCCGGTGTTCTCGACCGAGATATAGTTGATGCGGGCAGTGCCGGCCTGAACGTTGGCAAATGTGAACGTCGCCCCGTTGGGCAAACTGGTCGCGCCCTGCTTCAGTTTGATGTTGGGTGGGGCGCAGTCGGGGTCCGCCGACATATCGATCCCTATGTAACTGGCAACGCCCGTTGTGCGGGCGCCAAGATCCGGCGACTGCAGCGGCGATCTGTGCAGCGACCAGATCGGGATAGCATCTCTCCAGGCATCGTAAAGCCCCACATAGGCGCGAGTGTTGCCTGTTCCCGTAAGGTAAGCGGGATAGACCTCAACGGCGGTTGTCTGGGTCGGCAACTGTCCAATCGGAGCATTGGCGTAACCATAGAGCGATACATTCGTCGACGCGCTCTCTATCCAGCCCAAGAGAGACAAGGATCGGCCTGGCATGGTGTCATCGTTGTATGCCGTCCAGCTGATGTCAACAGTCGCCATCGTTGCATTGGCGTAGCTACCCGCCAGGCAGGCGCCGTCGGTCCTGTAAGCATAGGTTACAGAGGGATTGATCCAATCCGCGGCCATGGCGGTCTGCGGAACGACAACGACCGACGTCATCAGCGTGATGGCGCAGGCGACCACAACTGGATACTGGAAGCGCTTCCGGCTCGGATCCTTCCGGCCAACATACGCCATTGTCGCCAGGAATCTGGGCCGATAGAGCAGGATCACAAGATTCAGAATCAACGCCAACACGACTAATTCCCCCCGGTGATCGCGTCTGGCGCGCAACCACAACAAAGTTTCTTAGTCGTTGGAACTAGAGAACCGTGCTATATTACGGAATACCAATAAATCGAATGATCCATTATCGAGATTCGGAATAATGCCCTCCGCAGAGAGGCGGTTCCGATCGCCCTTTATTTTAGTATTTTCTTATCGATGTGTGCTCTGATCCCCATAGTGGACCGTTCATGACTCGAATTTTCCGCCGTAATCTCCCGGTTGGTGAGGAAGCGGAACATGTCGGCATCGAAGTTCACGATCGTGCAGAAGGCGTGATCTTGAAACAGGGCGTCGGTGCCATGAAGGGTGCTTCCGGCATCGGTTGTGTTCTGTCCGGTCTTTTCAGCTGTGGGCCAATGTTGCCACACGCACCATCATGGCGCCTGAGCATAGGCCGATCGACATCGTCAGCGGATTTGTCGGCGGCGTCGTCTTCGTCTGGCTGCTGCGCAGGGCATGAGCGAGCTGGGGGGCTTCCTGGAGGTCGCGGACTGCGATTTGGAGTCAGATCCGCGGCCGGGAAGGGGAGCGCATGTCTTTTATCCTCCAAGGGAGAACGCGGACATTGGTGCGCACATTGTGGGCCGTCGCTTTCGGGTCGAAGCAAACATTAGACCCGGTCTGTTCCGCAAAGATCGGTAAGCGCGAATTCCCACATGCCTGTAAGCGTCCCCTTCAAACTTGGATGCGCTATCGTGCTCATCGAGCTCGTTCCTTGACCAGCGAGTCGTACCTTCAATCTTGAAGGGCTTCGGGAAGGTCGCTGAGGATTTGGCCCATCGCCAGATTGTTTGCTTCTGCACCCGATAGCGTTTGGCGACATCGCGATCCGTCAGGAGCTGATCGGAGAATGTCAGGTCGCTATCTGGAGACGATGCGGATCGAACGCGGGACGCCGGCTCGGTTGCCGCAGGGGCAGCCCCCTGAGCGAAGGCAAACAAGTCTGCTTCGGCTTCCGTGCACCCCGACTTGGCGCGGGCATAACTATTTCTATCGAGGATTTTGGGGCTTGTGGGGCGGCTTGCCTTATCAGGCCGAGACATAGCTACACTCTTTCTCCGCGTGGCGGATTCAAAGTAGGTAGCACGTCTTGCGCTTCGCTCAGCTATCGCTGAGCCCTAACGTTTAATTGATGATCCCATCTAGCATGAACACATCAGAAACGGCGACATGCGGGAGCGAAAAAATCGGACCGTCGCGAAAAAACGAGATGATGGTCTGAATGATGGGCCAATTTGATGGCGCGGGCGAAAATGCGAATAATTTCATGCACTTACAAGGATAAATGGCGGAGGAGGTGGGATTCGAACCCACGGTACGGTTTCCCGCACGCCGGTTTTCAAGACCGGTTCCTTAAACCGCTCGGACACTCCTCCGGTCTCCGCCTTATGCGCAAAGCCGATGCGCTTTGCAAGGTGGATTTGTCTGAGCCGGAGAAACCGCCCGAAGCCCCATGGCTCCCGGCTCAAGAGACGGGACGCCGCATGAATATCGCCAAGTATGGCGCAGCTTCCATTATGAGTCCATTAACCATGCTCGTAAATGTCTGAAACAATCCACTACAATTGTTCGCAATTCTGCCATGTTGTGCCCGGTTTACTGCACCGTAACGGGACGGTTGGCGTCGCCTTTCGAGGGGGCGCAGCAGCAGGGGGCTGCGACCGGGAAATTCGGCAAGTGGGACAGATGAGACAGGCAGGCGGCGCAACCTTGATCAGCGGAGCGAAATGGCTCGCTTTGACCGTTCTTTGCGCGACGCTGGCCTCGTGCTCGACCACCGGCGACAAGCCGTCCGGCAAGAAACGCTCCAAGGAATACTTTGCCGAATCCGAATACGGCGTGAAGGCGAGCCCGCGGCTGGTCAAGAACGGCCCGGTGCCCAAGGGCGGCGGCCGCTACATGGTCGGCAAACCCTATACGGTGAAGGGCAAGGTCTACGTTCCGAAGGACAATCCCGCCTACGACAAGACCGGCATCGCCTCCTGGTACGGCTCGGCCTTCCACGGCCGCCAGACCGCCAATGGCGAGCTCTATGACCAGTACCATCTGTCGGCGGCGCATCCGACCCTGCCGCTGCCGAGCTATGCGCGGGTCACCAATCTGGAGAACGGCAGCTCGGTGATCGTGCGTGTTAACGACCGAGGGCCGTTCCATTCGAACCGCATTATCGACCTGTCCAACAAGACCGCCGACATGCTCGACATGCAGCACAGCGGCACCGGCAAGGTGCGCGTGCAATATGTCGGTCCGGCACGGATGGACGGCCATGACATGCCCTATCTGATGGCTTCTTATGTGAAGAAGGGCGACCGCTCGCCGGTGGTCGATCCGCAGGGCCAGATCGCAAGCGGCGTGATGGTGGCCTCCGCCAATCACTCGACCTTGCCGGCAAGCCCCGCCTACCAGGCACCGACCATGACCAGCCTTGCCGGTCCGACGCCGTCTGTGCCCGATCCGTCGGCCGCATCTTCGGCCGAGGCATCTTCGGCGTTTGATCAATTCGTGCTTCTGCCTGAATTCGGGCCCTTGCCAAGCCAGCGGCCGCTCGACGGGCACTACCTGCGGCTGCCCGATGCATCCGCTGCCTCGGCCTATGCACCGGCTGCGGCCGAAGCGCCGGCGGCGCTTGCCATCGGCGAAATAATGGTGCGCAATGACGGCCTGACTGAGGCCTCGATTCTGTCTTCGGTCGCGCGCGGCGCCACCAAGCTGTCCGCACGGCGATAGACACCAGGCCGGCCGGGTCGCTTGCAAAAGCGGGCCGGCAGACCCGTGGCGAGCAACAGAAGTAGACGATGCGACACAGCCTTGCCCTTGCCCTCCTGTTCGCAGCCTTTGTCCTTTTCCGCCCGGCGCTTGCCCAGCAAGCGCAGCCGAAGCTGTTCGAGACGAAGGCTCAGCAGGTCCTGATGATCGAGGCGTCGACGGGCACCGTGCTGCTCGCCAAGGGCGAGGACAAGCCCTTGCCACCCGCGTCGCTCGCCAAGCTGATGACGCTCGACGTGGTGTTCGATGCCATCCGACGCCGCGAAATCGGGCTGGAGACCGTCTACAAGGTGTCGGAGCACGCCTGGCGCACCGGCGGCGCGCCTTCGCGCACGGCGACGATGTTTGCCGCCCTGAATTCGCAGATCCGGGTCGACGACCTGCTGAAGGGTGTTGCGGTCCAGATGGCCAACGACGCCTGCATCATTCTGGCCGAGGGCATCAGCGGCAGTGAAGCGGATTTTGCCAAGCGCATGAACGAGCGCGCCCGGGCGCTCGGGCTGACGGCAAGCGCGTTTGCCAATCCGACCGGGCTTCCCGATCCGGGCAACCGCACGAGCTTGCGCGACATGGTGACCCTGGCCCAGCATCTGCACCAGACCTACCCAGAGTTCTACGGACTGTTCACCCAGTCGGAGTTCGAATGGAACAAGATCCTGCAGCGCAATCGCAACCCGCTCTTGGGCCGCAGCGCCGGCGTGGACGGGCTCGCATCGGGCTTTGCAGAGGAGAGCGGCTATGCGCTCGTTGCCTCGGCCGAACGCGACGGGAGGCGGCTGTTCCTGGCGATCAGCGGGCTTGCGAGCGACAAGGAGCGGACGGAGGAGGCCGTGCGCCTGTTCGACTGGGCGTTTGGCGCCTTCGAGATGCGTCATCTGTTCAAGCCGGGTGAGGTGATCGGAGCGGCCAGCGTTTATGGCGGCGATGCCGGCGATGTCGGGCTGGTGGCCGACGGGCCGGTCGATGTGTTCGTTGCAACCGACGATCCCGAACGGCTGCAGGCCAAGATCGTCTACCGCTGGCCGCTGCGCGCGCCGATCGAGGCCGGAGCGGAGGTCGGGGTGCTCAAGGTCTCGTCGGGCGAACGTCTGCTGCGCGAGGTCAAACTCAAAAGCGCTGTCGCGGTCGGCGAGGGCACGCTCAGTCAGAAGGCGGGAGACGCGCTGTTTGAGCTGCTTTTCTTCTGGCTCTGACGTTTCCTTTGCGGTTTCGCCGACCCAACTTATAGGCTAAACAGGGCAAAACGGCCGCAGCGGCTGGCAGTGCAGGGCAAAGAACGTGTCGAAGAGTGGCGGATTGTTCGTGAGTTTCGAGGGAGGTGAGGGGGCCGGCAAGTCGACCCAGATTCGCCGCCTCGCCGACCACCTGCGCCGTCGCGGCTTCGATGTCATAACCACCCGGGAACCCGGCGGATCGGCGGGCGCCGAGGCCCTGCGCCACGTGCTTCTCTCGGGGGCGGCCGAACCCTTCGGCATCCGCATGGAGGCGCTTCTGTTTGCCGCGGCGCGCAACGATCATGTGGAGACTGTGATACGTCCGGCGCTCGCCAAGGGCTTCATCGTGCTGTGCGACCGTTTCATGGATTCCTCGCGAGTCTATCAGGGCGTTACGGGCAATCTTGAGCCTGAGTTCATCGATGCGCTCGAACGGATCGCTGTCAACGGTGTCGTGCCGGACCTCACGCTGATCCTCGACCTGCCGGCCTCGACCGGGCTCGAGCGCGCGCGCGGCCGACTGGCAGCAGGGGCGGAGGCGGGGACGGCGCCCGACCGCTTCGAGCGCGAGGAACTGGACACCCACGAGAAGCGCCGGGAGGCCTTTCTCGACATCGCAGCCGCGGATCCGAAACGTTGCCGGGTCATCGATGCGGCGCTGAGCGTCGGCGAGATTGCCGAAAACATCGCCGCCGTTGTCGAGCCGATGATCACTGATCGGGTTCAGATCGACAAGCGCGAACCGGTTGGCGCCGAATGAGCGAGGAACGTTATGGTGTCCTCGACGGGGCGATTGCGCCGGCCGTCAATACCAAGCTGTTCGGGCATGAGGAGGCCGAGGCCTTCCTCGCGCGCACCTATCGCTCGGGCAAGGGCCATCATGCCATCCTGATCGAGGGACCGGAAGGGATCGGCAAGGCGACGCTCGCCTTCCGCTTTGCCAATCATGTGCTGACCCACCCCGACCCGACAAGCGCGCCCGAACGGATCGCCGATCCGGACCCGGCGTCTGCGGTCAGCCGGCAGATCGCGTCGGGTGCCAGCCACAACCTGCTCTATCTCACCCGGCCGGTCGACGAGAAGACCGGCAAGGTCAGGACGGCGATCACCATCGACGAAGTACGCCGCGCCGGGCATTTCTTCTCGCAGACCTCGGGCACCGGCGGCTGGCGCATCGTCATCATCGACCCGGCCGATGACCTCAACCGCAATGCCGCCAATGCAATCCTGAAGATCCTCGAAGAGCCGCCGAAGCGGGCCATGTTCCTGGTGCTGTCGCATGCGCCGGGCAAGCTCTTGCCGACCATCCGCTCGCGTTGCCTGCCGCTCAAGCTATCAGCCCTGACCGACACCGCGATGCGCCAGGCGCTCGGTCAGCTGGGCCTCGCCATCGCCGGCGAGCAGGCCGAGCGCGTGCTGTCTCTCTCCAAGGGCAGCGTGGCGCAGGCGCTGAAGCTTGCCAATTACGGCGGCGCCGACATCATCGAGGCCTTCGAGAAGCTGTTGCGCGAAAACGGGCCGGCGGCGCGCAAGACGATGTACAAGCTCGCCGAGGCGCTGAGCGCCAAGGACAGCGACGTCGCCTTCGGTTTCTTCATCGAGCATCTGGGCGAATTCCTGATGGCGGAGGCGCGGGCGGCGGCACTTTCCGGCAATCTTGGCCGGGCGGAACATTTCGCCAGGCTGTCGTCCACCGTCACCGAACAGCTGGCGGTCGCCGGCGCCTACAATCTCGAGCGCAAGCAGACCATCCTCGACATTCTGTCGACCGTGGCCGCCTGAGCGGCACCTGCTCCTGCTGCAGGGCGGCTGCGGCGCCCCGCCTCTGGCGCAAGGCACCCCTTCGCGCAAAAGGGTTGTTTCTTCGGCCGCAAGAATGCTCTAAGTACCGGCCATATTCAAACAGGCGCAATCGACGCGGATCATAAAGACCGACCATGAAAGACACCTACTTCATCACCACAGCCATCGCCTATCCGAACGGCAAGCCGCATATCGGCCATGCCTACGAGCTGATCGCCACCGACGCCATGGCGCGGTTCCAGCGGCTTGACGGAAAGGACGTCTTCTTCCTCACCGGAACGGACGAGCATGGCCAGAAGATGCAGCAGACGGCGCGGGCCGAAGGGATCGCGGTCGAGGACCTTGCCAAGCGCAATTCCGACGAGTTCCGCGCCATGGGCCGGATGCTGAATTCGTCGAATGACGACTTCATCCGCACCACCGAGCAGCGCCATCATGCCACCGTCCAGGAAGTCTGGCGCCGGATGCAGAAGAACGGCGACATCTACAAGGACAGCTATGCCGGCTGGTATTCGGTGCGCGACGAGGCCTATTACCAGGAAGAAGAGACCGAGCTGCGCGCCGACGGCGTGCGCTATGGACCGCAGGGCACGCCGGTCGAATGGGTCGAGGAGGAAAGCTATTTCTTCCGCCTCTCGGCCTATGAAGACAAGCTGCTGAAACTCTACGAGGACCAGCTGGACTTCATCGGCCCGAACGAGCGCCGCAACGAGGTGATCTCGTTCGTGAAGTCGGGTCTGAAAGACCTGTCGATTTCGCGCACGACCTTCGATTGGGGCATCAAGGTTCCGGACGATCCGAAGCATGTGATGTATGTCTGGGTCGATGCGCTGACCAACTACATCACCGCGACCGGCTTTGTCGAAGACGAGAACGGCCCGCGCGCCAAATACTGGCCGTGCGACGTGCACATCATCGGCAAGGACATCATCCGCTTCCACGCCGTCTACTGGCCGGCCTTCCTGATGTCGGCGGGGCTGCCGTTGCCCAAGCGGGTCTACGCTCACGGCTTCCTGCTCAACAAGGGCGAGAAGATGTCGAAGTCGCTCGGCAACGTCGTCGACCCCGTCGATCTCGTCAATCATTTCGGCCTCGACCAGGTGCGCTACTTCTTCCTGCGTGAAGTCTCCTTCGGCCAGGACGGCAGCTACAGCGCCGAGGCGATCGCCACCCGCATCAATGCCGATCTGGCCAATGGCATCGGTAATCTGGCCTCCCGCTCGCTTTCGATGATCGCCAAGAACTGCGAGGGCAAGGTGCCGACGCCCGGGCCGCTGACCGATGCGGACAAGGCCATGCTTGCGACGGCCGACGCGATGATCGCCACCTGCCGCGCCGAGATGGCCGAACAGGCGATCCACAAGGCGGTTGCCGCCATCATCGGTACGGTCAACGAGGCGGACCGCTATTTTGCCGCGCAGGAGCCCTGGGTGCTGCGCAAGACCGATGTGCCGCGCATGGAAACAGTGCTCTACGTGACGGCCGAAGTGGTACGCCAGATCGCCATCCTGTTCCAGCCGATCATGCCGGCATCCGCGGAAAAGCTGCTCGACCTCGTGGCTGCCGCCGCCGACAAACGCGATTTCGCAGCGCTGGGTGAAGCGGGACGTCTGGTGCCGGGCACCGAGCTTCCGGCACCGGCCCCGGTCTTCCCGCGCTATGTCGCGCCGGACGCCGACGCGAAGGCTTGAAGAACAGATGTTGATCGATACCCACTGCCATCTGGATTTCGCCGACTTCGACGCCGAGCGGGACGAGCTTGTTGCCCGTGCCGCGGAGGCGGGCGTGACCCAGATGGTGACGATCTCGACGCGTGTGCGCCGGTTGGACGCGCTTCTGGCGCTGACCCAACGCTATCCCAGCGTGTTCTGCTCCGTCGGCACGCATCCGAACAATGCCGACGAAGAACTGGACGTGACCGCCGACGATCTGGTTAGGCTGGCGGAAAGCCATGACAAGGTCGTCGCCATCGGCGAATGCGGGCTCGACTATTTCTACGACACGCAGAAGCCCGAGGACCAGAAGACCGGGTTCCTCCGGCATATCGAGGCTTCCCGCCGCACGCAGCTGCCGCTCGTCATCCACAGCCGCAGCGCCGACGAGGACATGGCGGCGATCCTGACCGAAGAGACAGGGAAGGGGGCGTTCCCCTTCATCCTGCATTGCTTCTCCTCCGGCGAGGCGCTGGCGAAGACGGGTGTCGCGCTCGGCGGCTATGTCTCCTTCTCCGGCATCCTCACCTTTCCGAAATCGACCGAACTGCGCGAGATCGCCAAGACCGTGCCGCTCGACCGGCTGCTGGTCGAGACGGATGCGCCGTATCTCGCGCCGAAGCGCTGGCGCGGCAAGCGCAACGAGCCGTCCTACGTCGTCAACACCGCCGAAGTGCTCGCCGAGACCATGGGCGTGAGCTTCGAGGACATGGCGCGCATCACCACCGAGAATGCCTTCCGTCTCTTCACCAAGATGCCGAGGCTCTGAGCCATGATCTATCGCCGTCGCTTCACCATCCTCGGATGCGCGTCGTCTCCCGGCGTGCCGCGCATCAATGGCGACTGGGGCGCCTGCGATCCGAACAATCCGCGCAACCGGCGCACGCGGGCCTCGTTCATGGTGCAACAGTTCGCGCCCGACGGTGGCGTGACAACGGTCATCGTCGATACGGGGCCGGATTTTCGCGAGCAGATGATTGCCGCCCGCGTGGAACAGGTGGACGCGGTCATCTATACGCACGGCCATGCCGACCATCTGCACGGCATCGACGATCTGCGCGGCTATTTCGTCATGCAGAAGCATCGCATCCCGATTTACGCCGATGCCTATACGATGGAGCGCATCCGCCAGGGCTTCGGCTATTGCCTGGAGACGCCGCCGGGCAGCAATTATCCGCCGATCGTTCTGCCGAACGTGCTCGAAGACCTGTCGCAACCGTTGGAGATCACGGGGAAGGGCGGCACCATCCGGTTCCAGCCGTTGCCGCAGCAGCACGGCGACATTCGTTCGCTGGGTCTGCGGATCGGCGATGTCGCCTATTGCTGCGATGTCAGCGACTTTCCGGACGAGACCGTCGCGCGGCTCGGCAACCTCGATGTCCTCGTCATCGATGCGCTGCAATATCGGCACCACCCGAGCCATCTGTCGCTCGAACAGGCGCTCGGCTGGATCGAACGGTTGCAGCCCAAGCGCGCCATCCTCACGCATATGCATATTCCGCTCGACTACGAGACCGTCATGGGCGAAACGCCACCCCATGTCGAACCAGCCTATGACCAGATGGTTTTCGAGGCCGAAATTCCCGAAAGTCAGCTTTGATGGCGCGCGAGCATCTTCGCGCAAGTCGCTGTTTTTACAGTAATACTGTCTATTGAAGATCGGACCTTGATGCGCCTTGGCGCATCGGATCTGGGGCTGGACAAAGGAGAACGGACATGGCCTGGCTGATGCTGGTCGCGGCAGGTATCCTTGAAGTGATCTGGGCCTTTTTCATGAAGCAGTCGGCCGGGTTCACGCGCTGGGTGCCGGCGCTGCTGACGGTCGTGACCATGGCCGGCAGCGTGGTGCTGCTTGCCATGTCGATGCGCACGCTGCCGCTCGGTACGGCCTATACGATCTGGACAGGGATCGGCGCGCTCGGTGCCTTCCTCGTCGTGCTCGGCGAGCCAGCCAACGGTTTGCGGGTTCTGGCGGCTGCGCTGATCGTTGCCGGACTGGTGTTGATGAAAGTCTCGACGCCGGAGTGAGAAACGGCAGGAGCCCGGCCTTTCGGCGGGTTCAGGTCAACCAATTAGTTCCATAATCTATCTTATGCGATATTCGGAGATCGGTTTGGCCGCCGCACCGGGCCGCCCCCGGTGCCCTTCAGCGCATGGGCACTCCCTCAGTCGAACGGCCGATCGGCCAGCAGCTCTTCCGCTTCGTCGCGATCCATGACCATCACCTTGCGGCCGATCTCGAAGCTGAAGCCGTTGCGCGCAAAGGCGGAGAATTCCTTGGCCTCCCGTTTGTCGTCCAACACCACGTCCGGGCGGCGGAATGGTCCGAAAGCGCGCTTGCGGGCAAAGACCAGCGCCGGGAGAAAATCGTCCGTCTCGGCCACGGCCTGCTGTACGATCTCGCGGTCGACGCCCTTTTCGATCAGTTTGCGGCTGATGGCACGTTTCGACTTGCCGCTGCGGGCCGACGAGCGCGTGCGGATCTCGGCATAGGCCTGGTCGTCAAGCGCCAGCATGGTGCGACCGAAGGTCACCGCGGCCTCGGCCAGCGCCTTCACCTGCGTCTCCGTGATGTCCTCGAATTTCTGGCGCGCCTTGCGCGCGATGGCGTCGGCCAGTTCCCTCTCGGTCATCATGCGTCGCGACAGACGGTAAAGCGTCGAATTGCGCGACCAGGCAAGCATGCGCGGGCTTGGTTGGTCAGGCGCTGGCGGCTCCTGATGTTCGTCGTCGCTCACGCTCCGTCTCGCCTCGCGCTTTTCATTCTCCGACCTCATCCTCGCGCCCTTAGCATGGCGCGACCCGCCCTGACCATCCCGTCCGGCGCAACCCAACCGGGCGTTCGATCGGCGGGACAAGAAGAGAGCGGGCTGGCCAAGTAGAGCCAAGTTTTTTCACTTTACCGGGCCGGACGATTAGTATGGAAAGTACATTCTGATATTCTTTTTTAGACGAATCGACGACCGCGGTTTCTCAAAAGGCTGGGAGGAACTCCATGGATGAGCGCGAACAACTCGAGGTCTGGGCGCTGCGCCGGGCGGAAGAGATCGTGCTGCGTGAAGGTGTCGGGTTGATGCAGGCCGCGCAATGGCTCGACAAGAAGTTGACGGTGCGAACGTCCAAGCAGTTGCGCAACGCCATCTGCAATTCCCTGCTGGAGGCGATGACCCTGCCGCACCTGCCCTCGCCGCCCGATCAGGCGCCGGCGCAGAGCCAGATCGAGCCGCGACCATAATCGCTCGCTGCCACGCCTCTTCGGATCGTTCGTGATCCGGCAACGGTTTGTCGTTCGCATGAGGGATTTCCCTTCGGCGCCTGTCCTCCTATGTCGGGGCTTCAGAAGAAGACTGGAGACCGCACATGCTCGTCAATGGAAAATGGACTGCCGACTGGCAGCCGGTGCAGGCAACCGACGCCAAGGGCGGCTTCGTGCGGCAGACCTCCGGTTTCCGCAACTGGGTGACCGTGGACGGCGCGCCCGGCCCCACCGGGACCGGCGGCTTCAAGGCCGAAGCGGGCCGCTATCATCTCTATGTCGCGCTGATCTGTCCCTGGGCCTCGCGCACCCTGATCGGGCGCAAGCTGAAGGGCCTCGAGGACGTGATCTCGGTGTCCGTGGTCGAACCTGCGCTGACCGATTTCGGCTGGCGTTTCGGCGATTTTCTGGGTGCCGATCGCGACACCGTCAATGGCGCAACCTATCTCCATGAAGTCTATACCAAGGCCGATCCGACCTATACCGGCCGGGCGACGGTGCCGGTGCTGTGGGACAAGAAGACCGACACCATGGTCAACAACGAGTCGGCCGACATCCTGCGGATGATGAACAGCGGTTTCGGCGCCCTCGCCCGCAATGCCATCGACCTTTATCCCGAGCCGCTGCGTGACGAAATCGAGGCGCTGAATACGGCGATCTATCCGGCGCTCAACAACGGCGTCTACCGTGCCGGGTTCGCGACCACGCAGATCGCCTATGAAGAAGCCTTCGCCGATGTCTTTCGCATGCTCGACACGCTCGAAGCGAAGCTCTCGGATGGGCGTGCCTATTTGACCGGGGAACAGTTGACGGAGGCCGATATCCGGCTGTTCGTGACACTGGTGCGCTTCGATGCCGCCTATCATGGCCTGTTCAAGTGCAACCTGCGGCGCCTTGCCGACTATGTGGCGCTGTCGGCCTACATGCTGCGGATCCTTGGACTGCCCGGGGTGCGTGGGACTGTCGACATCCGGCATATCAAGCACGGCTATTACTCGATCAAGGCGCTCAATCCGAACGGCATCGTGCCGGTCGGGCCTGACCTGCCGGGCCTTGATCCCGTTGCTCTGTCGAGGGCCTGAGCATGTCCGACGCGACGAGCCTGGTGATCTTCCTGCATGGGGTCGGCAGCCGGGGTGAGGACCTCCTGCCGCTGGCCGCGCCCTTGCGCAATGCCCTGCCCGCGACTGGGTTTGCGGCGCCCGATGCGCCCTTCCCCTTTCCCTATGGCATGGGCCACCAATGGTTCAGCATTACCGGCGTGACCGAGGAGAACCGCGCCGAACGCATCGCGGACGCCCGTAGCGACTTCGATCGGGTCATTCAGGGCGTGCTCGAGAAGCACGGATTTCAGGACAGGCTTGACCGGGTCGCCCTTGTCGGTTTTTCGCAAGGCACGATCATGGCGCTCGATGCCGTCGCGTCTGGACGCTGGCCGGTCGGTGCCATCGTCGGCTTTTCCGGCCGACTCGGCTCGCGTCCGCCCTTTGCTCCTGCCGTCGCGACGCCCGTGCTTCTCGTGCACGGCAGCGCGGATTCGGTGATACCAGCGAATGAGACGGTCAAGGCTGCTGCCGCGCTGCGGTCGCTCGGACTCAGCGTCGAAAGCCATATCCTTCCCGGTCTCGATCACACGATCTCGACGGAAGGCATTGCTCTCGCGGGCCAGTTTCTTGCGGGTCGGCTCGGGCGCTGAGCGGCGTTCTCAGGCCCTCAGCCTGCCCTGCCGACCTGTGCGCCGGCGTCGGCAGCACCATCGCGATCCGCAGGCGGGAACTTCCGGTTCCCGGCTGATAGCGGGGCGGATCTGACCGGCGCCCCGCTCAAACGGGATCGATGTCGCCCCTCGCCCACATCTCCATCGTCTCGGCCTTGAAATCCTCGAAACGGCCTTCCTCGATCGACTTGCGGATGCCCTGCATCAGTTCCTGGTAATAGGACAGGTTGTTCCACGACAGCAGCATGCCGCCGAGCGCCTCGTTGGAGCGCACGAGGTGGTGCAGATAGGCGCGCGAATAATCGCGGCTCGCCGGGCAGTTCGACTGGTCATCGAGGGGCCGCATGTCCTCGGCGTGGCGGGCATTGCGGATGTTGACCTTGCCGCGGCGGGTGAAGGCCAGGCCGTGGCGGCCGGAGCGGGTCGGCATGACGCAGTCGAACATGTCGATGCCTTCGGCGACCGATTTCAGGATGTCGTCGGGCGTGCCGACTCCCATCAGGTAGCGTGGCTTTTCCGTGGGCAGAACCGGCAGGGTGACACCCAGCATCTTCAGCATGACCTCCTGCGGCTCGCCGACGGCCAGGCCGCCGACCGCATAGCCCTTGAGGTCCAGCTGCTTGAGGCCCTCGGCCGAGCGGATGCGCAGGTCCGGGATGTCACCGCCCTGGACGATGCCGAACATGGCCTTGCCCGGCTGGTTGCCGAAGGCGACGCGGCAGCGCTCGGCCCAGCGCAGGGACATCTCCATCGCCCGCTCGATTTCCTTCGGCTCGGCCGGCAGCGCCACGCATTCATCGAGCTGCATCTGGATGTCCGAATCGAGCAGACCCTGGATCTCGATCGAGCGCTCGGGCGACATGTGATGGGTCGAACCGTCGACATGGCTCTTGAACGTCACGCCCTTCTCGTCGAGCTTCCTGAGGCCCGAGAGCGACATGACCTGGAAACCGCCCGAGTCGGTCAGGATCGGGCCGGGCCAGCGGATGAGCTCATGCAGGCCGCCGAGACGGGCGACACGTTCGGGACCCGGGCGCAGCATCAGGTGGTAGGTATTGCCGAGAATGATGTCGGCGCCCCCTTCCCTGACCTGGTCGAGATACATGGCCTTGACCGTGCCGACGGTGCCGACCGGCATGAAGGCGGGCGTGCGGATGACACCGCGCGGCATGGAAATCTCGCCGAGCCGGGCCTTGCCGGAGGTGGCTTTCAGGGTGAACTGGAAGGTGTCGTGCATCGGTTCAGAAGTCTTTCCGGAAGAGCAGGCTGGCATCGCCATAGGAATAGAAGCGGTAGCCGTCGGCAATCGCGTGCTGATAGGCCGCCCGCATGGTGTCGAGGCCGGCAAAGGCCGAGACCAGCATGAACAGCGTGGATTTCGGCAGGTGGAAATTGGTCATCAGCACGTCGACCGCCTTGAAGCGGTAGCCGGGGGTGATGAAGATGTCGGTTGCGCCCGACCAGGGACGAATTTCGCCGGTGTCAGCGGCAGCACTTTCGAGGAGCCGCAGCGATGTCGTGCCGACCGAGACGATCCGCCCGCCCCGCGCCCGGACGGCATTGAGGGCTGCTGCGGTCTGTGCCGAGACATGGCCGATCTCATGGTGCATCTTGTGGTCGGCGGTGTCCTCCGCCTTCACCGGCAGGAAGGTGCCGGCGCCGACATGCAGGGTGACGAAATGGCGCTCGATGCCGGCCCGCTCGAGGCTTTCGAACAGGTCCGGCGTGAAATGCAGCCCAGCCGTCGGGGCCGCGACCGCCCCCTCTTCGCGAGCATACATGGTCTGGTAGTCGGAGCGGTCCTTCTCGTCCTCGTTCCGCTTGGAAGCGATATAGGGTGGCAGCGGAATGTGGCCGACCGCGGCGATCGCCTCGTCGAGCGCGGCGCCCGAAAAATCAAAGCGCAGGGTCACTTCGCCGGCATCGCCCTTCTCCTCGACGACCGCGCCGAGGGTGCCGAGCAGGCAGGCATTGCCGGAATGGCCGAATTCGATGCGGTCGCCGGCCTTGATGCGCTTGCCCGGGCGGGCAAAGGCCTTCCACCGGCCGGCATCGAGGCGCATGTGGAGGGTTGCCGAGACCGGAGTGCGTTCCGCGCCCTCGCGCAGGCGAACACCCTCGAGCTGGGCGGGGATGACCTTGGTGTCATTGAAGACCAGGGCATCGCCGGCCTTGAGGAAGGTCGCCAGTTCATAGACCCGGGCATCCTGAAGCACCGGTTCGCCTTGCGGGCGCACCACGAGCAGACGGGCGTGATCACGCGGGCTCATCGGCCTCAGGGCGATGTTGTCCTCGGGAAGATCGAAATCAAACTGGTCGACGCGCATGGTGTCAAAGAACCCGGATCATGACGGCGCCGGTGATCAGCAGCACGGCGCCGGCGATGCGCCCGAGGCTGAGGTCCCGCACGGCGACGCCGAGAAAGCCGATGCGGTCGATCATGAGGCCGGCAACCAGCTGGCCGGTCACGGCAAAGGCCATGACGGCAGCCGCGCCGATGCGCGGGGTCAGCAGGATGGCCGTGGTGACGTAGAGCGTGCCCAGCGCACCGCCGGCAACATAGAGCCAGGGCGCAGGTGCGGCGAAATCCGGCATGCGCCCTTCGGCCCGTGCCATCACGACAGAGACGATCGCAAGAATGACGGCGCCGGCCAGGAACGAGATGCAGGCCGCCGCGACCGGCAGGCCCAGCCCTCGCGCCAGCAGCGTGTTGATCGGCGCCTGAATGGCGATCGCCGCGCCGGCCACGATGCCGAGCATCGCCCACAATAGTGATGCCATGGTTCAATTCCTGCCAAACGGCCCAAAACGGAAAAAGCCGCCAGCCCCTTGCCGGGGCCGGCGGCATGATGACGCGAACACCGCTCAGGCGTCGGCGGCGACCTTCATCGAGACGATCGAATCCGGGTCGCGAACCGGCTCGCCCTTCTTGATCTGGTCGATGACGTCCATGCCCTCGATGACCTGACCCCAGACGGAGTACTGCTTGTTCAGCCACGGCGCATCGGTGAAGCAGATGAAGAACTGCGAGTTGGCGGAGTTCGGGTTCTGCGAACGGGCCATGGAGCAGGTGCCGCGTACGTGCGGCGTGGCCGAGAATTCAGCCTTGAGGTCCGGCTTCGGCGAGCCGCCCATGCCGGCGCGGGCCGGGTTGAAGCTTTCTGCACCCTGCTTGCCGAACTGCACGTCGCCGGTCTGCGCCATGAAGTCCTCGATGACGCGGTGGAAAACCACGCCGTCATAGGCGCCTTCGCGCGACAGTTCCTTGATGCGGGCGACATGGCCGGGGGCCAGATCCGGGAAGAGCGCAATCACGACCTTGCCCTTGGTGGTTTCCATGAGGATGGTGTTTTCCGGATCCTTGATCTCGGCCATGGTCTTTCTCCTTCTTGGGGCGGATGCCCGATTGTTACTGCTTGCCGACGGTGACCTTGATCATGCGGTCCGGATCGGACACTTCGCCGTTGCCGCCTTCGCCGCGCTTGATCTTGTCGACGAACTCCATGCCCGAGACGACCTTGCCGACGACGGTGTATTCACCGTTGAGCGGCGGATAATCGGCGAACATGATGAAGAACTGCGAGTTGGCGGAATTCGGATCCTGCGAGCGGGCCATGCCGACCACGCCGCGTTCGAACGGAACCTTCGAGAACTCGGCCGGAAGGTCGGGCAGCTTGGAACCGCCGGTGCCGGCACGGCCAGGATTGTAACCGTCTTCCATGTCGCCGAACTCGACGTCACCGGTCTGGGCCATGAAGCCCTCGATGACGCGGTGGAAGGCGACATTGTCGTACTCGCCCTTGGAAGCCAGTTCCTTGATCTGCGCCACGTGCTTGGGCGCGACGTCCGGCATCAGTTCGACGACGACAGGACCGTCCTTCAGCTGGATCGTCAGCGTGTTGTCTGCCGACTGCGCGCCGGCCGAACCGGCAGCCGCGACGGCGAGGAAGAGGGCGGCGGCGAATTGAAAGAGTTTCATGGTCACTCCAATGCTTTGACGGATGGTCAGCGCGAAAGTTTCGACTTCAGCGCCTGGAAGACGACGGGGGGCACGAAGGCACTGACATCGCCGCCCATGGAGGCGATCTGACGCACCAATGTGGCCGTAATGGGCCGCGAGGCGGTTCCGGCCGGCAGGAAGACCGTCTGGAGATCGGGCGCCATCTGATGGTTCATGCCCGCCATCTGCATCTCGTAATCGAGGTCGGTGCCGTCGCGCAGACCGCGAATCAGGAGCTTGGCGCCGTTCTGGCGCGCCGCATCGACGGCGAGCCTGTCGAAGGCAACGACCGATACGTCGGCCGCGCGGTCCGGAAGGACCTCGGCTATGGCGGCGGCAATCAGATCCGCGCGTTCGTCATAGGAAAACAACGGCGTCTTGCCCGGGTGCACCCCGATCGCGACGATCACCTTGGAGACCACGTTCAGCGATTGCACGAGCACATCGAGATGGCCGTTGGTCATCGGATCGAATGAGCCGGGATAGAATGCAATCGTCATGGTAGCCCGATGGTTGTTTCGACGCCTTTTGTCACGGAAGAGCGCCTGCCGCAAGTGATTTGCCCGCCAAGCCCCTTCCCCGGCGATGAACGATGAATGAACGCAGCGTTCAAGGCGGCTTCAGCGGCGAGCCTTCATAACAGTGTCAGACAGGGACGGCAAACATGCCGCCCGCGACTGCCAGGGAAATACGATGCTTGCACTTCTCGCCATTTTCGCCGTTGTTGCCGCCCTTTTTACCGAGTTCGGCCTGCTGCTCGTCCGTGCCTATGTGGAGACCCAGGACGCCACCCCGGCCCGTCTCCTGCGCAAAGATGAACACCAGATGAACGGAACGTTAAGGCGCGTTTCAGCTCGACTTTCCTAAAAACGATTTAATGGCACGGAACGTTTGTTCCTGCCGCGCATTTTCACGGCAATCCAGGCCGTATTCCGAAAGGACGACTTCGATGCATGACAAGGTTACGATGATCAATCTCGTATGGGTGGCCATGATGACGGCCATGCTGGCGACCTCGGCTACCTTCTACATGAACGAGCGGGCCGAGGCGAACAACTACGGTCCGCAGCTGGCACGCTACTATCCCATCGGCCGCTGAGCCCGCCCCCCCGGGCTCATTCATTCGAAATGCTGGCCGCAGGATCAAGAAAGGAAGACGATGATGTTCATGACACTGACGATCCTCGCCGCTCTGATCTGCGGCATGTTCCTCGCCTCGGTCGCATCGACGATCAACGCCCTGCGGCGGGAGAGCGACGAATTCCGCGCCATGGCCGAGCGCCACCGCGCCTTCTGAGGCGACCGGCGGCGGAGCGCCGTCCGGATCCACACGGACGCGCCGATGGCCCGAGCGCCTGTCACCGTCTCAAGAGACTGAACTGACCTCCAAAGCCAAAGGCCGGCCGCATCCTGGTGATGCGCCGGCCTTTGGCTTTGTCGATACAGCCGTCCCCTGGAAGGCGACGGCTGGCTTTTATTCTTCGCTGCCAGGTGCAGCGCCTGCATCGGGTGCGATCTCTTCGCCGGACGTTGCCTCGATCTCGCCGTCCTCGTCGCCTTCCGGCTCGCTGATGCGTTCGACGGACACGACCTTTTCGTCCTTGGCGGTCGAGAAGATGGTGACGCCCTTCGTCGCGCGGCTGGCGATACGGATGCCGTCCACCGGTACGCGGATCAGCTGGCCGCCATCAGAGACGAGCATGATCTGGTCCTTGTCCTCGACCGGGAAGGCAGCGACAAGCTCGCCGATCTCCGCCGTCTTCGAGGTGTCGGTGGCGCGGATACCCTTGCCGCCACGACCTGAGATGCGGAAGTCGTAGGACGACGACCGCTTGCCATAGCCCCGTTCGGAGACGGTGAGCACGAACTGTTCGCGCGCCTTGAGCTCCTGGTAGCGCTCTTCCGGCAGATCGCCGACTTCGCCGACTTCTTCGCCGACCAGGGCGATTTCCTCTTCCTCGACGCCCAGTGCGCGCCGTTCCGTGGCGGAGCGCTTGAGATAGGCGGCGCGTTCGGAGGCATCGGCATCGACGTGACCGAGGATCGTCATCGAGATGATGCGGTCACCATCGGCAAGCGAAATGCCGCGCACGCCGACCGAGTTGCGGCCGGCAAAGACGCGCACGTCGCCAACGGCGAAGCGGATGGCCTGGCCAAGCGCGGTCGTCATCAGCACGTCGTCGCGATCGGTGCAGGTCTCGACCGAGAGGATTTCGTCACCCTCGTCCTCGAGCTTCATGGCGATCTTGCCGTTGCGGTTCACCTGAACGAAGTCGGAGAGCTTGTTGCGGCGAACAGTGCCACGGGTCGTCGCGAACATGACGTCGAGATTGTCCCAGCTCTTTTCGTCCTCCGGCAGCGGCATGATCGTGGTGATGCGTTCGCCGGGCTCCAGCGGCAGCATGTTGATCAGCGCCTTGCCGCGTGAGGTCGGCGTGCCGATCGGCAGGCGCCAGACCTTTTCCTTGTAGACGATGCCGCGCGACGAGAAGAACAGCACTGGCGTATGCGTGTTGGCAACGAACAGCCGGGTCGCGAAATCCTCGTCCTTCATGGCCATGCCCGAGCGGCCCTTGCCGCCGCGGCGCTGGGCGCGATAGGTGGCAAGCGGCACGCGCTTGATGTAGCCGGCATGGGACACGGTGACGACCATGTCCTCGCGGGCGATGAGATCCTCATCGTCCATGTCCGGGCCGCCCTCGATGATCTGGGTGCGGCGCGGTGTACCGAATTCGTCGCGAACGGCGGCCAGTTCGCCCTTGACGATGTCCTGGATGCGCAGACGCGACGAGAGGATGTCGAGATAGTCGGTGATTTCGGCACCGATCTTGTTCAGTTCCTCGTCGATTTCGTCGCGACCAAGGGCTGTGAGGCGCGCGAGACGCAGTTCGAGGATGGCCCGCGCCTGTTCTTCGGACAGGTTGTAGGTGTTGTCCTCGTTGATGCGATGGCGCGGATCGTCGATCAGGCGGATCAATGCCTCGACGTCATGGGCCGGCCAGCGGCGCTCCATCAACTGCTCGCGGGCGGTTTGCGGATCCGGAGCGCGACGGATGAGGTTAATGACTTCGTCGATATTGGCAACCGCGATGGCGAGACCGACCAAGACGTGGGCGCGGCCACGGGCCTTGCGTAGCAGATATTTGGTGCGGCGGCTGACGACGTCCTCGCGGAAGGCGACGAAGGCGCGCAGCATGTCGAGCAGGCTCAACTGCTCCGGCTTGCCGCCGTTCAGCGCCACCATGTTGCAGCCGAACGAGGTCTGCAGCGGCGTGTAGCGATACAGCTGGTTGAGGATGACGTCGGCATTGGCGTCGCGCTTGAGCTCGATCACCACGCGATAGCCTTCGCGGTCGGATTCGTCGCGCAGATCGGAAATGCCCTCGATGCGCTTTTCGCGCACGAGTTCCGCCATCTTCTCGATCATCGTCGCCTTGTTCACCTGATAGGGGATTTCGGAGATGATGATCTGTTCACGATCACCGCGCATCGGCTCGATGCGGGCGACGCCGCGCATGATGACCGAGCCGCGGCCGGTCTCATAGGCCGAGCGGATGCCGGAGCGACCGAGGATCATGGCGCCGGTCGGGAAGTCCGGACCCGGGATGATCTCCATCAGTTCCGGCAGTTCGATCGCCGGATTGTCGATGACGGCAATGCAACCGTCGATCACTTCGCTCAGATTGTGCGGCGGAAAGATCGGAACCATGCCGACGGCGATACCGCCGGCGCCGTTGACCAGCAGGTTCGGGAAGCGTGCAGGAACCACCGACGGCTCCTGCATGGTGCCATCATAGTTTTCGCGGAAATCGACCGTTTCCTTGTCGAGATCGTCGAGCAGCGAATGCGCGACCTTCTGCAGGCGGCATTCCGTGTAACGCTGGGCGGCCGGCGGGTCGCCGTCGACCGAACCGAAATTGCCCTGACCGTCGATCAAGGGCAGGCGCAGCGACCAGTCCTGCGCCATGCGGGCCAGCGCATCATAGATCGCGGCATCGCCGTGCGGATGGTATTTACCCATCACGTCACCGGTGACGCGGGCCGACTTCACATATTTCTTGTTCCAGTCGATCCCCATCTCGCTCATGGAGAAGAGGATGCGCCGGTGGACCGGCTTCAGACCGTCGCGGACATCGGGAAGCGCACGGCTCACGATAACGCTCATCGCGTAGTCGAGATACGACCGCTGCATTTCCTCCATAATGGAAATAGGCTCGATGCCTTGCGGATACTTGCCGCCGCCGGGAGTGTTTTGCTCAGTCAAATCAGGTCACGATCTTTGTTCGGAATCACTGCGGAGTTTATAGCGGAAAGGCCCGGAAAGCGCCAATTTCGCCCCTGCCCGCCCCGTGGTTATAAACAGTCTTTTGGGGCGCTGGAAAGGCAAGCCGATCAAGAACTTGCCTTCAACTGGCGGCAAAACTTGCCAAGCCGGCCCGGCTCGCATTTAAATGATCGCTAAAACCGGGGGAGAAGCCATGATCGGCACCGATTCGATGATCAACGCCTTCACGACGTTGCTGGTGACGGTCGATCCGCCCGGGCTTGCGCCGCTGTTTCTCGGGCTGACCCAGGGCATGACCCGCGGCGAGCGCCGCCAGGTGGCCGTGCGCGGCTCGGTCATTGCCTTTGCCATCCTCACCGTGTTTGCGCTGTTCGGCGCCGGCATTTTGAGCGCGCTTGGCATCTCGATGGGCGCGTTCCGCATCGCCGGCGGGCTTATGCTTTTTGCCATTTCCTTCGAGATGATCTTCGAGAAGCGCAACGAGCGTAAGGAGAAGACGACCGATGCGGCGATCACCAAGGACCACATCCACAATCTCGCCGTCTTCCCTCTCGCCATTCCGCTGATCGCCGGCCCGGGCGCGATTTCCGCAACCGTGCTGATCGCCGGCACGATGGACGGCGTCGGCGGCAAGGTGCAGCTGATCGGCGTCATCGCCGTGTGCCTGGCGCTCGTCTTTGCCGCGCTGATCCTTGCCGAGCGGCTGAACCGTTTCCTCGGCGTCACCGGTCGGGCATTGCTGACCCGCCTGCTCGGCGTGCTTCTGTCGGCGCTGTCGGTGCAGTTCGTGGTCGATGGCGTAAAATCCGCCTTCGGCGGATGAGATGGGACACCGCCACAGAGGCCGGCGAGACCGTACCTAGCGGCGATGGCAGCGGCGTCGCTCAGCTATCGCTGGGCCTTCAGGATGCGCTTCCAGATGGTGCCGCCGAGAAAGCGGTTAAAGACGACGAAGTAGGCGATCATCAGGCCGAACAGCACCACGGCCGGAAGCCCGTTCAGCTGAAAGCCGTCTTCGGTGCGCCCGCCCATGACCGAGGCGACCGCAAAGCCGAGCACAAAGAAGGCACTGAAAAAATCGAGCAGAAAGGCGAGAATGATGCGCCAGCTGGCCGGCCCCGCCGTCGGTGTGGTGTCGTTCATGCAGCCTCTCCCCTTCCCCTTGCTCCATCGTCTGCCGGAGCCGCGATAGGCGCGTCTGCGGCGGCTGAAACGCGAAAGCGGCGCCGAAGCGCCGCCACCAATCAGAACGGAATGTCGTCGTCGAGATCGCGGGAGAAGCCGCCCGACGGAGGGGCGCTGGCCCCGCCACGCTGCTGGCCGCCGCCGCGCTGGGGTGCCGGCGAACCGTAATCATCGCCGCCGCCATAGCCGCCGCCGAAATCATTGCCGCCGCGCGAGGCGCCGCCGCCGTCGCCACGGCCGCCGAGCATGGTCAGGTTGCCATTGAAGCCCTGCAGCACGACCTCCGTCGAGTAGCGGTCCTGGCCGTTCTGGTCCTGCCATTTGCGGGTCTGCAGCTGGCCCTCGACATAGACGGTCGAGCCCTTCTTCAGATACTGCTCGGCGACCTTGCACAGGCCTTCGTTGAAGATCACGACCTGATGCCACTCGGTCTTTTCCTTGCGCTCGCCGGTGTTCTTGTCGCGCCAGCTTTCCGAGGTGGCGATGCGAAGATTGGCGATCGGCCGTCCATCCTGGGTCCGGCGGATTTCCGGATCGGCGCCGAGATTGCCGATCAAAATAACCTTGTTGACGCTGCCAGCCATATTACTCACCTTGCTGCCGCCATCATGCGGCTCCGAAACAGAAAAATCCGCCTACCTTAAACCAAACCGTCCGGCGGTTGGCTGGGGATCGGGGTTAATCCACAACGAAAAATGTTCTTTATTTGTTCTAGTAATCCCCTAGGATGCTGTCAATAGAATCATTTTTACCGCCGTCTAATCGTCGCCTGGCGCTCGACAGGACCGCGGGCGTGACTAAATAAGGAGAGCCCTCCTCCCGAGCGCCCTCCCAAGCAGAGTTTTGTCCAGAGACCCGTCCATGAGCGACCTAAAGCATATCTCCATCCGCGGTGCCCGCGAGCACAATCTCAAGGGGATCGATCTCGATCTGCCGCGCAATTCGCTGATCGTGATGACCGGTCTCTCCGGCTCGGGCAAGTCCTCGCTCGCCTTCGACACCATCTATGCCGAGGGCCAGCGTCGCTACGTCGAGAGCCTCTCGGCCTATGCCCGGCAGTTCCTCGAGATGATGCAGAAGCCGGATGTCGACCAGATCGACGGCCTGTCGCCGGCAATCTCGATCGAGCAGAAGACGACCTCGCGCAACCCGCGCTCCACGGTCGGCACGGTCACCGAGATCTACGACTATATGCGCCTGCTGTTTGCCCGCGTCGGCGTTCCCTATTCGCCGGCGACCGGGCTGCCGATCGAGAGCCAGACGGTCAGCCAGATGGTCGACCGCATTCTCGCCTTCGACGAGGGCACCCGCCTTTATATCCTGGCGCCGATCGCGCGCGGCCGCAAGGGCGAGTACAAGAAGGAACTGGCCGACCTGATGAAAAAGGGCTTCCAGCGCGTCAAGATCGACGGCCAGTTCTACGAGATCGCCGAGGCGCCGGCCCTCGACAAGAAGTACAAGCACGACATCGACGTGGTGGTGGACCGCATTGTCGTACGCCCCGACATTGCCAGCCGCCTGGCCGACAGTCTGGAGACGTGTCTGCATGTGCTCTCCGACGGCCTGGCGATTGCGGAATTCGCCGACAAGCCTCTGCCGCCGGAGGAGACGGCTGCCGGAGGTGCTGCCAACAAGTCGCTGAACGACACGCATGAACATGTGCTGTTTTCGGAAAAATTCGCCTGCCCGGTCTCTGGCTTCACCATTCCGGAGATCGAGCCGCGGCTGTTCTCCTTCAACAACCCGTTCGGCGCCTGCCCGACCTGCGACGGCCTGGGCTTCCAGCAGAAGATCGACACCGCGCTGATCGTGCCGGAAACCCAGCGGCGGCTGAACGACGGCGCGATCGCACCCTGGGCCAAGTCTTCCTCACCCTATTACGACCAGACGCTCGAAGCGCTCGGCAAGGCCTTCGGCTTCAAGCTGTCGTCGAAATGGTCGGATCTGAAGGAAGCGGCGCAGAAGGCGATCCTCTACGGCACCGACGAGAAGATCGAATTCCATTATGCCGATGGCGCCCGCGCCTATACCACGACCAAGACCTTCGAAGGCATCGTGCCGAACCTTGAGCGTCGCTGGAAGGAAACCGACAGCGCCTGGGCCCGCGAAGAGATCGAGCGCTACATGTCGGCGGCCCCCTGCCCGTCCTGCAACGGTTATCGCCTCAAGCCCGAAGCGCTGGCGGTCAAGGTCAACGGTTTGCATATCGGCCAGGTCACCGACATGTCGATCAGGGTCGCTGGCGACTGGTTTGCGACGCTGCCGGAAAAGCTGACGACGAAGCAGAACGAAATCGCCGTGCGCATCCTCAAAGAGATCCGCGAGCGGCTGGCCTTCCTCAACGATGTTGGCCTCGACTATCTGAGCCTGTCGCGCAATTCCGGGACGCTGTCTGGCGGCGAGAGCCAGCGTATTCGGCTTGCCTCGCAGATCGGATCGGGGCTGACCGGCGTGCTCTATGTGCTCGACGAACCGTCGATCGGCCTTCACCAGCGTGACAATGCCCGGCTTCTCGATACGCTGAAGCACCTGCGCGACATCGGCAACACCGTCATCGTCGTCGAGCATGACGAGGATGCGATCCTGACGGCGGACTATGTCGTCGACATCGGCCCCGCGGCCGGCATTCACGGCGGCCAGGTGATCGCGCAAGGCACGCCGCAGGCGATCATGGAAAACCCGAAATCGCTGACCGGCAAGTATCTGACCGGCGAACTCGGCGTGGCCGTGCCGACCGAGCGGCGCAAGCCGAAGAAGGGCCAGCAGATCAAGGTGGTCGGCGCCAAGGGCAACAACCTGAAAAACGTCACGGCGGCCATTCCGCTCGGCGTCTTCACCGCGGTGACCGGCGTGTCGGGTGGCGGCAAGTCTACCTTCCTCATCGCGACGCTCTACAAGGCCGCCGCCCGCCGCGTCATGGGCGCGCGCGAGAACCCGGCCGAGCATGAGCGCATCGATGGCTTCGAGTTCATCGACAAGGTGATCGATATCGACCAGTCGCCGATCGGCCGCACGCCGCGCTCCAACCCGGCCACCTATACCGGCGCCTTCACCCCGATCCGCGACTGGTTCGCCGGCCTGCCGGAAGCCAAGGCCCGTGGCTACCAGCCGGGGCGCTTCTCCTTCAACGTCAAGGGCGGACGCTGCGAGGCCTGCCAGGGCGACGGCGTCATCAAGATCGAGATGCACTTCCTGCCCGATGTCTACGTTACCTGCGACGTCTGCCACGGCAAGCGCTACAATCGCGAAACGCTCGACGTCACCTTCAAGGGCAAGTCGATCGCCGACGTGCTCGACATGACGGTCGAGGAAGGCGTCGACTTCTTCTCCGCCGTGCCGGCCGTGCGCGACAAGCTGCAGGCGCTGTTCGACGTCGGTCTCGGTTATATCAAGGTCGGCCAGCAGGCCAACACGCTGTCGGGCGGTGAGGCCCAGCGCGTGAAGCTTGCCAAGGAGCTTTCCAAGCGCTCGACCGGCCGCACGCTCTATATCCTCGACGAGCCGACCACGGGTCTGCACTTCCACGACGTCGCCAAGCTTCTGGAAATGCTGCAGGAACTGGTCAACCAGGGCAATTCGGTGGTGGTGATCGAGCACAATCTGGAGGTCATCAAGACGGCTGACTGGATCCTCGACTTCGGCCCCGAGGGCGGCGACGGCGGCGGCACGATTGTCGCCGAGGGCACGCCCGAGGACATCGTCAAGGTCGAGGCCTCCTATACCGGCCAGTTCCTCAAGGAGTTGCTGGAACGTCGGCCGATCAAGAAGCGGCAGGCGGCGGAGTGATCTATGAGCGAAACCCTGGAACTTGTCCGCGCGCTGGTGAAGCAAGACAAATTCCGGGTTTCGCTCCATGCCGCGCAGGAGCTGATTGCTGACGGGCTTCTGATCGAACCGATCATTCGTGCTATTTCGACTGCAATTGTTGTCGAAGACTACCCCGACTATCATAAGGGGCCAGCGGTTCTGGTTCTGCAGATGAACGAAGCAGGGGAAACTATTCATTTGGTCTGGGGGCTCCCCAAGGGTGAGAGTGCGCCCGCAGTGCTGGTCACGGCCTATCGTCCCGATCCGCAGCGTTGGGACGCGAGTTTCACACGGAGGTGTCAAAGATGACCCACAAGTCAGTGCAGCTCATTCGCGAGGGAGAATACCTCGCAGAGGTTCCCGTGAGATTAGAGGATGTCGGTGACTGGGGGCCATGCATGGGGCTCGCCGAGATTGCCAAGCTGGACAGAGTGCGCAACGCATTGCGGGTGGGCAATATGCGCGAAGCGCTGGGGGAAGCGAAAGTTTTCCGGCTGATTCCCGAAAGCGAAGGCGAGCGCTCCGCCCTAGGCTTTGGCGAGAATCCGCAAGAAACGATCGAGCCCAAAGACCAGGAGAAAAGGACCTCGTCATGACCAAATCCGGCACAATCCGCACCGGCATCGGCGGCTGGACCTTCGACCCCTGGGAAGGCAGCTTCTATCCCGAGACGCTCGCCAAGAAACGGCAACTCGAATTTGCGAGCCGCGAACTGACGGCGATCGAGGTCAACGGCACCTATTATTCGAGCCAGAAGCCGGCGACCTTCGCCAAGTGGGCCTCGGAGGTCCCGGAGAATTTCGTCTTCTCGCTGAAGGCCAGCCGCTTCTGCACCAATCGCAAGGTGCTGGCCGAGGCCGGGCCGTCGGTCGAAAAATTCCTGACCCAGGGCATCACCGAGCTGGGGACCCATCTGGGTCCGATCCTCTGGCAGTTCATGGACACGAAGAAGTTCGAGCCGGAGGATTTCGAGGCCTTCCTCGCTCTATTGCCCAAGAGTCAGGACGGGATCGCCCTTCGCCATGTGGTCGAGCCGCGCCATCCATCCTTCCAGGTGCCGGAATTCGTGAGCCTTCTGGCGAAATATGGCGTTGCGGCCGTCTGTGCCGACCATCACGACTATCCGATGTTCGCCGACCCGACGACCGATTTCGTCTATACCCGCTTGCAAAAGGGCGAGGACGACATCCCGACCTGCTATCCGCCGAAGGACATCGACGCCTGGGCCGACAGGTTGAAGACCTATGCCCGCGGTGGCATGCCGGACGACCTGCGGGCCATCGCCCCCGATCGGACCATCGACCATTCACCGCGCGACGTCTTTGCCTTCTTCATTTCCGGCGGCAAGGTCAATGCGCCCAATGGCGCGCGGGCGCTGCAGACGGCGGCGGACGGGCGACAGCAGCGGGGTAGCCCCCGCCCCGGACCGTAAGGCCACATTGTGAGCATGGCGATTCTGGACTAGCGTCTGTCGCTCGGCCGGGTGCGCTTGACGCGGATTCGGCCGAGGCTCACACGCTTTGCCGGCGCAGGCACCCGTCTGTTGTCCGGCTCATCCGCTCCGGGAATGCCGCATGTCAGGGATCGTCGTCTTCATCAATCTGGCCGGGGCCGTCGCTCTCCTGCTCTGGGCCACCCGCATGGTTCGCACCGGGATCGAGCGCGCTTACGGCAACCTTCTGAAGGAGCGGCTGCGGCTGGCCATCAACAACCGCTTCTCGGCGGCGCTTGGCGGGTTCTTCTTTGCGATCGTCCTGCAGAGCGCGACGGCCGTGGCGCTCATCGTTTCGTCCTTCGTGGCCGGCGGCTATGTCGCCTCCGGCATCGGGGTCGCCACCCTGCTTGGCGCCGATGTCGGTTCCGCCTTCGTCGTTCGAGTGCTGCGCTACGATCTGTCGCTGCTGATCCCGGTTCTGCTGCTGATGGGCACGATCGCCTTCCGGGCCTCGGAGGAGCGCAACTGGCGGCAGGCGGGCCGCATCCTCTTCGGCCTTGGCCTGCTTCTCCTGTCCCTGCGGCTGATCGGAGAGGCATCGGATCCGCTCCGCTCCAGCGAGATTCTGCCTCTGGTGTTCAACTATCTGTCACGCGACTGGATCACCGCCTTCCTGCTGTCCGCCCTGCTCGCCTGGGCCTTCCATTCGAGCGTGGCGACGATCCTGCTGTTTGCCTCGCTCGCCGACCGTCATCTGCTGCCGGCGGCCCTGATCATCCCGCTGGTGCTCGGCGCCAATTTCGGCGCCGCGGTGATCGGAGCGATCCTCACCAAGAATGCCGAGCCTGCGGCCCGCGTCGCGCCGCTCGGCAATGTCGTGATCCGCGGTTTTGGAACCGTGGTGGCGCTGGCGCTGCAGTTTGCGGTCGGGCTTGATCCGCTCATCTTTGCCGCCTTGCCGGGCGATGCGGTGGTCATGATCCATCTGGCCATCAACGCTGCGGTCCTCGTGTTCGGGCTGCCGTTCAGCGGCCTCGTTGCGCGCATGCTGGAAGGGCTCTTGGCCCCGGACAAACCCGAAGCCGTCGGTCCCGGCCGCATTTCCGTTCTCAACCCCGCGGACCTTGCCCATCCGCGACAGGCGATCAGTAATGCCACGCGTGAGGTGCTCACCGTCTGCGAGAAGTCGGAAGTGATGCTCAACTGGATCTTCGATCTCTACGAAAATTGGGATCCGAAGAAGATGCAGCGGATTGCCGACCTCGACGACGAGATCGACGCGATCCACCGCGACATCAAATTCTATCTCGCCCGCATTTCGGAGACCGCGCTAGACGAAGCCTCGGCGGCGCAGTGTCAGGCTTTGCTGGGGACCACGATCAAGATCGAGCAGGCCGCCGACATCATTTCCCAGAACATGCTCAACCGCGCCCGCAAGAAGCATGAGCGCAACACCACCTTTTCGCCCGAGGGCTGGGCAGAACTCACGGCCATGCATCACGAAGTGGTCAAGAATGCGCGTCTTGCCTTCAACCTGCTCGTCAACCGCGATGTCGAGCACGCGCGCCAGCTGGTGGCACGCAAGGAGGCGGTGCGCAACCTGGTGCGCGTAAGCGAGGAGCAGCACCTCCAGCGCCTGCGCAACGGCAATGCGGCCAGTTTTGAATCGAGCTCTCTGCATATCGACACGATGCGGGATCTCAAAGAGATCAACTCGCTGTTCGCCTCGATCGGCTATCCGCTGCTTGAGGATGAAGGCATGCTGCGCCGCAGCCGACTCCTGTAGGTCGTATTGTCACGCCGCGGCCGGCTTGCGCCCTAGCCATTGCGGATTGAACACGTTCATCACCAGACCGATGACGATCAGCACGGCCGCGAGGATGCGCAAGGGGCCGAAAGCCTCGCCGAGCACCAGCGCCGCGGACGTCATCCCGAAAACCGGCACCAGAAGCGAGAAGGGCGCGACCATCGACACGCCGTAGCGACTGATCATCGCTCCCCAGACGGCAAAACCGAAGATGGTGGCACCATAGGCGACGAACATCACCGCCCCTGCCCCGGTCAGATTGACATGGGAAAGCGCCGCAAGATCACGGTCTACCCCCTCAAACAGCAGAGAGATGAGGATCAGCGGGATCGGCGGAACCAGACTAACCCAGACCATGAGGTTCAGCATGGGAACATTGCCGGCCCTCTTCATCAGCATGTTCGACGAAGCCCATGCCAGCGCCGCCAGAAGCACAAGCGCAAGCCCGGTGATGGTGAAGCTCCCGTCGATCGAGGAGGCGATGAGCGCGATGCCGCTAAACGCGACCGCCATGCCCGCCAGCTGAAGCGGTCGTGGTTTCGAACCGAGAACCACGAAAGCGAGGAGAACCGTGAAAAAGGCCTGCGACTGCAGCAGCAGCGACGCCAGTCCTGGCGGCACGCCGATATCCATGCCGATGAACAGAAAGGAGAATTTCACCACGCCAAGCATCACACCGATGCCGATGATGATCCGCCAGGGCACGTCGGGTCTCGGGATGAAGAAGACGAGCGGCATCGCGGCGAAGAGGAAGCGCAAGGCGGAAAACAGCAGCGGCGGGAAGTTGTCAAGCCCGAGCTTGATGACGACGAAATTGAAGCCCCAGAGCGCGGCGACCAGCACCAGCATCAGCACATGAACGGGTCTCACACGATTCTCCTCTTGAGGCTCGCCGTTCGATACTACACCGAGGGTCGCGCACAAAAGCGCATAGTCGTTATGTCATCGTTCAATATGATTGATGAGATCCTCGGCCGTCAGGCCTTCCCCTGCCCTCCGGCCCGCTTCGCCATGGTGCCAAACCCCGGCCGCGGCGGCTTCGAAGGCCGGCACGCCATTGGCCAGAAAGGCGCCGATGATGCCGGTCAGCACGTCGCCCGAGCCGGCGGTGGCCAGCGTGGCCGGGGCGTTGCAATTGACGAGCGCACGGCTGTCCGGGGCGGCAATCACCGTGTCGGCGCCCTTGTAGACGATGACCGCCTGCGCCCGCGCGGCCGCGGCCAAGGCCCGGTCGATCTTGCTCAGCCCCTCGTCCGCCACCAGATCGGGAAACAGCCGTGCGAACTCGCCCTCGTGCGGTGTCATCACCAGCCGCACATCGCCGCCGGCGAAGGCCGCAAACAGTGCGTCCGGATCGTCGCGAAAAGCGGTGATGCCGTCGGCGTCGAGCACCAGGCGGCGCGCGCTCAGCGCCATGGCGAAGGTGCGCGCCTTTTCACCGACGCCAAAGCCGGGACCGAGCACGAAGGCATTGTGGCGCGTATCCTCCAGATAGGCGCCAAGGGCGTTTGCGTCGTCGATCGCCTTGACCATCACGGCGGTCAGATGCGCGGCATTGGCGGCCAGAGCCTCGGCCGGCGACGCAATGGTGACCAGGCCAGCGCCCGCGCGCAGACCCGCCGAGGCGGACAGCCGGGCGGCGCCCGTGGCCGAAGCCCCTCCGGAAAACACGGTGAGATGTCCGCGACGGAACTTGTGGTCGCCGAGCGCCGGGCGCGGCAGGAGGTCTTGCCAGACAGACGGCGCGTTGATGGATGCGGGCCCGGCCTCGGCCTCCACGATGCGCAGCGGAATGCCGATGTCGTAGACGTCAACCGTGCCGCACAGCGCCCGCCCCGGCAGCAGCACGTGTCCGGGCTTCAGCGCCATGAAGGTAACGGTGTGCAGGGCAGAGAAGGCGCGGCCAAGAACCCGTCCCGTACGTCCGTCGAGACCGGAGGGCAGATCGACGGCGATCACCGGCACGCAGGCTTCCTCGACGCGATCGATCGCGCAGGCAAGCTCTTCCGGAACCGGACGGTCAAGACCCGCGCCGAAGACGGCATCGATGACGACGTCACCCGCCTTCGGCCTGTAGAGACCCAGGGATTGGCCCGCCACCGGGCACAGCGAAAGCGCCGTTGCCGCATCGCCCTTCAGCCGTGCCGGATCGCCGAGCACGAAGACGGCGACATCGGCACCGGCCTCCTTCAGCGCGCGGGCTGCGACATAACCGTCGCCGCCATTATTGCCCGGTCCGCACAGCACCACAAAACGCAACGCGCCGGGCATAAGGCGCAGCGCCGCCGCCGCAACCGCCTGCCCCGCCTTTTCCATCAGGCCGAACGACCAGATGCCGGATCGGGCGGCCGCCTGATCGGCGCGCCCCATGGCCTTGGGCGTGAGAAGCCAGTGTTTGGGATCGCTTTTCATGCGACCATCAAAGCAGATTCCCGGTCGCCGGGAAACGCATCGCGTAGCAAACCAGCAAATGACTATCTTTTGCTCATTTGCACACATTTCGACCTTTTGTGCGCGCCTATTTGTGCAGCAACCGCAAAATCACGTCATCGGCTGCGACGAAAGAGCCGCGTGGATTCTGAGGATTCCTGACAGAATCCGCTGGCCTTTTGCCCCGTCTTGGAGGAGATTTGCTTCGGGAATGCGAATTTTTCCCGTTTTCGATCGCAGTTTCTGCCAAATCTGGCACGTTACATGCATCGAGTTGGCCGAGCGGGACTTTCCGCCAGTTTGAGGAAGCGGAGATATATTTTCTCATGAAAAAGATCGAAGCGATCATTAAGCCTTTCAAGCTCGACGAAGTGAAGGAAGCCCTTCAGGAAGTCGGTCTGCAGGGCATTACGGTCACGGAAGCCAAGGGCTTCGGCCGGCAGAAGGGTCACACCGAGCTCTATCGCGGCGCGGAATATGTGGTGGACTTCCTGCCGAAGGTTAAGGTCGAGGTCGTGCTGGCCGACGAAAACGTCGAAGCCGTCATCGACGCCATCCGCAATGCCGCCCAGACGGGCCGGATCGGCGACGGCAAGATCTTCGTATCGAATGTCGAGGAAGTCGTTCGCATCCGTACGGGCGAGACCGGCGTCGACGCCATCTAACAAGACCGCCCCGGACAATCGGGGCCGGACTTCATCATCGTCATCACACTCAAGGAATTCGAAAATGACGACCGCACATGATATCCTGAAGCAGATCAAGGACAACGACGTCAAGTTCGTCGACCTGCGCTTCACCGATCCGAAGGGCAAGCTGCAGCACGTCACCATGGACATCGCCTGCGTGGACGAAGACATGTTCGCCGACGGCGTCATGTTCGACGGCTCCTCGATCGGCGGCTGGAAGGCCATCAACGAGTCCGACATGGTCCTGATGCCGGACCTGGACACGGTCCACATGGACCCGTTCTTCGCGCAGTCGACCATGGTCATCATCTGCGACATTCTCGATCCGGTCTCGGGAGAATCCTACAATCGCGACCCGCGTGGCACCGCCAAGAAGGCCGAAGCCTATCTCAAGGCCTCGGGCATCGGCGACACCGCCTTTGTCGGCCCTGAAGCCGAATTCTTCGTCTTCGACGACGTCAAGTATAAGGCTGACCCCTACAACACCGGCTTCAAGCTCGACTCGACCGAACTGCCGTCGAACGACGACACCGACTATGAGACCGGCAATCTCGGCCACCGTCCGCGCGTCAAGGGCGGCTATTTCCCGGTTCCGCCGATCGACAGCCTGCAGGACATGCGCTCCGAAATGCTGACCGTGCTCGCCGAAATGGGCGTCGTGGTCGAAAAGCACCACCACGAAGTGGCTGCCGCCCAGCACGAACTCGGCATCAAGTTCGACTCGCTCGTGCGCAACGCCGACAAGATGCAGATCTACAAGTATGTCGTCCACCAGGTTGCCAATGCCTATGGCAAGACGGCAACCTTCATGCCGAAGCCGATCTTCGGCGACAACGGCTCGGGCATGCACGTGCACCTGTCGATCTGGAAGGACGGCAAGCCGACCTTCGCCGGCGACGAATACGCCGGCCTGTCGGAGAGCTGCCTCTACTTCATCGGCGGCATCATCAAGCACGCCAAGGCGCTGAACGCCTTCACCAACCCGTCGACCAACTCCTACAAGCGTCTGGTCCCGGGTTATGAAGCACCGGTTCTGCTCGCCTATTCGGCCCGCAATCGTTCGGCCTCGTGCCGCATTCCGTTCGGCTCGAACCCGAAGGCAAAGCGCGTTGAAGTCCGCTTCCCGGATCCGACCGCCAACCCCTATCTCGCCTTCGCCGCCATGCTGATGGCCGGCCTCGACGGCATCAAGAACAAGATCCACCCCGGCAAGGCCATGGACAAGGATCTCTATGATCTGCCGCCGAAGGAACTGAAGAAGATCCCGACCGTCTGCGGTAGCTTGCGCGAAGCGCTCGAAAGCGTCGACAAGGATCGCAAGTTCCTGACCGCCGGCGGCGTTTTCGACGACGACCAGATCGATTCGTTCATCGAACTGAAGATGCAGGAAGTCATGCGTTTCGAAATGACCCCGCATCCGGTCGAATTCGACATGTACTACTCGGTCTAATGGCCCCGACCGGTTCGCCTCTGAGCGGGCCGGTCACAAAAAACAGCAAAACCGGCGCGGTCTGCTCGACCGCGCCGGTTTTTTAGTGCCCAGTAAGCCCGCGGCATCCTTGTGAAGTGATTTCGGTGTGTTACGGCTGCTTCTTCAGGCGCTGCTTGAGAAGGTTCAGATACTCCTCGTTGGCGTCGGGGCCCGGCGCCGGCTGTGCTGCCGGCACCGTGCAGACCGGCTTGTAGTCGATGGCCATGCCCACCTTGACGCATGTGCCCACCTGCCAGCCGGGCGGCAGGGCCGTGAGATCGACGGATTTCCACTTCGGGTGGCCCTTGGCCTCAAGCGCTGGCATGCCATTGAGGATCAGGCTGGAGAAATCCGAGACGGAGCGGCAGCTCTCGCGGTGATAGGCGTTCTTCTTCGGATCGTAGTCATAGGTCATCAGCACGGCCTTGACGGCGACGAGGTCGACGGGTTCCTGCTGGAAGGAATAGGTCGCGGCCGGCACCGTCGCGGCCGTGTAGGTGGCCAGCAGCGGCGCATCCTTGATCGGCAGCAGATGGAACTTCGTCCCGTCGATCTGGGCATTGGCAAAGAGCGGGGCCGGCGCGCCCGCCACGTAGAAGAAGGCGTCGATCTCGCCCGACAAGAGCTTCGGCAGCGCCTCGTCGGGATTGATCGTCAGTCGTTCGCCAGCCTTGATCTGCAATATGTCGAGCATCAGCGTGGCGGTCAGATACGTGCCGCTGTCCGCCTTGCCGATGGCGATCTTCTGACCCGCGAGGCCCTTGAGATCAGCCACGCCGCTTCGCGCCAGGACATGCACCTCCTCATTATAGAGCGGGAACATGATGCGCACGCCGCGCACCGCCTGCTGCACTTCCGGGTCGTTGGCCTCGAAGGTCTTCAGATATTCGAGCACGTCGCTCTGGACGATGCCGAACTGCGTGTTGCGCCGGTTGCGCACGCCGACGAAATTCTCCAGCGAGCCGGCGCTCTCCACGACGTTGAGGCCGAGACCGCATTCGGCGCCGAGCGCGGCTATGTCGCGGCCGATGCGGATATAGGTGCCGCTCGGCCCGCCGGTCATGATGTTGCGCTCGAAGTTGTCCGCTACCGCTGTCGTGGTGACGAGGCCAAGCCCCAGCGCGGAGAGAAATATGGCAAGTTTCGATGGCATGGCGAGGGTCCTTTCGCTCAGCAGCCGCTCTTCAGATCGCGCATCAGGTTGCGAAGGGTGACGACCGGCACCGAGCGGAACACCGACTGCAGGCCGGTCGTCACGCACTCACCGGACACCAGCAGGTTCCGCAGGCGCTGGTAGTCGTCCGCCGACAGCCGATCGAGGCCCGGCGTCCTCTCGAGCACGGCATCGACGGTCGCGGGATCGCGCGGCACATTGGCGATGAGCGGCAGGTCTTCCGCGGTCTCCGGCGGTGCTGAAGGTGGACCATCGGGCGCTGTGTTTTGGCCGGGCGCGCTGTCCGCCCTTGCTGCAGCCAGCTCGGCCTGCAGTCCGGCACTGCGCTCGCGCTCGCGGGCGAGCTGGTCCTCGGCGTTCTTCAGAGCATCCCGGTCGCGGGCCAGCTGGGCGCCAAGGGCGTTGCGCTCGGCAGAGATCTTGTCCCCAGCCGCCTCGGCCTTGGCCAGTTTGTCCAAAAGCTCGGCGATCTGCGCCTCAAGACGCGGGATTTCGACGGTCTTCAGCGCGGCCAGCGCCTTTCCCGCCTCGCTTTCTGACGCGTCCAGCCTTTGCCTCAGGTCGGCAAGGGCGGCGTCGGCAGATGCTTTGGCGTTTGCGGCTTCCTGTCTCGCGCCCTCGATCGCCTTGTCCTGGGCGCGGCGCTGCTTCTGCGCTTCCGCCAGCGCCTTCGCCAGGCGGGCGTTCTCTTCCTTCTCCGCCAGCAGTTCGCGGCTCGTCGCCTCGAGCGTATCGGCCATGGTGTCGAGTTCGCTGCGCTGGCTGTCGATCGTCTGTCTGAGTGCAGCCGTCGCCGGGTCCCCGGCATCAAGGGCCGTCTCTGCCCGCTTGCGCGCCTCGACCGCTTCGGCGAGACGCCGGTTGCTGTCGTTCAGCTGAGCGGAGAGGTCGGCGATCTGTCGATCGACCGTGGCCAGGCGATCGGCATCCTGCAGGCCAAGATAGCGCATGGCGCCATATCCGGCGGCTGCCCCGAGCACCAGGCTCCCCAGGATCGCGATCAGCAGCCCGAGCGGCGATCCGCCGCGCGCTTGGCTCACCTGCGTATCCCTGCCCCATTGATTGCTCACGGCATCTCCGCTTCGGCCTGTGTCCGTCGCCGTCTGGGTAGCGTGAATCCCCTGCCCGTGCAAGTTTTCGCCCCGGCGTACCGGGGCAAGGTTTCGCAGCTTTTCATCCCGAGCCGTCGCCTGTAGGCTTAACTGGTCCGTTGCCGTCTCTGGCCGGACGCGCCCCGATACCCGCTTCCGAAAGACCGGTTTCCCCATGCCTCAATCCCAAGCCTCGGCTGCCCCGAGACCGCTCGACTGGCTGCTCTTCCTGCTCGCGCCGGTGTTCTTCTCGAGCAACCTCATCTTCGGCCGCGGCATTACCGGAGAGATTGCGCCCTTCACTACGGCTTGCCTGCGCTGGGCGGGAGCCGCGCTCATCATCTTTCCCTTCGTCTATGCCGAGCGCAAACTCTGCCTTGCCTTCGTGCGGGCCCATACCGGGATCTGGCTGGTGCTCGGCATTCTCGGCATGGGCATTTGCGGCGGCTTCGTCTACTGGGCGCTGACCCTGACCACCGCCTCCAACGCCACACTGATCTACACGACCTCGTCGCTGTTCATCATCCTGCTACAATGGCTGTTCCAGGGACGGCGGATTTCGCCGGCCGAACTGCTCGGGATGATCGTCGCCTTCTCCGGCGTGACCGTGATCGTGCTGAAGGGCGACTGGACCGCGCTTTTTCACCTGCGGTTCAACATCGGCGATTTCGGCATCCTCGCCGCCGCCATCGCCTTTGCGCTTTACTCGCTGCTGCTGCGCCACCCCGCCGTGAAGGCCATGCCGCCACTGCCTCTCTTCGGCCTTCTGGCGATCTCCGGCATGCTGGTGCTGGTGCCCCCGGCGCTCTACGAGGTACTGACGGGAGGGCTGTTGCCCGACACGACCAGCGACTGGACAAAGCTGCTCGGTATCATCCTGTTCGCCTCGCTCGCCGCCTTCTACTGCTTCCAGCACGCGGTCCGTGTCTTCGGACCGGCCATGGCCGGAGTGACGCTCTATCTGATGCCGCCGATGTCGATCGTGATGGCGGTGCTCTTTCTTGGCGAACAGTTCCAGGTCTACCACGCGGTCGGCATCGTGCTGGTCACCGGCGGCCTTGTGCTGGCGACGGCGCCCGGCCGAAGTGGCAGCGCTTCCGGCGCCTGAGCGAAGACGTCGTCAGGCCTTGATGTTTGCCGCTTCCCTCCCCAAATCAATGGGGAAAGGAAGTGAGCCCATGAAACAACGCAACGCAAAATTTGGCATCGGGGAAGTTGTTCGCCACAAGGTTTTTCCGTTCCGTGGCGTCGTGTTCGATGTGGATCCGGAATTTTCCAACAGCGAGGAATGGTGGAATGCCATTCCGGCGGAAGTGCGGCCTGCCAAGGACCAGCCCTTCTACCATCTGCTGGCGGAGAATGCCGAGACGGAATACGTCGCTTATGTTTCGGAGCAGAACCTCGAAAGGGATCTGAGCGAGGAACCGCTGCGCAATCCGCAGGTTCAGCAGATCTTCGTGCGCGAGCAGGCCGGCCACTACAAGCCCAAGGTCACCTTCGCCCACTGACGGACACGGGGTGGACCGAAACCCTTCTCGGCCGAGCGCCGTGCAGAAACGAGAAAGGCCCGCGAACTTGGTTCGCGGGCCTTCTTGCATGGGAATGCGCTCGGATCAGTTGGCCTGCTTGGCCGCGTCCTGGGCTTCGTTGATCGCCTTGTTGCGCTCTTCCTGCTTCTTCTGCATGGCTTCCTGCAGCAGGCGCTGGCGTTCTTCGGCCTGCGACTGCGACATGGCCTCACCGTCATAGGCGCCGGTGAAGCCGTCGAGGGCGATCTTGATCGGGTTCGGCGCGCGGCGGAAATTGATCGAGGTGAAGACGACCTCGTTGCCCTTCTTCAGGCTGGCGATGATGGCGTCGGTAAGCGGCATTTCGGCCGTGCAGCGATCGGGCAGACATACGGTGTAGTCGAGCTTGACGCCCTTGGCACCGTCGATCTGCATCATGATGCCCGGCGGGATCAGGCGGGCCGAGGGAACGGTGACCTGGATCAGCTTGCGGTTGACTTTGCCTTCGATCGAGATCAGGCCGACAGCCGTGATCAGCTGACCGTTCTGGGCGAGCTGCTGGTTCTGCACGACGCAGACGTCGGCTTCTTCCTGCTTGGTGCAGGTCTTGAACCATTTGGCCGGGCCTGCGCCTGCGGGAGCTGCTGCGTCCTGAGCGCTGACGACCGTCGGGGCCGTCGCTGCACCGAGGGTCAGAACGAGAGCAGACAGTGCCGTCCGCGTAGCTTTGGTTGCATTGAACATCATAACCTAATCCGTCTCCTGAAAACCGATATCGGGCCACTCGAAAGGCCGCGAAACTCTCCGGTCGTGCTGCCATTCAACTGTCGTCCAATTGAGGCAAATACATGACCTTGAACCCGGCACCCCTGTTACATCGCGAAGTCCCGAATATCCAGTCTTTCTTTGGGCGCACAGGGTCGTGAAGGGGCTTTTTGCAGCCCGATGTGTTTGTTTTATGGTGTTCGTGTTAGCCTCCCGCAAGAATCTCGGACTTCGCAGAAAGGATCCCTGGTGCGCCGTATCGCTCTCAGCCTGCTTCTCATCGCCCAGTGCAGCCTCGCCCAGGCCGAGCCCGTCCACGGCATCGCCATGCATGGCGAGCCGGCGCTGGCGGCCGACTACAAGCACTTTCCTTACGTCAACCCGGACGTTAAGAAGGGCGGCAAGATCAATTATGGCGTCGTCGGCACCTTCGACAGCCTCAACTCCTTCGTCCTCAAAGGCATGCGCACGACGGCGCGCGGGATCTGGGATCCGGAATACGGCAACCTCTTCTACGAATCACTGATGACGCGCTCGAGCGACGAGCCCTTCTCGCTCTACGGGCTTCTGGCAGAAAGTGTCGAATGGGACGCCGACCGCACCTTCATCCAGTTCAACCTCAACCCCAAGGCGCGTTGGCACGACGGCAAGCCGGTGACCGCCGACGACGTAATCTTCTCCTTCAACCTGCTTCAAGAAAAAGGGCGCATCCCTTTCAATAAGCGCCTCCCGCTGGTCGAGAAGATGGAGAAGGTCGGCGACAACAGCGTGCGCTTCACCTTCAACGACAAGGCCAACCGCGAAACCCCGCTGATCATCGCCATGTCGCCGATCCTGCCCAAGCACGCGGTCGATCCGGCGACCTTCGACCAGACCTCGCTCACTGTCCCGATCGGATCCGGGCCCTACAAGATCAAGGCGATCAAGCCTGGCGAGAAGATCACCTATGCGCGCGACCCGAACTATTGGGGCAAGGATCTGCCGTCCAAGGTCGGTTTCGACAATTACGACGAGATTTCGGTCACCTATTTCCTGCAGGATTCGACGCTGTTCGAGGCCTTCAAGAAGGGCGATGTCGATGTCTATCCGGAGGGCGATTCCGGCCACTGGGCGCGCGCCTATGATTTTCCGTCGGCGCAGAACGGCGATGTGATCAAGGAAGTCTTCCAGCCCGGCCTGCCGTCTGGCATGCTCGGCTTCGTCTTCAACACCCGCCGACCGATTTTTGCCGATGCCAAGGTGCGCGAGGCGCTGTCGCTCGCCTTCGATTTCGAATGGGTGAACAAGAACCTCTATGGCGGTGCCTTCAAGCGCAGCCAGAGCTTCTGGCAAAATTCCGCGCTTGGCGCCTATGGCAATGCCGCAGACGATAAGGAGCTGGCCCTGCTTGGCGCCGCCAAGGACCGCATCAGCCCGGAGATCCTCGCCGGCACCTATGCCATGCCGGTCTCCGATGGCTCGGGCGCCGACCGCAAGATCCTGCGCCAGGCCGTGTCCCTGCTTGCCGAGGCCGGTTATGCCATCAAGGGCGGCAAGATGGTCGACGCCGCGGGCAAGCCGCTCGCCTTCGAGGTGATGACGCAGAACGAGAGCCAGGAGAAGATGGCGATCGCCTATCAGCGCGCGCTGGCCCTGATCGGCATCCAGATGGCCATCCGCACCGTCGACGACGCCCAGTATCAGGCGCGCTCGAACAGCTATGACTACGACATGATCATCAAGGCTTACCCTTCCACGCTCTCACCAGGTGTAGAACAGGCGAACCGGTGGGGCTCTGCCTCGCGCGACCCCCTCGGCAGCTTCAACTATGCCGGCGTCGCCGATCCCGATATCGATCGGGCTATCGAAGCCTTTGTCAACGCTCGAAACCGTGAAGACTACGAGACGGCCGTGCGTGCCTATGACCGGCTGCTGGTGGCCGGGCACTATGTCGTGCCGCTCTACCATGTGGGCGAACAGTGGGTTGCGCGCTGGAAGCACATCGGCCGGCCTGAGAAGACACCCCTCTACGGCTACCAGCTGCCCGTCTGGTGGGATGCGCGGGCGCAGTGATCGGCGGCGGTCCGGGGCAGCGCGCCTGCCTCCGGCCGGTTACCTTGAGGTAACCGGTTGAAACCGGAAGCAAATGGCCCTACGTGGCACGAAACGGTCAAGACGGCCCACCCTTCCGGAAAGGATCAGCATCATGGAACGCATTACCATCGACATCGTCTCGGATGTCGTCTGCCCCTGGTGCTATCTCGGCAAGGCGCGACTGGATCTCGCCATCGCCGAAGTGCAGGACGAGATCGCCATCGACGTGAACTGGAGGCCCTACCAGCTCAATCCGAACTATCCGCCGGAAGGCGTCGACCATCAGAAGGCGCTGGCGGAAAAGCTCGGCGGCAAGGACAACATGGACCGGGCGCATGCCCAACTGCGCGAACTCGGCGCGGCCGTCGGCATCGCCTTCGACTTTGGCGCGATCAAGGTCGGTCCCAATACGCTCGACGCCCACCGCCTGATCCACTGGGCCGGCGTCGAGGGGCGCGAGATCCAGGACCGGGTCGTGACGGCCCTGTTCAAAGCCAATTTCGAAGAGGGCCGCAATGTCGGCGACGCGGGCGTTCTGCTCGAGATCGCCGAGGCCGCCGGTCTCGATCGGGCACTGATCGATGCGCTTCTAACCGGCGACGCCGATAAGGCCGAAGTGCTGGGCGAAATCGACGCGGCCCGGCAGATGGGCGTCAACGGTGTGCCGTTCCTGATCTTCGACCAGCAATATGCGGTGAGCGGCGCCCAGACGCCGGACGTGCTCGTCGGCGCCCTGCGCGACATCGCCCGAATGAAATCCGAAGCGCTTGCAAAACTCAATTGACCTTCGCGGGCAAGCTTCGTAAGCACGGTTGACATCCTTCCTCCCGGGATACCCTGCCGTGCGCTCCGATCTTGTATTCAAAGGCGTTGTGATCGCCTTTGTGGCCTTTGCCGCCTATGCGGTTTCCGATGCCTGTGTGAAACTGATCGAGGGGCGCGTCAGCCCATACGAATCAGGCTTCTTCGGCGCCGTCTTCGGGATTGCCGCCCTGCCCTTCCTGATGAAGCGCGGCGACCACTGGCAGGACATGTTCTCCACCACCAACCGCCCGCTCTGGCTGTTGCGGTTCTTCTCCGCAGGCGCAGGCATCATCGGTAGCGTCACCGCCTTCACCCACCTGTCGATGGCGGAGGCCTTCTGCCTGATCTTCCTTCTGCCGTCCTTCGTCACCATCATGTCGGTGGTGTTCCTCAAGGAGCCGGTCGGAATCCGTCGCTGGAGCGCCGTGATCACCGGCTTCATCGGCGTGCTGGTGGTGCTAAGGCCGGGCTTCCGCGAACTGTCGATCGGCCATGTCGGCGCGGTCTTTGCCGGGCTCGGCGGCGCGCTGTCGATCGTCATCTACCGCGCCATCGGCCCGGCCGAGAAGAACATCTCACTTTACGGTGCGGGCCTGCTCGGCGGCCTCGTCATCTGTGGCATGATGATGCTCGGCGACTTTCGCTGGCCGACGGCGCAGGAATGGCTGCTGCTGGCCGGCTATGGCCTGCTCGGGGCGCTCGGCAATGTGCTTCTGATGTATTCCGCCTTCTATGCGCCGGCCGCTGTGGTCGGTCCGATCCAGTACAGCCAGATGCTGTGGGGCATCCTGTTCGGCTATCTGATCTTCGGCGACCGCGTCGACCTGCCGATGATCGCCGGCATCGTCCTGATCGTCGGCTCCGGCCTTCTGACCATCAGCCGCGAGCGCAAGAAGGGCGTCGCCCTGCCCCCGGCGGTCGCCGGCAAGGACGAGGCGGCGCTGGCGATCAAGCCGGAAGACAACAACCCAGACGCCTAATCTGGGTGAAACTATCTCTTCGAGAAGGCCGTCTCGATGGCACCCTTTACGTCTGAGACAAGGCGCAGGTCCTTAGTCTCGAGCGCTGTCACATCGCCGCTTGATGTCTTGAGCGTTAGATGGTGCGTTGGAGGTGCCTTGCCCACCAAGGCCATAAGTAAGACGAACGAGCCAAATCCGACAGCCGCCCCAATACCCGCACCTGCGCCAGCGCTGACGACTAAGCCAACGATCAACGCAACTACGAAGATTGCACCCCCATGGGACTTAGGGATCTCCACGATCGTTATGCTCCCGATATTCGCTATCGGGTAAGTGGCGTTGCCAAATTTAGCGAGGGAGTCAGTGATCTCAATATTGCCGGAACGGAAAAGTACTTCTGACACGACGACCATCCATGGGAAACCAATGCCGACATGATGGTGTATGCTCCGCTCTTGTCAACCACTGGATGCCTTAAGCTTTCGCCAGTTCTGCCAGCTGGGTCATCACCACAGCCGCGCCGGTCAGGCGCTTGTCCGGGGTCGGCAGGTCGCGGGTCAGGAACACGCTCTGGTCGGCGCGGATCTTGGCCATGGATCCCTGCTTGGCGATATAGCCGACGAGCGCCGCCGGGTTGGGGAATTCCTTGTTGCGGAACTGGACGACGACTCCCTTCGGGCCGGCTTCGAGCTTCTCGACATTGGCCTTGCGGCACAGCGCCTTGATGTAGACCACCTTCAACAGATGCTGCACCTCGATCGGCAGCGGGCCGAAGCGGTCGATCATCTCGGCACCAAAGGCGTCGATCTCGTTGAGTTCGGTGATCTCGCCCAGGCGGCGATAGAGACCGAGTCTGAGATGCAGGTCCGGGACATAGTCGTCGGGGATCATCACAGACGTGCCGACCGAAATCTGCGGCGACCAGCCGCTGTCGGCCACCTCGTCGACGCCCTTCACCTCGGCGACCGCCTCTTCCAGCATGTGCTGGTAGAGTTCGAAGCCGACTTCCTTGATGTGCCCGGACTGTTCCTCGCCCAAGAGATTGCCGGCGCCGCGGATGTCGAGGTCGTGGCTCGCCAGCTGGAAGCCGGCGCCGAGCGTGTCGAGCGATTGCAGCACCTTCAGACGGCGCTCCGCCGTCGTCGTCAGCACCTTGTTGACCGGCAGGGTCAGGAGCGCAAAGGCGCGGACCTTGGAGCGGCCGACGCGGCCGCGCAGCTGGTAGAGCTGCGCCAGGCCGAACATGTCGGCGCGATGCACGATCAGCGTATTGGCGGTCGGCACGTCGAGGCCGGATTCAACGATCGTGGTCGACAGCAGCACGTCGTAGCGCCCGTCGTAGAAGGCGTTCATGATGTCTTCGAGCTCGCCCGCCGGCATCTGGCCATGGGCGACCGCGACCTTGAGCTCCGGGACATCGGACTGCAGGAAGGCCTGGATGTCGGCGAGATCGGCAAGCCGCGGGCAGACATAGAAGCTCTGGCCGCCGCGATAATGCTCGCGCATAAGCGTTTCGCGGATGACGAGCGGGTCGAAAGGCGAGATGAAGGTGCGGACCGCCATGCGGTCGACCGGCGGGGTGGTGATCAGCGACAGTTCGCGGACCCCGGTCATCGCCAGCTGCAGCGTGCGCGGGATTGGCGTTGCCGAAAGCGTCAGCACGTGCACGTCGGACTTCAGCTCCTTGAGCCGCTCCTTGTGCTTGACGCCGAAATGCTGCTCCTCGTCGATGATGAGGAGGCCGAGATTGGCGAAGGTGACGCCGGAGCCGAGCAGCGCATGGGTGCCGACGACGATATCGGTCTTGCCCTCGGCGAGCTCCTTCTTGACGAGGTTGAGCTCCTTTGTGCCGACAAGACGCGAGGCCTGCTGCACGCGGATCGGCAGGCCGCGGAACCGCTCGGAAAACGTCTTGAAATGCTGACGGGCGAGCAGCGTGGTCGGCACGACGACGGCAACCTGGATGCCGTTCATGGCGGCGACGAAGGCAGCGCGCAGCGCGACTTCCGTCTTGCCGAAGCCGACGTCGCCGCAGACGAGCCGATCCATCGGCCGGCCGGCGCCAAGATCGCCGCGCACCGCCTCGATGGCGTTCAGCTGGTCCTCGGTCTCGTCATAGGGGAAGCGGGCGGCAAACTCGTCGTAGAAGCCTTCCTGCGTCGTCAGGACCGGTGCCGATCGGGTCATGCGCTCGGCGGCCACGCGGATCAGCGCGCCGGCCATGTCGAGCAGTCGTTTCTTCAGCTTGGCCTTGCGCATCTGCCAGGCGCCGCCGCCCAGCTTGTCGAGCTGCGCATCGGAGGCTTCCGAGCCGTAGCGCGACAGAAGATCGATGTTCTCGACCGGCAGGAACAGCTTGGCGTCGTCGGCATAGAGCAGTTCGAGGCAGGCATGCGGCGCACCGGCTGCCTCGATGGTGCGAAGCCCGACGAAACGGCCGATGCCGTGTTCGGCGTGAACGACAATCGAGCCCTCGTCGAGACCAGCCACTTCCGAGATGAAGTCGGCGGCGCGCTTGCGGCGTTTCGAGCGGCGCACCATACGGTCGCCGAGAATATCCTGTTCGCCGACAATGACGAGATCGCCCGCCTCGAAGCCGCCTTCAAGGCTGAGCACGGCCGTCCCCGCCTCGCCTTTCTTCAGCCCATCGACCTCCTTCAGAGAGGCAACCGGCTTGAGATTGGCCAGCCCATGCTCCTCGAGCACCTGGAGGAGGCGGTCGAGCGAGCCTTCCGACCAGCCGGCGACGAGCACCCGTGCGCCGCCGGCGCGCTTGTCGGCGATATATTTGACGGCCTGGTCGAAGACATTGGTGCGGCTGTTGCCCTCGCCCGTCTCGGTCGCCGTCTTGGCCCAGCGCGGCGTCGGCCTTGCTGCGAGCTCGATGACCTTGCGGACCTCGCCGTCATGCTCGGCGAACGGCGTGAGCCGGAGCGGCGCATGTTCATCGAGCAACCGGCCGAACTCGCCGGCCCCGAGATAGAGCCGTTCCGGAGGCACGGGCTTGTAGGGCGTGCCCTGCGACAGATGGCCCTTGCCCGGACTGCCGGAATTGAGCCGCGCCTCGTAATAGTCGCGTACCAGCTTGGCGCGCTCTTCAGCCGCTTCCCGTACCGTGTGATCGGTGACGATACGGAAGCCCTTCAGATAGTCGAAGACGGTGTCGAGGTGGTCGTGGAACAGCGGCAGCCAGTGTTCCATGCCGGCATAGCGGCGGCCCTCGGAGACGGCCGCATAAAGGGCATCGTCGCGGGTGGCGGCGCCGAACAGCGAGAGATAGTTCTTGCGGAAGCGGCTGATCGATTCCGGCGTGAGCGTCACCTCGCTCATCGGATTGAGGTCGAGGGAGCGGGCCTGGCCGATGGTGCGCTGGCTGGCCGGATCGAATGTGCGAATGCTTTCCAGCGTGTCGCCGAAGAAATCGAGGCGCACCGGCTCTTCCTGACCGGGCACGAAGACATCAAGAATGCCGCCGCGCACGGCGAACTCGCCGACTTCACGGACGGTGGCGACGCGCTCGAAGCCGTTGCGCTCCAGCCGCGCGGCAATATCGTCCATCTTGACCTGGTTGCCGGGCCGCGCGGAAAAACCGAGGCTCTCGATCACCTCGGACGGGGCCACCTTCTGCAGCATGGCATTGACCGTGACCAGCACGATGGCGGCATGCGGCTTCCTGGCATGGGCGACAAGCCCGGACAGAGCCGTCAGGCGGCGCGCCGAGGTGTCGGCCGATGGCGAGACGCGGTCATAGGGCAGGCAGTCCCAGGCTGGAAGCGTCAGCACCGGGATCTCTGGCGCGGCAAAGGACAGGTTCTGCTCGATATCGGCCATGCGCTGACCGTCCGACAGGATGTAGGCGACCGGCTGGCCCTGGCGCGCCAGTTCGGCGAGCACAAAGGCATCCATGCCGTCCGGCACATGCGACAGCGTCAGCGCCGATCCGGTGGCGGCGATCTTTCGGGTATCGACGAGCGAGATCATTCCGAGCGTCCGGACCCTTCCATCGTCACGGGCGAGAAGTCCGGCCGACAGGCGGCGATGCGCTCAAACAGCGGTGTCTGGAGATGGACGGGCACGGGGGAAGCGCCGGTGATGTATTTCACCAGGTCCTGATCTTCCTCGGTCATGATGCGCTCCAGCTCATCGAGCGTGGCGTCGTCCATGGTGGCGATCTCGGCTTCTGCGAACTGTCCGAGGATCAGGTCCATCTCGCGGATGCCGCGGTGCCAGCAACGGAACAGAATGCGCCGGCGGCGCGGATCGAGTTCTGCACTGCTGAGGATCAAGCCGGTCATATCGAAACACCTTCCTGTTGATGCGCCTCTATAGCGCCGTCGATCTTCGTTGTCAGCCTTGCCAAGGCGCTAATTCTCGGCGCATTTTGCCAGCCATCATGCGGCCAGCGCTTCTCGATCCCCTGTTCTCCTCCGTCGCATCGCTTTCCGGTGTCGGGCCCAAGCTCGCGCAATTGCTGGCGAGCCTGCTCGGACGCGAGGATGCGGACGACGCGCGCGTCGTCGATCTCCTGTTTCTGGCTCCCTTCCGCCTGATCGACCGGCGCAACCAGCCGGGCATCGCGCTTTCGCAGCAGGGCGCTCTGGTCACGATCACCGGCCGGGTCGACCGCCATCAGCCGCCGCCGCGCGGGAAATCCAATCTGCCCTACCGCGTCTTCGTGCACGACGAGACAGGGGAGCTGGCGCTCACCTTCTTCCGCGTCAAGGGTAACTGGCTGGAAAAGGCGTTGCCGATCGACGAGACGGTGGTCGTCTCAGGCAAGGTCGACTGGTTCAATGGCCGGCCCTCGATGGTTCATCCCGACCTGATGGTGAAGGCGAGAGAGGCTGAGAACCTGCCCCTGGTCGAACCGGTCTACCCGCTGACGGCCGGTCTGTCGCCCAAGGTCCTGCGCAAGGCGGTCGAACATGCGCTGGAGCGCGTGCCGGACCTGCCGGAATGGGCCGATCCGCCGCTCGTGGTGCGTCAGGGTTTTCCGAGCGTGCGCCAGAGTTTCGTCGACCTGCATCATCCGCGGGACGAACAGGACATCGACCCGCAGGCGCCGGCCCGCCGCCGGCTCGCCTATGACGAGTTTCTCGCCGGTCAGGTGTCACTGGCGCTGGTACGCCAGAAGCTGCGCAAGGTGCCCGGCACGCCGGTCAAGGCGACGGGCGCGATCTCGGGCAAGATCCTCTCTGCCCTGCCCTTTTCGCCGACCGGCAGCCAGACCCAGGCGATCGCCGATATCCTCGCCGACATGGCGTCCGATACCCGCATGCTGCGGCTGTTGCAGGGCGATGTCGGCGCCGGCAAGACGCTGGTGGCGCTGCTTGCCATGGCCGCCGTGGTGGAAAGCGGCGGACAAGCGGTGCTGATGGCGCCGACCGAGATCCTGGCGCGCCAGCACCATGCGACGATTGCGCGCTTTGCCGCGGCCGCCGGGCTGACGGTCGAGGTCCTGACGGGACGCACCAAGGGCAAGGAACGCGAGGCGATCACAGCGCGGATTGCCTCCGGAGAGGCGCAGATCATCATCGGCACGCATGCGCTGTTCCAGGATACGGTGAGCTACCGCAATCTGATGCTGGCGGTGGTCGACGAACAGCACCGGTTCGGCGTGCACCAGCGCCTGCGCCTGACCGCCAAGGGGATCTCGCCGCATATGCTGGTGATGACTGCCACCCCAATCCCGCGCACGCTCGTGCTTGCCGCCTTCGGCGACATGGACGTGTCGAAGCTGACAGAGAAGCCGGCCGGACGAAAGCCGATCCAGACGGTGACGGTTCCGAGCGAACGCACCGGCGAGATCGTCGAGCGGCTGCGCGCGGCCGTCGCCGACGGCAAGAAGGCCTACTGGATCTGCCCGCTGGTCGAGGAATCGGAAGTCTCGGACCTGATGTCGGCCGAGGAACGCTTCGCCGTTCTCGAGAAAGCCATCGGTGCGCGGATCGGCCTCGTCCACGGCCGCATGAGCGGCCCGGAAAAGGATTCGGCCATGCTGGCCTTCAAGAATGGCGAGACGCGGCTGCTGGTGGCGACGACCGTCGTCGAGGTCGGCGTCGACGTGCCCGACGCCACGATCATGGTGATCGAGCATGCCGAGCGCTTCGGCCTTGCCCAGCTGCACCAGCTGCGCGGCCGCGTCGGGCGCGGCGACGAGGCATCAAGCTGCATCCTGCTTTACAAGGGACCGCTCGGCGAAACCGGCAAGGCGCGGCTCAAGATCCTGCGCGACAGCGAGGACGGCTTCCTGATCGCCGAAGAGGACCTGAAGCTGCGCGGCGAAGGCGAACTGCTCGGCACGCGCCAGTCCGGCACGCCGGGTTTCAGGATCGCCAGCCTCGAGGCCCATGCCGACCTTCTGGAGATCGCTCGCAAGGACGCCGCCTATCTGCTGGAGCGCGATCCGGATCTGACGAGCGAACGCGGCGAAGCGGTGCGCACGCTGCTTTACCTCCATCGGCGCGACGAGGCGATCAGGTTCCTGCGGGCGGGTTGACGGCTGTCTCGGCTTCTTCGGTCGCCGCCGCCTTGTATTCCGGCGAGACGAGGCCGGCGGAAATCAGGAGCTTGACGCCCTCTTCCGGCGACATGTCGAGCAGTTTCAGCTTGCTGCGCGGTACGAACATCAGGAAGCCTGCCGTCGGCACCGGTGTCGGCGCGAGGAAGACGGCGACCATTTCCTCGCCATCCTCGCCGAGTTTTGCGGCGATCTCGCCCTTGGCATCGGTTGAGACGAAGACCAGAGCCCAGGTGCCGGGCGACGGGAACTCGATCAGCCCGACCTTCTTGAACGAGCTCGACTGTTCCTTGAGCACGGTTTCGAAGATCTGCTTGGTGCTCTTGTAGACGGTCCGCACCAGCGGCATGCGATGCAGGATGGATTCGCTATAGGAGACGATGGAGCGACCGATCAGGTTCTTGCCGAGAAAGCCGATGAGCGTGATGACGACCAGGGCGATCAGCAGGCCGAAGCCCGGAATGGCGAACTGAAGGTAGCTCTCCGGATTGTAGCGGTTCGGGATATAGGGCTTCACCCAGCTGTCGGCCCAGTGGATGAAAGTCCAGGTCAACCAGATGGTGATCGCAATCGGCGCACAGATGATCAGTCCGGTCAGGAAATTGTTCCGGATGCGTGTCGCCAGCGAAATGCGCTCGAGACTACCGTTCGTCATGTCGATCTTATGCTGCGTCGCCGAAGAAAGCCGGATGGAAGGCGACAATGCCGGAGGGGGCTGCGCCATGCAAGGGCAGCACGAGGAAAAATTCGGGCGGCACGCCGGTCGTCGTCAGCTCCGGTCGGGCGGTAAAACCGAACCGGTTGTAGTAGGCTGGATCCCCGACCAGAGCGAAGCCCTGTGCACCCTCGCCCTTGAGGATCGTCAATCCTTCACGGATCAGCGCCGAGCCGATCCCGCCCCTCTGGCGCGACGGTGACACCGAGACGGGGCCGAGGCCGTACCAGCCCGCCTCGCCGCCCGTGAGGGTCACGGGCGAGAAGGCGACATGGCCAACAATATCGCCATTCTCTTCGGCGACCAGAGACAGGCTGAGCTGACCGAGCCGCCTGAGGCGTTCGATGATCTTCGGTTCCGAACCGTCGCTGTAGGGATGGCCGGCAAAGGCGGCCGCGGTGAGCGCGCCGATCGCCGCTGCATCCTCCGGCCGCTCGCGGCGGATGATCATTCGACCGTCACCGACTTTGCCAGATTGCGCGGCTGGTCGACGTCGGTACCCATGAAGACGGCGGTATGGTAGGCAAGCAGCTGGATCGGCAGCGAGAACACCATCGGCGAGATGATCTCGGAAACGTTGGGCAGCGTGATCGTCGCCATGGTCTCGAGCTTCGAGGCGGCCGCCCCCTTCTCGTCGGTGATGAAAATGATCCGCCCGCCGCGGGCCGCAACTTCCTGCATGTTCGACACGGTCTTTTCGAAGAACCGGTCATGCGGGGCAATGACGATGACCGGCATGTTCTCGTCGATCAGCGCGATCGGGCCGTGCTTCAGCTCGCCGGCGGCATAACCCTCGGCGTGGATATAGGAGATCTCCTTGAGCTTGAGCGCCCCCTCCATGGCCAGCGGATAGCTGGTGCCGCGGCCGAGATAAAGCACGTCCTTGTATTTCGACAGGTCGCGGGCCAGCGCTTCCATCTGCGGCTGGATGGCGTTCAGCACCTGGCTCATCAGGCGGGGCATTTCGGCAAGGCTCTTGACCAGCTGGCGCTCTTCGTCGGCGGAGATCGTGCCGCGCGCCTTCGCCGCGGCAAGGGCCAGGGAGGCAAGAACCGCGAGCTGGCAGGTGAAGGCCTTGGTCGAAGCAACGCCGATCTCCGGGCCGGCGAGGATCGGGAACACGGCATCCGCCTCGCGGGCGATCGTCGATTCCTTGACGTTGACGATCGCACCGATCTTCAGGCCCTCGTCGTGGCAGTAGCGCAGCGAGGCCAGCGTGTCGGCGGTCTCACCCGACTGCGAGATGAACAGCGCAGCCTGATCCTTCGACAGCGGCATTTCGCGGTAGCGGAACTCGGAGGCGACGTCGATCTCGACCGGCAGGCGCGCATAGCGCTCGAACCAGTACTTGCCGACCAGGCCGGCGAGGTAGGCCGTGCCGCAGGCAGAGATCGCAATGCCGCGAAGCGACTTGAAATCGATCGCCGCGTCGACGGGCTTGACCGTGTGGCTGTGGAAATCGACGTAGTTGGACAGCGCGTGGGAAATGACCTCCGGCTGCTCGTAGATTTCCTTCTCCATGAAGTGGCGGTGATTGCCTTTGTCGACGACGAAGGCGGTCGCCTGGGAAATCTGGTGCGGCCGCTCGACGGGATTGCCGGAAAAATCGATGATCTCCGCACCGTTGCGATGCAGGATGGCGCAGTCGCCATCGACCAGATAGGCGATCTCGTTGGTAAACGGCGCCAGCGCGATCGCGTCGGAACCGAGGAACATCTCCCCCTTGCCGAAACCGATGGCGAGCGGCGGCCCGAAGCGGGCGGCCATGATCGTGTCCGGATCGTCGGCGAACATGACGACCAGCGCATAGGCGCCCTTGACGTGGTTGAGCATGGCCAGCATGGCGGCGCGGTTGTCGAGGCCCTGACGGCGATACTTGGCGATCAGCTGGGCAACGATCTCAGTGTCAGTCTGGGTGGTGAACACCGCCCCTTCCGCCATCAGTTCGTCGCGGAGCTCGGAGAAGTTTTCGATGATGCCGTTGTGCACGACGGCGACGCCATCGACGAAATGCGGGTGCGCATTGTTCTCGTTGGGCACACCATGGGTGGCCCAGCGCGTGTGAGCGATCCCGATCGTGCCCTTGAGCGGCTCGGCGTCGAGCTTCTTTTCGAGGTTGAACAGCTTGCCCTCGGCGCGGCGACGATCCATCACGCCATTGTCGATGGTCGCAACGCCGGCGGAATCGTAGCCGCGATATTCGAGACGCCGCAGCGCATCGACCAGGCGGCCTGCTACCTGCTGGTTACCGACAATACCGACAATACCGCACATAGAATTCTCCGTCTGGCTTTACCTGGCGCCAGTCCTAATGGTTTTGCCGGTTTGCGCAATCCGCCGACCGGTCACATTCGGTTTCGCCGCGTTACGCAGCTGCAGCGATCACGGCTTTGCGCCGCGGGCAGCCTTGAAGGCTTCGTTGCGGGCGCGGATGGCCTTGGCCCGCTCGGGCTTGATCTCCTGCCGGGCACGGCCGAGTGCCAGCGCGTCGTCGGGCACGTCTTCGGTGATGACACTGCCAGAAGCCACGAAGGCGCCCGCACCGACCGAGACCGGAGCGACCAGCGCAGTGTTCGAGCCGATGAAGGCACCCTCGCCGATCCGTGTCTCGTGCTTGTTGATGCCGTCATAATTGCAGGTGATCGTGCCGGCGCCAACATTGGCATGGGCACCGATGGAGGCGTCGCCGATATAGGTCAGGTGGTTGACCTTGGCGCCCTTGCCGATCTCGGCCTTCTTCACCTCGCAGAAATTGCCGACCCGGGCTCCCTCGGCAAGGCTGGTGCCGGGGCGGATGCGCGCGAACGGCCCGACCGAGGCGCCGGCAGCGATATGGGCACCCTCGACATGCGAGAAGGCATGGATCACCGCCCCGCCCTCGACGGTGACGCCGGGCCCGAAAACGACATTCGGCTCGATCAGCGCGTCCTGACCGATCTGCGTGTCATGGCTGAGGAAGACGGTCTCAGGGGCGATCATCGAGACGCCGGAGACCATGAGTTCGTGACGCCGGCGATCCTGCCACATGCGTTCGATCACGGCGAGCTCGGCGCGATTGTTGCAGCCGGTCAACTGGTCCTCGGGCGCATCGACCGCAACCGTGCGGCCGCCGAGCGACCGGGCAATCTCCACGAGGTCGGTCAGGTAATACTCGCCCTTGGCATTGGCATTGCCGATGCGGTTCAAGAGATCGAGCGCCTTGCGACCGTTGATCGCCATCAGGCCGCTATTGCACCAGGTCACGGCGCGCTCGGCGTCGGTCGCGTCCTTTTCCTCGCGAATGGCAATGAGCTCGCCGTCCTTGACCAGCAGGCGACCGTAACCCGTCGGGCGCTCGGTGTGAAAGCCGATGACGACGACGTCATTGCCCTCGGCAAGCGCCGCGCGGGCGGCAAGCAGCGGTTCGGCGGTGATCAGCGGTACGTCGCCATAGGCGACCAGAATGTCGTCATAGCCGCGGGCGATCGCCTCGCGGGCGGCAAGCACGGCATGCCCGGTGCCGAGACGTTCGGTCTGGACGAAGGGCGTGACGTTCAGGCCGTCAATGCTGCCTGCCTTGGTCACGCGTTCCGCATCGCGCCCGACCACCAGCGCCACGTCGGCAATGTCGGAGGCCGCAATCGACGACATGACATGCGCGATCATCGGACGTCCGGCGACGGGGTGCAGCACCTTCGACATGGACGACTTCATGCGGGTGCTCTCACCTGCGGCGAGAATGACGGCGAGACAGCTGCGGCTCATGCTTACTCCCAAGACTTGAAAAGGGATTCGACGGGTAACGTAACGGGCAGTCTTCTAGCAGCAAGCCGCAAGTGGAACCAACAGCAAAAGGGGCGCCGCAAAGCTGCGCCCCTTTCAAAAATCATTGCAGCCGGAATTATTGCGGCAGCTTGTCGTCGACGCCGGCGATGTAGAAGTTCATGCCGAGAAGTGCGCCGTCTTCGGCCTTCTCGCCGTCCTTCAGCCAGTCCGAACCGTCCTGTTTCTTGATCGGGCCGGTGAACGGATGCAGCTCACCCGACTTGATCTTGGCTTCGGTTTCCTGGGCGAGCGCCTTCACGTCGTCCGGCATGTTGGTGTAGGGCGCCATGGTCAGAATGCCGTCCTTCAGGCCGTCCCAGATCTGTTCCGACTTCCAGGTGCCGTCAAGCAGCGCCTGGGTGCGCTTGATGTAATAGGCGCCCCAGGTGTCGACGATCGCCGTCATCTGGGTTTCAGGGCCGGCCTTGATCATGTCGGAGGCCTGACCGAAGGCCTTGATGCCGCGCTCGGCTGCCACCTGCATCGGTGCGGTGGTGTCGGTGTGCTGCGTGAGGATATCAACGCCCTGGTCGATCAGGGCCTTGGCGGCATCGGCTTCCTTGCCGGGGTCGAACCAGGTGTTGGCCCAGACGACCTTGACCTTGAAGTCGGGATTGACCGACTGCGCGCCGTGCATGAAGGCGTTGATGCCCATGACGACTTCCGGGATCGGGAAGGAGGCGATGTAGCCGGCGACGCCCTTCTCAGACATCTTGGCGGCGATCACGCCCTGGATGTAACGGCCTTCATAGAAGCGCGAATTGTATGTCGCGACGTTCTCCGAGGACTTGAAGCCGGTGGCGTGCTCGAACTTCACGTCGGGGAACTTGGCGGCAACCTTGACGGTGGCGTCCATGAAGCCGAACGAGGTGGTGAAGATCAGCTTGCAGTCCGAACGGGCGAGACGCTCGATGGCGCGCTCGGCGTCGGGACCTTCCGGAACGCTTTCGAGATAGGGCGTTTCGATCTTGTCGCCGAAATGGGCCTGAAGCTGCTGGCGGCCGATGTCGTGGGCCTGGGTCCAGCCGCCGTCGGTCGTGGTGCCGACGTAGACGAAGCAGACCTTGGTCTTATCTTCGGCCTGGGCCGCGGCTGCGAAGCTGCCGAGGACGGCGGCGCTCGTAGCCAGTGCGAGAAGCATCTTCTTCATGGGTAACCCCCTGTGGTTGTTGACAATGGTTCTTGACGTCACCGGTCAGGCACGAACGGCTTGCCGAGCGAGGCCGGAGTATTGATCAGCGTGGTCCGCCGATTTTGCGAGATTATCACGAGGACCACAATGGTTGCGGCATAGGGAAGCGCCGAGAGCAGCTGCGAGGGTAAACCAATGCCGAAGGCCTGGGCATGCAGCTGGCCGATGGTCACTGCGCCGAAGAGATAGCCGCCGGCCAGCACCCGCCAGGGCCGCCAGGAGGCAAACACGACCAGCGCCAGCGCGATCCAGCCGCGTCCGGCCGACATGTTCTCGACCCATTGCGGCGTGTAGACGAGCGACAGCTGCGCACCGGCAAGGCCGGCACAGGCGCCGCCGAACAGCACGGCGAGGTAACGCGTGCGGATGACCTGGATACCGAGCGTGTGGGCCGAGCCGTGGTTGTCGCCGATGGCGCGAAGCTTCAGTCCGGCGCGGGTGCGGAACAGGAACCAGTTGACGCCGATCACGAGCAGAACGGAAAGGTAGAAGATCAGATCCTGATGGAAAAGCAGCGGCCCGATCAGCGGGATATCGGCGAGAACGGGTACGACGATGGGCTGGAGCTTGACCCCGGGCGTGCCGACGAAACTCTCGCCGAGCATGCCCGAAACGCCGAGGCCGAGGATGGTCAGTGCCAGACCCGTCGCCACCTGATTGGCGACCAGCGTCAGCGTCAGGAAGGCAAAGAGCAGCGAGAAGGCGGCGCCTGCCAGCATGCCGGCGCATACGCCGATCAGGGCGGAGCCACTCATCTGGGCGACGGCAAAGGCGCACACGGCACCGATGATCATCATGCCCTCGACGCCGAGATTGAGAACGCCAGACCGTTCGGTCACGAGCTCGCCCATGGCGGCGATGACCAGCGGCGTGGAAGCGGTGATGACGGTGAGCAGAATGGCTTCAAGAATCGTCATCGGCCGGCTCCTGCGACCAGGGCGCGGCCTTTGCCGAACACCAGCCTCACGCGGTAAAGGATCAGGGTGTCACAGGACAGAACGAAGAACAGCAGCAGTCCCTGAAAGACCCGCGTGACCTTGTCGGAGACGCCGATCGACAACTGCGCGCCCTCGCCGCCGAGATAGGTCAGCGCAAGCACCAGCCCGGAGGCGATGATGCCGAGCGGATTGAGCCGCCCCAGAAAGGCAACGATGATGGCCGTAAAGCCATAACCGGGCGAGATCGACGGCTGCAGATGGCCGATCGAACCGGAGACTTCGGAAATCCCCGCAAGACCGGCCAGAGCACCGGAAAACAGCATGGAGAACCAGATCATGCCGCGCGAGGAAAAGCCGGCGAAGCGCCCTGCCCGCTCCGACTGGCCGAGCACGACGACCTGGAAGCCCTTGAGCATGTAGCGCATCATGAACCAGACGCCGACCGCAGCCAGAATGGCAAAGGCAAAGCCATAATGCGCGCGCCCCGACGACAGCATTTCCGGCAGCACGCCTTCGGTCACGAAGGAACGGCTCTGCGGGAAATTGTAGCCGGCCGGATCGCGCCAGGCGCCGCGCACCAGCCAGTCGAGGAAGAGCTGGGCGATATAGACCAGCATGAGGCTGGTGAGGATTTCGTTGGTGTTGAAACGGGCCTTCAGAAGCGCCGGGATCGCCGCATAGAGCGCGCCGCCGACCATGCCCATGATCAGCATCAGCGGCAGAAGCAGCGGCGAGTGCCATTCGTAGAAAACGACGGGCAGGATCGAGCCGGTGATCGCACCGATCGTGAACTGCCCCTCGGCGCCGATGTTCCAGTTGTTCGAGCGATAGGCGACCGAAAGACCCACGCCGATCAGAATGAGCGGGGCCGCCTTGATCGCCAGTTCGTGCAGCGACCAGACCTCGAGCAGCGGCTCGATGAAGAAGCTGTAGAGCGCGTCAACGGGGTCCTTGCCGAGCAGCGCAAACATGATGCCGCCGAAGATTACGGTCAGAAGCAGTGCGACCAGCGGCGACACGATCGCAAAGAAGCCCGACATGCGCGGGCGGCGTTCGAGTTCAATGCGCATCAGCGGTCTCCAAGCCATGCATGCCGCCCATGAGCAGCCCGATCTTCTCCCGGGTCATGGTGGCCGCCGGATAACTCTGCGACAGCCGGCCCTCCGAGATGGCCGCAACCGTGGTCGCCACCTCGAAGATCTCATCGAGATCCTGGCTGATGACCACGACGGCCGATCCGGCGCGCGCCAGATTGATCAGCGCCTGGCGAATGCGGCTCGCCGCACCAGCGTCCACACCCCAGGTCGGCTGATTGACGACGAGGACGGCGGGCTGGCGGTCGAGTTCGCGCCCGACGATGAATTTCTGCAGGTTCCCGCCGGACAGCGAGCCGGCCGCCGGATCAAGCCCGCTCTTGCGCACATCCATCGCCTCGCAAATGCGCTGGGTTGCCGCCTTGACCGCATCGTGACGGATGAGCTTCAGGAGCCCACCGGAGAGGAAGGCGCGGGCATCGGAGCGGTTGCGGGCCAAGAGAAGATTGTCCGACAGGGCGAGCGCCCCGACAGCGCCGTGGCCATTGCGCTCCTCCGGCACGAAGCCGGCGCCGAGCAGCCGGCGACCATTGATGCCGGTGCGTCCGACCGAGCGGCCGCGAATGCGCACGGCATCGTCGTCGTCGGTCGTGTATTCGCCCGAAAGCGCGTCGAACAGTTCGCCCTGACCATTGCCGGCAACGCCGGCGATCGCCAGAACCTCGCCGGCGCGGACGCTGAGCGACAGGTCCTTGAGCTCCATGGCGAACGGGGTGCGCGCCGGCAGCGTCAGGTTCTTCACCTCGAGCTGCACATCGCCAGCCGTCACCGCATCGTCGCGCATGACCGGGGCCACCTCGCCGCCGACCATCATGCGCGCGAGCGTCGCCGGGGTTTCGCCGCGGGGATCGCAGGCGCCGGTGACCTTGCCGTGGCGCAGGACGGTCGCCCGGTCGCAGATGCGCTGCACCTCCTCCAGACGATGGCTGATATAGAGGACGGACCGTCCCTCGGCCTTGAGCTTGAACAGGGTTTCGAACAGCCGGTCAGCCTCCTGCGGAGTCAGCACCGAGGTCGGCTCATCGAGGATGATCAGCTTCGGATTCTGCAGGAGTGCGCGGACGATCTCGATGCGCTGGCGTTCGCCGACCGACAGATCGGCCACGTGTGCTGCCGGATCGAGCGGCAGGCCATAGGCCTTGGACAGTTCCGCTGCCTTCTGCGAGATCGCATCGATCGACACGTCCTCGTCAAGCGCAAGGGCGATATTTTCCGCGACCGTGAGTGCCTCGAACAGGGAGAAATGCTGGAAGACCATGCCGATGCCGAGTCGGCGCGCAACCGCCGGCGACGCGATCTCCTCGGCCTTGCCCTTCCACAGAACCCGGCCGGACGAAGGGGCGAGAATGCCGAACAGCATCTTGACCAGGGTGGACTTGCCGGCACCGTTTTCCCCGAGCAGCGCATGGATCTCGCCGTGGCCGATCTCAAGATCGATGCCGTCACAGGCGGCGAAACTGCCGAACAGTTTGGTCAGCCCCTCGACAGCCAGAAGTGGTTCAGCCTTCGTCATGTCACCCTTCGGCAAAGTTCCCTCTCGCGCTCGCACCGCAGCCCCCAAGCGTACCGATCAAAGCGACAGGGAGATATTGATACGCGGTTTGCGGCGTCCGGCAACCGACATGTGCGACTTTTTTGCGCTTGCACACAGTTGCGGCATTTACGAGCGAGCCTTGCCGAGCGACGGGAACAGCTGGAGTACCGCTCCGATGCCGTAGAGATAGAGGCCGGTCACGATGAAACCGAGGACGACCCAGGCAGGCGAGTCGAAGTGCTTGAGCAGCGCGTAACCGCCGAAGCCGCACCAAAGCAGGAAGACGGCGAGGTTCAGAGGCCGGAGCCGCTGGACCCGCACGGGGTGCAGGAAATGGATCGGCAGGAAGGTCAAAACGACGGAGACCGTGACCACGACCAGCGCCGTCGTCGCATCGGCATCGATCACGAACAGGGTGAAGACCACCATGTTCCATACGACGGGGAAGCCCGAGAAGAAGTATTCATCGGTCTTCATGCCCATGTCGGCATAATAGATGGCGCTGGAGACGACGATCATGCCGGCGGCCACGAAGGACCAGGGCTCGCCGATCATGCCGCTCTGGTAAAGCGCAAAGGCCGGCAAGAGCACATAGGTGACATAGTCGATGATGTTGTCGAGCGTGTCGCCCGACCAGTTGGGCAGGACTTCCTTTACACGAACCTTGCGGGCGATCGGTCCGTCGATACCATCGACGAGCAGCGCGAGGCCCAGCCACCAGCTGTGAACGACGAAGCGGCGTTCCGCGGCGGCCACGACACCGAGGAAGGCCAGAAACGAGCCGGAGGCCGTGAGGATGTGTACGGAGAAGGCACGGATTTCCGCGTAAGGCACGCGCCGGTAATTGAAGATCTTCATCTGCGGTTTGGGCCCCGTTCTTTACCGTCCGATTTCGTATCGACCGAAACCACGATTTTTGCAACCGCGTTGGCACAAGTTGAAACAGATTTGCCGGTCGTCGGGCCGTGGTGCGCCGCTCACCGCAGGCTGGAAGGCGCCATGACCTGCGCCAATTCGACTTCTGGATTTTTGCCCTCCGGCGCTCTAGATAAGGCGGGAAAATCGTGGGGTTGGTTCAAGATGAAAGAATTCGATATCGCCGTCGTCGGCGGCGGACTTGCCGGGTCGATTGCCGCCGTGGCGCTTTCCCGCGGCGGGCGCCGCGTGGCATTTGTCGCACCGCCGGCGGGGTCGAGAGACCAGCGCACGACGGCGCTCATGGACCAGTCGGTGCGGATGATGGAGCGCCTCGGGCTGTGGGACGCGGTGCGTGCCTCCGCCGCCCCGCTCTCGACCATGCAGATCATCGACGGCACCAAACGCCTGTTGCGGGCACCGGTCGTCGCCTTCCGCAGCGCCGAGATCGGGCTTGAGGCCTTCGGCTACAACATGCCGAACAGCGCGCTGATGGATGTGCTCAGCGCGGCAGTATCGGCTGAACCCAACATCACCGCGTTCGCCAATGCCGCCGAGACGATCACCATCGGTGCCGACAAGGTCGAGATCCGTCTCGATGACGGCGAGGAGATTGTTGCCGACTTCGTCGTGGGCGCCGACGGCCGCAAGTCGCCGGTGCGAACTGCAGCAGGCGTGGGTGTGAAGACCTGGTCCTACCCACAGACCGCCGTCGTCCTGAATTTCGGTCACAGCGTTCCGCATCGCAACACCTCGACCGAATTTCACGGCGAGAGCGGCCCGTTCACGCAGGTCCCCCTGCCCGGTGAGCGTTCCAGCCTCGTCTGGGTGGTCGAACCGTCGGAGGCCGAGCGCCTGCTGGCGATGTCGGCGGAGGAGCTTTCGCGGGCAGTCGAAACCCGCATGCAGTCCATGCTCGGCAAGGTCAGCGTCGAGGACGGCGTGCAGGCCTGGCCACTCTCGGGCATGACCGCCCATCGCTATGGCAAGGGCCGCGCCGCCTTCATCGGCGAGGCAGGCCACGCCTTTCCGCCGATCGGTGCGCAGGGGTTGAACCTGAGCCTGCGCGACATCGCGGCGCTTGAGGAGATTCTGTGCGACCGCAGCGGACGGCCGATCCCGGCCGATGCCGGCGAGCGCTTCGACCGCAAACGGCGCGCCGACATTATCAGCCGCACCGCGAGCGTCGATCTTCTCAACCGTTCGCTGCTCTCGAGCCTGCTGCCGGTGCAACTCTTGCGGGCCACGGGCCTCCAGGTCCTGTCGAGCGTCGCACCGCTGCGTCACATGGTCATGCAGGAGGGGGTTGCGCCTGGCCGGTCCCTGCGGTCCCTGCCCCAGTACTTACGGGAAAAGATCCGGCGGTAGGATGCCGTTGGTGATCGCATAGAGCAGGCCTGAAACGGAGAGCACCGACAGGACGGTGGTGATCAGGATGGTGGCCGAGGCGCGCTCCTGCCAGACGCCATATTGCTGACCGATGACGAAGACGTTCGTCGCGGTCGGCAGCGAGGCGAGAAGCACGGCCGTATAAATCCACAGCGGATCGAAACTGCCGACCAGACCGAGCACGACATAGACCAGTAGCGGATGGACCACGAGCTTGATCGGCACGATATAGCCGATCTCGGCGGGAATACGCTTCAGCGGCCGCAGCGCCAGCGTCACACCCATGGCAAACAGCGCGCAAGGGGCAGCTGCCTGCGCGAGATAGTCGATGAGCCGCTGGAGCGCGATCGGCGGTTCGAACTGCAGGCCGGCGGCGAGAAAGCCGATGGCGGTTGCGATGATGAAGGGATGGTAGGCGATCTTCTTGGCGACATCGAGCGCCACACGGCTGCGCGGTCGCTCCTCACCGCCGGCAAGCGCCATCAGCGCCGGTGCGGCGATGAAATGGGCCGCGTTCTCGAAGCAGAAGATCAGGGCGACCGGCACGGCGGCCGCCTCACCAAAGGCCAGAAGCGCAAGGCCTGGGCCCATATAGCCGATATTGCCATAAGCGCCGGCAAGGGCCTGGATGGTGCAGTCGGGAATGCTGTTGCGCCGGAGATAGCGTCCGATCAGGAACACGACGAGAAAGATCGTATAGGTCGCGGCGAGCGCCGCGGCGATGAAGTCGATGCGCGTCAACTCCTCGATCGGCGTGCGCGAAACAAGCTTGAAGAACAGCGATGGCAGCGCGATGTAGACGATGAAGAAATTCAGCCAGCCGAGCGCGCCGGCCGGCTGCTGCGTCAGCCGTCCGGAGACATAGCCGATCAGGATCAGGCCAAAGAACGGCAGAACCAGTGCGATGATGTCTGCCAAGCCGCCACTCCTCGCCTCAACCCATAGGGGCCGGACGCATGCGACCCTTTGCCTTCGCCCTTAGCCGATTTGCGACAGGATTGGAAAGGTCTGCTGGAACCAAATCGCCATATCGGCGATGAAACCGAAGATGAAGGCAAGGCCCGTCAGCACCAGGAGGCCACCCATGACCTTCTCGACCATGCCTAGATGACGACGGAAACGGGCGAGAAAGCGCATGAAGGCGCCGGAGAACGCGGCCGCGATCCAGAAGGGCACGGCGAGACCCAGCGAATAGACGGCCAGCAACATGGCGCCCTCGCCCACCGTGTCGCGGGCGGCGGCGACGCCGAGGATGGCGCCGAGCACCGGACCGATGCACGGCGTCCAGCCGAAGGCAAAGGCCAGGCCCATGACATAGGCGCCCGACAGCGTCGCCGGCTTGCCGCCGCCGGAGAGCCGCATTTCGCGCGACAGCACGCCGATTCGGAAGACGCCGAGGAAGTTGAGACCCATCACGATGATGATGACGCCGCCGATCTTGGCGAGCAGATCGAGATGCTGGCGCAGCAGTGTGCCGATGGTCGATGCGCCGGCGCCGAGGGCGACGAAGACGGTGGCAAAGCCGAGGGTGAAGGCAAGCGCGGAGAACATGACCGCCCGGCGCGCCTGACGGTCCTGTTCGGTGACGGCCGTGCCCGAACGGAACTGGTCGACCGAGATGCCCGCCATATAGCAGAGATAGGGCGGAACCAGTGGCAGCACGCAGGGCGAGAGGAAGGACAGGGCACCGGCCAGCAGCGCGCTCAGCAGCGAAATTTCGGCAATCGACACGAAGGCAACTCCCTTTACGGCCGTTTGCCGCCTTCCTAACGCCTGCCCACCCCCCTTGCCAATCACCTTTGCGTTCGCTGCGACAATTGCGACGGTTCTTCATCCGGCCATCGAAAATTTCGGTTGACCGGCCGAAGGCACCTGCCTATGTAACGCTCACTTCCGCGGGACGTGATATTTCCGCCTTGGGAGAGCGTAGCTCAGCCGGTAGAGCAACTGACTTTTAATCAGTAGGTCCAGGGTTCGAATCCCTGCGCTCTCACCACTTCTCACAATTGCGATTCGATCGGAAGCAACCCCGTGAAAGTGGCCACGAGACGTCGCCAATAGCTGGCACCGGGCTCGTTGTACTGCGGGTCTTCGTTCGGTTCGGCCAGCCAGGTGAGCGTGCCCTCATCAAGGGTGAGTCTGTAGGCATGGCTCGGGCCGGTGTGGGTGGCAAACTCCTGTCGTACCTCCGCCGTCAGGTCGGCATCGCGAAACAGGACACCCATTTCGGTGTTGAGCGCGATCGAGCGCGGATCGAAGTTGAACGAGCCGATGAAGCCGGTGTGATCATCCACCGTGAAGGCCTTGGTGTGGAGGCTCGCATTGCTCGAGCCGAACAGCGAGATGCGGCCGGGACGACTTTCTGCTTTCAGTTCGAATAGACCGATGCCGCTGCTCAGCAGCGATTCGCGATAATGGGCATAGGCGCCGTGGACGGCGGCGACGTCCGTGGCAGCCAGCGAATTGGTGAGCACGGTGACTCGAGCGCCGCGCTCGACCAGCCCGTGCAGCATGTTGGCGCCTTCCTCTCCGGGAATGAAGTAAGGCGAGGTGATTTCCAGCCACTTGGTCGCCGAGGCGATCACCGGATCGATCGTCTCGTTGAGCCAGTTCTGCTGGCCGACATCGAGAACCTTTTCCGGCGGATCCGAGATGACCTCAACCCCTTGCGTGCGGTGGAACGAGCGCTCGGTTGCCAGCAGGCCGGCCGCCTCCTCGGCTCCCTTCAGGCGCTTGAGGTAGAGCTCCGCCTCTCGGCTCGCGGCAAGATCCTCCAGCCGAGCGCGTAACCGGGACAACGCCTTCTGACCGGGATCGGACAGCGACCGGATGGGCAGAACAACCGGGCTGTTCCAGAAGCGGTCGAAGATTTCGCCGCTCTGGGTCACCGCGTGCCCGACCATCGCGACGTCGAGATCGCGAAAATTCGCGGTGTCGGAAGCGCCGAAATAGGCATCGCCGATATTCCGGCCGCCGACGACCGCAAGCCTCTGATCGGCAATCCAGGCCTTGTTGTGCATACGTCGTGTCACCGTCACCGCCCGCAGGACCATGTCGGCCCCGCGCGCCAGGGTGTTGTCGCGGCTGAGCGCCGGATTGAACAGGCGAACCTCGATGTTCGGGTGGCTGTCATAGGCGAGATAGACGTCGTCACCGCCGCGGGCGTTGATATCGTCGAGCAGGAGCCGCACGCGCACCCCTCGATCGGCAGCGGCCAGCACCTCGCGGCCAAGCAGGCCACCGGTGAGATCGTCGCGCCAGTAATAGTACTGGAGATCGAGGCTTCGACCGGCCGCCCGGGCGGCATGGGCGCGGATCGCAAAGGCCTCGATATCGTCGGAAATCAGCCGCAGACCGCTTTCCATCGGTCGTGCCGCCTCCGCCTCGGCAAAGACCCGGTCGAGCGGTGTCGCCGCCATCTCCACAGGCAGCGTCGTGGAAGCCGGTCCCCGGGCCTGTGCCGCAAACCGCCCGTAGAGATAGATCGCAAGGGCGGAGGCGACGGCAAAGGCGACGAGGCCGAGCAGCAGGAATTTCGCAATGCGCAAGTCTGACCTCCGGCGCGCCTGTTCAGCCCTGCCTTAACGCGCGAGGGGAACAAACGGTTCGCAGACCGGAGAAATTATGACCCTGGCCTCAGCGGATGCCGCGCAGGGCCGAGGACGGCGTGGCGCGGGTGACCCGCCAGGCCGGATAAAGCGCGGCCACCGGGCCGACCAGCACGACCCAGAACAGGGCCTCACCGACAATGCCGACGCTCAGATAGGGTTCGAGAAGTCCAGCCGAAATGCGCAGCCATGAGACGAGGTGCATGCCGGCAATGCCGAGTCCGATGCCGATGAAGCTGCCGATCAGGCACATCATCAGCCCCTCGACGACGACCAGCAGGCGGATTCGTCCGGGCGTCCAGCCTATGGCGGCGAGGATGCCGAATTCCTGCACACGTTCCGACACCGACATCAGCAGCGTGTTGGCGACCAGGATGGACGAGGCCAGGATCATGATGAGCGACACGGCGGAGGTGACGGCATCGACCGTCTTCACGAAATCCATGTTCTCGGCGAACTCGGCACTGTCATTGACCTCGATCGTGGGAGAAACCTTCGCCAACGCCGTCTTGATTGCCGCCGCGCGTGCCGGCTCAACCGGCCGCTCCAGCCGGATCTGCACCAGAGAGACGCTGGCCGGGCGGCCAAGAAGGCTCTGCAGCGCTGGCAAGCGGGCGACTGCGACATTCTGGTTGAACACCGAATCCGGAACCGAAATGCCGGTGATGCGGAAGGGCTCGTACTGGATCAGGATCTCGTCGCCGACCGTCTTGCCGAGGGCTTCGGCGACCGTGCGGCCGAGCACGACCTCCCGCTCGCCATGCGGGATCATGCCCTCCTGCAGGTCGAGCGAGCGCCAGAGGAAACTGTCGTCGGGCCAGCCGGCAACGAAGATGTTGGCCTCGTCGTCGACTTCGGCGATCGACAGGATGATACCCGCCGCCTCCTCGACGCCGAAGATGGCGTCGAGCTTGTCGACTAGATCGGCGGAGATTGAACTGCTGACGAGGCTGTAGGTGCCGCGTTGGCTGACCACATAATCGCCGCCGACGTCACCGACGCCCTGGGCATAGCTATCCTGAAGGCCGCGGGTAAGGCCGGTCAAGGCGACGAAGCTGCCGACGGCGACCGCGATCCCGAGCACGGTCAGGGTCGAGCGCAGCTTCTGCGACAACAGGTTTCGAACCGGAAGGGTGAGAAGGTTCATGCCGGGACCTCGGAAGGCGTCTCGCGATGCGGCGCGCGCAGATCGGAGACGATGCGCCCGTCGACCAGTTCGACGCGGCGGTCGCAGCGCGCGGCAATCGACCGGTCATGGGTGACGATGACCACGGTAATGCCGCTGTTGCGCTGCAGATCCTCGAGCAGATCGATGATGTCGGCGCTCGAGCGGCTGTCGAGGCTGCCGGTCGGCTCGTCGGCGACGATCAGTTCCGGGCGGTTGGCCAGCGCCCGGGCGATCGCCACGCGCTGGCGCTCGCCACCCGACAGCTGCAGCGGATGCTGGCGCCCGCGCTCGCCAAGCCCCAGGCGCTCGAGAAGCTCGGCGACGCGGCCGCGCCGTTCAAGGGCCGAGATCCCCTGCCACAACATGGCGAGCTCGATATTCTCGGCCACCGTCAGCGAGGAGATCAGATAGAAGGACTGGAAGACGAAACCGATGCGTTCGGAGCGGATGCGCGCCCAGTCCCGCCTGCCCCGCACCGTCTGGCCGTCGAAGAGGACTTCACCGGCACTCGGCTCTTCGAGGCCGCACAGCACGTCGAGCAGGGTCGACTTGCCGCTGCCGCTCGGGCCGGTGATGGCAATGTAGTCGCCGCGGGAGACGCTGAAGGACACGTCGTCGAGCGCGATAATGCGGCCGTTGTCGTAGACGCGGCGGCAGTGGCGAAGTTCGATCAGATGCGACATGCGGGCGTCTCAGTTCCGGCCATCGATGTCGGCACGCAGGCTCTTGGTGAGCGCAGATAGCGAGCCGTCGAGGGCTTTGAGCCGCGCGGCATAATCGTCACGCCGCGCAATGGTCAGGGACGCGCCATTGCCGACGATGTCGAAGAGACAGAAGGAGGCGCCGCAGGGCCGCATTTTCCAGTCCAGTCGGCGTGCACTGCCGTCGCGGCGGATCTGCGACGTGAGCACCACGACATCGCGCGAGCCGAGCGGCTTGGCGTCATTGATGCGAAGGCGGTCGTCGGGGCGAATGCGGCGGTCGAGTTCGACGGCCATGATATCGCGCAGCGCGAGGCGAAAGTCACGCCGTTCGCTCTCGCTTGCGCCGTCCCAGGCCTTGCCGGCGACCTTGCGGGCGATCTCGCCGAGATCGAGATGACGCTCGAGCAAGGGTGCCAGTTTCGTGGCCGGACCGTTCGCCTGGGCGACGGTGAGCGCATGGATCTTCTCGACGGCGGCGATCGCCCCGTCGACATTGGCCGCGGCGGCAACTGACGACAGCGGCGCTCCGAGGCCCACGGAAAACGCAATTGCGGCAAACCAGCGGCCGATGCGGTGAAGCATCCGACCGGAATAAACGTCATTCAACCAAGAGTTCATACCCACCCCAGAAAGTATTCCGCCAGATGAAAACGGCAACACTTTCTCCTTTGCAATACGCGAATCGTCCCCACGACTAATCAAGTGCGCGCTTGACATAATAGGATCGACCTCCCTAATGCGCAAAGGAAAAGGCTTCCCGGACACGGCCAATCGCCCCTCGGGCGGATGGCGGACACGTTCGGGCCGTCTCGGCTTGGGGGGCCGATACCGAGCATGGCAAGCGACTGGAATGCGCCGATCACCGGCACGTATTGCGAACGGACGGAACCCGGTTTCTGGGGCGAACCCCTTAACGCAACCTCCAGCCTGCTCGTCGTCATCGTTTCGCTGTTCGCTCTGATTTATGTGGCACGCCGGCGCTCGCTATCGCCCGGCATGATCGCCCTCATGGCCCTTGCGGTCGCCATCGGCATCGGCTCCTTCCTCTGGCACACCTTCGCCACCCGCTGGGCGGAACTCGTCGACGTGCTGCCGATCTGGGGTTTCGTCGCCCTCTATGGTGGCGCCGTGCTCAAGAGCTCGCTGAAGACGCGCTTTGCCCTGCCACTCGCCATCTCCTTTGGGGCAGCCGTATTCGTTGCAGGCCTTGCCCTGTCCATGCGGGAGACGCACATGCTGGGCGACACCGTCAGCGGCTCCACCCAGTATCTTCCGGCCATTTTCGTGGTGCTCGCCACCGGGCGCATGGTGTGGAAGGAACCGCATCCCTCGCTTCGCCTGATCGTGCTGGCGGTCGCGCTGTTTGCGCTGTCCTTTGTCTTCCGCAGCCTCGACCTGCCGCTCTGCTCGGTCTTTCCCTACGGCACGCATTTCCTCTGGCATGTCACGAATTGCCTGGCCTTCGGCGTGCTGCTCACCGCGCTGATCCGGTTTCCGCCCGCCAAGGACCCCGGAACGGGACGATAGTGCAAAGCCCGGCGCATGCGGGGCCCGCCAATCTTAACAATATTTAACTTCGCTTTGCCGGCGCTGTGTGCGACACCAGTCGTCAACGACATCTGCGGTGGGGCGGATGTCGTCGGGACTGCAATTGCGCCGGAATTGACACGGGTCAATCGCGGTCCCTGAATTTTCGGCGATACAGAACAAGACCTGACCGAACAGATGGACGCGACATGACGAGCGATTCCGAGACGGCCCCACCCGCCGCCCGCACCGAGACCGAAGAACTGGCTGCGCTGCTTGGCAGCGGCAAGAAGCGCGGCGGCCGATCGCGATGGATCTGGCGCTTTGGCGCAGCCGGCATCGTCGTTGCCGCCGCCTATGGCTACTGGTCCTACAGCAGCCAGGGAACCGCCTATAATTATGCAACCACGGCCGCCAAGAAGGGCGCGCTGACCGTCCTCGTCACCGCGACCGGCTCGGTCGAGCCGACGGTGCAGGTCGACGTGTCGAGCGAGCAGTCGGGCACCGTCCGCGACGTCCTCGTCGACTATAACAGCCCGGTGACCAAGGGGCAGATCGTCGCCCGGCTCGACACCGCAAAGCTGGAAGCGAATGTGAAGAGCGCCGAAGCAAGCCTGATGTCGGCGCGCGCCAGCGTCGCCAAGGCGGATGCCGACATGAAATCGGCCCGGGCGACCTATGACCGCCTGAAGTCGCTGGTTTCCAGCCGGGTGTCCAGCCAGCAAGAGCTGGAGGCCGCCGGATACACGCTCGAGGCAGCCGAGGCCACCAAGGCCAGCGCCGAGGCCAATGTGCTCTCCGCAGAAGCCGAACTGGAACAGGCCCGGCTCAACCTGTCGAAGGCCACGATCAGCTCGCCGATCGACGGCATCGTGCTGTCGCGCGACGTCGATCCGGGTGCAACCGTCGCCGCCTCGCTTGAAGCGCCTACCCTGTTCACCATCGCCGGCGATCTGAAACAGATGGAATTGCAGGTCGATGTCGACGAGGCCGATGTCGGCCAGGTGGCGATCGGCCAGAAAGCGACGTTCACGGTCGACGCCTTTTCCGACAAGCGTTTTCCGGCCGAGATCATCGACGTGCGCTATGCGCCGCAGACGGTCAACGACGTGGTCACCTATATGGGCATCCTCAAGGTCGACAACGACCAGATGCTGCTGAGACCCGGCATGACGGCCACCGCCGACATCGTCGTCCAGTCGATCGACAATGCGCTGCTGATTCCCAACGCCGCCCTGCGCTACACCCCGCCGGAAAGCCAGACGTCAGCCCCCTCGGGCGGCGGAAGCGGCGTCTTCAGCCTGTTTCGCCCGCCGCGCATGGGCTCGATCAGCGCACCGGAACCTGCCGGCAGCGAGCGGACCGTCTGGCTGATGAAGAACGGCGTGCCGACGGCGATCAATGTCGAGATCGGCGCCAGCGACGGGCAGAACACGGTGGTGACCAAGGGTGACCTCGCCGAGGGCGACCTTCTGATCATCGACGCCACCGAGAAGAACGGCTGAGGGCGCGGCATGGCAAGCCCTCCGCTCATAGAGTTCCAGGCCGTCTCGAAGGTCTACGGCCGGGGCGAGGCGACCATTCGAGCCCTCGACAAAGTCGACCTGGTGATCGAGAAGAAGGAGTTCGTCGCGATCATGGGGCCGTCCGGCTCCGGCAAATCAACGGCGATGAACATTCTCGGCTGTCTCGATGTGCCCACCTCCGGGGAATACCTCTTCCAGGGCATTCGCACGTCACAGTTTGATCGCGCACAGCACACGCTTCTGCGCCGCCACATGCTCGGTTTCGTGTTCCAGGGTTTCAACCTGCTCGCCCGAACCTCGGCGGTGGAAAATGTCGAATTGCCCCTCGTCTATCGCGGCATGGAGGCGCGCGAGCGCCGGCGGCTGGCGATCAATGCGCTGGCCCAGGTCGGCCTGACGGGGCGAGAGCATCACACCACGCAGGAACTGTCGGGCGGCCAGCAGCAGCGCGTCGCCATCGCCCGCGCCATCGTCACCAGCCCGAAGGTGCTGCTTGCCGACGAGCCGACCGGCAATCTCGACACGCGCACCAGCCGCGAGATCATGGACCTCATCACCGGCCTCAACGAGGAGCACGGCATCACGGTCATCATGGTCACGCACGAAGACGACATCGCCGCTTACGCCAAGCGCAATCTGCGCTTCCTGGACGGCCATCTGCATTCCGACAGCCAGACCGGAAGGGAGGCGGCCCATGTTCTTTGAGACGGTCAAACTGGCCTTGCGCGCCATCCGCCGCAACATGCTGCGTTCCTTCCTGACAGTGCTCGGCGTGGTCATCGGCGTTGCCGCCGTCATCGCCATGGTGACGATCGGCAATGGCACGACGGCGCAGGTCACGGCCGAAATCTCCAAGCTCGGCACCAACCTGCTCTTCGTGCGCCCCGGCCAGTTCGGCCCCGGCAGACCGAGCACGGAAGCGAAGAAGTTCTCCGAACGGGACGTCGATGCGGTGCGCGAACAGATCGCCGGCCTGCGTGCCGTCGCCGGCATCAACCAGTCGAGCCAGGTGGCGATCTACGGCGGCGAAAACCACCAGACGACGGTAACCGGCACCACAAGCGGCTATTTCATTGCCCAGGACTGGACGATCGCCAGCGGCCGCACCTTCCTAACCTCCGAAGAGCGCGGTGGTCAGGCAGTATGCGTCATCGGCGAGACGGTGCGCAAGGAGCTGTTCGGCTCGACGCCGGCGCTCAGCCAGAAGATCCGCGTCGGCGGCGTGTCCTGCGAGGTCATTGGCACGCTCGAAAAGAAGGGTCAGAGCGGCATGGGCAGCGACCAGGACGATATCGTGGTCATGCCGCTCAAGGTTTTCCAGCGCCGGATCGGCGGCTCAAGCGACGTGGCGGCGATGATCCTGTCGGCCGAGGACGGGGTATCGACCTCCAAGATCCAGGCCAATGTCGAGCGTTTGCTGCGCGAGCGTCGCAAGATCATCGCCGGTCGCGACGATGACTTCACGGTCAACGACATGACGCAGATGGCCTCGACGCTGACCGGCACGACGACGCTGATGACCGGCCTCCTGGGCGCGGTGGCGGCCGTCAGCCTCCTGGTCGGCGGCATCGGCATCATGAATATCATGCTGGTTTCGGTCACCGAACGTACGCGCGAGATCGGCATCCGCCTGGCGATCGGCGCTCTCGAACAGCAGGTATTGATGCAGTTTCTCGTCGAGGCGGTCACGCTCTCGCTCGCTGGCGGCGTCATCGGCATCCTGCTCGGCCTCGGCCTAGCCTACAGCGCGGTCTCCTATATGAGCGTGCCCTTCGTCACCAGCCCGTCAGTGATCATCCTCGCCTTCGGGTTTTCGGCTGCCATCGGCATGGTTTTCGGCTATTTCCCAGCCCGCCGCGCCGCCCAGCTCAATCCGATCGACGCGCTGCGGCACGAGTGAGCGCGAGCGACGGCCCGGCAGTCGGTCTGTGGCAAACGCTGCTCAGGCCGACGAAAGTACAGGTCGATCAGCGGCAAAGCTGATATATTACTGCTCCTTGTCATTCCGAATGCGACATGGCAAGGTCAGATATATCAGCGGAGGGGCGCATGACCGGAACAGTCGGCTCGCAGAGCCACCTCGCCTATCGGGCGCTCGAACAGCAGATCGTCACGCTGAAGCTGAAGCCCGGTGCCCTCGTCAACGAGCGTCAGCTGATCGACGTGTCCGGCTTCGGGCGGACACCGGTGCGGGAAGCGATCCAGAAGCTCGAATGGCAAGGGCTCGTGCTGGTGCGCCCGCGGGTCGGCCTTCAGATTGCGGAAATCCACCCGGGCGACCATGCCGCGATCATGGCGGTGCGGCTGAAGCTGGAGCCGCTGCTTGCGCGGCTGGCTGCGGAACACGCGACCGAGCCGCTGCGGCTCGACCTTCTCGACTGCGCCCAGGCGATGACGGCCGCCGCGGCCGCCGGCAGCTTCGACGCCTTTCTCAGTGCCGACAAGGCCTTCGACGAGATCCTCGAGGAGGCCTGCCCCAACCCCTTCCTAGTCTCGGCGGTTGCGCCGTTGCAGTCGCATTCGCGGCGGATGTGGTATGCGGCCGCGACGGTCGCCAAGATGGACCGCTCGGTTTCGCTGCATGTCGCGGTGATCCGGGCAATCCGACAGGGTGAAGGCGCCATGGCCGAAGACGCCATGGCGGAGCTTCTCGCCTATCTCAACGACGGCTGAGCCCGCCGCTTTCGGCGACCGACGCGGGCTTTTTGCTCCCATAACAACGCCCGGTCGAGGACCGGGCGTGAAGGGCAAGACATGCAAGGCGGGTGGTGTCAGCCGACGAAGGCGCGCTCGATGACGAATTCCGCCGGCTTGTTGTTGGCACCTTCGGTCAGGCCGGCCTTTTCGAGGAGCGCCTTGGTGTCCTTCAGCATGGCGGTCGAGCCGCAGATCATGCCGCGATCGACGGCCGGATCAAGCGCCGGCACGCCGAGATCGGTGTAGAGCTTGCCGCTCTCCATAAGGTCGGTGATGCGGCCCTTGAACGGATAGTCCTCGCGGGTGACCGTCGCATAATGGCGCAGCTTGTCGCCGACGATCTCGCTCAGCATCTCGTCCGCCTTGATCTCGTTGACCAGGTCAAAGCCGTATTGCAGTTCGGCAATCTCGCGGCAGGTATGGGTGAGGATCACTTCCTCGAATTTTTCATAGGTCTCCGGATCGCGGATCAGGCTGGCAAAGGGCGCAATGCCGGTACCGGTCGAGAACATGTAGAGGCGCTTGCCCGGCGTCAGGGCATCGAGCACCAGCGTGCCGGTCGGCTTCTTGCGCATCAGCACCTTGTCGCCCGGCTGGATCTTCTGCAGGTGCTGGGTCAACGGACCGTCGGGAACCTTGATCGAGAAGAATTCCAGTTCCTCGTCCCAGGACGGGCTGGCGATCGAATAGGCGCGATAGATCGGCTTGCCGTCAATCACGAGGCCGATCATGGCGAACTCACCGGAGCGGAAGCGAAAACCGGCAGGACGCGTCATGCGGAAACGGAACAGACGGTCGGTATAGTGCGTCACGCTCAGCACGGTCTCGGCATAGACGCCTTCCGGAACGATCAGTTCCGCATTGTCGGTTTTCACGGGAGCATTCATGCGTCTTGGTTCCTATGGTCGCCTGACTGACTATCTTGTTGGCAGCCCTATACCGCAAGTCCGGCAAGGGACAAAGCCGGCATTTGGCCTCAGTCTTCCGTATGCCTTCAATCGGATGACTCAGTCGAGGTCAGCATTCCTTGACCTCTGTCAACTCGGCGGGAATACATCTGATTATTGGTATATTTTCACGCACCACGACCGCCGAGGCGGCGCCAGCTGAAACCGACGGCCTCGCCCGACGGCACCGGTCCCGGCTGGTAGCGCTCGGCAATTCCGGGCAACCGATTTTCCTTGAGGCGCGAAAGAGCGACCGGGTTGGTCACGGCGAAACTGGTAAAGCCGGTGCGCAGCATCAGCGGCACCTGGTCGATCAGAACGTCACCGACCGCGCGGATCTCTCCGCCGAAGCCAAGACGCTGACGCAGCAGCGTCGCATGGCTGAAGCCGCGACCGTCATTGAAGGCGGGGAACTGCACGGCAATGATCGCGATGCGGTCGAGATAGGGGGCCAGCGCCTGCACATCGTCGGCCGGGGCGACGAGGACGCCCAGCCCGATCGCGTTGGTTTCCGCCGCCGTCCTCATGAACGCGTCGAGCGGAAGAAGCACTCGCTCCCCCTCGCCCGCCTTGCGGTCTTCCGTTTCGATCACCCAGGCGTCGCCGTCGACGAAGCCGGTTTCTTTCCAGATCTTAGTCATGTGCGGTCTCACAATCACGCGGCTTCGGCCGTCTGCCCGTACAGGGCTTCCTTGAAGGGTTTGGGGCCCACGCGGCGATAGGCTTCGATGAAGGTTTCCTTCGGTTCGAGGCGCAGCGCGAGATAGGTGTCGACAATCGTCTCGACCGCATCGGTCACCCGCTCCGGCTCGAAGCCGCGGCCGATGATCTCGCCGATCGAGGTATTCTCGTCGCCAGAGCCGCCAAGCGTGATCTGGTAGAGCTCGGCGCCCTTCTTCTCGACGCCGAGCAGGCCGATATGGCCGACGTGATGATGGCCGCAGGCATTGATGCAGCCGGAGATCTTGATCTTCAGCTCACCAATCTCCGCCTGGCGCTCCTGCGAGCCGAAGCGAGTCGAGATCTCCTGGGCGACCGGGATCGAACGGGCATTGGCGAGCGCGCAATAATCGAGCCCCGGGCAGGCGATGATGTCGGTGATCAGGCCAGCATTGGCCGTCGCAAGGCCGTAGGCCTCGAGCACCTGATAGACGGCATAGAGGTCGGCGAGCGCCACATGCGGCAGGATCAGGTTCTGTTCATGGCTGACGCGGATCTCGTCGAAGGCGAAGCGTTCGGCGATGTCGGCGACCAGGTCCATCTGGGCGTCCGAGGCATCGCCCGGCGTTCCGCCGATGGGTTTCAGCGAAATCGTGACCATGCCGTAGTCCGGATGGCGATGCGGCCGGACATTCTGCGTCGCCCAGGCGGCAAAGGCGCCATCGGCCTTCCTGGCCCGCGCAAGGGCTTCCCAGCCATCGGCACGGTCGGGCAGAGCCGGCGGGGCGAAATAGGTTTCGATGGCGCGGATGTCGCCTTCGGGCAGCTTCAGGTCGCTGTCGCGGATCGCCTCGAACTCCGCTTCGATCTGGCGAGTCAGTTCCTCGACGCCCGTTTCATGGACGAGGATCTTGATGCGGGCCTTGTACTTGTTGTCGCGCCGGCCATGCAGATTGTAGACGCGCACGATCGCGGTCACATAGGTGAGCAGATCGGCCTCCGGCAGGAAGTCGCGGATCAGCTTGGCAATCAGCGGCGTACGCCCCTGCCCGCCGCCGACATAAACGCCAAAGCCGATTTCGCCGGCCTCGTTCTTCTTCACCTGCAGGCCGATATCGTGGACCTGGATCGCCGCGCGGTCATTGGGGGCGCCGGTCACGGCAATCTTGAACTTGCGCGGCAGGAACGAGAATTCGGGATGCACCGAGGACCACTGGCGCAGGATCTCGGCATAGGGGCGCGGATCGGCGATCTCGTCGGCGGCAGCCCCGGCGAAATGATCGGCGGTGACATTGCGGATGCAATTGCCCGAGGTCTGGATGGCATGCATCTCGACGCTCGCCAGTTCCGCAAGAATGTCTGGCGTCTCCGAGAGCTTCGGCCAGTTGTACTGGATGTTCTGGCGTGTAGTGAAATGGCCGTAGCCGCGATCGTAGCGCCGCGCGACATGGGCCAGCATGCGCATCTGCCTGGAATTCAGCGTGCCGTAGGGAATGGCGACGCGCAGCATGTAGGCGTGCAGCTGCAGATAGACGCCATTCATCAGGCGCAGCGGGCGGAAGGCCTCCTCAGCGATTTCCCCCGACAGGCGGCGGTTCACCTGATCACGAAACTGCTCGACGCGGGCAGAAACGAAGGCGTGGTCGAATTCATCGTAGCGGTACATGAAAATCCTCAGGCGGCAATGAAGGCCGGATCGGCGAAACCGTGGCCGTCTGCATAGGCGATGGTGGGGCCTTCGGCGCGGATGCGTTCGCGAAGGCGCAAGGGACGCAACTGACCGTCCTTTTCCTCGATCTCGATGACGTTGACATCGAGAACCAGATTGCTGGCAAAGGCCTTGCGGCCGGCCTCCTCGATGGCGGCCACGGCCTCGGCATGGCGGGCGACAAAGGCGTCTTGCAGCCGCTCGGTCCACTGGCCGTTGGCATCGAGCCAAACGGCGATGCCGTCCCTCAGGCGATTCGCGGTCAGTACCTTGTCTACCATGTCATGTCCTCTCGAAAGGGGTGAGGCTTGGGATTTTGCCGCGCAGCGGCTCCGAACGGGCGAAATTGCCGCCAGCCACGGCGTCGCCGATGATGACCATGACCGGCCCGGTCAGCTCATGGCGCCCCTGCAGCGCCGGCAGTTCATCGAGCGTGCCATGCAGCAGACGGCTGTCGTTGCGGCCGGCATTTTCGACGACGGCCACGGTGGTGTCTTGCGGCAGACCGGCGTCGATCAACCGTCCGGCGACCAGTGCCGCATTGCTGCGGCCCATGTAGACGGCGACGGTCGCGCCCGACAGCGCAAGCCGCGCCCAGTCGGGCAGCGTCTCGCCGTTGAGATCATGGCCGGTGGTGAAGACGAGCGAGGACGAAACCCCGCGCAGCGTCAGCGGCAGTTCGAAATCGGCGGCAGCCGCCAGCGCCGAGGTGATGCCCGGCACGATCTCATAGGCGACACCGGCGGCACGAAGCGCGGCCATCTCTTCGCCGGCGCGGCCAAAGACCAGCGGATCGCCGGATTTCAGCCGGACCACGCGCTTGCCCTCGCGGCCGAGCGCCACCAGAAGATCGTTGATCTCGTCCTGCGTCTTCGAATGACAGCCCTTGCGCTTGCCGACCGGAATGCGGGTGGCATCGCGGCGGCCCATGTCGATCACGGCCTGGGGCACGAGCGCGTCATGCACGATGACGTCGCATTCCATCAGCAGCCGGTGGGCGCGAAGCGTCAACAGATCCTCCGCCCCCGGCCCGGCGCCGACGAGAAAGACGCGACCTTCGACCCTGTCGTTGACCGCGGCCTTGAGCAGGCGCGTCGCATGCCGGCGCGCCGTGCTGATCTCGCCCGCGTCGACGGCGTCGGCAACATCGCCCTTGAAGAAGGCGCGCCAGAAGAGCCGGCGGGCCACTCCCCGCGGCAAGAGCTTCTCGGCAGCGCCGCGGTAACTGGTGGCCAGATTTGCCAGACGACCGAGCGAACGCGGCAGCAGGCGGTCGACATCTGCCCGGATCATCTGCGCCAGCACCGGCCCCGCTCCTTCCGTGCCGATGGCGACAGCGATCGGCGCGCGGTTGACGAGGGCCGGCGTATAGAAATCGCAGAAGTCCGGCTGGTCGACGGCATTGGCGGGAATGCGGCGCTCACGCGCGGCCCGCACGATGGCGCGATCGAGCGCCGCATCGCCGGTCGCGGCAAAGGCGAGCACGGCGCCGTCGAGCTGGGCCGGCGTGAAACTGCGCGCCACGGTCTCGATGTCGTGCTCGAGGAGATAGGCGGCGTAGTCGGTATCGGGCGCTTCCGCAAAGGCGACGATGCGCGCCTGGGTATTGCGTAGCAGGCGGGTCTTGGCAAAGGCCTCCGGCCCGTTGCCGAAAACTGCGGCAACGGTGTTCGCGACCTTGAAAAAGGCCGGAAAGACCGAAAGTTGCTGTTCGCTCGCGCCCATGTTCGAATCCGCGTTCTGGAAGACTGGGGCACTATCCCCGCAATCGCCAAGGGATTGAAGAAACAGAAATCCGTGGCGCTTCGGAGGAGGATATTTCTTTGCTAGGCTTTGGCGGGAAGTGAGCAAATCTCACCGAATGCTGAAACAAGGCGCGGGCTGGGCCCATAAAGCCGCGGGAAAACGCTAGACGTGGGCAAGATTGCGCCTTCCGCGCGCCGTGCCGGGCCGATAGGATCGGGCGACCGACCCCGGAGAGAGCCTTGACCACCACGCCGCCCCTCACCCGCCGCCTGCTCGACGTCATCGAGACCGACATTCTGCCGCTCACGGAAAAGGGCGTGGCCGCCGGCAACAAGGTGTTCGGTGCGGCAATCCTTCGAAAATCCGACCTGTCGCTGGTGCTGGCGGAAACCAACAACGAACTGGAAAATCCGCTGTGGCACGGCGAGGTGCACACGCTGAAGCGGTTCTACGAGATGGGCGAACGGCCGCAGACGAAGGAGCTGATCTTCCTGTCGACGCACGAACCCTGCACCATGTGCATGTCGGCGATCACCTGGGCCGGCTTCGACAATTTCTATTATTTCTTCAGCCACGAGGACAGCCGCGACGCCTTCGCCATCCCGCACGACCTGAAGATCCTGAAAGAGGTTTTTGGCCTCGAGCCCGGCGGCTATCGCAAGTCCAATGCCTTCTGGAACGCCTTTGCGATCGCCGATCTCATCGCGGTCGATCCCGATGCCGAGACTTTGAAGGCCCAGTCAGGACGTATCCGCTCTATCTACGAGCGGCTGTCGCAGAACTATCAGTCCGGCAAGTCCGACAACGACATTCCGCTCAACTGAGCGCCCAGCACAGAGACCCGCATGGAACCCTCCAAGGACATTACACGCCTGCTCAACATCATGGCGGCGCTGCGCGAGCCTGAAACCGGCTGCCCGTGGGACGTGGTCCAGACCTTCGAGACGATCAAGCCCTATACGATCGAGGAGGCCTATGAGGTGGCCGACGCGATCGAGCGCAACGATCCGGACGATCTCTGTGACGAGCTGGGCGACCTGCTCCTGCAGGTGGTGTTCCATGCCCGGATCGCAGAAGAAGCCGGCCTCTTTTCCTTCGGCGACGTGGTGGAGGCGATCACCAAGAAGATGATCCGCCGCCATCCGCATGTCTTTGCTGTATCCGACGTCGCAACGCCCGAGGCGGTCAAGCTGCAATGGGACGAGATCAAGCGGCAGGAAAAGCAGGAGCGCGCCGCACGCCACGCCGCCCGCGTCAAGGCCTCGGGCAAGCCTGTCGACGAAGACCCCAAGACCGGTTTCCTCGGCTCCGTGCCGCGCAGCTTTCCGGCGCTCACCGAAGCCCTGAAGCTCCAGGAACAGGCCGCCAAGGTCGGCTTCGACTGGTCTGAGCCCGAGCCAATCCTCGACAAGATCGAGGAGGAGATCGGCGAATTGCGTGAGGCGCTGAAGGCGGGCCGGCCGGACAAGATCGCCGACGAACTCGGCGATCTCATCTTCGCGCTCGCCAATATCGGCCGGCATGTGAAGGCCGACCCGGAACAGGCGCTGCGCGGAACAAACACGAAATTTCGCAAACGTTTCGGCTATATAGAGAAGTCTCTTCAAGCAAATGGTGAGACACTGCAAGGGGCCACGCTGGAGCGGATGGAAGAGCTCTGGCAGGAGGCGAAGACGAAAGGATAGGGTTCAGGCCAGATCCGTCATTCGCACCACATCGGTGGCCGAAGCCGGCCTGGCGAGCAGGTAACCCTGCCCGTGCTCCACACCGAGCGCCCGCAAGGCGCGCAACTGCGATTCGTTCTCAATGCCCTCGGCCACAATCTTGCAGGAGACGTGACGACCGAAGGCGACGATCGCAGCGGCCAACGCCTGGCGGACGGGATCATCCTCGATCGCCCGGGTGAGGCTAAGGTCGAGCTTGATGATATCGGGACGAATGCTGAGCACATGGCGAAGGCTCGCATAACCCGAACCGGCATCGTCCACCGCGATCCGCACGCCCCTGGCCCGCACCCGCGCGAGCGAGCGGTACAAACCGTCATAATCCTCGACGTGCTCGTGCTCGGTGAGCTCCAGCACGATCCGCTCCAGCGGACAACCTTCCAGAACGGCGACAAGGTCACTGCCCATGACGATCTTCGGGGATATGTTGAGCGCGAGATACAGGCCTTCCCGAGACACCGCGAAGAAGTCGCGGACCGCGTTGCGCATGGCTGCGAATTCCAGCTCGCCGCGCATGCCCGCCGCGTCTGCATCGGCAAACCATCGGTCCGGCGCCTGCTGCGGTGAGCCGGTGAAGCGCGCGAGCGCCTCCACGCCGACAACCGCCATGTCGGTCAGCCTGACGATTGGCTGGTAGACCATCTGCGGCCCACCGGCGGCCAGAACCGCAACGATCTTCGCCTTCAGGCTGTCCTGAACCTTCTGTGAGCTGACCTTCGCCTCCACCTGGGCTGCCACCATGTCCGCCACTGCGCGCATCATTTGCAGGTCCCGGATGCTCAGCGAGCGGTCCGGCAGGGAACTGAAGCAGCAGAAGGTACCGTATATGGTTCCGTCGCTCAGCCGGATCGGGACACTGATGTGCGAACCGATCGGCAGCAGCACCGTCTCCGGAATCTCGAGCGCGGCAGGAATAAGCGCGGTGTCGGGAATGAGCTCAGGAAGCATACCTTCAACCACCTTGCGGCAGTAGCCCTCGTCCATCGACAGGCGATGCCCGGCACGGATCGGCGGCTCGGCAAGTGTGGTATCGACGTGGCGAAAGATCCGCTCGTGGCCCATGAACTCCGAGACGAAGCCGATCTCCATGCCCAGATGCGCGCGCACGGCTCTGAGCGCGCTTTCGACCTCCTCGTCGCAGCGCGCGCCGTCAACCTCCCCACCGCGCCAACCCAGCGCACCCCTCACAACGGATTCCTGTTGCATCAACCTCTCCGTGCAGCCACAGAAATATAGATACACATTCGCTATTTTAGCAAAGCCCTTAGGTGGTGAAATGGCGCTAACACAGAAGAATTGCAGAGAAACGCACCCACAACCACAATTCGGCGCACTTTGCGCTGGGGATTGCCACTCGTGGTCGCAGGAATCTCAGGCCGCGGTCAGCATGGCTGACAGCATCCGCGTCGTGTCGCGCGAATCATCGGGGACGGTCACCGGCGACGACCCGGCGGCTCCTACCGCTCCCAGTCTTCCTTCTGTGCCTTCTGCCCGTTGCCGAGCTTGCGGTCGAGTTCGTCGGCCTGGCGGGCGGTCAGGCGTACGTCGAGGCTGACGGAGCCGTCCTCGTGGTCTTCGCGGCCATCGACCACGGCGTTCTCATAGGCCCAGGAGATCAGGGCGTGCTTGTCGGCCGGAATGACGATCGTCGTTTCGGTGAGCACGCCGGAGAGGCGCTGCGAAATGACGTCGAGCAGCCGGTCGACACCTTCGCCGGTGACGGCCGACACGGTCATGACGTTCTCGCGCGTTTCGGCCTTCTGCTGCAGGGCGTCGTGCACCTCCGGCTCCAGCCGGTCGATCTTGTTCCAGATCTCGATGATGCGCTCGGACTTCTCCTTGTCGTCGATGCCGAGGTCGGAGAGGATGCGCAGCACGTCGCCGGCCTGCGCCGCATTGTCCGGATCGGACATGTCGCGCACATGCAGGATCAGGTCCGCTTCCAGCACTTCTTCCAGCGTGGCGCGGAAGGCGGCGACCAGATGCGTCGGCAAGTCGGAAATGAAGCCGACCGTGTCGGACAGGATGACGGTGCGGCCATGCGGCAGCTTCATCCGGCGCAGCGTCGGGTCGAGCGTTGCAAACAGCATGTCCTCGGCCAGAACCCCTGCCCCGGTGATCCGGTTGAACAGCGTCGACTTGCCGGCATTGGTGTAACCGACGAGCGCCACGATCGGATGCGGCACCTTGCGGCGCTTGGCACGATGGAGCTGACGGGTGCGCACCACCTGCTCGAGCTCGCGCTCCAGCTTGATGATCTTTTCCTGCAGCAGCCGGCGGTCGGCCTCGATCTGGGTTTCGCCGGGACCGCCCATGAAGCCGGCGCCACCGCGCTGGCGTTCCAGGTGGGTCCAGGAGCGGACCAGACGGCCCTTCTGGTAGTTGAGATGAGCCAGTTCGACCTGCAGCGTGCCTTCCTTGGTGGAGGCGCGGCGACCGAAGATCTCAAGAATGAGGCCAGTACGGTCGATGACCTTGGCGTTCCATTCCTTTTCGAGATTGCGCTGCTGCACCGGCGTCAGGGGATGATCGCAGATCACCAGGCCGGCATTGTGCTCGTCGAGCTTTTCGCCGATCTCGGCGATCTTGCCGCTTCCAAGCAGGGTTGCCGGGCGCGGCTGATTGACCGGTACGATCAGCCCCTCGGCGATCCTCAGATCAATCGCCCGCGCCAGCCCCATGGCCTCTTCAAGGCGGGCTTCGTTGGAGCGGGTCGGAACGGGGGCGATCAGGTCGGAACCGGAGGCTGGCGCGGCATTGCGCCCCTGTTTCAGCACCGGAACGATGACAACGGCACACATTTCATCCCGGGGCTTTTCGTCCTCCGGGATGATCGAATCGTTTTTCGTGTCGCGGATGGTTATGGCTTCAATCCTGTGACGAAGAGGTCTCTTCGCTTTCGAACATCTGCATCGGCTGGCCCGGCATGATGGTCGAGATGGCGTGCTTGTAGACGAGCTGCGAGTGTCCGTCGCGGCGCAGCAGGACGCAGAAATTGTCGAAGGACGTGACCACGCCCGTGAGCTTCACACCGTTGATCAGGAAGATCGTCAGCGAAATCTTCTGTTTGCGTACGGTGTTGAGAAATAGATCCTGCAGGTTCTGAGAACGTTCCGCCATGGCGCCGCTTCTTTCTTTTTTGCCGGCCTTTTCGCCGGTGTAATTATTGTTCAAGCTTATCAGAAAGGTAGGGATTGTCCCTTGCAAGCCCTTTATCTGAAAGTTGGTATCAAATCACCGTCTTTTCCGCAATGTCGAAAAAGGCGGCGCGGATTTTCTCCGCCATGGATCCGGGATGGCCATTGCCGATCGCTTGGCCGTCGATGGAAACGATGGGCAGGCAAATGCTGGTGGCGGCCGTGATGAACACTTCGCGCGCGCCAAGCATCTCATCGCGGGAGAATTCACGCTCGACGACCGGGATCGCCAGATACTCCGCAACATCCATCAGCGTCGTGCGGGTGATGCCGCGCAGGATGCCGCTCTCGGCCGGGCGGGTCACAAGGCGGCCCTCCGCGTCGACGATCCAGACATTGGTCGCCGCACCTTCGGTCACCATGCCGCGATCGTCGATATAGATTGCCTCCTGGGCGCCGGCCTCCTTGGCCGCCTGACGCGCGAGCACGTTGGGCAGCAGGCCGACCGTCTTGACGTCGACGCGCTCCCAGCGGTTGTCGGCCATGGTGATCGCCTTCAGACCATGGGCGTTCTTGGCCGCAATGATCTTCGGATCGGTGCTCTTGGCGGTCACGACAACGGTCGGCGCGGTATCTGGCGCGGGAAAGACGTGGTCACGTCTGGCAGCCCCACGCGTGACCTGCAGGTAGAAGAGGCCGTTCTTCACCCGGTTGCGGCGCGCGACTTCGCGGATGATGCCTTTCAGGGCCGCCCGCGCCATCGGCTGCGGAATGCGGATTTCGGCGAGCGAGCGGTCAAGCCGGTCGAGATGGCGGGTGAGATCGACGATCACGCCGTGGCGGATCTCGCAGACCTCGTAGACACCGTCGGCGAACTGGAAGCCGCGATCCTCGATATGGACGCCCGCCTCGCTATGGGGCACATAGCGACCATTCACATAGGCAATTCTCGGCATGTTTCCCCCGCGCAATGGTCTCGTTTAGAAATACTGGATCGAGACGCGGAACATCTGTTCGACGTCGCGCACCGCCGCGGCGGTGGCAAACAGCACCACGCGGTCCTTGGCCTTGATCTTCAGTTCGCCGTTCGGCCTCAGCACCGTTCCGTCGCGATAGATGGCGCCGATGCGGATACCCGGCGGCAGGTGCAGGTCGCGGAAAGCGACGCCGACGAGGGGCGAGGTTTCGAGCGCCTCGGCCTCGATCACCTCGGCCATGCCCTTCTGCACGGCATAGACCGAGCGGATGCGGCCCTTGCGGACATGCTGCAGCACCCGCGAAATCGTCACCGCACGCGGATTGATGTGATGGTCGATGCCGATCGCGTGGGTCAGATCCTGGAAGCTCGGATTGTTGATCAGCACCATGCCGGCCTTGCAGCCCATACGCTTGGCCATGGCGGCGCTCAAGATATTGGTCTGGTCGCTGTTGGTCAGCGTCACCATCAGGTCGGCATCCTGGATATCGGCCTGCTGCAGGATGTTCTGGTCGAGCGCCGAACCGTGCAGCACGATCGAATGGCTGAGCTTGTCCGAGACCATGACGGCGCGCGCGGCGTCGCTTTCGATGATCTTGACCTTGGTCTTCGGCTGCACGTCCTCAATGGCGCGCGCGACGTAATAGCCGATATTGCCGCCCCCGGCGATCACCAGACGGCCGGCCTCCTGCTCCTCATGGCCGAACAGGCCGAGCGTGCGGCGCGTATGGTCGCGCTGGCAGATGACATAGGCGAGGTCGCCGACGAGCAGCTGGTCGGTGGAGCGCGCGACATGCAGACGTCCATTGCGGTAAATCGCGGTCACTGTCGCCATCAGATCGGGAAAGAGCTGGCTCAGTTGCTGCAGCGGCGTGTTGAGGACCGGACAATCTTCCATGCATTCGATGGCGACCATGGCGATATGGTCGTCGGCAAAGCGCACGATGTCGGTTGCACCGGGAAAAGAGATACGCCGCAGAACCATCTTGCCGACCTCGATTTCGGGCGAGATGGTCACGTCGATCGACATGTTCTGTCGGCTGAAGAGATCGGCATATTCCGGCCTCAGATAGTTCTGGGCGCGGATGCGGGCGATCTTGGTCGGCACGGAAAACAACGCATGCGCCACTTCGCAAGCGACGATGTTGACCTCGTCATACAGCGTGACGGCGATGATCATGTCGGCCTGGTCGGCGCCGGCCTTGGCCAGCATATCCGGGTGGGCGCCGTGGCCGACATAGCCGCGCACGTCCAGCGTCTCGGTGATGTGGGTGACGAGCGAGGCGGATGTGTCGATCACCGACACATCGTTGTCCTCCTGGGACAGACGCTCCGCAATACCGTAGCCGACCTGTCCTGCCCCGCAGATGATGACTTTCATGATGGATCTTTCAGAGAATGGTCCGGATGCAGGGCCGCCCCATTCGGCCCTCGCCGTCTCTTATACGCCAAGCGATTTGAGTTTGCGATGGAGGGCGGAGCGTTCCATGCCGACAAATTCCGCAGTGCGGGAAATGTTGCCGCCGAAGCGGTTGATCTGCGCAATCAGGTAGTCACGCTCGAACATTTCCCGCGCCTCGCGCAAGGGCAGCGTCATGATGTGGGTGTCGTTGCGGGCCGAGATCTTCGGCAGCATGTCCGACAGGTCCTGCGGCAGCATTTCGGCGGTGATGTGGGTCTCGGAGCTGTCGCTCTGCGCCAGGATCATCAGCCGCTCAATATTGTTGCGCAGCTGGCGGATATTGCCCGGCCAGTCATTGGCCTGGAGCACGGCCATGGCGTCGTCGCCGATCTTGCGCGCGCGGATGCCGGCCTGTTCGGAGATCTGCCGCATGAACATGTCGACGAGGAAGGGAATGTCCTCGCGCCGCTCGGCGAGCGCCGGCACCTTGACCGGTACGACGGCCAGTCGATGAAAGAGATCTTCGCGGAAACGCCCCTCGGCGATCAAGCTTTCAAGATTATAGGCCGAGGACGAGATGATGCGCACGTCGACCTTGACCCGCTTGGAGCCGCCGACCCGCTCGAACTGCTGCTCGACGAGCACGCGCAGGATCTTGTTCTGCGTCTCGCGCGGCATTTCGCCGATCTCGTCGAGATAAAGAATGCCGCGATGGGCCTCCTCCAGCGCGCCGATGCGCCGCGGCTGCCCCGGCGAGCCCTCGGTGCCGAACAGTGCGATCTCCATTCGCTCGGGCGTGATCGTTGCCGCGTTCAACGCAACGAACGGGCCACCCGCCCGTGTCGAGCGCTTGTGGATCATGCGCGCGACCAGTTCTTTGCCGGAGCCGGACGGGCCGAAGATCATGATGCGGCTGTTGGTCGGCGCGACCTTTTCGATCGTCTGGCGCAACTGCGAGACGGCGACGGAGGTCCCGATCAGCTCGGCCGCATCGCCGGTCCGCTTCTTCAGTTCCGTGACTTCACGCTTGAGCTTGGAGTTTTCGAGCGCCCGCTCGGCGATCAGGATCAGCCGATCGGCCTTGAACGGCTTCTCGATGAAGTCGAAGGCCCCACGCTTGATCGCCGAGACAGCAGTCTCGACATTGCCATGACCGGAGATCATCACCACCGGAAGGTCCGGATGACGGCTCTTGATCTCGTCGAGCAGCGACAGGCCGTCGAGGCGGCTGCCCTGCATCCAGATATCGAGGAAGACGAGGCGCGGCACGCGGTCGGAGATCGCGGCAAGCGCGCTGTCGGCGTCATGGGCGGTGCGCGTCTCGTGCCCTTCGTCGCTCAGGATGCCCGAGACGATCTCGCGGATATCCTCCTCGTCGTCGACAACCAGAATGTCAGAGGCCATGGACCATTTCCCTATTGCTATCGGCGTCCGTGGCGGCCGGCGTCTCGATGCGCGGCAGGACGATGCGGATCATCGCGCCCCTGCCCCGATCGAACTCCGGCGGTGCATCGTGCAGCTCCAGCTGACCGCCATGTTCTTCGATGATCTTCTTCACGATGGCGAGACCGAGGCCCGTGCCCTTGTCGCGCATCGTCATGTATGGTTCGAGAATGCGATGGCGGTTTTCGACCGGAAGGCCGCGACCGTTGTCGACGACATCGACCACAAAGCGATCCTGCTCGTGATCGAGGGTCGACCGGACCAGGACCTTGCCGCCCTCGCCCAGTTCGTCGCGCGGCACCGCCTCGATCGCCTCGACCGCATTCTTGATGAGATTGCCGACCGCCTGGCCGAGCATGCGCGCATCGAAACTGCCTTCGAGCGGCTCGGTGCCGAACTCGCGGATAAACTCGATGTCGTGACTGCCCATCTCGCGCAGGAAGACCGCATCCCGCAGGATGTCCCGCAGATCGGCGCGCTGCTTGGCAGGCTTGGGCATGCGGGCGAAAGCCGAAAACTCGTCGACCATGCGGCCAATATCTTCCACCTGGCGCACGATCGTGTCGGTGCACTGGTCGAACACGGCGCGGTCGTCCTCGGCAATATGCTTGCCGTAGCGGCGCTTCAGGCGCTCGGCCGAGAGCTGGATCGGCGTCAGCGGGTTCTTGATCTCGTGCGCGATGCGGCGCGCCACGTCCGCCCAGGCGGTCGAACGCTGGGCGATGACCAGATCGGTGATGTCATCGAGCGTGATGACATAGCTGTCGGCCGAACCGCGCGTTTCTTCGCGTGTGACCTGCACATTAAGCGTCCGCTCCTTGCCGGCGCGGATCAGGTTGATCTGTTCGCGATATTCTCCGCGGTGGCGGACCGCGGCTTCGCTCAGCACCCGGTCCACCTCGGGTGCGACAAGATTGAGCTTCTTGCCGATCAGTTCGTCCGCCGGCAAGGCTAGGAAGTACTCGGCAGACGGATTGACGATGGTGATGACGCCATCGTCCTCGACACCGATGACGGCGGCGGTCACGCCCGACAGCACGGCCTCGATGAAACGGCGGCGGTCATCGACCTCGTCCTTGGCTTCCAGGATCTCGTCACGCTGGGTGCGGATCTGTGAAATCATCTTGTTGAAGGTGCGCGACAGGCTGCCGACGTCGCCATCGGCGACGCGCACCGGCACGACGACATTCCAGTTGCCCGAGGCAATGCTGTCGGCCGCGCCGATCAGCAGCCGGATCGGGCGCACGATGCGGTCGGCGACGGCGATCGCAGTCCAGATGGCGGCCAGCAGCACGATCAGCGCAAAGCCGAGATAAAGTACGGCAAAGGCGATCTGCAGCGTGGTGCGTCCGGCCTCCATCGCCTTGTATTCGGCGGTGTTCTCTTCCATCAGCCGCATCGCGGCCATGACCTTCGGGTCAACGGCGCGGATCGTGTAGAGGAAGGTCCCGGAAATCGAATCGAGCTTGATGATCGCTCCGACGAGATTGGTAACCCCCGGCGGAATGAGCGTCGGCTGTCCGGCCGCGGCACTCTCCAGCGCATCCTTGGGAATGGCCGGCAGCGGCTTTTCGGTCGAGATTTCCGCCTGAACGATGGCCGAGCCGTCTTCGCGCACGAGGAAGGCACCGAGCAGGCCGCGGCCCTTGGCCTGGCGGGTCAGCAATTGCACAAACCCGGTGCGGTCGAGGAAATAGAGGGCGCGATTGCGCTCCAGATCGTTCGCCATGGAGACGGTCTGGCCCTGGAGATAACTGGCATTCTCCATCATGTAGGCCTGCGCCACGTTCATCGACGACGAGACGATCGACTGGGTGCGCAGCGAGAACCAGCGGTCGAGGCCGACATTCAGCGTGATACTGGCGAAGATCGCGACCAGGATCGCCGGCGTGATGGCGACGATCGAGAACAGAACGACGATGCGCACATGGAGCCGGGCCGCCGCACGACCCTTGGTCCGCGCCTTGACGAGCCGCGTCACTTCCCGGCCGATCAGGAACATCAGGCCGACGATGAACAGCGAATTGATGATGGCCGAGGCGATCAGCACGTTCGAGGTCGGCTCGATCGAGGTCAGGCCCAGCAGGACGGGCAGCGTGAAGACCGCGCAGGCAAGTGCGCCGCCGGCCAGCGCCAGCCCCGGGAGAGCGAACGACGCGCGCCGATCCTGCGCCAATGCGGGATCGTTATCCGCCATGGATTCGGTCATTCGCCTCAGCATCAACAAGAACTCCCGCGCTCTGCGCATGACGAGCTTTTTCCCCGGTTTTGCGCGAGACGACGGCCGTGGGTTCACGACCACGTGTCCTTTGAGCAACGCATTGTGGCGAAAATGCAACGCGGCTCGCCGGCTTGTCAAGCCGAGCGGGAACTGCGGTAGACCGAGACGCCCAGTTCGCGGATTTTCTTGCGCAGAGTGTTGCGGTTGAGGCCAAGGAGGTCTGCGGCCTTGATCTGGTTGCCGCGGGTGGCGGTGAGCGCCGCGAGAATCAGCGGGTATTCGACTTCGGTGAGCACCCGCTCATACAGACCGGAGGGCGGCAACGAATCGCCGAAGCCGGCGAAATAGGTGCGCATGTTCTCCTCGACCGCCTGGGCAATGGTCATCGGCCCGGAGGGAACGCCGGCCTTGGCGATCGGACTGTCGGAGATGTCGGAGCGCAGCTCCTGCTCGACGATTTCGCGCGAGATCACGTCCTGCGGATAGAGCGCCATCAGGCGGCGCACGACGTTTTCGAGTTCGCGGACATTGCCCGGCCAGGCATAGGCCTTCAGCACTTCCAGCGCCTCGTTATCGAAGCGTTTCGGATCGAGCCCCTCCTTTTCGCCCTGCTGGATGAAATGGCGCACAAGGTCGGGAATGTCCTCGGCGCGATCACGCAGCGGCGGCAACCGGAGCGGCACGACGTTCAGTCGATAATAGAGGTCTTCGCGGAACAGGCCCTGATTGATCGACTGCTTGAGGTCCTTGTTGGTCGCGGCGACGATGCGCACGTCGGTGCGGATCGGGGTGCGGCCGCCGACCGTCGTATACTCGCCCTGCTGCAACACGCGCAGCAGCCGCGTCTGGGCATCCATCGGCATGTCGCCGATCTCGTCGAGGAAGAGCGTGCCACCCTCGGCCTGTTCGAAGCGGCCGGTGGAGCGCGTCTGGGCGCCGGTAAACGCCCCCTTCTCGTGGCCGAACAGCTCCGACTCGATCAGGTCGCGCGGGATCGCCGCCATGTTGATGGCCACGAAGGGCCCGTTGCGGCGCTTGCCATAGTCATGCAGCGCGCGGGCCACCAGTTCCTTGCCGGTGCCCGATTCGCCGGTGATCATCAGCGTCAGGTCGGTCTGCATGAGCCGCGCCAGCACCCGGTAGATCTCCTGCATGGCCGCCGAGCGGCCGACCAGCGGCATGCCGTCCTGCGTGTCGTCATCAAGACGCGCCGGCTTCTTCTTCGGTTCGGCCAGCGCCCGACCGATGATGGCGATCAGTTCGGTGAGGTCGAAGGGCTTCGGCAGGTAGTCGTAGGCGCCCTTTTCGGAGGCCTTGCTGGCGGTCATGAAGGTGTTCTGGGCGCTCATGACCAGCACCGGCAGGTCAGGCCGGGCCTTCTTGATGCGGGGCAGCAGGTCGAAGGCGTTTTCGTCAGGCATGACGACGTCGGTCACCACCAGATCGCCCTCGCCCGCCGAGATCCAGCGCCACAGCGTTGCGGCATTCGAGGTGATGCGGACGTCGTAGCCGGCCCGTGTCAGCGCCTGGTTGAGGACGGTACGGATGGCGGCGTCGTCGTCAGCGACGAGAATCGTGGCAGTCATCGGGTGCTTCCTGTGGAGTTCGCCGGAATGGTATCGTCGAGCGCGATGTCCTTCGACACCGGCATCAGCACGCGGAACGTGGTGCGGTTGGCCTGGCTGTCGCATTCGACGATGCCGCCATGGCCGTCGATGATCTTGGCCACCAGCGCCAGACCGAGACCCGAACCGTTGGTCTTAGTGGTGATGAACGGATCAAACAGATGCGGCAGCAAGTCGGCCGGCACACCGGGACCGTTGTCGTGTACGCAGAATTCGAGCGGCAGCGATATCTTTTCGCGCGTACCGGCCACCGACAGGCGGATGCCCGGACGATAGGCGGTCGTCAGCTGGATCTCACCGTCCGGGCGGTCACCGATCGCCTCGGCCGCGTTCTTGATCAGGTTCAGAAACACCTGCACCAGCTGATCGCGATTGGCATAGACCGGCGGCAGCGACGGATCATAATTCTCGGTGATGCGGATATCGCGGGCAAAGCCGGCCTTGGCGATTGCCTTCACATGGTCGAGCACCGAATGAATGTTGAGCGCGACGCGATCCACCGGACGCTCGTCGGAGAAGACCTCCATCCGGTCGACGAGCGAGACGATCCGATCGGTCTCGTCACAGATCAGCCGGGTCAGCGGCCGGTCCTCGATCGGCACGGTCGTCTCGAGGAGCTGGGCCGCGCCACGAATTCCCGATAGCGGGTTCTTGATTTCATGCGCCAGCATGGAGGCGAGACCGGTCACGGAACGGGCGGCCGTGCGGTGTGTCAGCTGCCGATCGATCTTGTCGGCCATGGAGCGTTCCTGCAGCACGACGACGACGCTGCCGGGCTGGCTCAAGACGGGCGCCACATAGAGATCGACGAGCTTTTCCTGGCCGAGCCGGGGCGAGCTCAGATCGACCCGATATTCGTTGACCGGCGCGCGGCGCTCGCGCACCTGGTCGATCAGCGCCAGCAACGGACTGCCGAAGGGGATGAAGGTCGAGATGCGGTAGCGCCGCAGGTGGCTGGCGCTGGCGCCGAAAAAGGCCTCAGCCTCCCAGTTGGCGAAGGCGATGTGCCCTTCCGCATCGACCATGACGACCGGATGCTGAATGGCGTTCAGCACCGCCATGGCTACGCTGTTGCCCAGGTGATCGTCCGTCATGCTGCCTCCCGCCGGCCATCGGCCTCCGCTCCGGCTTCAGACAGGCAAAGCGCCAGCGTCCTTGCGACAAAGGCCGGATCCTTCGACGTCATGATTTCCGCTTTCTTTTCGTGGGCCACACCGGGCGCATAGCGCTCCAGATACCAGCCGACATGCTTGCGCGCATGGCGCACGCCGACATCGGCGCCATAGTGGGACAGCATCGCCTCGTAGTGTTCCGCCGCCAACGCCGGGATCTCGTCCCGATGCGGCCCGCTGTGGCCAGCGACCCAGCCGGCATGCCAGGGGCGCCCTTGGCAGGCCCGACCGACCATGACCGCATCGGCGCCGGAACGCCGGCGGATCTCTTCGGCGTCCTCGCGCGTCTCGACGTCGCCATTGGCAACCAGCGGCACCGAGATGACGTCGCGCACGGCGGCAATGGCATCCCAGTCGGCGCGGCCCTCGTAGAACTGCATCCGGGTGCGGCCATGCACGATGATCATCTGCACGCCGGCCGCCTCGGCACGCGCGGCAATCTCCGGCGCATTGAGGGAATTCTCGTCCCAGCCAAGGCGCATCTTGAGGGTCACCGGCACCTTCACGGCGCGAACCGTCGCCTCGACCAGCGAAAGGGCATGATCCGGATCGCGCATCAGAGCCGAACCGGAGTAACCGCCAATCACCTTCTTGGCGGGACAGCCCATGTTGATGTCGATGATGTCGGCGCCATTGGCCTCGGCTATCCTGGCCGCCTCCGCCATCCAGTGGGCTTCACGTCCAGCGAGCTGCACCATGTGCGGGGTCAGGCCGGCTCCCTGCAGGCGCGACCAGGATTCGGTGGCGTTGTGCACAAGCTCCTTGCTCGCCACCATCTCGGTCACCACCAGGCCAGCACCGAAGCGCCAGGCAAGTTGCCGGAACGGCAGGTCACTCACACCCGACATGGGGGCCAGGATCACGCGGTTGCGGATCGGGATCGAGCCGATCTCGAACGGTGAATGCAGCGCGCTTGAACTCAATTGATTATCTTTCAGGCATCCAAGGTGTTTGCACGATTTTTAGCCATTAAATAACGCCTTGCCAAGGGCTTTCCTTGGACCTGTAACTAAATTCGAACACGTGCTGGAAAATCAAAGAGGCAGCCGGTAGACCACACCGACACCTATTCTATGTCAAGGCCGAACACTGCAATGCAGCAATGCACCAAGACCACAATTGGGATCATCATCGTCGCTGCGGGGCGCGGCGAGCGTGCCGGCGCCTCGGTTGAAGGGCCCAAGCAATACAGGCGAATCGGCGGGCGACCGGTCATCACCCACACGCTGGCGACATTTCTCGCCTGGCCGAGGACAGCCCGTATCGTCGCCGTCATTCATCCGGATGACGTCGCCCTGTTCGAAACGGCCCGTTCCGGCCTGGAGGGCGCAGAGACGATCAGCGTCTGCTTCGGCGGCAAGACCCGACAGCAATCGGTCCTGGCGGGCCTCAAAGCCCTTGGCGACGCCGGGATCACGCACGTGATGATCCATGACGCGGTACGCCCGTTCATCGACAGCGCCCTGCTCTCACGGATCGCCGACGGCATCGAAGCCGGCGAGACCTGCCTGCTGCCCGCCATGCCGGTGACGGACACGCTGAAGCGGTGCGATGCTGGCGGCCATGTCGCGGAAACCGTGTCGCGGGAGGGTCTCTATGGCGCACAGACCCCGCAGACCTTCGCCTACGCTGCTATCCTTAGGGCGCATGAGGCGGCCGCAGCCTCAGGCCGGGACGACTTCACCGACGACGCATCGATTGCGGAATGGGCCGGCCTTCCGGTCAAGCTCGTCGAAGGCTCGCCGGACAATGTGAAACTGACCCTGCAGAGAGACATCGCCATGGCCGACGCAAAGCTTTCACCGCATCCCCTGCCCGACGTTCGCACCGGCAACGGTTATGACGTTCATCAGCTCGTGCCGGGCGACGGTGTCACCCTCTGCGGGATCTTCATCGCCCATGACCAGAAGCTCAAAGGTCATTCCGATGCCGACGTGGCGCTGCATGCGCTGACCGATGCGCTGCTCGCCACCTGCGGCGCCGGCGACATCGGCGACCATTTCCCGCCCTCCGATCCGCAGTGGAAGGGCGCGCCGTCGCGGATCTTCCTCGAACACGCCGCTCGCATCGTGCGCGAGGCTGGCGGCACGATCATGAATGCCGACATCTCGCTGATCGCCGAGGCGCCGAAGATCGGGCCGCACCGCCAGGCCATGCGCGAGAAACTCGCAGACATGCTGTCAATCTCGCTCGATCGCTGTTCGGTCAAGGCCACCACCAACGAGACGATCGGCTTCGTCGGCCGCCGCGAAGGGATTGCAGCGATCGCAACGGCGACCGTCGTCTACGGCGGGGCTGCGCGATGAGCCTCTTCCCCGGTGATATCGAGGCCGCCGCCGCGCGCATCATCGCGGATTTCAGCGCCCGCGGCCTGACGCTCGCCACGGCTGAATCCTGCACCGGCGGGCTGATCATCGGCACGCTCACCGAGATTTCCGGCTCGTCCAGCGTCGTCGACCGCGGCTTCATCACCTATTCCAACCAGGCCAAGATCGATCTCCTGGGCGTTCAACCGGAAACGCTGGAACGCTTCGGCGCCGTCTCGCGGCAGACCGCACTGGAGATGGTCGACGGCGCGCTACGGCAGTCCGGTGCGGATCTTGCCGTCGCGGTTACCGGGATTGCCGGACCGGGCGGCGGCAGCCCGGACAAGCCGGTCGGGCTGGTGCATCTCGTCGCCGGATCTGCCAAGGGAATAAGGCTTCATCGCGAGATGCGCTACGGTGATCTCGGGCGTTGCGGGATCCGCCTTGCGACGGTTCGCACCGCGCTGGACTTGCTGGTGGAAGCGGCAGACTAGCTCAAAGCTGCCGAGGACCGAAACTACGCTGCGTAGATCTTGTCGGCGCGGGCCTCGAAGGCCTCGGCGAACATGCGGAAGGCGCGATCGAACATCGAGCCCATCAGGGCGCCGAGGATGCGGTTCTTGAACTCGTAGTCGATGAAGAAATGCACAGTGCATCCACCCTCGCCGGCCGCCTCGAAGCGCCAGCGATTGTCGAGGTAACGGAACGGGCCCTCGATATATTTGACGTCGATCGCCAGTTCCGCGGGGTTCAGCAGCACCTGGGTGGTGAAGGTCTCGCGGATCGCCTTATAGCCGACGGTCATGTCGGCCACCAGAAGCACTTTGCCGTCGCGCTCGCGGCGCGAGCGGATCGTCAGCGCCTCGCAGAGCGGCAGGAATTCCGGATAGCGCTCGACATCGGCGACGAGGGCGTACATCCGCTCGGGAGAATGCGTGACGGGACGACGGGTTTCGAACTGCGGCATGCGCGAGAGCTAATGTCGTCCGACGGCATTGGCAAGTAGCGCGCGGCTGTGGCCACGCGATTTCAACACCAGAAGCGGGATTTCCCCTTCATATGCCGCCAGTCTGTCGATGATCTTCGGCGCCGAGTCGCGTTCGAAGTGCCAGATATAGCGCAGGAACTCCAGCGTCAGCCGCTCCGGGCAGCCCTCGGCCATTTCCGGCCGGGTGCGGCCGGCATAGCGCAGCCAGCGCGTGACGACACCGTAGAGGGAGACGCGCCGCGGCGGCCTCAGCCAGATCACCAGATCGGCGCGCGCCAGGCGCTCCGGCAGCGTGCGCGGGCTCGTCCCGTCCATCACCCAGCGCGGCAAGGCGACCAATTCGGCGATCCGCCGGTTGGCGTCGTCGCGCGGCCGCGACTGCCAGCCGGGCAACCAGAACACGTCCCGGTCCATCGAGACGTAATGCAGCCCAAACCGTTCGGCGAGCGCCCGCGCCAGCGTGCTCTTGCCGCTACCCGAACAGCCGATCACCAGGATGCGCTCGGCGCCAGGCAGAAGGCGCCCGGCCTCTGCCCTGTCAATCATTCGATAGGTCATTCACACTCCTCGGGCCCGCTGCCGCGTGATGTCTCGTCGCGCCGTAACAGGTCGATATGGCAGGCTGTTGACCATGACGGTGCGCGAAGGAAAACCGCTCTAGCGGCGGGCAGAGGGCACCGGCTCGCCGGGCCGCGGATTGCCGACGGGGAACCATTTGCGCTTGGCAAGACCCAGCCTCACACCCAGATCCTCAAAGATCCACGGAATGACCTGCTTGCGCCCCCTGACGAAGGGCAAAACCGCGGTATCGAGATGGATGAACGGCAGGAAGGGGTTCGGGCGCTGCGAGGCGTAGATCTCGACGCGGATCGACGGTCGGGCCGAGCGTCCGCGGGCATGAAAGCCGAAAGTATCGCCAACCACCAGCGTATTGGCTGGCACGGAGAACACAGTCGGTTCGGGAAGACGCAGAAATTTCAGCTCGTCGCGCGTCAGCCGGAAGGCACCGCCGCCATGCTTGCGCGAGGCGAGGATGCTCTTGCGCTTGTGCCATGCCAGACGACGCTGCGTCAGCCTGTGCGACCCCCTGACATAGGTGAACGGCCCCTCATCCGGCGGCACGTCATGCAGGAAGAACCAGGCCTTCACGGTTGAGTGAAAGGTGTCCATGTGCAGATTGGTCTGCGGATCCTTGCCTTTCTCCTCAGGCGAGGCATCGGCGAAGATCGTCTGCACACTGATCACCGGCTCGACGTCGAAGCCTCCGACATAGCGGATCAGGTTCGTCCATTCCGGGCTTTCAAGGAAGGCCTTGACCGCGGGCAGCCTGGCGACCACCTCCGGCGTCAGCGGCGTGCGCCGTGTCACCGCATTGCCTTCATACATTTCGCGCGCGGGAACCCGGAGCCCTTCAATCTCGGCGACCAGTTGGCGGAACTGGTCCGGGGGCACCAGATCGCGCCGTTCGATATAGCCATGTTCTTCGAAAGCCAGGCGGTCGGCCGGCGCGACCAGATGCTCGAGCCTGCGCCGGCGATAAGCGGCCATGCGGGCCGCCGCCTTGACGCGCCAGACATGCAGCCCGCGCCGGTTGAGCGCCTCGCTGCCGATCACGGGATTGCCGGAAAAGGATTTCGCCCCCGTCAGGATCTGCATCGCATACCAGGGGGACAGAAGAATGTCTTTGAGCTTCGACATCATGTCATGCTCCTCGATCAACCAACCGAGGCACAACCTAGCGTCGACCTTGACCCTTGTCGACTATTGCTGTGCGCGAAGCTTTTCGCGATTGGCCTTCAGCCTCGCAAAGTCGTCTCCAGCATGGTGCGACGACCGCGTGAGCGGGCTTGACGAAACCATCAGGAAACCCTTGGCATAGGCGACTGTCTCGTAGGACTTGAACTCCTCCGGCGTCACGAAGCTCATCACCTGATGATGCTTGCGGGTCGGCTGGAGATACTGCCCGATCGTCAGGAAGTCGACGTCTGCGGTCCGAAGATCGTCCATGAGCTGCAGCACTTCGTTGCGCTCCTCGCCGAGGCCGACCATGATGCCGGACTTGGTGAACATGGTGGGATCGAGTTCCTTGACCCGCTGCAACAGCCGCACCGAGTGGAAATAGCGCGCGCCGGGACGGACTGTCAGATAATTGCCCGGCACGGTTTCCATATTGTGGTTGAAGACGTCCGGTTTTGCCGCCACCACGCGCTCCAGCGCACCGGGCTTCTTCAGGAAGTCCGGAGTCAAGATCTCGATCGTGGTCTCCGGCGAGGCGGCGCGGATGGCCCAGATCACCTTTTCGAAATGCTCGGCGCCACCGTCCTCGAGGTCGTCGCGGTCGACCGAGGTGATGACGACGTGTTGCAGGCCCATCTGCTTGACGGCTTTTGCGACGTTTTCCGGTTCATTGGGATCGAGCGGATTGGGCTTGCCGGTCGCGACATTGCAGAAGGCGCAGGCGCGGGTGCAGATCTCACCCATGATCATGAAGGTGGCGTGCTTCTTGTCCCAGCACTCGCCGATGTTCGGACACCCGGCTTCCTCGCAGACCGTGACAAGCTTGTTGTCCTTGACGATCGAACGCGTCTCCGAATAGCCCTTGGAGGTTGGCGCCTTGACGCGGATCCATTCCGGCTTGCGCATCACTTCCGTATCTGGACGGTGTGCCTTTTCCGGATGCCGGACGCGTGCCTGGGGATCGTTGATCTTGTCGAGAATGGTAACCACGTAACCTTACTCCGCGCCGCTTCTGCCGGGCGCTCTTAGCATTGATGGCTGTAGGTGAAAACCAGCGTATCGGTGGTCGAGCGACCGGTCGGCTGGCAACGTTCCATCACTTCGCGGGTGCCACGCAGGGTGACCCGCGTCTGGTTCCGGTCCACCGGACCTTCGACATAGTATTCGAGCGGCGTGCGCGGGCAGTACTTGGAGAAGACCCGGGCCGTCCCCGAATAATAGCCGTCGACATTGGCGCCGTTGAAGAGCAGCGTGCCACGGGTCACACCGGCGTCGCGCATACCCTGTTTCGGCCGTTCATAGTAGAAGGCGCGCTCGTTGCCCGCCGCCTTCAGCCGCATCAGCGAACCGTTATGGTCCCAGCAACTGTCGGCGAAGGCAGACGCGGGCGAAAGCACCAGCAAACCCATCGCAAGGGCAGCGGCCTGTGCAGCAATCGTCTTCAGCATGCCCTTCCCTCCACTCTATCCAGATGCCGCGTCAGCGGCGGATAATCTTGATCACGAATAGCAGAAGGCTGGCGCCGACGAAGCTCGTCAGCAGAAAGCCGAGCCAGTCGCCCTCGACAAAAATGCCGAAGCGGCGGAACACCGCGGCCGCCACCACCGAGCCGAGAATGCCGATGATGATGTTCATGATGATGCCGAAGCGCATGTCGAGAAACTTGCCTGCCATCCAGCCGGCGAAGCCGCCGACGACGATGGTCAGCAACCAGCCAATTTCGAACCCAGCCATGTGCAATCCTTCGCTTTGAGGTCCCGCCCCCTCTATAGGCGACGGGAACCGGCCCCACAACTCGCCTTTAGGCGTTCAGCGCCCGGCCATAGGCATCGAGCACGCTTTCCTTCAGTGTCTCGGAAATGGTCGGATGCGGGAAGATCGTGTGCATAAGCTCTTCCTCGGTGGTTTCGAGGTTCATCGCCACGACAAAGCCCTGGATGAGTTCGGTCACCTCAGCGCCGACCAGATGGGCCCCCAGCAGTTCGCCGGTCTTCTTGTCGAAGATGGTCTTGACAATGCCCTGGTCTTCGCCGAGCGCGATGGCCTTGCCGTTGGCGACGAAGGGGAAACGGCCGACGCGGATGTCGCGGCCCTCGGCCTTGGCCTTGGCTTCGGTGAGGCCGACGGAGGCGACCTGCGGATTGCAGTAGGTGCAGCCCGGGATCTTGGCCTTGTCCATCGGATGAACGTTCGGCAGGCCGGCAATCTTCTCGACGCAGATGACGGCTTCGTGCTCGGCCTTGTGGGCGAGCATGGGCGGGCCGGCGACGTCGCCGATCGCATAGATCCCCGGCACATTCGTCTTGCCATAACCGTCGATGGCGATGAAGCCGCGATCGGTCTTCACGCCGAGCGCCTCCAGGCCGATATTCTCGATATTGGCCTGCACGCCGACGGCCGAGATCATGCGGTCGGCGGTGATCTTCTCGACCGTTCCGTCCTTCTTCTCGACATGGGCGGTGATCGAATTGGCGCCCTTCTCGACCTTGGCAACCTTGGCCTCCAGAAGGATCTTCATGCCCTGCTTGTCGAACTGCTTCTTGGCGAAGGCCGAAATCTCGGCGTCTTCGACCGGCATCACCTGGCTCATGACCTCGACGACGGTCACCTCGACGCCGAGCGTGCGATAGAAGGAGGCGAATTCGATACCGATGGCGCCGGAGCCCATCACCAGCAGCGACTTCGGCATGATGTCGGGGTTCATCGCCTCGAAATAGGTCCAGATCAGCTTGCCGTCGGGCTCGAGGCCCGGGAGCGCGCGCGGGCGGGCACCGGTGGCGACAATGATGTGCTTGGCGGTATAGGTGCCCTCGCCCAGCGTGTTCTTCGGAACCGGCGCCTGCGGCTGGACGATCGCTTTGGTGGTCTTGGATACCACGATTTCGCCGGGCTTGGTGAGCTTGGCTTCGCCCCAGATGATATCGACCTTGTTCTTCTTCATCAGGAAGCCGACGCCGCCGTTCATGCGCTCGGCAATGCCACGCGAGCGAGCGATGATCGCCTTCAGGTCCGGCGTCACCTTGCCTTCCAGCGTCAGGCCATAATTCTTGGCGTGTTCGGCCAGATGCAGCACTTCGGCCGACCGCAGCAGCGCCTTGGTGGGAATGCAACCCCAGTTGGAGCAGATGCCGGCGAGATGTTCGCGCTCGACGATTGCGGTCTTCAGGCCCAGCTGCGCGGCACGGATCGCGGCAATGTAGCCGCCGGGGCCGGAGCCGATAATGAGAACGTCATAAGCGTTGGACACTGGTCTTCATCTCCTCTTTGGCGGACGGGGCTCCACCTTGCCGGCGGAGCCCTCTTCCGGGGGATGAAGCCGGACCGGATCAGGCCTTGGTCAGCATCCCGTAAATTTCATCCTTCAGAACCATCCGCTTCTTGCGCATGGTCTCCATCTCGACGTCACCGACCGGCTCCACTTCGGTTTCCGATCGATGGATGGCGCGGTTCACGTCGCGGTAGTCCTCGAGCAACTTGGCAAAACGCTCGTCGCTCACCTTGAGCGCATGCATCTTGTCCGCATATTCCGGAAACTCGTCGTGGATTTCGTGCGGGGTGTTCGACATTCGGTATCTCCTCTTGTGTCGGTCGATACCTGCAGACTATTCACCCGAAACCGCCACTCCCTTGATCTTGATCAACTTTCTGCGGGCATTTCGTCAAATCCCCACCAGCATTCGCACCACCGGTTCAAGCCCGCGACCAATCGCGCGGGTATTGTCGGCGTCGAGATGAATGCCGTCGAGCGGGCTCGTCTGTGAAACCGATCCGGCGTCGAAAAAGCCGCAACCGGTCTCGTCGGCCAGGTCCCGGTAGAAGCTCGCCAGCATCGCCGATTCGTCGATCGCACCGCGAAACATGGCAGCAAACGGCGCATTGGCCGTCTCGCAAATCGGCGGCGGCGACACGATCAGGATCTCGGGCGCCTCATAGCCAAAACCCCAGTCATGATGCCGGATCAGCTTGACCAGCCGATCGACGCCCTTGGTGGCGCCGATCGCGGTCCCGGATATGCCGCGCTTCATGTCATTGGTGCCGAGCAGCAGGATCACCAGATCCAGCGGCTTGTGGCTTTCCAGCACGCTCGGCAACAGCTTTGCGCCATTGCGTTCGCAATCGGCGAGATGGTCGTCATAGGCGGTGGTGCGTCCGTTCAGACCCTCGGCACTGACATTGACCTCAGGCCCCAGCGCGGCCGCCAGCACGCTCGGCCAGCGATCGGCAAAGGCATGCCGGCCAACCGTTTCCGGATCATAACCCCAGGTCAGACTGTCGCCGTAGCAAAGAACGGATTTCATGCCACACCGCCTTTGCTTGTTAGACCAGCATGCCCATCGGGTTCTCGATGTAGCGCTTGAAGGCGCCGAGCAGTTCGGCACCGAGCGCACCATCGACACAGCGATGGTCGGTCGACAGCGTCACCGACATGACATTGGCGATCTTCATCTCGCCGTTCTTCACCACCACCCGCTCCTCGCCCGCGCCGACCGCAAGGATCGTTGCATGCGGCGGGTTGATGACGGCGGCGAACTGCTTGACGCCCATCATGCCCATGTTCGAGACCGAGGTGGTGCCCCCCTGGTACTCTTCCGGCTTCAGCTTGCGTTCCTTAGCCCGCTTGCCGAGATCCTTCATCTCGTTGGAGATAGCCGACAGGGTCTTGAGCTCCGCATGGCGGATGATCGGCGTGATCAAGCCACCCGGGATCGACACGGCAACGCCGACATCGGCGTGGCGGTGCTTGACCATGTTGGTATCGGTCCAGGAGACGTTAGCATCCGGCACTTCCATGAGCGCCATGGCCATCGCCTTGATGATCATGTCGTTGACCGAAAGCTTGTAGGCCGGCGCGCCGTCCTTGCGGGGGGCGGCGTCGTTGAGCTGGGCCCGCAGCGCCAACAGCGCATCGAGCTCGCAATCGACGGTCACGTAGAAATGCGGGATCGTCTGCTTCGACTCGACCAGCCGCTTGGCGATGGTCTTGCGCATGCCGTCATGCGGCACGAGTTCGTAGGAACCCGGCTCGAACAGCTTGAGCACGGCTTCTTCGGAAGCTCCCTTGGCCATGACCGGTGCGGCAGCAGCCGGTGCAGCGGCAGTGGCAGCGGCCGGCGCAGCCTTGGCACCACCGCCGGCAACCGCCTTCTCCACGTCGCTCTTGACGACGCGGCCATGCGGACCCGAACCGCTGACAGCGGTCAGATCCAAACCGGCTTCCTTGGCCAGTCGGCGGGCGAGCGGCGAGGCAAACACACGCTCGCCGGTCTTTGCGACCGGTGCCGGCGTCGAAGGCGCCGGTGCCTTGTCCGCGATCGGTGCGGAGACGGCAGGTGCCACTTCCGTCTTGGCGGGCGCTGCCTCCGCCTTGGCCGGTGCGGCGGAACCGCCGCCGGCCGCGGCGGCCGCCAGATCTTCGCCGTCGGCCGCCAGAATGGCGATCAGGGCGTTGACCTTGACCGCTTCGGTTCCGGCCGGAACGACGAGCTTGGCGACCGTGCCCTCATCGACGGCTTCGACTTCCATCGTCGCCTTGTCGGTCTCGATCTCGGCGATCACGTCGCCGGACTTGACCTTGTCGCCTTCCTTGACGAGCCACTTGGCGAGATTGCCCTCTTCCATGGTCGGGGAGAGTGCCGGCATCGTAATGTTGATCGGCATGTGCTGACCCTCCCGTTACTTGTAGCAGACGGTTTTGACCGCCTCGACCACTTCGCCGACATTCGGCAGAGCGAGCTTTTCGAGATTGGCGGCATACGGCATGGGCACGTCCTTGCCGGCGATCGTCAGGATCGGCGCATCGAGATAGTCGAAGGCCTGCTGCATGACGCGGGTGGCGATCTCGGTGCCGACCGACGACTGCGGATAGCCTTCCTCGACGGTGACCAGACGGCCGGTCTTCTTGACGGATTCGATGACGGTCGGCAGGTCCATCGGACGGATAGTGCGCAGATCGATGATCTCGACGTCGATGCCCTCCTTGGCCAGCTCCTCGGCTGCCTTGACCGCATAGGTCATGCCGATGCCGAAGGAGACGATGGTGGCATCCGTCCCCGTCTTGTGGATGCGCGCCTTGCCGATCGGCAGGACGAAGTCATCCATCTTCGGCACTTCGAACGAATGACCGTAGAGGATTTCGTTCTCAAGGAAGATGATCGGGTTCGGATCGCGGATCGCCGCCTTCAGAAGACCCTTGGCGTCAGCCGCCGTATAGGGCTGGATGACCTTGAGGCCCGGAATGTGGCTGTACCAGGCGGCGTAGTCCTGGCTGTGCTGCGCGGCGACGCGGGCGGCCGCCCCGTTGGGACCGCGGAAGACGATCGGCGCCCCCATCTGGCCGCCCGACATGTAGAGCGTCTTGGCGGCGGAGTTGATGATCTGGTCGATCGCCTGCATGGCGAAGTTGAAGG
>FWPV01000689.1_pt1 | contig 103928 bp, 72 predicted proteins | sample 2228371 | NCBI WGS metagenome assembly FWPV01 (sample SAMEA103939776, study PRJEB20133) | metagenome
ATTATCCACAAAAGGAGCCTTCCATGGTCCTCCCCTGTATTCAATCGTGACAGATATATCCAGCGGTTGTCACTTGGCTCCAGCGGGGTGTTGTGGACCGGGCACTTCAGATAGGACCGACGATGGAGCAAGGTTTCCTTCCCCAGAGGGCTGACCATTACAGTCAGATCGCCATTAATCTCCTGGAAGGCGGCACTCCCCAACTGGGGTTCCACCCGTTTCTTCCTCTCCTTATCCGTATGGGGAGAGGGACCCTGATCAACCCGTGGGTGATTAAAGATCCTCCGCAGCATCCGGGCGGCTGTGTGAAACGAATCCGCGTGTTGTCGGAGATAAATCAGTAGGGCCTGGTTACCGCTCTCCTCGTTATGGATATTCTAACTCTGCTCCCAACCTCTCTGTATCCCGGGGTCCCTAACACCTGCTGTGGGCGTGGGATTTTATCGCCTAAGCAAGCGCCCGAGTCAGCTCATGGATCAGGCCGCTGCGCTTCATGATTTCTGTCTCCCGACGGGTTTCTCCCGGGGGAGGGAGGGGCAGGATAAGGAGCGTGGAGATGCACAGGCCCATGGCGATCATCTTAGCCACACTGTAATGCTCAGACGCTAGGGATTCAGTCTAGCAATAAATCCGGCTTAAGTATATCATAAAAGGTGAACCTTGGAAGGTACGCGGGAGAGCGGACGGGGGAGTCTGGGAAACATAAATCGGCCTATTGGGCGACAGGTCGTTAGAAATAATGGGCCACAGGGTGCGTCCCGACGGAAGCGAACACTCCAGCACAAAGTAGGGGAGAGAGTATCGGACAGGCCGATGTGAGCTCTCAGGTTGCTGGCCACGAAATCAGCAAGGGGCTGGAGGCTGGTGGGGGAATGGTGTTCGGGGGCGCTTCCATGATGATCTACTTCCCCTCGCTCCACAGTCGATAACTCGACTTCCTGGGCACATCACAAGGGCCGCAGAGCACTATCTAAAGCTCTCTCTCCCGTACCATGCACTTCTGCTGCCACAGGCTTCATGGTGCTTGCTGTTGTACCATCCCCTCCTCAGTGAACGACTTGATCGTGATGTCCCCCTCCAGGTCCGTGCTTCTCTTTGCCTTGGCCGACTGCCTCCGAAGACAACGATGCCCCACCTTTTTGCTTCCCATAGAGCTAACTCCTGCCGGTATCACAGGATGTGAGCCAAGGGATGCTCCTGGGTCTTCACTGTCCGAATGGCAGGGTTGGTTCCTACCGTGAGCCTACCCAGGGCATGGTGAACCTCTCTTCGGAGGCTTGCCGGCAGGCGACCCGATAGACAGGCACATGCCAGCCGCAGGCACAAACCAGGGACCAGAGAAGCGAGGAGGAGCCAAGTGAGGCGAAGTGACTGTTGAGGGTTACGGGCGAGGAGCAGAAGCTGTGACACACTCGGTCTGAGGCATCACGCGGCAGGCAGTGGCTATTCCCTGCTGCCTTGGAGCGGTGTCGTTGGGAAAGCCCTCCCATTGTTGACTGACAGGCATCGTGCAGGACTCTTCGCGAGAGTGATGGATCATGGGTGAGAAGCCTTCTGCCCGCAGCGGCGTCAGGGTGTCTCCTGGCACATGTGCCGAGGATGCCGGGGAATGGCATGATTCCGCTCCTCGCGCAGTAAAGGGCAACGTCCCGGCAATGTCTCGAGTAAAGTTGTACCGAACTGCTCAGAGGACCCCCTTGCAGAAGGCCGATTCTTTGAACCCCCATGGAGAAATCACCTAAAACCGCAGTCAGCGATGCCCCCGAAAGGGGTGGAAACCGGGTGCCGGTCGCTCGGCTAACGCCCGTTCTGTTGAATGCCAGAAGTCGCCGGGGAACCCCCTTCTGGCGGTCCGCTACCGTCGCTCGGCAGGAGCCTGCGTCGCCAGGGGACATGCAGCAGGCCGGTGGCTTTCTGCTTGGCAGCTTCGCCGCGGCGGTCGTAGCGGGCGGTGGTCTGCACCGAGGCGTGGCCGGCCAGCTGGGCCACGGTGCTGATGTCGGCGCCGGCCTCCAGCAGGTCGCTGACGAAGGTGCGGCGCAGGTCGTGGGGGCTGACCGCCTTGACCACCCCCTCGGCGGCCCGCTTGCGCAGCAGGTTGTAGACCGCCTGCCCGCTCAGCCGCCGCCACTGCAGCTCCCCGCCCTTGTGGATGGGGACAAAGAGCGGCCCGGGGGCGTCGCCCCGCACCACCAGCCAGTCCAGCAGGGCGTCCAGGGCCCCGTTGTCCACATAGACCAGCCGCTCCTTGCGCCCCTTACCCCGCACCACCAGCTCGCCGGTCTGCTCGTTGAAGTCCTCCCGGTTGAGCGCCACCACCTCGGCCCGGCGCATCCCCCCGGCGGCATAGAGCAGGGCGATGAGGGCGGCATCGCGCACCCCGGCGGGGGAGGCATCGGCGGCGCAGGCCTGCATCAGGGCCGCCAACTCCCCGGCGGCGACGTGGCGTCCCGCCGGCAGCCGCTGGCCGCGCACGGCCCGCACATCGCGCAGGCGCTGGTAGTCCTCGGCGCTGATCAGTTCCAGGTTGAAGGCCGCCCGGGCCACGCCGCGCAGGGCGCAGAGGGTGAGGTTGATGGTGGCGGGGGCGTAGGCGTAGGGCGCGGCGGCCAGCAGGGCCCGCAGGGCGGCCACGTGTGGGTAGCGCAGCTGGGCCCAGGGGCAGGTGCGCCAGTCGCGGCGGCCGGTGAGCAGTTCGGCCACCTGGTCGAGGCGGGACTGCACGGCGCGGCGGCCGGCGGGGGCCAGGGAGGCCAGGTAGACGGCGGCGGGGTTGCGGTGGCGGGGGCCGGGGGCGACGGGGGTGAGGGCCACACTTGGTTCGAGGGCGGCGGGGGGTTGAGGGGCCTCAAAATCGCTTACCACAATGCTGATTATAATAAGTAAAAACCCACCCCCCGTCAAGCCCTGAGACAGGCTCATCCGAGGCTCCCTGAAGCCCCGAATCGCACCAGGATTGCGTCTGAGACCACGAAATCGTCAGGACAAGGGGGAAGCTCACGCCGAAAAAGGAAGCGGCACAGCGGTGGCCAACCCAACGGGGGCGACGACCTACCCCATCGCAGCGACCCGGGCGCGCCGTACTCCCCGCTCACACCATCGTCCACTGCGCCACGCTGATCAGTGTGACGGTATGCTTCAACTCCCGGAGCTGGTCCAGTTCCAGCAGGGCCTTGCGCTTGGCCTCGAAGTTGGAAAGCTGCTCCGCTTGCATCCGTTGCTGTCAGAGTGAGTCCAAGAGATTCAGTGCCCGCTTCACCCAAGAGAGTACCTCTTTATCCCCGGGCACCGATTGGGTATGCGGACGATCTACATGCATGTATCTGGTGGCGTAGAAACTGCAGACTGCGTGCAGCTCGTCGACGCAGTCTCGAAGACGGCAGAGGCGGCTCTCCTCAGCGGCTTCGCGGATCCGGGCAACCATCGATCCGAAGTCCCGTGCTCCTCGTAACTCCCGTGGGTACTTTAGCCGGAGAAGCCCCTCGACTGCCGGGCGGATACACCTCACGGCGTCAATCGCTGCCACATCTGATGGTCCGTCGCGGAACTCCTCCAGGGTCCTGATGCTCCTCTCAAGCACGGTCTGGCAGAGCTCATCTGGGTCGCACGCACAGATCGTGCTCCAGTCCCCATCCCTCGCCAGCCGCAGGACTGATAGCCGCTTTCCCTTGGCCATCCCGGCCGCGACCAGAGCATCGGACATCGCCATTGCAAAGGCCGGATCATGCGTGAGCACGATCAATTGCCCGCAACGCGGGGCGAGATTAACGATCGCTTCGACGGTGCAGCTGGTGCGATGCGTGTCCAGACTGGCAACGGGGTCATCCAGCACGACGATTCGATCCGTCAGGCTGGGGTCGCAGTTGAGCCTCGCCAGGAAGAACGCGAAGGCAAGGGTCCGCCGGTCTCCATCGCTCAGCATAGTGTCGAAGTGAGGGCCGTCGGTCGCCCTCGCGGCGACACTCGCTTGATATCCAAACAGGTCGATAGAGTAGTCGGCACGTGGTTCGCCTCCGGCGAAGCCAACATCCATCTTCGCGATCCTGAACGCCGCGTTGCACTTGCCGAGGAAGTCGTTGACGGCGGCCCGGTAGTCTCCCATCGTCTCGCTCATGTAATCATCGAGGTCCTGCTTTGCCTTGTCCTTCACCGTCTGCCGTTCGGTCTTCTCCCCTCGCAGTCTGGTGAGCTCGATGCACAGCTTGCTGAGTTCAGGCTCCCACCTCCTCTTCTGGAGCTGCAGCCGCTGCAGAGTGCTCTCGGCGTCCCGGAGACCATCAGCAGATGCCGTCGCTCTCACCTGCTCGATCGCCGTATTGGCCTGGTCAACCCTCTCGTTGTACGCCTGCAGAGCAGTCACGGCCGTGTCGCACATTTGGCTCAGCCAATCAATTGGCGTACTGGGCTCCACGGGGACGAGGAGGTTCTCCTTCCGTTGCTCGAATGCCGGAAGCAATCCGCTGCGGATGGCGACGAGCGCGGCCTCAACGTCGCCAAGGGGCGATCCCAGCTCTGGAATGGCCACATAGTTGCCCCAGAACGCGGCCGCCGCCTCGTTCTCCGCGGTCAACCTCCTCATCTGCTCCAGAAGCAGCTCCGAGCAAGCCGCCTTGACCTGGGTTGCACACTCATGGACCGCTTGCCTTAGCTCAGCATAGGCCTGGCTGAAGTAGGCACGGAAGCATTGTATGAGTTGCACGTCGCCAATGCTCTGATCGCAGAATGGGCAGCGTTCATCCCGCACGTACTGAAGGCCCGTTCGTAGCCACTCCTCGCCTCCTGCTGCCAATCGTTCCTGGATGTGTCGTCGTGTCCTGTCTACAGCGTCCACAGCCACGTCCTCTATGGTCCTGGTCAGCACGCTGAGTTGCTCAGAGGTGGGGCCAGACCAATCGGGGAGACGCTGTAGTGTGGGGCGGTTCCTCAGGACATCGGCATCGCGGGCAGCTTGCATAAGCTTCTGGGTATCAGCGATACGTGCATCGATCTCGGAGTCCTTGGGCAGCCGGAGGAAGTCATCGAGGGTCATCACCCCCGTCAGCAGCCCCTCGAGGCTTCGCTGCAGGCTCCCTATGCTGTGAGTTATGCCCTTGATCTCTTCGTTCAGTCGCTCGACCTCATTCGCGAGTTCTACGCCCTTCTCGCCCAAAGCGAAGTTGCAGAGGTTCCGTCGGTGGTCAGGCCCGACACTCGTGCCAGTGTAGACGTTGCGTTTGACGAAGTCAGAGTCGAAGACCAAAACGGACGACAACGGCTGCGGACTCCACGATGACTCGCGGAGCGAGTAGTGGCTCTGTGAGACAAGCAGCTCGGCACGGGGGGAGGCCCCGCAACAGATCGTCCGCATCGGCCCCAAGACGGAGCAGTCGCCCGTCGACAGGGACGCCAGGAGACGTGAGAGCGTGGTCTTGCCTCGGCCGTTCTCACCGTAGACGACCGTGCATTTGGCCAACTCGACAGCCCCGTGTGGCAGGGCATCGCAAAATACGCCCAGCCCCTTCAGCTTCAGGAGCTTGTCGATCACCGCGGACACCTCTCTTGCTACTGCAGCCCCAGCCTCTCGGACACGCCCTTCAGCAGCTCGTTGACCTTCGCGACGACCTCGTCCGGTGCGGGCTTCTCACCGCCGAGTTCGATGGTCAGTCGGAATGTGATCTCGTGACCGACCGCCGCCTGCTTCACATCGGCGATGACCTCGGCCAAGTTCTGTATCTCCGCGATCGTCAGCTCGCCCTCTGCTCGCCGGATCCCCACACGCTCATCTCGCTTCTCGATGATGGGCGGCTTCTCCGATGGCAACCGGAACTTGGCGTTACGGGCGGCGTCGATCTCGCACGGCCACGGGCCCGAGTCAGCTGGCCGCTCCAGGTACCAGGCCCGCACGGCTCCCTCGATGGCGTCCCGCACTGTCACCCACGGCAGCGTGCGTTTCGCCTTGCTGGAGAGGGCCAAGAGGATCCGCAGGGCGTTGGCCTCGCCGCCGTCCCAGGCCTCGGGCAAGGTGTGGGGCAAGACATCGGTCACCGGCACGCTGGCGGGTGGCGGCAGGAGCCTCGCCGCATCGGAGAGCACACCGGCCGGGATCGGCTCCCTGAAGAGGCTGGCGGGGCCGGACACCAGCCAGACAATCCCCTGCTCAACCGCCAGCCGGATCGCCGCATCGACCACCGGCCGCTCCGCCTTCGGGATGAACAGCGGCTCCGTGTAGCCCTCCTTCGGCACTTGCACCACCTTGCCGCCACCGAAGTATGCATAGACGTCAGCCACAGCCAACTCCTGCTCTGTTGGCCACAGCTCGGGCAGCGTGCCGGGCTTCAGCAGGTCCGGCGGGATCTCGACCAGCTCAGCGTGCTCGGGCAGCACGACCTCCAGCCCGGGGTCCTTCAGGTCCACCTCGCTGGGCTCTTGCCGCCAGATCGTCCGCACCGACCGGTCCGGTCGCGTCAGCCGCAGTACGAACAGCCCCTGCTTTGCACCCAACGACAGGGTCTCGACGATGTCCTTCCGGCGCAGCATCTTCGGCAGGTGCGGGAGCTGGGCGAACGCCCCGACGAGGTCCTTGGCCAGTCGGCTCTGCTCGCCCTCTCGCCACAGGTTGTATGGCCCCTCGGGAAGCAACGCCTCGGCGTTGATGGCCTGGTCCTGGATGCGGGAACGAGGGTCGCCCTTGATGATGGTGAAAAGCGGCTCACCGCCGATGGCGATCTTGAAGGCCTGCACCTCGTTCTTCTCCGACACCGTCACCACGATGCAGTAGGCCTGTTGGATCGTCTCCGTGACACGGTCCGTGGCGGCCCGCAGGTAGTTCGCCAGCAGGGCCGTGCGGGCGGGGTCGGACTCCTCGCCGTGCTGCTGCTTCAGCGTGGCCCTAACGTCTTCCCAGCCCAGGTACTCCCGGACGCGGTGGCGGGCCATCCCCAAGCCATCACGGGACGGCACCGCCAGGACGACGGCATTGCGGTAGACCCTCGGGCGGTCGGGGCTCGTGGTCTCGTCGATGAACCGCCTCGCCTCGGCACTTGGACTCCCCGACATGGAGGCGGCCGACGGTCCCAGCACCGCGTAGTGGAACTCACCGTCGTCGTCTATGTCGCTGGGCTTGAGGGGCAGCGTGTGCACGCGGGCCCCCGCCGCCGAGGCTCCGGCCGTCAGGCTCTTCTGCTTCTGGATCGCCTGCAGGAGGTAAGCCTCCACCGCTTCATCGCTGACGCGGCGGCAGGCGTCGCTATGCATCTGCTTCAGGTTCGGCCTGGAGCCCAGCCGCCAGTACTGCGGCAGCTTGTCGCCCTGAGCGTCGCTGAACAACTGCTCATCCAGAAACCACGACTCCCGCCCCCATCGCAGCAACGCCTTGCCGATCTCGATGTGGTCCGGGCGGGTGTGGCCGATCAGCACCATCAACTCGGGCGTCGAAGCCCGCTGCCCGATGGGCTGAGAGTGCAGGAACGTGGCGACGACCGCCTGCTCCACCTCGCGGTGCTTGACACCGGGGTAGTCCGCCTGGGCGGCTCGGGCCTTGTCCAGTTCGCCCTCGATGATCGCCGACCAGTCCTGCCGCTTGCCCTCGTACTCCTCGGTCGTGGCGATCTTCGTCAGTTCCTGCAGCCCGTGGGAGATGCCCGTCCGCCCCGGTTCGGTCAGGAACACGTTGCAGCTCACCAGCGGACTCTGGTCCCATCCCTCGGCGTCACGCAGAGCCAGGGCGAAGGTCCGCAGGACGCCCCGAGTCCGCTGGAAGCCCTCCAGGTTGGTCCACTTCGAGTAGAGCACCTCGGTCAGGTCGGGGTGGAACGGGTAGCTCGCCAGGAACCGTTCCTCGGCCTCGGCCCCCTCCTTCTTCGTCTGCTCGTCCAGGTCGCAGATGCCCCGCAGGGCCGCCGACACGTGGGGCCTGAACACACTGGGATCGGCGATGGACTCCGGCTTGAAGAACCGCCGCCTGAGGACCTCCGCCACGTCCGTCTTCTCGACCGGCTGGATGCCCTCTTCGTTCTCGCGGCGGAAGACGGCGTACAGGTCCGCCGTGATCGCCTTGCCCAGTTCGTCGCTTTTGGCGGGGTCGGTGGCCAGCAGCGACGCCACGATGCAGCACGGCATCCCGGGCTTCGCCGCCGCCTGGGTCAGGTACTGGAAAAAACTCGTGAGGGCGTCCCGCCACGCCGCGTCCAGCCGCACCTTCTCGCGGGCGTACATCAGCACTTCGTCAATCAGGACCAGCGTCGCCAGGCCCTCCTGCTGGGGCAGCCGCAGCAGCTCGTCCATCAGGTTCTCGGCGGGCACGCTGTCCCGCTCCTCGGGCTTGCTGTCGGGGTGCAGGACCTTCAGCCCCTCGGGCCCGGCGATCTGCCACGCCAGCACGCTCCACGGGTGCCGCAGCCACCGCTTCTTCCCGTCCGGCGAGACGATCTCCATCCCCTTCTCCACGTCGAGCTTGTCGCAGGCCAGGATCGCCACCCTTGCCTGCGGCGGCTGCACGCCCGCGTGCTCGACAAACTCCCTTACCGCCGGGAGGTTCGGCAGGCTGGCGGGGTCACGCACGAGGTGATAGGCCGTGATGAGGGTGTGGGTCTTCCCGCCACCATAGGTCAGCTCGAGCTGTCGCACCGCCTTGTCGCTCTTCCCGGCGAGGCGGAGCAGCACGTCCTTCATGAGCTGCCGCAGGTTGTACGTCGGGTAGGTCAGGGCGAAGAACTCCTCCGGCTGCTGGTAGACCGCCTGTGCCCGACCCATCGCCACGTCATACAGGTCCGCAGCGAACATCGTGAGCGACAGCTCGCCCGACCTCAAGTCGTCCCGCAGCTTCACAACCTCGTGCCACGGGGTCCACGGCATTTTTCCCATATTATCTCCCCCTCTCGTTCGTGTGTGCCGGCAGTGGCCGCATCCGGATGCTATCGTCGGTCACTACCGAGAAATGCCCCTCCCAGTCGCTGCGGCTGGTCAGAGCAGACAGGGCGCGCCGATTGTCCGCCTCCCGGCTTGCACCCAACAGCCGCAACAGGACCACGCCGCATGGCGCTGGCAGCCGTCGGCGATAGGCAAGCTCCCCGAAATCCTTGTCGTGCGTCAGCAATACCCGCCCCTCCGCCCTGGCCAACTCTAAGACTGCCTCGTCGTTGGCACCCACCTGCCACTCCCGGACCGCAACCACATCATGGCCCGCAGCCCTCAGGCCCCGGATTACCGCAAAGGAAATGTTCTCATTGGCCAGGATACGCATGGCAGCGCCTCACGCCCCTCCTGCGGGCACCGGGTACACCCGCTCCTCGGCCAACATATCGCGCGCATACAACAAGCACGCACGGACATCCTCTGCCTTCAGGTGGTCGTACTCCGCCAACACGTCCTCCACCGACCAACCCCGTCCCAGCAGGTCTATCACGAACTCCACCGAGATCCGCGTGCCCCGAATCAGCGGCTTCCCGACCAGAATGTTCGGGTCAATCACGATCCGTTCGCGCCAATCCATGATGCCTTCTCCTTTCGGCCGCGGTGGTGGCGGTCAGGACGTCTCGCCCCGCCGCCCGTTGCCGACCACAACGCTCAGCCTACGTCTCAGTCTCAATCGCCATCTGCTTGCGGTCCGCCCGCATCCCCAGGCTCGCGGCGTGGTTGCTGATGCTCTCCAGGATCGCCCGCTCCTCGCTGCCCGCCGGGGCCAGCTCGATCAGGGCCTGCAGCAGGTGCGGGAACACAACCTCGTGCCGCAGCCCGCTGGTCTCCAGGTACTCGTCCACCTTCACCACGTCCCCCTCCTTCCACAGGTGCATCAGGCGGTGGACGCGGTCAATGAGCGGCACCATCCGCGTGGGCGGGGCGGGCTTGTCCGGCTCCGGGAACAGGCTCTCCGTCGTCGGGGCCGTCTGTCGCAGGGCCATCTCCGCCGCCGAGCCATAGCCCATGCTCTTCCGCTTCCGCTGGTGCCACGGCTTCAGCTTCACCATGCTGCCCGAGCCCTCTTCGGCCGCCTCGCCCGTCTCGTCCGCCTCGTCTCCCTCCTCTTCATCGTCCTCCTCGGCGGTGGACGACCGCCCGCTGCGGACCAGGATGTCGTACTGGTCCACCAGGGCCGTGTCGGACAGGTTGCAGGAGACGGCGTACAGGATGCAGGCCCCGACCGGGGCGTCGTTCATGCCGAAGTCGTGGCGGTGCAGCAGGTAGTAGGTGGTCACGTCGTCGAGGCTGCTGACGTCCTCGGCGTCCCCGTTGCCGGACAGCACCCGCCCGACCACGAAGTCCACTACAATCCGGCGGACATGCCGCAGGAACTCGGACACGGTCATGAGCTGATCGGGCTGGTTGGCCTTCTTCACGACGGGGTGCTTGCTATAGGCCTCCAGGGCGGGGCCGGTGGCGGCCCACACGAAGTCCGGCCCTCGGATCCCGGCATCCCAGAAGTCCCGCAACCTACGGCCGATGCTCTCCCGCATCTCTTCGAGCACCCGCGTGTCCCACCCGGGCCGGGCGGTCTCGGGCCGCTTCCTGCAGACGAGCCAGACGGATGACGAGAGAGCTGCGGAGCCCACCGATCGAATGCGTCCGACCCTCTCGGTCTGGATTGGCCAGCTTGCGTCTACCACAAAGCCAGCACGGATCATCCCCGACACCAGTGCTTCCCAAGCATCAGGGTGCTTGTGGGCGAAGACGACCACAAATCGTCCGTCAGGAGCCAGACGGTCTCGGCACATCGCAAAGACCCGGTACATGCCGTCCTCGTAAGCAGCCTTGGACTTCTCTCGGTCACCGCCGAACCGAGCGGCATCGTCGACCAGCTCACCGTCAGCGGCGGCAGCATCCCATTTGGGCCCGACTGGTTCCTCGAAAGCGGCATCTATGCTGTCCGAAAGCCCGTGAAGGGCCCGTCGGAGCCAGACGTGGTAGAAGTCCATGAGGACTGAATAGCCGATGGCATCGTAATACGGCGGGTCGGTGACGACAAGGTCGAAGGTGTCTGACACTGGCTGTACCGACGACTGTCTCAGCGTCTCGGATCTGGCACCGTCGAACTGCCTTGTTGAGAGGTGCTCGGCTACCTCAGCCACCCACTCCACCGCCTGCCCATACCCTCCGCTGGAGTCGGCCCACGGCGTGACTTCCACGTAGTCCCAGGTGATGGGCAGGGCCCAGCGGGCGAAGGTGTGCCCTATCTTCTCCGCGTTCGTCTGCCATGTGCAGAGAATGCTGTTACGGTCTGCCAGACGTGCGGAGGCGGCGTAAAGGTACGCAGTCACCGCCTCGATCCACTCATCCGGGTACCCGTTGCCTCGCATTCCCTCCCTTGCCGCACGGGTCTGGTATGCGAATGTCCCAAGGGCCAGTAGCTGTCGGGGCGAGAACAGCTTGGCGAACTCGTCCAGTCCGTAGAGCACGCACCAAGTGTTGCCCTTGGCGTCTTCCGTCAGCTTCTCGCGGGGGATGCCGAACGGTACCTGGCCGAACACCCTCTCCACCTCGGAGGCGGCCCCTGCGACGGCATCGATCTCAAGGTCGGTCGGCAGGCGGTAGAGCTTCCCGTCAGGCCCTTCCGCGATGACAGCCGTCATGGCGGACCCAATCTCGCCGCGGAGGCCGACCTGTTGGATGTCCGCCTTCGTCATGACCGTCCCGCAGCACGGACACGCCGCCCCCGATCGCGACATCGTCCCCGCACCAATCTTCCTGTCATGCTCGCGTCGCTGGGCCGCGTTGCCGCCGACCCGGGGCACGTTCTCCTGAATCCCAAACACCACCCCCGTCCGATCTTCGTTCGGCTCCATCGTCAGCAGGACCCGCTTGTTGTCCTTCTTGCACAGCCAGCGGGTCTTCAGCAGGGGGATCGTGGCCCGGCAGTTCTTGCAGTTCACCGTGCGGGCCCACAGGTAGGCCACCGTCGGCTTGCCGTCAATGACCGGGTAGAAGGGTTCGAGGTCCTTCTTCGCCCGCTGTAGCACCCACCAGCCCCAGGCCCGCACGTGCCAGGCGAGGTCGGCCTCCGGCGGCTCGGCGATGTCCATCCGCAGGTTCGCCAGCCGCTCCTGAAGCTGCTTTTTCGTGAGCTTGCCGGTGCCCTTGTAGTACTGCTCCATGAACTCGGGGGACTCCAGGGCGAAGCGGGGCAGGGGCCGCGTCTGCCCGGCGAGCTTCTGGGGGTACTCCAGCGTGCACTTGAGGATGAACCAGGCGACGGGGTTGATGTCAATGGCCGTCGCCTCGCACCCCAACCGCATCGCCTCCAGCGGGATCGCCCCGCCCCCGGCGAAGGGGTCCAGCACCTTCGGGGCCCGTCCGCCATACGCCTTGCGGATCTCCTGCCGGAACCAGTCCATCTCCGGGCTGCTCTCCCGCCCCCAGTGCAGGACCCCGCCGACGGTCTCCTCCTTGACGACCTCCTCGACGCGGCCATTGGGCATCTTCTTCTTCTGGGTGACCTGCACAACTTTGCCGCCGATCTTCTCGACGAGCTTCTGCCGCTCTTCGGGAGTGCCGGGGTCGGGCAGGAGGGTGGCGATCAACGCTGCCCGACACGCCGCCAGCGGCCGCCGTGCGGGCCAGATGTGCAGCGTCGAGATGTGCCCATGCCGGACGTTCTTCTCGTGGACGGAGTCCAGGGAAGCCTGCTTGATGGGGAAGGCGAACTCAATGAGGCGTGGGCGGTCTTCGGTCATGGGTATCTTCCTTCGCGGAAGTCGAGCATGCGGGTTAGCGGGTCTATCCAGTGGTGCCTAGCTTGCTCTCGCAGGCAGAGTAGATGTTCTGGGCCAGTTCCAGAATGCAGTTCGCTGCCGCGACCATCTCATTCTTGCGGCGATTGCGACGGTTCCGGTTAGGGGCCTCGAAGTCAATGTCCAGCTCATGGATGACCCTGTTCCGGTCGTCGAATATGGGCCCGACGCTATCCCTGTCAATCAGGCTGCCGGAAAGCCCAAGAGCCGCGACCGCCTTCTGTAGCTGTTGAGCCGACTGCATGCTATCGCCAGTTAGCTTGCCAACGTAGTGCTGCACCAATGCCGCCTGCACCGACTCCCCGGTCAACCATGTAGCCAACAGCTTCGCCACGTCCGCCGTGAGGTGCCCCTCTGCATCTCCACGGAGTTCCCTCTTCGCAAACTCCTGGAAGCCAGTAAGCACCGTCTGGTCGCTCCTGCAGAAGATCGGGAGCAGATCCTTGATTAGCTGCTTGACCATTGCGTCCAGACCGGACGTGGACATCACCAGCATAGCCCGCAAGAGGTCCTGTTCCTCGTCCGTCAATGCCCCACGGGAGGCCTGGCGTTGGCTTCGGACAAGCTCAAGAGCTCTGAGGAGGGCACTCGCTGACTCATGTGTGTGCTTCAGGATGAGAAAAGCCCGAGTCAACTCATTCTGACTGGGCTGAGTCACGGCGAGTGTTCTGATGCTGTCTCTGCGGGTGATTGCTCCCTGCCTGTTGGTTCCCATACATCTGTCCTCCTGACCCGGCGTGTCGGGCGAGACGCCCGACCTACTACGCGGGCTCCGCGTGCTCGAATATGGCCTGCTCGTCAATCACGACCCCGCCCTTGGCCCTCGCCAGCAGCTTGGCGAAGGGATCCTGCACCCGCAGCAACCGGGGGTGGGCACTGGCACACTCGAAGACCACGTAGAGCCAGTAGCGGTCCCGCAGGTTGCAGGCCTTGGGCCACTCGTTCTCGGTCAGCTCGATGTCGCCGATGCCCGCCCGGCCCTTGACCTCGATGCACAACTCCGTGCCATCCGGGCGACGGGAGTGCAAATCGAAGCCGGGCCAATCGCCCAGCCCCGCCTTGCGTGCGAGCTCCGGCGTGGACACGTCCTTGACCACCGCCCCGAGACCTTCCTCGTGGGCGATCGCGAACTGCATGGCGATGGCCTCGACCTCGGCGTCGTGTCGCTTCCGGTCCTCGGGGTCGCTGGACGGGAGCACGAGGGCGTGGGCGATGAAGGTGACCGCGCCGGGCACGACGAGCTCCGGCTCCCGCTCCAGGGCCGCCAGGGCGGTGGACCTGCGGCTGGTCAGGGCCTGCTGCTCGTTGCGGATGATGGTCAGCTCGCCTCGGGCCCGGGCGTCTCCCAAACGGGCCCTCTCGGAGAAGCGGGCCCGCCGTGCCGCCAGGTCGGCTTCGAGGAAGTCGTAGCCCTTGGCGATGGCCTCCCGCCGTTGGGCGAGCGTCTCCAGCATCCTGGCGATCTGCTGGTCGGCGAGGCTGCGGGCGACCCGCTCGACGGCGTACTCACGGGCACGCTCGACCGCGTCACGACTGCCAGCGGCGGCAGCCCGCACAACCGGCGAATGGGCACTTCCTCCCCGCAGCAGGAGGAGGTGCTCCACGGGGCACTCCTCGATGTGGTCTCGGCCGAGGATCTGACGCAGCCCGACGAGGCGACATTCTGTCGTCTCGTCACGGGCCAGGGAGGGGAAGGCGGGGTCAGCCTGCCGGATCACCGACGCCTGCAGCAGGTGGAACAGGTACGGCTCCGAGGCCGTCGGGTCCACGAATACCGCCCCGCGTAGGGCGTCGGCGGCGAAGCGTGAGCAGACGAGTTCTCGGAGGGTGTCGAAGACCGTCTCGCCCGGATGCAGGAAGATGCACTCGCCGTCCTGGTCGGGTCGGTGTACCGTGAGGCAGTTCCGCTGGTAGGGCTGGTACGTCTCCAGGACCGGCCACAGTCGGTCGAGGGCTCCCTCCCGCGTCGCACGCAGGGAGAAGACCCCGTCGAGGTCCCCGACGATCTCCAGGTCGAGCAAGGGGGCCGCCCGCTCGATGAAGCGGCGGACGTAGCCAGGCAGCAGCCGCCGCAGCTCGTTGGCCTTCACGCGGTCGGCCAGAGCGGGGAGCTGCGACTTAACGTCGCCCCCGTCACCGTAGAGCCGACGCTCTTTCTCCCTGAGTGCCTCGACCTGCTCTTTGGTGAGGATGCCCTGGATGCTTCGCTCGGCGTCCTCCACGGGCTTCCCGGCGACGATCTGCTCCATGTACTGCTTGAGCGAGACGCCCTCGAAGAGCCGACCGACCACGTCGAAGACCTTGTCGGACCGCATCTCCTTGCGGATGAGCTCGAGCTTGTCGAGCAGCGTCTTGAGGACTCGGCCCTCCCGCGTCTTGCCCGCCACGAGGTTGATGATGTGCACCGGATCGTGCTTCTGGCCATAGCGGTGGATGCGACCCATCCGCTGTTCGAGGCGGGCCGGGTTCCACGGAATGTCGTAGTTCACCATGAGCCAGCAGAACTGGAGGTTGATGCCCTCGCCGGCGGCGTCCGTCGCCACCAGGCAGACGGCCCCACCCTCGGCGGTAGGCTTGCGGAAGAACTCGATCTGCCGCTCCCGCTCCTGGTAGTCCATGCCGCCATGGATCTGGGCAATCTGCCCCGTGTAGCCGAGACCCTCCAGGCGTCCGACGAGGAACTCCAGCGTGTCCTTGTGCTCGCTGAAGATGATGAGCTTCTCGCCACGGAACCGCTCGTCCAGCAGCACCTCCCGCAGCTTCTCAAACTTCGACTCCTCGCCGAGCTCGTAGACCTGCCGTGCGAGGTCGAGGAGGTCCTGCACCCTCCGCTGCTCGTCCTCGAGCTCGGCCAGCGACACGGCGACCACGCCATCGAGGGCCCGCTCCTCCGAGGCCTCGCTCTCCTCCCGGCCGTCCTCCACGTCCTCTTCGTCCGCCGTCTTCTCGTCGAGCGTGTCGTGGACTTCGCGGTCGAGCGACGCCTGGTACCGCTGGAGCTGCTGCTCGGTGATCTTCCCGGACCGGATGTCCTCGATCAGAGCATCGAGCTTGGCGATGCGTCGCTCGAACGAGCGGAGGAGGGCGTACGTGGAGCTGGCCAACCGCCGCTGGAAGATGCTCATGGCGAACCGTGCAGCGGACCGGTTCATGATGTGGGCCCGGTTGTAGAAGCGCTCGATGTACTCGGTCGTCCGGTCGTAGAGCTCCTGCTCGCTCGGCGAGCCCTGCGTGAGCTCATAGCTGAGCGTGTCGCACACCCGCTGCGGGTAGAGCGGCTCACCGTCAAACCGCACCATCTCCTCTTTGGTGCGGCGGATGAAGTGCCGCTGACGTGCTTCCTGCGGGTAGCTCTCGAAGGCCCGCTCGGTGGAGAGCACCTCCGGCTCCAGCAGCCGCCACAGGCAGTAATACGGGTAGGGCTTGCCCATGTGTGGCGTGGCGGTCAGCAGGAGCACGTTGGGGCAGCTCCACCCGAGGCGGCGATCGTCCCGCGTTCCGCCGGTGCCGCAGAGGGCCTCGGCGAGCTGGTAGCGTTCCGTTCGGCGGATCGTGCCATCGGGTTCCCTGTCGGCCGAGAGCTTGTGGGCTTCGTCAAACACCACGAGGTCATAGGGCTCGACGTCCGGCTCGGCCAGGCGGCTGAACATACGGTCCGCCGCCAGCGTGTCGACGCTCACGATCACCAAGTCGCTGCTGGGGCCGTTGAAGGGGTTGCCCGCCCGAGCGTCGGCCCCCCTCGCGATCCTAAAGGGCAATCGGAACAGCATCTCCATCTCGCGGAGCCAATTGCCCACAAGACCGGCGGGAGGAACGATGAGGACGCGTCGCAGGAGCCGTCGGGTGAGCATCTCCCGGACGTAGAGCCCGCACATGATGGTCTTTCCGGCCCCGGCGTCGTCCGCGTTCAGGAACCGCAGGGGAGCCTTTCCCAACATGTGGTCGTAGACGGCGATAAGCTGGTGGGGGAGCGGGTCGATCAGGGAGATCTCGGTGGCGAACGCCGGGCTGAAGAGGTGACCGAAGGCCATTCTCTCGCCCTCGGCCACGGCACGGATGATCTCTGGATCGGCGGCGAAGTCCGTGGGTAGGCTCCCCGGGATCGGTGTCGGTTCAGGTTGGGGCTGGAGGACCGAGGCCTGGACCGGGCCTTTGAGGGCACCAACGCCCTCCTGCTCGGCCCGCAGCACCTGACGCCAAGCGACCAGGGTCGGCCGGGCCTTGCGGTTCTCCCAGCGGTTGACGGTGGCGAAGGAGACACCCAGCAGGTTCGCCAGTTGGGTCTGCGTGAGGCCCAACCGGCTCCGCAGCGATCGCAATCGCTCCGGGTAGTCATCTGGGACTTGGGCGTCCACTTGGCCTGGCTCCTTAGTTTGGACTGTAACACCTCAAGTGTCTCTACACGAAATCCTTATAGCATATCGTGTGCTTATCTTCAAGCCACTTGTCAAGTGCTATATATGACGAGACAGAGACCAAATCAGCCAGTTGAGCCTGAAATGGGACTTGGCCTGAGACGCCAGCCTCAGATATTGAGGTTGGGGCGGTCTGCTGCTTCTCTGGGCAATCATCATGCCGTGATGGATCATCCGGTGAGTGACCGGCAGATAGAACAGCCCCGGCCTGCAAGTCAAGATAAGGCGCGCCATGCATCACATCTGCACGGCTCACTTGCGTGCGATCAGAGAAGAGATCGAGCGGGTGTGTGGCGGCCAAAGCTACCAGTCCTGGGGTGACGAAGGAGGCACGATACGAAAAAACGGTCAGCGGTCATGGAGACGCTTTCGGATGGGAAACCGCAAGTTTAGCAAGTCCGAACTGGTCCAGACTGCACTCGAAGAGATGCTTCGCGAATACCAGCAGCACCGAGACGACAGCCGGCTCTACCTCCGCCCTATCGGCCCGCCGTAGGCTACCTTGACCAACGGGCACCGCTATTCTATAGTGAGACTGTAATACTTTCGTACTGGATGACATGCCTGCGAGAGCCACACAAAGGAGCGCAGTCTGAGATGCCACTGGTGAAGGTTAAGACCAAGGCGCAGATCACCCTCCCGCTCAAGGTGCGACGGGCGCTTGGGATTGAGGAAGGCGACTATCTTCAGGTCGAGGTGCAAGACAACAAGATCGTTCTCGTGCCCCAGGCTCTGGTGACCAAGCTGCCCCCGGTCACGCTATCTGAGGAAGGCCAGCGGATGCTGGAAGAAGCCCTGGAGGATGTTCGCGAAGGACGAATCAAGGAGCACGACAGCGTCGAGTCTCTGATCGCGGAACTGCACGATGAAGCTCATCAGAACCCAGCGCTTCCTTGACGACTACCGCAAGCTCCCTGCTGAGGGGCAAAAGCAGGCGGATCGCAAGCTCCAGTATCTGGCCGCAAATGTCGGACACCCCTCGCTACGCGTGAAGCGGGTGCGCAACTACGAAGCGGTCTACCAGGGCAGCATCAACATGGACTATCGCTTCCTGTTCCTGATCACCAGCCAGGGCTACCTGCTCTTGCAGATCGGCAGGCACGACATCCTTCAAAAGTCATAGCGGCATACCCGAACAGTTCTGTATATGCCTCCGCATGGCGCGTCTCCAGAGGCATGCTGCTGATACGCCCGCAGGCGCTCTGAGCATGGCCGCTGGGCGCTCCGAGCGCGGCGGATGCTGTTGGCCGCGGACTGAGGGGAGATGGCTCCCATGCTCTCAGGGGACCTGCACTTGCCGTGCCGCTCAGTCATCGTCGTCGAGAGCGAGGTGTGATTGTCCCTCTGCGGCAGCTCTCCCGCGCGGAACCGCACCTCCTGTCCGAGTGACCGAAGCAGCCTGATCATCCTCGGGGGACAGCTTGGTTTGCGGGTCCAACTGTTTGCTCCAGACCTCGGCCAGGTGGGTCGCCGCCACCCCTGGCTCCGCCCACCAGCCGTGCACGGACAGGTCATGGGGCGAGGAGGAGGGGCGGTTCCCGCCCTGACTCCGCGCCGCCGCGGTCTATGGTTCGGCAGGAGAGGCTGCCGCCGGTAGACGCGCCAGCGGCAAGTCGGCGTCCCCGACAGCAATCAACGTCAGACCATTCCAGCCGGGTATAATGTCCACCGTCACCGCGAGCTTGCCGTCGTGCGCCGCGAGACGGCCCAGGTCAATCACCTTGCCATCGGCGAGGGGGCGAACCACCTGTACCCGGTGGGCAGCGCCCTGGGCGGGGAGCCCCACCATTGACAGGGAAAGCTCAACGGTAGCCTGCCGTGCCTCGCCCATGCTCAACACCGGGATGACCACCCATTCGGGAAGCTGTTCGGCGAAGGCGACGATGTCGGTCTGCTGGCGCATGAAGTCCGGCGAGACCGCTCCGGCACGGAGCACCAACCGCCCCGGTCGCATGAAGAAGGCAGCATCAATCGCCCGCCACTGGGCCGGGCTGAAGTCACCTGACGCGGGTAGGCCCTGGTAGGTGGGCGTGAATCCAAAGGCTACGCACATCGCCAGGTAGCGGGGTTCGTCGTGCCAGTAGAGAGGCAGCATCGGCCGTGTCGGCTCGTGGTGGATCTCAGCCTCGTAGCAGAACTCAATCGTCTCGCGCCAGGGGGCATCGGGGCGGAAATAGCCACACTCCAGCCAGTAGAGGTCGCCATAGGGCATGTTCTGAGCATTCATCAGCAACGCACATTCCGGGTCGGCCGCCTGGATGGTCTCTCGCAGTCTGCGGTGAAAGCGCATCCAGTTGTCGGGGAGCACAGGTCGTCGCAGCCGCCAATCCGTGCTCTCGAACATGGCTCCACCGTCGAGGTAGATCCAGCCGGGCCGGTAGCGCTGGCAGACGGCGCGGACGCGCTCCAGGAAGTGCTCCACAAACGGTGAGAGGACATTGAAGAAGTACATCTCTCCCAGGGGGTTATCCCGGAATCCGCTGAAGAATGGCTTTCCCTCCGGGGTCTGCATCGCCCACTCGGGGTGCTTGGCAAGAGCGCGGGTGTCGCTGTCAATGAGCCCTCCCTGGAAGTAAGTTCCTATCTTCACCCGCGGGTCTGACTGCATCGCACGAATGCTCTCGCCGAAGTACTCCGGGGTCAGGATGAGGCCGCCTCCCTCAGTAAGAAAGGGAGTATCGGTCTCGTAGTCACCGTCGAGGGACCAGGCAAAGGCGCCCAGGGGCAGCGCACCTTCACCCAGGCGCCGCGCGAGGGCATGGGCATCCGCCAGCTGGGTGTCGCGCACCCGGGGATCGATGTTCCAGAAGCCGCCGACGGTGGTACGGACAGCCCATGCGGGGCCAGAGTAGGCCATGGTCTCCCGGAACTCAGGAAGCTCGCGGTACTCGCGCCACAAGTCGCGGAAGTCGCCCGCGCAGAGGTGGTACATGACCGTGGCGTCTACCGGCCCCGGCTCGCCGTCCACTGTGTGCACCAGCTCGAAGTCCCAACCGGTCGGGGTGTAGCGCAGAGTGTTTTCGGGCTCCACTCCATACGCCTGCACCACCGAGGAGGGCGGCACATACTGGCCGCGGACGGCCAGACGATAGTGGCCGACGGCCTGTGCCTCGTCGAAGGCCACCACGAGCCGCGGGTCCCAGCCCGCCCCGGAAGTCACCGGAGCCCCGATCTCGGTTGCCTTGCGGACGCCAAACAGGTTGCGTTCCGGCCCCGTCGTCCAGGACTGTCGCTGGCAGTAGTACCACGCGTGGTTGCGGAAGGCCTCGGGCAGGGTGACCGCGGAACGCACCCGGAAGACGCCTCGCCGGCCCAGAGCCGGGACCGTGAATCGCTTGGCGAGAGCGCGTCCACCAGCGGCGAGCCAGTACTGCTTATGGATGGTGAGCTCCGCACCGGGCACGCGACAGACCAGATGGATACTGTCGGCCCTGGCCTCGCAGTCCGTTACCACGTCTGCAGACTCGTCCAGGAGCATCTCGCCTTCATCCGTGACCCACCGGTAAAGGTCATACGAGTTGCCGATGAGCGGCGTGTTGGCCCGTTGCCCGAAGACAACGCTGCCGTGTTCGCGCGAAATGCAGAAGGCAGTGTCGGGCCCGCGGAGCCAGAGGTCCTCCTGCGCCAGGAGAGGGGAAGCGGCGAGCAGGAGGCAGACAGGAAATGCTTGTCTCAAGGGATACCACCTCCGGCGGCAAGTCTCACTTCGTCGAGAGCGGGTGGGCGGTCATCTGTGGTGCGCAGGATCGTCAGGCGCACATAGCGTGCCTGGCGAGGGGCAAAACGCACGGCGCAGGGCCTCGCCTCCGTGATGTCGCGCTTGCGGGCCGCTTCGTCCCACTCGGTTCCGTTCTGGGACACCTCCACCACGACCTCAGCCGGAGTCCCGTCGCTGGCCAGACCCTCGCGGCTACGGCTCCACTCCAGGCCGTGTACGGTTCTGACTGCGGGGAAGCTGATCAGCAACTGCCCGCGTCCCGGGTTGGCTGATTTCCAGCAGCTTTCCTCGCCCAGACGCCCGTCAATGGCGTTGCTGGCGGTGAAGGAGCGCCGGAAACGAGTGCGCTCGGTGGTAACCTGCGCGATCGGAGCCTGTGAGCCATCCTCCTGCAGGACCTGGACTTCGTCCAGCAGTGGCCATTGGCCCAGGCTGGCGGTGGTGCCGCCGGTGATCCGCAGGCGGACGTGGCGAGCGAGCGCGGGCTCAAAGGCCACGGTGAACCGGGCCGCGATCATGTTGGCGAGGGCTGCCGGATCAATCTTGAAGCGCTCGCGCTGGGCAACCTGGGTCCAACTCTCGCCATCCAGGGACGTCTCCACAACAAAGTCACGAGGCAGGCTGTCGGCAAGCGCCCAGCCCTGTCCTTCGGGGCCTGCGAAGGGCCGCCCATCGCGGCTCCAGACCAGCCCCGAGACCCGGGTGGTTTCGGCCAGGGTGATGGTGGCGTCACCGGTATCAGGGGAGACACCGATACGCGTCTCATCGCCATAGACGCCGTTGTGCAGACTGGCCACGTCACCCTGCAAGACGACGTCCGGGGCCGTGGAATCGGCACTGGCCTCAGCGCCCTCGGCTCCCAGGGAAACGCCGGGCGGTAGGCCATCCGGAAGCCTGCGATCCGGCAGGGGAAAGGCGTCCATCCCGGCATAGAGGGGCACCGTGCAGAGCCGCAGCTCATCCACCAGCCCCTGCAGCGGTCCACCAAAGGCGGTGCTGGGGCAGCCCACATGCAACTTCCCAACCGGAGCGGTGATGAACAGCGGCTCGCTGTACGCTGTCGCCGCCAGAAGCTTCCCGTCCCCAAACAGCCGCTGGCTGTGCTCGGTCCAGCAGAGGGCCACGTGGTGCCACTCGCCCCGACGCCAGAACAGCCCCTCAGGACCTGCGTTCACGACCAGAGGGTGGTCCACACCGTCCATAATGTTGGACTCAAAGACCTCGGTCTCGGGTCCAATGAGTCCATGGTAGCCGATAGAGATGGAGTTCCAGTAGCCTCCGAGGAGGGGTATCGTTGCGAAAACGTGCAAGCTCCGATCCCCGAAATCCCAGTCGGTCTTGCTCCATAGCTCCAAGGTGCCCTGCCGCAGGGAGGTGTCGCCCGCGATCGGCAGGGTGAAGCTGCCGGAGGGGTCAGTGATCCCCGCCTCGAGGACGCCTGGAGCGGGATCGGCCGGACAACCAGGCTCCAGCAAGTGACGGAAGCCGGCGACCTGCGGCCCAAGGGCGCCGAAGTCGTTGATGGCTGCGCTCATCTCGGGGGTGTCAAAGTGGCACACCAGGACGCCGGGCGTGGCGAGGGCCGCGGTGCAGCCAGCAAACAGGGCGAACAGACAGACGGTCTTCATGTATTGGCCTCCTGGGACGAAGGGAGTCCCCGCTCCGGTCGTCGCCGTCTCCGTCCATGGATGAGGAAGCGCCGGTGGCGTTCAGGGCGGTTCCCGCCAGCAGCGGGCGGTCCGGAACTCCGGGCACGCACCGGCCCCGTGCGGCACGGGGCGGCTGGCTTGCGCCCGCGTTGCAGGCGGCGGCTCGTTGTTCTCTGTGGTTCAGTCAGTTTGCTCAGGGGGACATCTCCGACGCGCCCAACGAGGTGACGCCCTGGGTCAGGCTCTCGATTGCTGCCGCAACACATTGTTCGGTGAACAGCGGGACTTCCCTTCCGGAAGCCAGCGGCACCCGGGACTTCTCACGCAGGGCCCCAGGGACAGGAGACAGCCAGGCCAGCAGGAGCCAGAGTCTGCCGTTGCTGAGAGCTCACTGTGATGTCACCATGTCTCCATAGAGCGGTGACAGCCACTGCCGTCGGTCGCGACTCCTGCCGCGGCTGTGTCTGCATCGGCGGTCTGCTGCCAGCCAGTCTCCAGCGTTTCATGCAGGTAGCCGCACAAGCCCCTCTGGCGCCACTCCTGGCGCAGGACAGGCGGCCGCAAAGGGGGAAAACGCCTGGCCGGACGACGGTGTGCACGGGGCCACCTGACCTGAGTGCTCATAGACGGGGGTAGAAGCCATGGTTCTCCGGTCGTCTGCATGGCTCTCTTGTCTGATGCTGGGGGCTTGCCTCGGGGGTGATGTGATGGCTCAGCCCAATCTCATTCAGAACTCCAGTTTCGAGGTCGGACTCCGGAACTGGGGCTGGTACACGCGCGGAGCGGGAGGCTACGACCGGGATGTGGTGGTCCTGTCGGCGGACCCCTGCCCGGCTCGCGTGCAGGTCCCTGATGCTCCTCACGGCCGCCATGTGCTGCGCTTTGTGGCGCCCGAGTACTGTGCCTTCTGGCTCTTCACCCGCGCCTATCGCACCAGTCCTGGCGCCCATGCGTTGCGGCTGAGTGTGCGCACCGATACCCCGTTGACCGTATCGGTGACCGATGGCGGGCGCCATCAGGGTGGTGAGATGGCGCAGGTGACCGTAGCACCGGGAGCAGGATGGCAGACCGTGGAGAGCGCCCTGTCGGTACCGCCGGAGACCTCGCTGATCAATCTGTCCGTGTCTGGGACAGGACCAGGGGCGGTGGAACTGGACCGGGTGATCCTCGGGCCAACCGAGGGACAGCCGGCGCCATTGGTGGAGTTGGGACTGGAACCCGAGCAAGGGCGACAGATCCTGCATGCGGGAGAACCAGTGCGCCTGACGGTCAGGGCCTTCTCCGAGTCTCCTTTCAACGGCTCGGTGGTGTACCGCGTCGAGAACGCGTGGGCAGGCGAGGTGACCACTGGCAGGGTGGCGATTGACTGCCCGGGGGCGGGCCTGGCGGAGACTCCGCTGACGCTGGAACTCCCTGCCACGGGGCATTATCGTGTTCTCGCCCAGTTCCGCCAGGGTGAGGCGTCTCTGTCTGCTACCGAGGAACTGCTCCTGGCCGTGGTCCCTCGGCGAGCCGTGCCCACCTCGACCGCGGACGTCGCTGGCAATCGCTTCGGCTGCAATATGGAAAGCCGGCCGTGGCTGATGGACGTGGCCCAGGCTATCGGCATGCGCTGGGTGTTCTGCGGACCGCCCCTGTTCACCAGGTGGTTCTGTGCCGAGCCAAGGCCCGGAGAGTGGCGCTTCTTCGACGAGGTCGTGGACCAGTTCGAGGCCCGGGGCCTGCGACTGGTGGGCAACCTGGCAGACCCGCCCGCATGGGTCACAAATCCTCAGACCCAGGAGCGCTCCGGGCCGTGGCCCCATCCGGTGATCCCTCCGGACCTCAACCGGTGGGACGAGTACGGGCGGCGGGTCGTGAGCCACTACAGCGGCCGCATTACGCACTGGGCCCTGTGGAACGAGCCGAACCACCCGGGGTATCTGCAGTTGTCCGAGGGAGAGAGGTGGGAGAGGAAGTACACGGAGTTCCTGAAGCATACCCATGCGGTGGTGAAGGCGGTGGACGAGCGGCTGCAGGTGGTCGGCGGCACGGTCACCAATCCCGGCGCCTTCCCCCCGCTGGTACTGGCGGGCGGTCTGGAGTACATGGACGTCGGGGCCTTCCACTGGTCTGCCTGGATGCCCGATGGCTATGTCCGCAACACCGGTGAAGAGTTGGGATTCCTCGGGCCAAAAAAAACGTGGGTCAACTGCACCGAGTGGATCAGAGACGCCTTCGCGCAGGTGGGCAGGAGCGTCCCCCTGTGGAACACGGAGTGTCACATCACGGAAGCCGACGTCGAGCGTGAGTTCCGTACGCAGCCCCATCCGGCGCAGTACTACGGCACGCCCCGCATGACGGCCCTGGACGCCGCCAACGCTATCCCCCGGCAATACATCGCGGAATGGGCCGCAGGGGTGGAGAAGACCTTCTACTGGCTCCTTGCCACCTATGATTCAGCGCGGGAAGGGCGCGCGGCCAAGACGCTGCTGGAGTGGGACCGGTCGCCCACGGCGGCGCTCGTCGCCTATGCGGTCATGACCGACCAACTCGCGGGGGCGGAACTCCTGGACTGGAAGGCGGAGACCCGGGATGATCTGCTGGAGCGCCCCACCATCTGGACTTTCCGCTTCCGCAAGCCCGGCGGCACCCTCACGGTAGTGTGGAGCAATCAGGACGTGGAGACCGAGATCACCCTCCCCGTGGCTCCGACCAGGACACGCGTCTTCGACCTGTTCGGTGCCGAGCGTCCCGGAGTGGGCTCCATGAGCGCTGTACCGCTCACCGACCGCATCGTGCTGCGCGTAGCCCGCAGTCCCTTCTATGTGTTTGAGGCGGAGCGCTGAGGACCGGAAAAGGCCTGTGTCGGGCTTCAGCCGTCAGTGGCGGCCTCGCTGGCCTCGGCGAGGTAGAGGGCCTCCCGCACCCACCGTCGGATCGTCCGGGCGCAGCCATTGCTCTCCATGGCCTCGGGGTTCGGGACATGGCCGCCGCGATAGATGAACAGCTCCTTCGGGTCGGCGGCCGCGGCGTAGAGAGCTTCGCCGTAAGCCACCGGCACCCCCGGATCGGCATCGCCCGTCATCACCAGCACAGGCCGCGGGGAGACCATGGCCAGGAAGTTCGTCACATCCAGATCCGCCTTGCGCGGGTCGCTCAGGGGCAGATAGGTGCCCGGTTCGGGCCCGGGGGTAGCACTGCCCGAGATGAGGCAGGCGCCGGCGACGCCGGTGTCCAAAGCGGCCACGATGCCACCAAGATTGGCCCCCATACTGGCGCCCAGCAGAGGGATGGCGCGGACGTCCAGGTCCTTGCGGCTGCGCAGATAGTCCAGTGCCCGCAGGTTGTCCAGCACGGTCCGGCGCATGCAGATGGGCCCCTGCCACTGGTCACGGAAGGCATGCCAGTCGGTGTCTTCCGTGGCGCGTTCGCCGTGGAAGGGCATGTCAATGGCGAAGACCGCGATGCCGCGTGAGCCGACAATCTGGGCCCAGTTGCGGGCATCACCCTTATTGCAGGCCAGCCCATGCATCGCCAGCAGCACCGGCGGCTTCTCGACGCCTGCCGGCCGCACCAGCAGGGCGCTGACGAGCTCGCCGTAGGTGCTGGCGAAGACAACCCGCTGGGTCACGAACTGACCCTCTGTCTTCGGCTCGTCCTCGGTCGCCTCCAGCGGGATGGAGGGATCGTAGTCGTAGGCGGCCGTGAGGCTCCGGCCCGCCACTGCGGCCGTTGCCCACAGGCCCATGCCGACGCCCACCAACAGCACCTTGCCCGCAAGCCCTGTACCTGGTCCCATAGCCCCGCTCCTTCAGCCGCCCTCCCCAGGCGACCCGTCTGCACCGGACCCCACAGCCTCCGTCCCGGGGACAGCATGCCCCATGCGCTTCGTTCCGTCGTCGGACCAGAGTTCGCTGAGCCCACCCAAATCCCTTGCTCAACGGGGTTGGGGACGCGATGTCCTGGTGCGGAGCGCGGACAGACGGGCGTCCAGCGCCCAGTCACCTCCCGGCTCGCTCCTCACCGGGCGGCCAATAGAGGGGCACGGTGCAGGTTGCGCTGGCGAGCCAGGGCACCGACCGCACTCGCCATCACTGACACGGAGGTGCCGCCGAGGGCGGTGGACGAATGAAGGGATCCAGACGAAGCCTGTATTGGCAGTAGAACCCGGAGGAATGAAGAGATGCGGTACTTCGTGGGGACGGCGGTACTGGCCCTGTTTCTTTGCCAACATGCCTTCGGTCAAGCTCGAGTAGAGGGAACGAACATCATGGATGCCGACGGCCAACCGCTCGTTCTGCGGGGGGCCAACTGGGGCTGGTGGGGCTGTGTGGACCCCGGCGACGCCCGGCAGATGCGCGACCTCGGCGCCAACTGCGTGCGCATCGCCTTCCAGCACGACAAGATCACGGACCCGCCGGACAGCGAACAGATCGGCGGGGAGGGCCTGGCCCTGCTGGACGCCATGTGCCAATGGGCGCAGGACGCGGGGCTGTGGTTCATCCTGGACTACCACATGCCTCCCGGCGGCTGCAACCCCTTCGGCTGGAACTATGGAGGGGCCAACCGGCTGTGGCGGGAGCGGTCGTTGCAGGAAAAGTGGATAGCAGTCTGGACGCAACTGGCGCGCCGCTATCGCCACCACAGCCGCCTGCTGGCTTACGAGCTGCTGAACGAGCCACTCCCCCCTCACGATTACCCCACTGAGGACTACCGGACTCTTTGCCTGGAGGTGATTGACGCCCTGCGGGCTGAGGATCCCGGGCGCCCGATTGTCGTTAGCGACCGCCATTGCTCCAGCATCAGTGGGCTGGACACGGCCCTCCTGCCGCGGGCCAATCTCATTTACACCTTCCACTTCTACTCCCCCGGTATCGTGACCTATTGGCAGATTCCTGAGGGCCGCTACCCCGGTGTCTGGCCCGTGGTGCGGGAATGGCTGTCGAACACGCCCGAAGACTGGGGAGCTTCCGGCAATACCGATTGGCATGCGTTGGAGCAGACCTTTCAGCCTCCCGCCGAGGCTACCCATGGTGAGGTGCTGCTGCGGTCCACGCGTAACGCTGGTACAGCCTGGTTCGATGACGTGGAACTGTGGTGCGACGGCGAAGCTGTGCCGTTCGCCGATAACACGGATTTCAGCCCGGAGAGAAAGAGCGCCGGGTGGACCGTGGAACGTGTGACAGCAGGCGAGTTCGTCTGGGACGGCGAGAAAGGCCACGCGGCTCCCGGAGCCCTGCGGATCCGGGGTACGGGCTCCTACAACTCGTTCCTCGCGGCCAAGCGTTTCCGCGCCACTCCGGGCGGCCAGTATGTGCTGCGCTGCTGGGTCAAGACCCGGGCGGCGACAGGCCACACCTACCCTGTGGTTGCCTGGCACCGTCACCAGGAAGAGCTGGTGGACGCCGACTGGCTGGAGTGCGGGTTACGTCCGGCGGCTGAATTCCGCGACCGCCAGCAGGTTCCGGTGTACTGCGGGGAGTTCGGGTGCGCTCAGCCGACGACGGGCGATGGCGCTCGCTGGGTAGCAGATGTGGCAAGTATCCTGAACCGCTACGCCATCCCGTGGACGTACTGGAACTGGCGGGAGACCACAGGTCCGGGCAGTATGGGGGTCTGGGTCCATGACGCGGAGAAGAAGTACGTACTCCAGGAGGCGTTATTCGAAAGCGTCAGCCGGGCGTGGAGGGAATGATCGGGCCGCGAATGCTCACCGCCTCTGTCTGCTCTGGAGGCTTACTGTCTGCAGACCGCACAGTGCGCAAGCGCTGAGGGGTCAGCCAGAGAATACTGTCACCGCAGTGGCCTGATGGAGAGCACTTCGGCGAGAGGCCCTGGGGTTGTCACTTGGCGGCGGTCACCGCGGCCATGGGTTTTCTTCTGCGCCGGTGCGCTCTCTCTTCGTTGTCCTGACACTCCTTGGCTTGTAGGCGCGCCCAGTCGGCGGTACGATGGTCGCCTATCCGGCCGCCCAGGACTGCGGCCTCGGCGAAGTGTGCGACGGCCTCGCTCCAGTCAGCCCGCTTGTGCGCGCAATACCCCACAAAATACTGCCAGTTGTACCGTTCCCGAAGAACTGGGCTGGTCTGCCAATGCGCAAAGTGCTCCATCAAATGCTCTAGATCTGCCCATGCACGCATGTCCGCTGCGGCGATAGCCTGCAGATGGTAAGTGCGAGCAGGGTCCTGCCGATCGGCGTGGGCGGACCAGGCAGCCAGCGAGGCGTCCCGCAGACTGCGGACCGCCACATGCCAGTCGGCTGGTTGCCACGCGGACAGCACTTCCACCGCCAAGTCGATGGCGGAGAAGCGAAGATGCGTGTCCCCGCGGGCTATCCCGCGGTCGTGTAGCTCCAGGAGCCCCGGCACAACGTCGCTTGGTACGGCTTGCCCCTGCTCCGCTGCCGCATAGGCACGCGCGTAAAGCTTTCGCATCTCCAGCGTTGAACGGTTGATCCAGTGGGTCAGCTCTCCGCCGAAATGCTCGTCAACATGGGACGTGGCGCTAGCCAGCGAGCGCAAGGCCAGGTCGGCTCGTCCGAACAACAGGTGTGCCGAGTACAGAGCATCGTGCAGGAAGGCCGCGGCTGCCGCAACCCGGCGCTGGTGCTTCGCAGAGTGCGCTAGAGTACCCCTCTGCGACAGCCAGTCACGACAAGCTTGCAGGCAGGCAACTCCCCTCACGATGCCGCCTTAAAAGGGTGCACTGCTAAGACTCCAGTACAGGTCCAGTGCCGCCTCGTCCACGTCTGGCCGCTCGGCGAACTCGGCACACTCGAACTCCTCCGGGTAGCGGCGGTCCAGGCACGCTGCGTAGATCGCCAGCCGGGACTGGTCGAACCCGGGCTGGCTCAGCCTGTGCCGCCGCATCGTCTGCAGTAGCGCTTCCAGTTCCCCAGTACCGGCGGGTGGCTGTCCGGCCTCCCAACTGCGAACGACTGCTCTGGTCACACCGCGGGCTTTGGGAGACACTCCGCGGACGAGTGCTGCCAGCTGCTCCCTACTGATGCCTAACCACTCGGATCGCCATACCCTCAGAAACGTCCCCATCGCCCTCGTCGGCCCCATGCCGCCTCAGTCCTCTCCTTCTGCAAACTGGCGGTCTCTATTCGCCCTATCGGGATCGCTTCCAACCCTTGAGAATCCCTTGGCTACCGGCCGCCCATCTCCTGAGTGTGATTTCCCCAACTTCGGGACGGCGGGGACGCCAGGAGGTAGCTGGAGAGGTCGAGGGCCGTTCGCGGGTGACTATCCCCGCCGCGGCGAACGGTTCCACCGCCGTACGGGGGCAGGCGGCAGGCAGGGATGGCCATCTTCTGGGAGAAGAGTTTCCGCCCATGCGTTACGGGCCAAGGTCGTGGACGCGGACGGAGGAAGCAATGATGCCTGGAGCGAGCACAGTTTCAACCATCGCTCTACTCCTGCTGCTGAGCCTGGCGGCGCAGGCGCAGCAGGTTCTGCCGCGCTATTACGCTCATGAGGCCGTACACGACGCTCACGGGGTCATTGCTCCCTGGTATCAGGGCCAGAACGGCCCTCTGGACCTGCGCGTTCGCATTGCGGCCGAGACCCTCAGACGCTACCCGTGGGCTACACCTCCGCAGGCGGTCATGGCCGCGCCGCATTACGTCTTCAGCGGTTCCTGGACCATCAGCCCCGAGGGGGAGATCTCGGTGCCGCCTATTGACGACTGGGCGAACGGTGACCTGGGGCAGCGGGCCGCCTACGTTCTCTCCGGTCTGGTGGACTACTACCGCTACTCCGGCGACGCCACTGCCATCGGCGGCATCACCCTCATGGCGGACTATCTTGTCCGCTACGCCCAGACCCCTGACACGCATCCCTGGCCCCGCTTCCTGGTGTCCGTCCCGACCCGAGGCCAGGCCTATGGTGTGGCAGACCCCCACGGCTTCATCCAACTGGATATCGTGGCCGAGGCCGGCGTGGGGCTGCTGCGGGCGTACCAGCTTACCGGCAATCGGCAATGGCTGATGGCTGTCCAACACTGGGCGGACCTGCTGGCGGAGCGGGCCGCCCGGCAGCCCGGTGTCCCCCCGTGGGGGCGTTACGCCAACCCGCAGGACGTGCCCTGGGAGGACCTCCAGACCGGTGGTCTCGTCTTCATCCTCTGCCTGTTCGATGAGCTGGAGCGCATGGGGTGTACCGGGCGTGAGCCGGGCAGCATCCCCGCCGCTCGCCGGGCGGGGGAGGCTTACCTGCGCGATGTGCTCCTGCCGCGCTGGACCGTGGACGACACCTGGGGCCGCAACTACTGGGACTGGAATGATCCGGTGCAGGCGGAGAACGTGACGGAGTTTGCGGTGCGCTACATGATGGAACATCCCGACCGGTTCCCGAACTGGCGCAACGACTGTCGGAACATCATGTCGCTGTTCCTGAACCGCACCAGTGTGGCGACTTCGTCCAATGGTGACGTCTACAGCGGTGCCTGGGCCTATCCGGAGTCCAGCGCCTGTTGCGGCCGCTCGTTGTGGTACGGACCGATGGAACTGGCCACCGTCTACGCCCAGTACGGCGAGCTGGCCGATAGCGCCTGGGCGCGCGAGATGGCCCGTCGCCAGATCATCCTGGCCACCTATGACATCCACGAGACTGGCGTGGTGGAAGACAACATAGATGGAGGACAGGTGGTTGCCGGTGGCTGGTTCAAGATCGCCCATCCGATGGCCCTCAAGCACTGTCTGGGGGTCATCGCCTGGCAACCGGAGCTTTTCGCCCCCAGTCGGGAGAACCACATCGTGCGCTCCACCTCGGTGGTCAGTGAAGTCCGGTACACGCCCGGGCGCGTCTCTTACACCACCTTTGATGCCCTGCCGGGTGGCAGCGAGGTGCTCCATCTGGCCTTCGAACCCGCGGAGGTGCGGGCAGACGGTCAGCTACTGAAACGGGCACCGGGTCCGCAGGGCTACGAGGTCAAGGCACTCCCCGATGGCGACTGTCTCGTGACCGTCAGGCACGAGGGTCGGCGGCACATTGTGGTCAGTGGCCCTGACCCGCAGCAGTGGGCGGACGATGCCGCACTGGAGAAGACGGGGGCTTGGGAGACGACACAAAGCACCGCTGACTGGAGCGGAACCATCGCGGTCGCGACCTCCCCGGGCGCCAGCCTGACCGTGCGCTTCACGGGCAACCAGGTGCGGCTGATCGGCGCCGTGGGCCCGACGGGTGGGCTGGCGGACGTCTATCTCGACGGCCGGAAGCAGCTTGCCGGTGTGGACTGCTGGTCTCCCCGGACCCGCCGACAGCAGTTGCTTTACGGCCGCAATGGGCTGGACAACGGCCCCCATGAGTTGCGCCTTGAGGTCCGGGGTGTCGGTAATCCGGCGTCCACAGGGGCACGGGTATGGGTGGATGCAGTGCAATGGTCTGACGCGCGGGGTGGCGGAGACTTCGGGCAGGGTGGCGGGCCCTCTGAACCGCAGCGTGTGGTCTTTGGTTACACGGGGCGGGAGGACTACGTGGACAGCGCCGGACATCCCTGGCGACCGGCCACCGAGTTCGTGGCGCGTTCCCGAGACTTCGCGGATGTCGTGAACGTCGCCTGGTGGACCCAGCGCCGTCTGCATGAAGTCGCGGGGACAGCCGACCCGGAGCTCTATCGGTACGGCGCCCACGGGGCGCAGCTCGTGGCCTACTTCACGGTCGCCCCGGGAAGCTATCACGTGCGGCTGAAGTTCGCCGAAACGCGAGCTCTGCCGGCCACCAGCCGCGCGCTTACGGTGCGGATCAACGGCCAGACCATGGTCCGGGGCGTGGACCTGGCGGCCACTGCCGGGGGCATGGGGCGAGCCGTTGACCTGGTCTTCGAAGACATCGAGCCTGCTCACGGCGTCGTCATGGTGGAACTGCTGCCAACCTATGCGGGCGAGGCGATGGTGCAGGCCATCGAGGTGGGGCCCGGCCCTGGTGGACCAGGAGCGACACCGGTACTCGTCCAGAAAGGGGGCGAGGGTGGCCAGGCGAACCTGCTGGCCAATCCTGGCTTCGAGGAGACCACCCTCGGCACCCTGGGCCGGATGGGCGAGACGATGCCGGCGGCTGGCTGGACCTACGTCTTCGCCAGCCCGACCCAGAGCTATGTCTGGGCCGAGTCTGACTATGCGATACACCCGGACTGGGGCCTGCCCGAGTACCACAGTGGGAACCAGGCCCTGCGCACACATACGGACGGCCGCGGCCATACCATCATCTACCAGGATGTCATGGTCGAGCCGAAGACCACCTACCGGGCGTCGGTCTGGGTGCGTGCCGTTGACCTGAACGGCAAGGGCTTCGGGACCCATGCCGGCGATGCGGCGTCACTGATCATTCACGAGCATGGCATCTGCGGCAAGTACCTGGCGGACCTGGGATCGGTCTCCACGACCCAGGCCGGGCCGTTCACTGAGCTGGTGAAGACCTTCACCACCAGCGAGAAGGGCGCCCGAGTGCGGTTCATACTCGACACAGTCATCGCCGCCCCGTACCAGGAAGGGCACGTGACCTGGGACGACGCCTCCTTGATGCGGCTAGAGGCTGGGCCTGGCGCCGGAACCGCCTCGGCGACGAGCCAGGAGTGAGCCGCCCTCCCGCGCCGCGTCCTGTGTCTGGGGCGAGATCCTGCCGCGCCGGTCGGCTCCCTCGAGATTGCTGATTGGCGTCCGCGTCTCAGGGGCGATGACATCGGGGGGACAGTTGGCGGCGGGAACGGTGACAGTCTGGCTGGCAGAGCCTCCCCATGGGCACGGACCTCACAGCGATGTTCTCCGCTCAGGGGCCGACCGACAGCAGCAGCTCGCCGAGGCCGATCTCCGCGTGGAAGATCTCCGGGGCGACGGGCGTGGCGCAGGTGGTGGCGGCGTAGAGTGCCCGGCATTGCCCCGCCTCCGTGCGTTCCAGTTCCCCTGTCCCGTCGAGAGTGCAGAGAGCCAGGAAGTAGCAGTTGCGGTTCCGCCCCTCATCGGCCGAGCCGGCCATCAGGGCTGCGCCATCGTCGCCCCACCGCCAATCCACGCCGTCCCGGGAGAACTGCAGGGCGGGGACCGTCTTGCCGCTGTCCAGGGTAGCGAAGGTGATACGCACGAAGAGCGGTCCGCCAGGGAGGTCCTTCAGGTAGCCGATCTGGTTGCCGTACTGCGACAGGCCCACCCGGCGGCGCTGTGCCCAGTCGAAGGTGGTGGGGTCGGCCGACCTCAACAGGTGGTAGCCCTGGGGCTGGCCTGCCACATCCGCTGCCACATACATCCACCAGCAGAGCTCGTCGGCGTCCCAGGGGACATAGATGACCTCCTGGTGATGCAGGGCGGTCTGCGCCGCGTCGGTGATGTTGATCACCACGCCGCGAGCCGTCGAGACCCGCTGCCAACTGAACCCGTCGTCGCTTGTGAACAGGACGATGCGATCCACACCCGGCGTCTCGGTCACCTCCGGATCATCGGTGCGCGCAGCGGGGTTGCCCTGAACCTGGGCGTACATGTAGTAGCTGCCCCCCACGCGCAGGACCTCCGGCTCCAGGCAGTTGCAGGAGTACCACAGGTCAGTGCGCCCCTCCTCCTGGGGCAGCCAGAACTCGGGACGGAACCGGGGCATGAACCAGCTCCCTGGCGCGCCTGTCTGGGAGACGTAGTGTAGCACATGGTCGCCGTCGGCGCCGGGGATGCCCCGCCGCAGCCAGCGCCCCCCGGAATAGAGCCGGTAGATGCCGACGAGGGTATCGCGCATGAGGAAGGGGCAGTAATCGTAGGCCAGCTCGCCATCGGTCGTGTCGCGGTCCACCGCTGCCTCGTGGCCGAAGAAGCGGCTCTGGACCCAGATGGTTGCGGCATCGGGCCAGTCGGCGAAGCGCGCCTGCGTCTCCTGCCACCCGGCCGCTGCCAGGTCCTGGGCCGCCGCCGGCAGCGTGGTGCACAGAGCCATGACGGCCACCATCAGGCTCCTCATCGTGGTGGGGACTCCTTCTGCCTGCGGCGTTAGCGCCAGGGCAATCGGGGGCGCCAGACGCGTGGGACGCAGGGGATTGGCGCTTCGGCGCAAATGATTCGGTGCGGGAGGTCGTGGTTCCTGCAGGGCAGGGTCATGTCGGCCTCCCCGGGCCTGAGCGGGAGACGACCTCCCGGATGAGCGCTTATCCCGTCCCGGTTCCGCCCTGCCTTGTCACCCACACCCGGCGGCAAGCGCGGGGCGTCCCCGGCCTGTAGGACGCCCCGCCCGTCGTGCCACAGGGGACGGCTCTGGCCCCCGTGTCTGAACTCACCGCCGCAGCGGCGCCAGGACGGTGGTTTGGCTGCCGTCAGCGGTCGCTGCGGTCACCCGCACCAGATACACCCCACCGGGTACCTTGCTCCCTGAGGTCCCCACGCCGTTCCAGCTCAGCGTGCTGATGCCCGCCGCCAGGTCCCACGCTGGCAGCTCCGCCACCACGATCCCCGCCAGGTTCGTGATCGTCGCCCGCACATTGGCCGCCGCCGACAGCGAGACCACGACCTGGCTGACCTCGCCGCCCTGTGCCGTGGCCGTCAGCGCCAGCGCCGAAGCACTCCCGGTCCGGATCTGCACCTTGGCACTGGTCTTGATCGGCCCCACCGCCGTCCCGTCGTACGCCCGCGCCTGACACCGCCACCACTGGCCGACGCTGGTCTGGCTGGCCGGCAGGATGCGCTTCGCCGGGCCGTTGGTCCAGGTCGTCCCGTCCGAACTCTTCTGCCACTGATAGCGGTACGTCAACGTGTCGCCATCGGCGTCCGTAGCGCCCGTCGCGGTCGCTTTCAGCTCGTCGTCATCGGTCGGGTTCTTGGGCGTGATGACCACACTGGTGGGCGCCGTCGGCTTGGTGTTGGCACCCCGGATTTCCACCACATCGCTGTAGACCTTGGCACTCCGCGCAATGCCGTCATAGGCCCACGCCTGCACCTTCCAGAACTGGCCCACGGTGGTCTCGGTGCTCTTGAGCACCTTCAGCGTCGGCCCGGCGGTGAAGGTCGTGCCATCATCGCTCTTCCACCACTGGTAGCGGTAGGCGATGGGGTCCCCATCATCGTCAGTGGAACCGCTGGCATTGGCGGTCAGGTTCGTGTCGTCGTAGGCCGGCAACGGCTTGATCGTCACCTTGGTCGGCGCGCTCGGGCGCTTGTTGACGCGGAAGCGCTGGACCCGATGGCCGCTGTATTCAGTGATCCAGACGCGCAACTGGTCATCCACGAAGATGCCGCACGGCTGTTTCATCTGCCCATCGCCCGTGCCATACTGCCCCCAGACGTACTTCAGCACACCATCGGCATCGAACTTCTGGATGCGGTTATTCTGGTTGTCGGCGACATACACCATGTTGTCGGGGCCGACCTCAATCCCCAGGGGATACTGGAACTGCCCATCACCGCTCCCGTTTGAGCCCCACTTGGCCACGAAGGTCCCGGTGCTGGTGCACTTGACCACCCGGTGGTTATACTCGTCCGCGATGAACACGTAGCCACCGGCTCCCCAGGCCACATCACAGGGATGGTTCATCTGGGTATCACCACTGCCGGAGCCGCCCCAGCTCGTGATGAAGTTACCGTTCTTATCGAACTTCTGCAGACGATTGTTGCCATACTCGGCGACGTAGATGTTGTCGCTGTCGTCGAAAGCAAGGCCACGCGGAGCGTTGAACTTGCCCGTGGCGCTGCCATAACCCCCAAACTTGCTCAGGAAGAAGCCGGTAAGCTGGAAGATCTGGATGCGGTTGTTGTTGCTGCCGCTGGTGTCACCGACATAAAGCTTCCTCTCACTGGAAAGAGCGATCCCCCAGGGATAGTTGAACTGGCCGTCGGCGGAACCTTTGGTGCCCCACTGGCTGTGAAACGACATGTCCGCGTTCAGCCTCTGGACGCGGTGGTTGTCATGGTCCACCACATAGACCCGCCCGTCACCGTCCACCGTCAGTGCGGTGGGCGTGTCAAACTGCAGGGGACCCGTCCCGTAGCTGCCCCAGCGCCCGTCAAACTTGTACAGCGAAGCTGCCTGGGCCGCCACTGCCAGGCCCAGCATGGCTACGATGGCGACCGTCGCACACACAAGATTCCTGCGCACCATTGCTACTCTCTCCCTTCGTCTGGCCATTCTGGGGAAACCATGCCATGGCATTTGCTGACACCGCGACACACACCGTTCCTTCGATTTCCCGGGCCGTAGCATCACCTCTCCCCGCCCGATGCACATAGGCGCCTCTGGAACCCTCCTCTTGGCCTTCTTGGCTGTCTGGCCGCCGCTTCCTGCCATGAATTCGGTGAATCTTCTGCGGTCGGCAAAGAGGCGTCCACCTTGGTGACGGACGCCTCTTGAGGCTGCTCCGGGGGTAGAGAACCCCTGCTGTTTTCAACGCCACAGCGGCGCCAACACACTGGTCTGACTGCCGTCAGCCGTCGCTGCGGTCACCCGCACCAGATACACCCCACCGGGTACCTTGCTCCCTGAGGTCCCCACGCCATTCCAGCTCAGCGTGCTGATGCCCGCCTCCAGATCCCGCGCCGGCAACTCCGCCACCACGATCCCCGCCAGGTTCGTGATCGTCGCCCGCACATTGGCCGCCGCCGACAGCGAGACCACGACCTGGCTGACATCCCCGCCCTGTGCGGTGGCCGTCAGCGCCAGCGCCGAAGCACTCCCGGTCCGGATCTGCACCTTGGCGCTGGTCTTGATCGGGCCCACCGCCGTCCCGTCGTACGCCCGCGCCTGGCAGCGCCACCACTCACCCACGCTGGTCTCGCTGGCCGGCAGGAAGCGCTTGGCCGGGCCGTTGGTCCAGCTCGTCCCGTCGTTGCTCTTCTGCCACTGGTATCGATAGACCAGCGTGTCGCCATCAGCGTCCGTAGCGCCCGTCGCGGTTGCTTTCAGCTCGTCGTCATCGGTCGGGTTCTTGGGCGTGATGACCACACTGGTGGGCGTCGTGGGCTTGGTGTTGGGGTGGACAATGGGCACCTCGGCACTGTAGATCCGGAGGCTGCGAGCGATGCCGTCATAGGCCCAGGCCTGCACCTTCCAGATCTCCCCCACGATGGTCTCGCTGTTCTTCAGAACCTTCGCTGCCGGGCCCTTGCTGAAGGTGGTCCCGCCGTCTTCGCTCTTCCACCACTGGTAGCGATAGGACAGAGGGTCGCCATCCGCATCCGTGGCGCCGCTGGCGTTAGCCGTCAGGTCGGTATCGTCGTAAGCCGGTAAGGGCTTGACGGTGAGCTTGGTGGGCGCCGTCGGCACCTTGTTGCGGTGAAACCGTTGCACGCGGTGGTTGCCATGCTCCGTGATCCACACCCTGAGGTTCGCGTCCACGTGGATACCAGTGGGGCTGTACATGTCACCCTCGCCCGTCCCGTACCGCCCCCAGGTGTCCTTCCAGTTGCCATCCGCGTCAAACTTCTGCAGCCGGTGGTTGCTCGTATCGGCCACATACACGGCATTGTCCTTGCCGACCGCAACTCCGGCGGGATAGCTGAACTGCCCATCACCCGCACCGTAGCTACCCCACTTGGTGACGAACGTGCCGCTGCTGGTGTACTTCACGATGCGATGGTTGTAGGTATCTGCCACAAAGACAAAGCCGCCGGCGCCGTAGGCAATCCCATTGGGGTAGTAAAGGTTGGTGTCCCCGCTGCCCTGAGTGCCCCAGGTGGCGATGAAGCCGCCGACGTGGTCGAGCTTCTGCACGCGACTGTTGCCGGAGTCAGCGACATAGAGGTTGTCGCTCTCGTCCATCGCCAGAGCGCGTGGTGTGTCGAACTTGCCCGTGGCGCTGCCGTAGCCCCCGAACTTACTGACGAAGGACCCTGTGAGTTGGAACACCTGGATACGGTTGTTGGCGCTCCCGAGGGTGTCGCCCACGTAGAGCATGCTCTCACTTGATACGGCAATCCCCCACGGGTAGCTGAACTGCCCGTCCGACGACCCCAGGCTACCCCAATGGCTGAGGTAACCCATGACGGCGTCGAAGCGCTGGACGCGGTGGTTGTAGTACTCCACCACGTACACTTTGCCGTCGGCATCCAGGCAGATCCCGACGGGGTGATAGAACTGCGCGGCCCCAGTCCCATAGGACCCCCAGCAGCCGTCGAACTTGTAGTACTCCACGGCATGGGCTGCGACAACGCCAACGACCACCAGGACGAAACAGCGTGTGATGAGTGCAGCGCTGGTGCGCATAATACTCACCCCCACATTTGATAGGTCCGCAACAAGTACGGACCGCGCGGTCCAGACACTTGCGCCTGACCGATCGGCCGGGCCACTCTCTCCCAGAGGCATCACTTTCCTTCCTGGTCGTCCTGTCGCTCGCCAGGCGACCAGCCTGGCGCCGCCTGGCAGGGAACTCCTCCTCTGTCCTTGTTCGTCTCCCGCCAGTCTCCTGCCGCAATCTTCAGTATTCTGCTCAGAGAAGACTGGCAGGGCATCCTGAAGGTCAGGGATGCCTGTGGGCCCGAGATCTCCGCCCTGTCCCGCTCTCACCCGATCTCGCCCGGCAGCGGTTGTGTTACAATGGCCTGAGGTACGACACGGGAGGCAGCTTCACCGGGAGAGCCAAGCCATGAGATATGCTGTTGTCCTGGTCTCACTGGTATCGAGTCTGGCGGCCGCCGCGCCGGTGGTGTGGAAGGGAGACTACGTCCCGGCGCCGGAGCCCGTCCGTAGCCGCCTCACCCTCGGGGCCTACGTGTTCCCGGGTTGGTACCGCGACATCGGTCGCGGCGATTACCCGTACCGAACCCACGACGAGGACAGTGAGTGGCGTCTGATCGCGGCCCGGCCCGCGCCTCGGCCCTTGCTGGGCTTCTACGATGACTCCTTGCCCGAGGTCAACGACTGGCACATCAAGTGGGCGCTGGACCATGGCATCTCCTACTTCGCCTTCGATTGGTACTGGAACGCCGGCGAGCACCGCTTGCTGCGGACACTGGAGCGGGGGTTCCTCCAGGCGCGCTACGCCCCGCTGATGAAGTTCTGCATCCACTGGTGCAACCACGGCCTGGACTGGAAGGACCGCCCGTATAGCAACCCCACGGACGAGGACTTCCAGACGCCGGCGCTGGTGGAGATGATCGAGTACTGTGCCGAGCACTACTTCCGCCGGCCGAACTATCTCACCGTCGGCGGGCGGCCGGTTTTCATGGTGTGGGACAGCCGCCGGCTCATCGCGGCCAATGGCGGTCCGGAGGGCTTCCGGGCGGCGCTGGCGGCCATGAACGCGGCGCTGGCGAAGCGGGGGATAGGGGAGCTGTACCTGGTGGCCATCGGCGACCTGGCGGAGACGGCCGCGGCCGGCTTCAGCGCCATGGCCGACTACGGCTACTATGGCACAACCTTTGACTCCCGCTACGAGTGGCGCGGCGGCCACGGCGTCCCGTACACAGCCATTATGGACTTCCACGAGACCAACTGGCGCCAGCGCACGCGCCCCGGCCGGCTGCCCTACATCCTGACCCTCGGCTCGAGCTGGGACAGCCGCCCGCGTCACGGCGACGCCGCGGTCACCGTCGTCGGCCGGACCCCCGAGCTCTTCGAGCAGCTTTGCCGCCAGAGCCTGCGCTATGCCCAGCCGCTGGCGATCATCGAGGCCTGGAACGAGTGGGGCGAGGGCAGCTTCATTGAGCCGGACCGGCAGTTCGGCTTCGCCTTCCTGGACGTCATCCGGCGGGTGTTCACGTCCGCCCCCGAGCGTCATACGGACTACGTCCCGTCACCCGAGACCGTGGCCCGCCTGAGTCTGCTGCAGGGCGAGGAGCTGGCGCGCGCCCGGGCGATGGAGAGCCAGCCGAACCCCGACCCGCCACTGGCCCGCCGCGCCACCCGCTGGCGCACGGACCGCCCGCTGCCGTCCGGCCCGGTGCTGCGCGGTTGGGAGTTCACGACCGGTGCCGAGGGGTGGCAGCCGTACCACGTGGCCCCGCTGCAGGTTCGCCGCGGCATCCTGTCCACACGGGTGGAGCAGGAGGATCCCCAGTTGATCGTGGACGCGGTGGGTGTCGCTATCGAGGACCTCCACTGCCTGGCCTTCCGCGCCCGGGTGAGTCGCGGCATCAACTCGGCACAGATCTACTTCAGCACCGTTGCCGAGCCTGCGCTTTCCTGGGACAAGTCCTTCACCTTCGCCTTGTCACCCGACGGCCAATGGCATGAAGTGCAGATCTTCCGCCGCCCGCAGGGCAAGTGGCGGGGCACGCTCAAAATCCTGCGCCTTGACATCGGCGGCCCCGGCGACCGGGTCGAGTTGGACTGGGTGCGGCTTTACGGCAGAGTGGAGGCGGGGGAGAGGGGCGGTGGGCAGTAAGCGGACTGTGGTCCCGCGGGGGACCCAGTACCGTCCCCGGTACGCCATAGAGAGACACGGTAACCTATTGTTCAGAAGGGATTTTGTCTTCTCCAGCGAACCTCAACAACGAACACACGTCTCCAAAGGGGCCAGACGAGGCTGTCCCCCTGGCTCCGCAGACCATGGCCGGGCCTGGCGTTACTGGTGCATCGCCGGCAATCCGGCCTGACCACGGAGGTTACGCGATGTTCGTCCAGCAGTTCTTCGTCAAGGGCCTTGCCCACAGCTCCTACTTGCTGGGGGGCACTGACACCTGCGCGATAGTGGACCCTCAGCGCGATGTAGACGTGTATCTGCAGGCGGCCGAGGACATGGGAATGACCATCACCCACATCCTGGAGACGCACCTGCACGCCGACTTCATCTCCGGCCACCTCGACCTGGCCGACGCCACGGGCGCCACGATCTACGCCCCGCGGGCTGGAAACTGCCAGTTCGATCACGTCGCCGTCGCCGAGGGTGACAGCTTCTCGCTCGGCGACCTGACCCTCCGTGTGTTGGACACACCGGGCCACACCCCTGAGCACATCTCTTATGTCGTCGTGGACAACGCCCGCGGCCCGGAGCCCTGCGCGCTGTTTTGCGGCGACACCCTGTTTGTGGGCGACGTGGGCCGTCCGGACCTGTTCCCCGGGCAGGCCGTCGAACTGGCCACGAAGCTGTACTCCAGTCTGCATGACAAGCTGCTGCAACTGCCCGACTTCTGCGAGGTCTATCCGGCCCACGGCGCGGGCTCGCTGTGCGGCCGGGCGATGGGCGCCAAGCGCACCAGCACCATCGGCTATGAGCGACGCTACAATGCCGCGCTGCAGATTGCCGACCGGGAGGCCTTCGTGGCGTCCCTGACCACCAACATGCCTGCCGCGCCCGATCACTTCAGCCGCTGCAGCGCCATCAACGCCGCTGGACCAGCCCGCGCCGGCGAGCTGCCGGCTTTGGAGCCCCTGCGTCCCCAGCAGTTCCGCGAGCGTAGCCAGCGCGAGGGGGCTCTGGTCCTGGACATCCGGGGCTACGAGAGCTTCGGCGGCATGCACATTCCGGGCGCGTACCACATTGATGCCGGCGGCAACTTCTCGACCTTCGCCGGCTGGATCCTGCCGCCCGACAGCGAGATCCTGCTGGTCGCGAACTCGGAGACCCAGGCCGCCGAGGCCGCGGTGATGCTGCGGCGCGTGGGACTGGACCGTGTGACCGGGGTGCTGCATGGCGGCATGTTCGCCTGGGCCCGGGCGGGGCTGCCTCTCGGCCACGTGGGCCAGGTGTCGGCCCACGAGCTGCAGCAGATGACCGCCGCCGGAGAGGAGTTGGTCCTTGTTGACGTTCGGGCCCCTTCAGAATATGAGAAGTACCATATCGAGGGGGCTGTGAATATCCCCGCCCCTGACCTGCGGACCCGCTACACCGAGCTCGATCCCGGCGCGCGCACCATCGTCATATGCAGTACCGGCCACCGTTCGAGCATGGCTGCCAGCCTGCTCAAGCAGCGCGGCTTTACCGATGTGGTCAACGCGGCGGGAGGGATGACCGGCTACACGGCGGCGGGATTTGCGCCCGAGTGTCCGGTGTGCGTCGTGCCTCACGGCCCGCGGTTCCTGGGCCGCCAGGTCGCCTAGATCCCGACGGCCCGGCGGTCGGTGGCAGCTTCCGTTAGACGGCCGTCGGGCCGCCCTGACAACACCAGGGAGGTGCCTTATGGACTGGCTGACGATGGAGCGCTGGTCGCCCTATGCTGCCGGTATCGGCATCGGGATCCTGAGCTGGCTGGCGTTTCTTCTCTCCGACAAGCCCATCGGTTGCTCAACGGCCTTCGCCCGGACCAGCGGCATGATCGAGCGGCTCTTTGCGGGGGCGCGCGTCAACGAGAAACCCTATTACAAGCTCTTCCGGCCCGAGATTGACTGGGAGTGGATGCTGGTGGTGGGTGTCATCGTGGGAGCCTTCATCTCCGCCCAACTGGCGGGCACCTTTCACCCGCGCTGGGTCCCGGACCATTGGGCTGAGGCCTTTGGCAGTGCTCCCCCGGTGCGCCTGATCGTCGCTCTGCTGGGCGGCATCCTGATGGGCTTCGGCGCTCGCTGGGCCAACGGCTGCACCAGCGGCCACGGCATCAGTGGCTCACTGCAGTTGGCCGTCAGTGGCTGGATCGCCGCCGCCTGCTTCTTCCTCGCGGGCATCGCCACCGCGATGCTCATCTACCGCGGCTTCGGCTCGTAGGAGGGAGGCACTGCGATGCTCAAGAGACTGCAAGGCAACTCCCGCGCTCAGCTTTGGGTCGGTCTACTGCTGGGCATAGCTTTCGGCTTCCTGCTGCAGAAGGGTGGCGTCACCAACTATGACGTGATCATCGGTCAACTGCTGTGGCGCGATTTCACCGTGGTCAAGATCATGCTCACCGCTGTCATCGTCGGGACCATCGGGGTACATGCGCTGAAAAGTCTGGGCCTGGCCGACCTGCATCCCAAGCCCGGTTCCGTGGGGATGACCGTCATCGGGGGGCTCATCTTCGGAGTGGGTTTCGGCGTGCTGGGGTACTGCCCGGGAACCGTCGCCGGCGCCATCGCCCAGGGAGAGCTGGATGCTCTGGTCGGCGCCGTAGGAATCCTCATCGGCGCGGGGCTCTTCGCTGCCGTGTACCACCGACTGCAACCGGGCATTCTCAGCCGGGGCAGCTTTGGCGACCTCACGCTCCCGCGGCTTTTCAGGGTCAACCACTGGGTCGTCGTGGTGCCCGTGGTGATCGTGCTGGTGGGCTTGCTGGCCTGGATTGAGAGTGCCGGCCTATAACAGGTCCGGCATGGCGGACTTACCCGGAGACACTGTTCCTATGGGCAACCGCCCGGGGCCTGTGGCAGAACGCGTACTGCCCGCTCTGAGTTGGCTGCGGGGCTATCGGCGTACAGACCTGCCCGGAGACCTGACAGCAGGCCTCACCACCGGTTTCATGCTGGTGCCCCAGGCCATGGCCTATGCCCTGCTGGCCGGTCTACCGCCGTCTGTGGGTCTGTACGCCTCTACCGTCCCGCTGGTCGCCTACGCCCTCTTCGGCTCGTCGCGGCAACTGGCCGTGGGGCCGGTGGCCATGGTCTCACTGCTGGTGGCAGCCGGGATCTCGGAGCTGGCCACGCCCGGCACGCCGGAGTATGCCCGCTATGCAGCGCTGCTGGCGCTCATGGTGGGGCTGGCACAGGTGGCCCTCGGGCTGGTCCGCCTGGGCTTCCTCACCAACTTCATCTCCCACGCCGTGATTACCGGTTTCACCGCGGCGGCGGCCATCGTCATCCTGCTGAGCCAGGTCAAGCATCTGCTGGGCGTCAAGATCGAGCCCACGGAGTCCACTCTACGACTGGTCGCCGAGCTTTGGGGTCAACTGCCGCAGACCCACTGGCTGGCCCTGCTGGTAGGTGCCGCATCCATCGCGGTCCTGGTTGTGCTCCGGGCACGGTTTCCCCGCTTCCCGGCGGCGATGGTGGTCGTCCTGGCTGCCACGCTGCTGACGTGGGGGCTGGGCCTGTCCCGCCAGGGCTTGCCCATCGTGGGTGAGGTGCCCGCTGGGCTCCCGCCTTTCGCCCTGCCCGACCTGAACCCGGCCGCAGTCAGCCAACTGGCAGTGGCCGCCCTGACCATCCTGTTTGTCGGCTACCTGGAGTCCGTCTCGATCGCGAAGATGATCGCGGCGCGGGAGCGGTATCGCATCTATCCCGACCAGGAGCTGGTGGCTCTGGGTATGGCGAACGTGGTGGCCGGGCTGTTCTCGGGCTATCCGGTCACAGGCGGCTTCTCGCGCACCGCGGTCAACTACCAGTCAGGCGCCCGCACGGGCCTGGCCGCCCTGGTCACCGCCGCCCTGGTGGCCCTGACCCTTATCCTCCTGACGCCGCTGTTTCGCCATCTGCCCCAAGCCGCGCTGGCGGCGGTCGTGGTCACGGCGGTCGTCGGCCTGATCGATGTGCGCGGGATGCGGCAGTTGTTCCGCCTCAAGCCCGCCGACGGGTGGGTGGCTACCGTGACCTTCGCCACCACCCTGGGGGTAGGGGTCGAAGCCGGTATCCTGACCGGTGTTGCACTATCGTTGCTGCAGTTCATCTGGCGCAGTTCCCATCCCCACATCGCCGAACTCGGCTATGTCCCCGCCGAAGGCGCGTACCTCAACATCCGGCGCTTTCCGGAGGCCATCCAGCACCCCGACGTCCTCATCCTGCGGATTGACGCAGCGCTCTACTTCGCCAACATGGGATTCATCGAGACGCGTCTGCGTCAGTGCCTGGCCGAGCGGCCCGAGACGAGGTGGGTAGTCCTGGACCTGTCAGGGGTCAACGATATTGACGCCTCCGCGGTCCATGCGCTGGAGGAGCTCATGGCCAGCCACCGCGAGCGGGAGATCACGTTCGTCTTCGCGGCGATGAAGGGCCCGGTTCGTGACGTCATCGCCCGTGCTGGCTGGGACTCCACAACCGGCTACTGGCAGGAATGTCATTCAGTCCGGGATGCCCTGGAGAAGATCGGTCTGCAGCCAGCGGCCGAGAACTGAACCCCTGTTGCCCCCCTGAAAGCACGTAGTCCTCTTGAGACTCTGCCCGAAGATTCCGCAAAAAGATACCACACTGTTCACGATGTACAGAAACCTCGCGGGCCCTCTGGGGTACCTTATCACTGATGGTAGTCGTACTGTGACACCATGCCGCGAAATCACAGGAGAAGGGGTGATGACAGGTGCCTATGACGAGACTTGCCACCACCCACAGAGCAGCCCGACCGGAAGACCTGCGCAACACGATCTTCCCGTCGCGCAAGGTTGCCGAGGAGCGCGGCTCCCGCAGCTTGCTGACGACCATCGTCGTGGACGGCGTCGCCGTCGTGGTGGGCCTGGGTCTACTGTGGGTCGTCGCCTGGATGGCTCAGTTCCTGGTTCATCCGTAACGCTTTGCGAATGCAGGGGAGAGGCGGCGTACTGGGGGCCGCCTCTCCCACCAACCCCTATCTCACACTCACCACTTCCCCCGTTCGTCCATCTAGCGCCACGGTCTGCGCCGTACCGGTCACGAGGTTGCGCTGCGGGTCGGCCGCCGAGTAGGCCTGCGTGAAGCTCCCCTGCAGTACCACTTGCCCGCCGGCGGCCTGCGTGGTCAGCTCCTGGGCCGAGGCGAGGTTCGCATCCGCCACGGTCAGCACGCTGGCGACCTTGCCCGTTTCGCCAGAGAAGAACACCAGCGCCGCACCGGTGGCAGGCGACCCAGTCAGGACCCACTGGCGCCGCTTGACGCCGCGGCCCATGTCCTCGTCAATGCGGCGCAGGTCGGTGCCAGTGACCTTCAGCCCCGCCAGGTCGGCCCCGATGTTGTTCAGCGCCGAGACGGCCAGCGACCCCCAGCGGGTCTCCGGGAGGTACAGCGCCGCTGCCGAGGCGAGACCGTCAGCATTCAGCCCCACCACTACCAGCGGCCGGGCGGCGCCGAAGGGTGGGGCGAAACCGCCATCGCTGCCGTTGGGGCCGATGAGCGTGCGCACCACCGACGGCACCGGGCACCAGTCGGGTTCCTGCTCAAATAAGGTGGACGCACCAAACAACCTGTTCTCCTCGCTTCCGCTGGCGCTCATCATGAACAGCCTTACCGCGCCGGCCCGGAAACTCTCAAAGAGGATCCTCCGGCCATCCGGCGACCAGTTAGGCCTGGTGTCAGTCTGTTCGTGCGATGTCAGGCGGACCTGTCCACTGCCATCGGCGTTCATCGCGTACACGTCAGTGTTAGAGTCGCGGTGGCTGGAGAAAGCGATTCGCTTGCCATCGGGGGACCATGTCGGCCAGTAGTCGTCGGCGGAGTTCCGGCTAAGGTTCGTGGGGCCACTGCCGTCCGCGCCCATAACGTAGATCTCGGCGTCGCCGTTGCGTTGGCTCCAGAACGCAATCGCCCGGCCATCCGGCGACCAGGCAGGCTCCCTGTCGCTATCAGCGCGCTCTGTCAACTGGGTCACCGCACTGCCATCCGCGTTCATCACGTAGATCTCGTAGTCGCCATCTCGAACGCTGCTGAAGGCGATGTGAGTGCCGTCCGGCGACCAGGCGGGGCACTCATCGTCACCGGCGCTGTTGGTCAGACGGATCTGCCCCGTGCCGTTGGCATTCATGGTGTAGATCTCCTTGTTGTGGGCGTCGCGGTAGCTGCAGAAGGCGATCTTGCGACCATCGGGCGACCAGTCCGGTTCGAGATCCGTTCCTTCGTGCTGGGTCAGGTTGGCAAAGCCGGTGCCATCGGTGTTCATGACGCAGATCTCGACGTTCCCGGGGATGCCGCCCGAGAAGGCAATCCTGCCGTATCCCACCTCCTGCAGGCGCACGATCCGCGAGCCAAAGAGGGCCGTGAAGGCGATGTGCGATGAGCCGGGCGAGTTCAGAACCAGCGTTCGGAAGCCCGCCGTCGCGGCCACACCCACCTGCAGCGGCCCCAGCGTGACACTGCCCCCCTCGTCAGTCTCGCTGCCCGGCACACCCCCGCTGCCACCACACCCTCCCACTACAAACGGCACCAGGAGCACAACCAACAGCCACGTCAGGCTCAGACAGGACAGGTCGGTACGCATAGTCCACCTCCTTGCGCACTCACGTCGCACCGGGATGAAGCGGCAATGTACCACACCAAGACACCTTCCCTCCGGACCGCTGAACTCCTGCCACAACCTGGCGCTCTCAACGGATGCCACGCGAGCTGCCCACCAGAGGCACAGCGTATTCACTTCGTCGGGTGAAAGTGCTACACTCGCTGTCCGGCGCCCGCCGCACACCGCCGCCCCTTCGACATCGTGGTACCGAGGAGAAGCGACTACAGTGACGCCTTGTGGCCCCTGCACCGTCCCCGCCTTCAGCCCCCGGCTGGCGCCTGACTGATGGAACACTTCTACGCCACACTCTGGGCCTGGCTACAAGTCCACGGCATGACCGGGGTCGCCCTGTTCATGGCGGCGGAGAGCGCGGGAGCGCCGGTCCCTACCGGCCTGGGCTTCGCGGTGGCCGAGGGTCTCATCGGCGCCGGGGCCGTGTCGTGGTGGGGAGCCTTCCTGTGGATCAACGCCGGTCACCTGGTAGGGGCCGGCGCCAGCTACTACCTCGGCCGGGCCAGCGACAACGCCCTGGCCCGCTTCCTGGCCCACCGTCAGGGCTTCATGGACGCGCGGGCGCAGATGCAGCGATGGTACCACAAGTACGGCCCTCTGGCGATCCTTTTCGGGCGGCTCGTGGGTCACGTGCGGCCCTGGGCCTCCTTCGTCGCTGGGCTGGCGGCCGTGCCGTTGCCCCAGTTCTGTCTCTGGACCGTCGTGGGCACGGCGGCATACACCGCAGTCACCATGTGGCTTACCGCCTATGGCTGGCAGTTCTGGATGGCCCATCCCGACTGGCGCGTCCCGCTGGTGGTGGGGACGCTGGTGCTCTTCTACGGGTTGCCGCTGGCGAAGCTCCTGCACCATCTGATTCTACGCTACCGTCGCCACCGAGCTGAAAGAAGACGATCCCGAGAGGAAAATAAAAGTTTAGCTTGACATACAATAGGAAACCATATAATATAATGGACGTCGGGGGCACCCTCAAGTAACCAGGCCAGGTTTGACACGAGGGTGAAGGGGTTGGAGTACGGTACCTTAACAGCGCACTGCCTCGCCGCACTGACCGAGTTTTCCACGGTTCACGGTCAAGACGGCGAGGCGCTGCGCTTTTCTGGGGGGGCTGGGGCGGGCGTCAAGGCCGGGCACTGAAGTACCCGGCTGGGAGGGGACCATCCCGGCGGGACGGACGGCTGGCGATGGGCGGCAGGGTCAGCACCGTGGGCCGCAACGCCAACGGCCGGGTGCCGGGCACTGAAGTACCCGGCTGGGAGGGGACCGTCCCGGTGGGACGGACGGCTGGCGATGGGCGGAGGGGCAGGATCGTGGATGGGCCGGCTGCGCTTGTCTGTCCGAGGGCTGAGTTGGGGGGCTGTTGGTGCGGACGAGGGTGGGGACGGCGCCCACGGGCCGGCCGCCTTGGTATCATAATACCACTTATGTCAACAACGCGACCAACCAGGGCCCCGACAGCCCTGGTTGGACCCGTGCTCCCGGTCTCCTTGCACCAAAGCCGCCGCTCCTGCGCGATCCCCGCGTGAACTACCCGATTCGCCGCGCCTCGTCAGCAAGCCACGCGCCACGATGGACATCGCCCGCTGGCAGCTAACCTTGCCTGCACGCCTGCTTTTGACTCTCGAGGTTTCCGACAGGAGAGTCTGCGGCTTGCGTTGAAGGCGTGATGTGAGGCCGGTTCCCGCAGGCGCTAGCCGCCGCCCGTACCCCGTGGGCCCCCGAAGGGGCGTGGCGAACGTGGACGCAGCACACTTGATGGGGCGCTTCCTGCGCTTGTGGCGAGCGGAGTGGGCGGGCCTGAGCCGCGAGCAGCTCGCGCGCATCATTTCAACCGACCTGGGTCGGCGCCGACGCATAACCCCCGCCATCGTCCGCGCATGGGAACTCGGCCAGCCACCAAGCTCCACCGAACAGCTCATGGCCGTGCTGGCGACAATGGCGCGCTACGGGGTCCCGGCGGACACGGTCATGGGATTCCGCGAGACGGTTCTGCTTGCGGCCGTGACTCGCCAGTACCCGGGGGTTCTTCAGTACGACAGCCCCCTCGACCGACCAGACGCGGACGCCATGGCCCAGGGGCTCCTGCAGGAGTCGCGAAGACGCGGGGGACGAGCCAGCCTGCCTCTGGTCCTGGGTCTGGTCGAGGATCTCCAGGGCGCTCTGGCCCCGAGCAAGGGCCCCCGCCCGAACCGCGCTGAGCGCCAGAGGCTGCAGGTCGCACTGGCCTTCGCGCGGGCTGCTTTGGGCATGGGCTATCCCCAGGGTGACACACGGCGGGAGGAGTGGGTGGCCAGGCAGCTGGAGGCCAATGCGATGTTCATCCAGGAGCACTTCGGACCGGGGGGGCTGGGAGGCGCTCTGCCCCCTGTGGACCAGGAGATGCTGGCTGCCTTCTGGCGCGCCCATGGCAGCCGCTCGGCCTCCTGGTCGCGACGGCTGCTGGACCTGTCAAACAAAGCCATGGCAAGAGGCCAACTGACCGTCGCCGGAGAGGCCTACCTCCGGGGTCTGCACTGCCTGGCTGAGGCCGAGCCCGGTGCGGAGACGCCGTTTCTGGCCGACGCCCCCTGTCACCTGGAGCAGGCACTCAAGGCCGCGCGCCATGAGGCTGACCATTCCCCTTACCTCGACCTGGCCTGGGCCTCCCTGGTGGCTGGCGCCGAGGAAGTGGTGGAGCGATGCCTGGACGGGTTTGTCAACTGGTGCTCGTACGATGGCCGGGGGCATATCCAGTGGCGACAGGCCAGTGACTGGCTGGCACTCTCCCGCGGCGCACCCGTGCAGTTCAGCGCCCTGTCGCCGGAGGAGGCCAGCCGCTCCCAACCCCTCAGCTACGCTGAACACTTGCGCCGGCGGCGACTGGCCCAGATGAGCAGGGAACTGTAGCTCAACGCTTCCGGGCCGGGGCACCAGATGCAGTCCCTGCCAGAAGGCAGATTCTCGTCCGGCCCTGCCTCTGTGCCGAGCAGCCAACGCAGAGAAGAGTCTTGGCGCTACCCGCTCAGCGACCGGCCCGCCTGGCCGTGCGTCCCGAAGGGACGGTCCCCTCCCAGCCGGGTACTTCAGTGCCCGGCCTTGGTTCCGCCCCGCGGCCGGCAAGCCTTGGGCATGGCGCGAGATCGAGCCAACGCTGATGGGGCAAACACTCCCGTGAGTATCCCGGTGGCAAAGACACTCTGCTCGCCGCCACCTTCTGGCCGTCCGTCCCGGAGGGACGATCCCCTCCCAGCCGGGTACTTCAGTGCCCGGCCTCGGTTCCGCCCCGCGGCCGGCAAGCCTCGGGCATAGCGCGAGATCGAGCCACCGCTGATGGGCCAGACACTCAGGTGAGTGTCCCGGTGGCAAAGACACTCTGCCGGCCGCCACCCTCCAGCCGTCCGTCCCGGAGGAACGATCCCCTCCCAGCCGGGTACTTCAGTGCCCGGCCCTACCCCTCACCCCCCCTGCCCCACCACCCGCAGCATTCCGTCATAGCCCGAGACCACTACCTCCACGAGCCCGTCGCCGTTGACGTCGGCGATGACGGGATGCCCCGGCGCGGAGAGCTTCACGGACCACACGTCACTGCCGTCCTTGCCGCTGACAGCCCGCAGGGTGCCGTCGGGCTGGCAGAAGATCAGCTCGAAGACGTCGTCACCGTTGATGTCGGCGGCGACCACGTCGTGGCTGACGGAGGCGTTGATGCGCCACTTGTGGCTGTCGTCGGCGGCGTTCAGGCACAGCAGGGTGCCATTGAGCACCGGCACGCCGATCTCCAGCCTGCCGTCGCCGTCGAAGTCGCCCACGGGCCCGAAACTCGGTGAGCCCTGCTCGTTGTCATGAAACTCCACCCACAGCGGCCGGCCGTCGGCGTGTACCGCCGCGTACCCCCCGCGGGCGTAGGACGACGAGTTCAGATAGACGTCGAGAGCGCCGTCACCGTCCAGGTCCGCCACGGTCGGCCAGGAGTAGGCGATCCACTGGCCGAAAACCGCCGCGCTATTGAGCGTAACCGGAGGAAACAGCGGCTCGCCATTGCGTCCGGAGACCGCGGCATAGATGACCCACCCGGCCATGAAGAGCTCATCGGTCCCGTCGCCGTCCACGTCGGCCACCGGCGGCAGGCAGTTACCAAAGGGCATGGTTGTCTCAGGGCTCGCCAGGCTCTCGCGTTGCCAGAGCACCTCACCGGTGTCGCCGCGTAGCACCCAGCCCTCGCTGCTGCCCTTGGCGCGCCGGTGGATGTCCACATATACGTCAAGCCATCGCTGGCGTCCCGCAAAGCGGCCGAAGGTCCAGAGGTTCACGCCCGCCTGCAGGCCGCCCCAGGGGCAGCCAGGGATGGGGGTCTGCCAGCGTAACGAGCCGTCACCCGCGACGCAGACCACGCTGGCCCGGCCCTGGGCGTCCTCAGCGGCGAAGACGACCTCGGGCCGACCGTCGCCGTCCAGGTCGGCGGCCTGCGGCGACAGTGCACCATTGGGCGTGTAGCCGGGCGCGGGGTTCATCGCCACTCCGGGGCGTGACCACAGGATCTGCGGGGGCTCGGTCGTACCCAGCCGGGGCTTCAGGGCGGTGATCTCTCCGGCGGCGGTCTGGGTGACGATCTCGTTGACCCCATCGCCGTCCACATCCACCACGATGGGGGTGGTAGCATGGCCGGCCGGCCGGCCCAGGTCGGCTTCGCTCAGCACCTCTCCCGCCGGACTGATATCCAGCACCTGCCCGGCGGTCAGGTCCCGCACCCGGACCAGCGGCCCCGCCAAAGTGGGGCCGGCATAGATGACATTCAGCCGGTGGCCGGGGCGGCTGAAGGCGAAGGTCTCCGTCAACTTGCCGGCGGCCAACTGGTACGCGCGTAGTTCTGACGATACCCCAGCCCCCGGCCCTTTGTCCCCAGGCTGGAGAGCGGGGGAGGACAGCACCATCACCTCCGGTCGCCCGTCGCCATTCAGGTCCGGCTGCAGCAGGTCCTGGAGGCCCTCGTCGGCAATGCTGTCGGCGGTCAGGGGCAGCTTCACCATGGTCAGCAGCGGCCGCACTGTCCGCAGCACATCCAGGTCCTCCAGCGCGCCGCCTGCGTATCGGGCCACGTGCAGGTCACAGGCCGTCGGTGGGCGCTTCTGGTCGGTTGGGGTGTAGACCAGCTCCGGACGACCGTCGCTGTCCAGGTCCGTGACGGACCACAGCCAGATGCGGGGGATGTCGCCCTCTACCTCACCGGTCTGGGCGTCGCGCACGCGCAGGTGCCACTGGTCATCGGTGTCCGCGTCCACCAGCATGTAAATCATCTCGTCGCGGCCGTCGGCGTCCAGGTCGGTGACGGGATTCGGTCCGACGCGCAGGTACTTCTGCCGCGCCCCCGGCCGGGGGTTGGCGGGGTCAAAGTACTTGTGTCCCCAGACGTGCTTCCACTGGCCGTCCACCAGCGCCAGGCGGTCCACATGCAGCACGAAGTCGCAGACGATGTAGATGTCTTTCGGCTGCCCCTCGCCCCGGGGCCGGGTCAGCAGAACGCCGTAGTTGCGGCCCACATCCCAGGGGACCTCGGCCTTTACCTCGCCGGTCTGACCATTGAAGATCTGCAGCCGGTAGTGCGGGGCGTTGACGATCTCCGGCAGGCCGTCGCCGTCCACGTCATCCACGACGAGCGTGGGCGAGTGCTGGCTTTCCAGCGGACCTGTGGTCCAAGCCAGCCGCCCCTTTGTCACCCCCTGATCGAAGCTGAAGCAGTACCCCTGCCCCTGGCCGGTGTCCATGCGGGCCGAGAAGCTGATGATCTGCAACCCCGGCTGGTCAGGGAAGAGCTTCGCCACTCGCACCTGGCCCCCCAGCGGTCGGCCCTCGACGGTGTGGGTCCAGAGCGTCTGGCCCTGCAGGTCGGTAACCGTGATGGTCTGGCCGGAGAGGCTGAAGCGCTCGGGTGTGCCGTCGCCATCCAGGTCGGCCTCGTAAGGGTTCTCTGGCGGGCGGCTGGTCGCGATGGGCACATACGGCGCGCCCAGGTAGTGCTCCCAGAGCACCTGGGGCGCGGTGATGCGGCCGGGAGCCTCGGTGACACCGGTCAGGCGGAGGTCATGGCGGTAGACGGGCCAGTCATTGGCGGCGGGAGCTGGCTGAGCCAGCAGCAGCGACAGCAGCAGCGCGGACGTCACGGCCCAGAAGGTGCTGTCCATGTTGGCTCTCGCATGGGGGCTCGGGGGCAGCCATCGGTGGCGGTGAGTAATCACTTGGCGGCAGCCACTCACCACCGGGCGGGGATTCGTCACGGCGGAGGAGTGGACCTTTGCGACGCGGTCGGGCTCAGTCCCCTACTACCACCTGCAGCGGTTCGCTCTGGCCCACCGGTACACCACCGCGGTAGAGGCGGCAAGCGAGGGTCGTGGGGCCGGAATGCCGGGCCTGACAACGGATCTCCTGGTCGAGCCGCGGCGGCAGCGCATCTCGCGGTGCCAGCGCGCCCAGCACTGCCACTGCACGCCCCTCCACCAGCTCGACCACGCGCAGCACATCGCCGTCCTGGTGGTCACACAGACTGGCGACCAAACAGCCGAAGCTGCTTTCCACAGGTTGGCCTTCGCGGGGGGAAAGCCACAACGGTTGCAGGGGGGCGACGTCGGCAGGTGCCGGGGGCTGACTGGCGGCCGCCTGCTGCGGCGCTGCCCGATAGGCCACAAGCGTGCCCGCAGTACAGGTCAGAGCTGCTATGGCCACGCAGGCCGTGATCAGGGGATCATGCTTGCTTGCCCTATCTGCCGTAACCATCGCCATTGGTGCCACCCCTCGCTGCGGTTCGCCATCTGTCTGAGAGGACGTTGGCATGGTGCACCCTATTGCGAGTCATTTTCGTGAAACATTCGCGAACAGCATGCGGCGAGGGCCTTGGCGCCATGGCCGGCGGGGAAGCAGCTATCAGGCGAGTGCTGCGACCTCAAGAAGCGGGCCGCAGCGCCTGGATGCCTGCTTTGCAGGGGAGACGGGAAGGGGTCAGGTCGAGGGGGCGTCGTCGGCCACGGCCAGGCCCGAGCGGCGGGCGAGAGCCTTGTCAAAGCTGAAGAGCCGGCCCTGACAGTCCGCCTCAGCCGCGGCCCAGGCGCAGGCATCGCCGAAGTGGTGCACGCCACTGCCATAGAGCGCCAGGGCGCGCAGATAGCGGGGCTTGTCAGGCAGCACGAAGCCCTCAGCCTGCACCAGCGGCAGCAGGCCCGCAGCGATGTCAGCGGGGGCTAACCCGTAGTAAGAGCTCAACACCCAGACCACCTCCGCCAGGTTCACCGGGTCGCATTGCACGCGCACCTGCCCGGCCTCCACCGCGGCCATGATACGTCGGGCGCGGGGCGCGAGCTTCGGGTCGTCGTCTAGCACATAGCGGAGAATGACGTTGGCGTCCACGGCATAGAGGTCGGCCTGTTCAGTCACGGCCCACCTCCGCCGCCACCCGCGCCTCGGTCTCGCGGCGCACGGTCTCCCAGTCCGTCTTGCGCCCGCGGGCCGCATGGGCAAAGACCCCGGCGGCGGCACTCAGCGGTCGGATGGGGCGCAGGATGATGGCGCCGTCGCGCTCCTCGATCTCCAGTCGGACCTCCGCCTCCAGTCCGAGTTTCCGCCGAATCGAGGCAGGTATGGTAACCTGACCTCTTTCGGAAATTCGGGCACTTAGCATACCTATGGCCTCCATACAGATATTATGCCTGACTGACAGAGGCCTGGCAAGAGGCAGGTTGCCGCCCGCTGACCACCCGGGAGGTGAAACGCCAAGACCCGCCGGGGAGGAGCGGGTCTTGGCAGGCCTGGTCGCTCGGGCAGGTCCCAGGAAGCCACCCAGCGCCCATCTCGCGCTTTTACAGGGCGGGGTTCCAGTGAGCGGGATTGGTCTTGTTGTCGTACACCGAGAACTGCCCGCCCTGACCCGTGCGGTACCACTTCACATGACCGTCAACCAGAGCAATGTTTGACCCGTCATTGTGCACGGGGTTCATCCAGTGCGGGTAGACCGGGTCATTGGCCTGGCCGCTGCAGCAGGCCTCGTTGCTAGCCAACCAGCCCCCACACCACCGGTACGTGACATTCGTGCGGTGATCAGCGTACATTACCGTGGCAGACGGCTCCTTGCAGTTGGCCAGTTTGGCATAGGACAGCGACATGTTCCAACCGTAGGAAGTCCGAGCACAGTCATTGCTGCTCGGGCACTCCCACAACTGGCGATTCTTGATGTACGGTCCGACCGGCTGGTAACCTGAACCGCAGTACTCCGCAGCAACAAAGCAGCCCGTTAGCCCGGAGTTACACACCACCGGCGGCTGGAACTTCTCGTCGTAGTCTTGAGCGTACATCAGGTTCCCCAGGGCGATCTGCTTGAGGTTGGAGAGACAGCTCGACTGACGGGCCTTCTCGCGGGCCTTGGCAAAAACGGGAAACAGGATAGCGGCCAGGATCGCGATGATCGCGATCACCACCAACAGCTCGATAAGCGTGAAACCACGGCGAACCATGCTGCACACCTCCTACTTTGGTGGGATACGTACACCTAACGTTTCATCATCTCTGCAGATTCTCCTTCCTCTCTCTACTACCACTTTCTCCAGCGCCGGCGATCACCTCCTTTCCGAACGGAAGCGCAGCCCCTCCTTGGCCTCGATCTCCTCAGCATCCCCCAGCGGGCGCTCGCCGTCCTCGCCAATCAGCAGCACTGTCTCCTCGCCGGCGATGCCCCCCAGCTCGCGCACGAGCTTGCCCGTGATTGAGTTGCCTGTCACCAGGTACTCGTTCCCGTTGATCAGCACCGCCACGGGCTTGCGGTCAGTGCTGGCCCGCAGTTCGGCCAGCGTGTCTTCGGCCAGCTTCCAGACCGCGGTCTCCGCCGCGACCCGTTGCTGCACCAGTTCGTCGCCCTGTTTCGCCGCCTCACCGGCGTCAGCCAACAGAGCCCGCAGGCGCTGGCAGACCTCTGGCGTGTAGATGGCCTCGCCGGAGGGCAGGTTCCAGATGCCGCTATGCACCGGCGCGTTGCGCATGGCGTGCTCGAGTTCGCGGTAGTACCGGCGCATGGCCGAAGCGGCCGGGCCGTAGAGCTTGCGGCAGGCGTCGGTGAGGATCTCATCGGCCGAGAGGCCGGCATCCCACATGTGCCGGGCGGCGACGTAGAACAGCGGCCAGCGCAGCGGGTAAGGGTTCTCTTCATACGCCGTCTGGCTCTCGTAAGTTACCCACTCCACGCCGACCGAGCGCCAGAGCTGCAGGTCGCGGACCGCTGTCTCGCCGGCTACCCACGGCAGGCGTCGCCAGGGCTTGTGACTGCAGCCGGGAATGTACCACTCATAGATGCCCATTTTGGCACCAGTGGCGGCCCAGCGGCGCAAGTTTTCGGTCCAGCCAACATTGGCCTCGCACAGGGCATCGGTGGCCGGGTGCACATGGCAGCCGGAACCGACCACCATGACGCTGACGCCCGGCTCCGCCTGCATGGGCTCCGGCGGGGCCGCGGCGGTAAACCAGTAAGCCAGGAAGATGACCCACTTGTCCGGATGGGTCTGACGCAAGCCACGGGCCACCGCGTTGGCGAAGGTGAGCATCCGCGCCCCCGGATTGCTGCCGGTCTTCGCGCACTCGCTGCACTCGCAGAAACCCCCACAGTCGCGATTGGACAGGGAGTACATCACCTGCTCCGGATGGGCATCGAAGTCAGCGCGGGCCTTCTCGATGGTGATGCGGATGACATCGGGGTTGGAGGTGCAAAGCTGAAAGTCGCCCTCGGCGGTGCGCTTGCCCCCGATTAGCGAGAAGTATTCGGGGTGTTCGGCAAAGTACTCGCCCGGCGGGATAATCTGGTCAAGGGCATGGCCGGCCCGCAGCGGCACGCCGCCCAGATACCACCGTTTGCCCTGACCGATCCAGACGCTCCTCACGGCAAAGGCCGGGGTGTGGTTGATGTTCAGCGGCGGGACGGCAACGGTGGGTTGACGCGGCACCACCTGCCACAGCGGATCCGGGCCGAACCAGCCGCAGCCAAGCCGCTCGAGCAGCCTCTGCACCGCAAATTCCGTGCCACAGAAGACGCCCTCATCATTGCCCACGAGAGCGATCTGGTCCCCCACGGTCTTGACGATGATGCGTTCGTTTTCGGGGTAACCGGTCGGGGCCTTCACGCCGGCGCGGTCGAGGTAGCGGCTGGGCCCCACCAGCAGTAGCGCCCCGGTCCAGACGCTGTCATCGGTCCGCAGGGGCAAGGTGGCACCGCTCATCTTCAGCACATGCTCCTGCAGGTCGCGGGCTGCCCGTAGGGCCTCGGCGCTGGGCTGCGCCGCGACGATGATGCTGGCCCGCGGCTGGCCGTCCTTTGTCAGCAGTAGCCGGTCGCCGTCGCGTTCCGTGGGGAGCACCTCCCCGGGGCCGGGCTCATTGCCGTAGGTGCCCCATAGCTTCACTTCACGCAGGTACCACCCCCATTCCTTCAGGCGGAAGACCATCCGCACATAGCGTCCTGGCCTTGGGGTGTCCAGGGCAAGGTCATACCAGCCATTGCGCGCTTCGGGCTTGATGGTGCCCACGGTCTCCCAGGGGCCTTCTGGCCCCGTGGCGAGGCTGACCTCCACGCTGGCCGGCTTGGCGTCCATGTCGAACTGCAAGGATACCTTGCCGACCCCGTATATGGCCTTGAGGTCAAAGACCAGCGTCTGGTCGGTACCATTGATGCCGGTGGTGTTGTTCCAGTCGTTCCAGGCACCGCCCCTGTCAATCAGTCGTCGCCCCTCCGGGTCCGCGGGGTTGCTGAAGGCCGGCTCAGCGGTGTAGGTAACGCCGGTAGTGATCTGGGGCTCATCATCGGCGGCGTTGTCTGACAGGACCGACCACAGCGGCACTGCCAGGCACAGCGGGGCGACGGCGAAAAGCAGGGCGACGATGAGCGCGATGCCTCGCATCCGTCCGCGCTCCTCCTCTGACTCTCAGGGTGCCCACGAGCGAGCGTGGAGCGAGTGGGAGCAGGGCGCTCCCTGCTCGTCGCCGGGTATTCGCCCCGCTGCATCCGAGACCTGCCGGCTGTGCAGGCTGAGATTGGGCAACCCGCGAGCCGGTCTCAGGCGTGCGCCAGCGGCACCGGCGCCGGCTCGCCGGCGTTGCAGGCGGCAATGCGCTGCCTGACGCCCTCGGCGTAGGCTTCGTCGCCCTCGGCCCGGAGCAGGTCGAGGAGTGACCGGAGGCAGGCGAGAGCCTCCGTGCGGTCGCCCGTCTGCCAGGCCAGGAGCGCACCGCACTCGCCGAGGTGTATCCGCGCAGCGAGGCCCGCGTCGGAGTGGGCGCGTAGGTTCTCGAAGTGGCGGGCGGCGCGGGGCAGGTCACCGGCGCGCAAGGCGGCCAGGGTGAGCGACGAGTGGGGGGTCCACCAGGTCTCCGACTGCACGCCCGGCACGTGCACCCCCTCCATGTGCGGGACCAGGAGCTCGCCCCGGGCGATCAGCAGGCGGTACTCTTTGGGGTCGAAGGCCGTCGGGTGCAGAAGAGCCGCGCCGAAGGCCTCGACGCCGGCGAAGGTGTCGCCCTGAGCCAGAGCCTCTTCCGAGAGCGCCAGGAGGCGTCGCGCCGCATGGCCGGGGCCGCCGGCCGCACGTTCGGCGCTGGCCGCGCTGAAGGCACCCACAAGCTGCAGAGCCGGCACCGACAGCCGCTCATCGAAGCCGCGCGGGCCGAAGTGCCGGGCTACGAAGGAAGCCAGCGGTGCGGCCGAGTCCCGCTCCGCCACATAACGCCCATAGTGACCATGGTGGCGGTCGAGGCCGTGGACCAGGTAGGCCAGGGCGATGCGCTGGCGCTGGGTCTGGACCCGGCTGGCGCCCCGTCCTTCGGCCCCCAGGGCTTGCTCGAGCTCCGCGATCGCGGCCACGATGCTGACCGGATGGGCGTAGTGGCTCTGCATCCAGTTGGTGGCGAACAGCTCGGCCGCCACGGCGTCCACGTCGCGCTGGTGAGCGAAGTTGCCGCCGCCCAGCAGGCCGGGGTAATGCCGGTCGAGGCATGCCGCGAAGACCGCATCGCGGAACTCCTGGACCTCGTGCGCCGACAGGGCATGACTTCGCATGACGGCGCCGAGCGCATCCAACTCGGTCAGGTCCTTGGGCGGCTGGCCGGACTCCCACTGGCGTATGGACGCCACCGTGACGGCCTCGCGCCGATGGAGCTCCGAGCCCAGCAGCCGCGCCAGTTGCGCGCGAGTGAGCTTGGCCCACTCCGCGCGCCAGGTGCGCAGGAACAGCCCCATCGCCTGCGAAGGCGTCATGGCTCAACTTCCAGACCGGCCGCAAGGAAGTGTGAGAGAAAAATCTCACTTCGCAGGCGGACAGTGACTATCCTGATAAGATTCGGTGGGACGAGCACCGTCTCCTGCTGCTCGTCGGCCCTGTAGGCAGGGCACATGTCATGGACAGGGAGGTTGATGGCGATGTCCAGAGCGCTGTGCGCATTGGCTGGTCTCTGTTTGCTGGTGCTGATCGCCGGGTTGGGCGGATGTGGGGGCATGAGCGAGGCCGTGGGCACGGGCGTGGATACGGAGGGCTTCAAGGCCGATCCGCAGGGCCGCGCCCCGGTCCTGATCCTCTTCCAGGCGCCGCCGGGTGCCGCAGATGAGGGCGTGGTCCAGGGCCTGGGGGGCAAGGTCAAACAGAAGTACCACCTCATCCCGGGCATGGCCGCCGAGCTGCCGGTGGCCCAGGTAGATGCTCTCCGCCGTCACCCGCGGGTGCGCGTCGTGGAGCCCGACGGCGAGGTGGAGATCCTGGCGCAGACGCTGCCGTGGGGCGTTGACCGGGTGGACGCCGAGCGTGTCCATCCCACGAACAAGGGAACCGGGGTCAAGATTGCCATCGTGGACACCGGCATAGACTACACCCATGAGGACTTGGTGGGGAACTACGCCGACGGCGTGGACCTGGTGGCCACCGACGGCGACGAAACGCCGATGGACTACCACAGCCACGGTACGCACTGCGCCGGGATCGCGGCAGCCGTGGACAACGAGGTCGGCGTGGTCGGCGTGGCCCCGGAGGCCTCGCTGTACGCGGTGCAGGTGCTGAATGCGGCCGGAATGGGCGTCACCAGTGAGATGATCAGCGGCATCCAGTGGTGCGCCGACAATGGTATGCAGATCGTCAGCATGAGCTTCCGCATGAGTGACACGGAGTCCGGCCGACTCACCTGCGACAACGCCTACGCTGCCGGACTGCTGCTGGTGGCGGCGGCAGGGAACTACTACAGCCGCAAGATTGCCGACACGGTGACCGTGCCCGCCCGCTATGACAGTGTCATCGCTGTGGCGGCCACTGACACCAGAGACGCCCGAGCCAGCTTCTCCAGCACCGGCCCGGCGGTAGAGCTGGCAGCGCCGGGCGTGGATGTGAACTCCTGCATACCCGGCGGCTACGGGCTGAAGAGTGGCACCTCGATGTCCTGTCCGCACGTCGCGGGCGCGGCAGCGCTGGTCTGGGCAGCCAACCCGACGATGACGGCGGCCCAGGTGCGGCAGCAGTTGGACAGCACCGCGCTGGACCTGGGAGGCCGGAAGCTGATCGGGCGTGATCCGCAGTTCGGCTATGGCCTGTTGCAGGCCGACGTTGCGGCGGGCGTGCTGGGGCTGCTGGCCGGAGTGCTGGGCGGTGGGCCGGCGTAGGTTGGGCCAGCCCTGGGCAGGGACAGACGCCGTGCAGGCATGGAGGGTAAGCGCGAGCTATGCAGGCCTCGGGGGCAGGCCGCAAGGGGCCCGCCAGACGCCGGGCCCCGCTGGCGTCGCGAGTCAGGGCTGCGGGGCGCTGAGGACCACGGCCAGCACGATGCCGCCGATGACCAGGGCCGCGGCCAAGACGACCAGCAGCACCAGACCGTAGGGCGACCGGGCGGCCAGGCCGTGGTGCCGGGCCAGGCCCTCGACAACGGTCTTGGCGGTCAGCAGGTCCACGCCCGTGCGCTCGCGGTAGAGTATGATGGCATTCAGCTTGCGGCCCTGGCGCAGAAACTCCAGGACCCGCTCCTGCATGTCCAGCGGCAACCCGCCCGGCAGCGGCAGGCGGTCCTCGCGAACGAGGGTGTCCACGGCCAGCTCGGCGTCATAGAGCCCGCAGCCGGTCACGCCCCGATAGAGCCGGATGGCGTCCAATGGCCGCCCGGCGGCCAGCAGGTCGCGAATGTCGGCTTCGAGCTTCTCTTCCTCGCGTCCCATGGTCGCCTCCTGGAGAGGGGTTGGGCGGACGCCACGGCCGGTGGGGCAGACACTCCTGTCTGAACGAGAGTTGGCTACCTGCGCCACCGGGGCGACCCCCTGCTCACCACTCACTCCACGAACACGTCACACCGTTGCACGGCGTCCAGGACCGTTGAGCCAGGAGCCGCGATGATCCGCGCCTCCAGCTCGTGGGGGCCCGGCGTCAGCGTCACGGGCTGTCGCAGCAAGACCCGGTTACCGGCGCGGCTGGCGGCTGCGGGGACGCGCGCGGCGCGGCTCTCCCCCACCTTGCGCCCGTCAACCCGCAGCTCCACGGCCACCGGCCCGGAGTCCACGCCACCGAGGTTGCTGACCGCCGCCACCAGCTCCCGACGGCCGCCGGCGACCGGACTCAGCCACACACTCTCGCGTTGCAGGCTCAGGCACGGCTTCACGTAGTACTCAAAGAAGAGGCGGTCGGCGGCGGCCAGGACGGCGGCCAGATGGGCATCGGTGGCCGGAGTGCGCTTCAGGCCGTAGCCGCCGTAGCCGCTGTTGTAGAAGGCAATCCCCCGCATCTCCGGACAGATGCGGCGGACGAAGCGGACAACTTGCTCAAACTCGCCCAGATCAATCCAGTCGGGCCGTTCGGCGACATCCAGCGCGATGAGCGTGTGGCACGGGCTGCCATAGGCCGGGACGATCATGTCCATGCCGCGGACCACCGGGTCCAGGCGATCCTGGATAGTCTGGTAGATGTCTTCACCACGCAGGTCGGTAGGTACGGCGCGGAAGACGTAGGTCTCAAGTAGCAGCAGGTCAGCGGCCTGGCGGTAGTATTTCGCCAGCTCCGGTGATAGTCCGCCGCCATGCCAGACCGCGAAGACGCGCTCGGGGATCTGCTGCTGGGCACGAATGAGAGACTTCAAAGAGGCAATGGAGGCCGCCTCCTGGAAGCTGCCAGGATAGCCACCGGTCTCGTCAATGCCCAGGCCCGCACAGTCCTCCGGCAGCGGGCGGAGATACTTCTCGGCAAAGAGCTGCTCGAACTCGGCCAGGACGGCCTGCGGCTCGCGTTCGGCCCGCTCGCGGTCGTAGTAGCTCCAGCTCATGCCGCCATACTCCCAGTGCAAGGCGTCTATGCCGTGCTGGTCAAGGACGGCACGTTGCTCGTCATTGGCCGAGGAGGTCACGCAGGTGGTCCAGCGGTTGGTCATGACCGCGCCATACCACACGCAGTGCAGGCGCCGACCGAAGACGGTCACCGGCAGCAACAGCTCGGCGCTGTTGTTGGCCTCGTCGCTCTCGGCCACCGCGTTGCCGGCGTCCACAGTCGCCCGTAGCTTGTAGAGCCCGTTGCGCCGCGCTGGCCACTCGACAGCGCCCGTGGCCAGGCCGTCAGCCACCGTCAGCGTCAGGGCCAGCTTCTGGCTTCGCCCCTCCGCGTTGGTCAAGGCTACCTGCGCCGCCACCGTCGGCGGGCAGTCGGCGGTAGCGGTGGCACGGATCGCGATGGTCACCGTGTCGCGCTCCATGGGCAGCACCGGGCGGGTGCATAGCCCACCGGCCAGGTACGGCGCGGCGGTGAGAGCCAGGTCGGCGGCCTGGGCGGGGCCCAGTGTGAGCAGCAGCAAGGTGAGGGCGGTGGCGCTGCGCATGGTCTACAGCTCCGTGTGCACGGTAGTCGGGCACTGAAGTGCCCGTCTGGTGGGAAACCGTCCCTGCGGGACGGCAAACTCTCCTGTGAGTGCAGGTGGGGCAGAAACTCCTGTCTGCCCCGGCTGTCTGTGCCGGAGTGCCTGCCCCACCGGGAGTTCCAGATGCCACTGCTAGCCCCGCTGGCAGTGCCCGTCGCGGAGGGACGGTCTCCTTCGCAGCCGGGCACGGCCAGAAGCCTGGCTGTGGCCCCCGCGCTTCCGTGTATAAGCACGGCAGGAGAAGCCGGCCACTCACCGCTGCCCCTCACACTCCCACGCCGACCCGCGCGGCGGCGGCCCTTGTCGCCTCCCAGGTGGCCTCGGCAATGGGGATGCCCTCGGCCTGGCGGCGCTGCATGGTGCGGTACTCCGGCTCGCCGGGCAGGAGGATCTCCTCCACCCCGGCCGCGCGGCGAGAGCTCTGGGCACAGGCTCGCAGGTCCTCAACCGCAGCGATGAACTCGGCCACGGGCAGGAAGGCGGCGATGTCAAAGACCAGGCAGAGCAGTCCGTTGCCGGTGGGCGTGGTCTGGCCGCTGACTCCGGCGCGGGTCAGGGCCCCTGCCAGCAGGTCCACCATCACATCCAGCGCATAGCCCTTGTGCCCCAGGAGGCCGCCCAGCGTCAGCAGCGCCCCCGGCGGGTCGCCGAACCACTCGGCGGGATCAGTGGTCGGCTGGCCGTCGTAGGTCAGGAGACAGTGTTCGGGCAGTTGCTCCCCGCGGTGCAGGGCCAGCAGCACCTTGCCCTCAGGGACGCCGGACATGCACAGGTCCACGGAGAGCAGGTGCTCGCGGCCGGTGGGCGCGGCGAAGGCCACGGGGTTGGTGGTCAGGCGGCGGTCTATGCCGCCCCAGGGCGCCACCGAGCCCGGCCCGCCCCGGGAGTTCACGAACACCAGCCCCACCATGTGCTCCCGCGCCGCCATTTCCGCCCATTCGCCGATGCGCCCGGCGTGTTGGCTGTTGCGCACGGCCACCGTGGCCACGCCGACCTGCCGGGCCTTGGCGATGCAGAGCTCCATCGCCCGTCGCGCCGCCACCTGCCCCCAGCCCTGGTGGGCATTGACCAGCGCGAAGGCGGGGGCCTCGCGCTCGACCTCGAAGGGCGCACCGGGCACAAGCTGCCCGTTGAGCAGCCGGTCCACGTACATCGGCAGCCGCGCCAAGCCGTGGGAGTCACAGCCCATCAGGTTGGCACGGGTCATGGTTTCGGCGACCCAGGCGGACTCGTCATGGGGCGAGCCGCCGGCGTCGAAGATGCGGGTCATCAGGGCCTGCAGTTCGGGGGCGTACAGGGTGGGCATTGGGTTGCTGTCCTTCCCGATCGCTTCGGCAAACTGTCACGGGTGGCGTTGGCAATAGCAGGAACCCCCTCCCGCCCCGATGAACCCTCTCCCCCATCCCGTCACCCGGAGGGTCCCCATGTCGCGCTATCTGCTGCCCTGCCTGCTCCTGCTTACCGCTGCCGCCGGCTTCGCCCAGGACGATGAAGCCGCCTACCGCGAAGCCATGGCGCGCTGTGAGGAGGCCAAGGGCAAGGGCGACTTTGCGACCATGGCCGCCGCCCTTCGCGAGGCACTCAAGCACGGCCCCGGCGACGAGTACGCCTGGCGCAGCCTCTCCTGGGCCCTGGGGCACCTGGGCCAGTGGCAGGACTCTCTGGCCTTGGCGCGGGAGAACGTGGCCCGCCACGGCGAGACCGGGTGGTCCCTGGAGCAGCTTGCCGAGGCTCAGATCGGCGCCAGCGACTACGCCGGGGCGCGTGCGACCCTCGAGCGCATCAGCAGCCTGCCGCCGGGGGCCATTGGCACGGCCCAGGGTGCCATAGATGGCACTCGTCAGCGCCTCCTCGACCTTACCGGCCAGCGCCGCTACCGCCTGCGTTGGCAGGTGGACCTGGGACAGGGCGGCCCAGGCCAGCCCGCGGCCCGACTGCTCATGCCCCGCTTCCACGACCCGCGGCAGGACTTTGAGTTCACCGTCCACAACGCCGTCTCCTACCGGCCGGTGAGTGAGGGCCCCCGCGATTTCATTGACGTCGTACAGAAGCCTGGCGAGCCTTTCACGATCGAGGCCACGGTCACCATCCGCGGCTTTGCCCTGGGCCATGCCACCCTGGAGGCGCTGACTTCGACGGCAGTCCCGGAGGCGCTCAAGCCCTGCCTGGGCCCCTTCCGGCATGGCGAGGTGTTCGACCCGGCCTCGCCGCTTTGTTCCCGCATCGCCGCCTTCTCCCGCAGCCTCACCCCGGCCCGGACCGTGCAGAACCTGCTGAACTGGATGCGCGACAACATGAAATACGCCGACACCCAGAACGCCACGCTCGACGCCATCCTCGCCGGGGGGCAGGGCGTCTGCCACCACTACTGCAGCACCTTCACCGCCCTCTGCCGGGCCGCGGGAGTGCCGGCGCGGGTGGCCCATGGGATCGTGCTCGGCGGCGAGGGGGAGTTCCGCGACAACGCCGGCAGTCATGGCTGGGCCTCGGTCTACCTGGACCCAGTGGGCTGGGTGCCCGTGGAGCCGCTGGACGCTGGCTCACTGGCGCTCTTCGGCCGCTCAAACTACCTGCTGACCGACTACGCCAACGAGACCCCGGAGGACAACCACTTCGCCTATACCTCCATCCAGGGCTTCAAGTGCGATGGCGAGGTCCTGGCCCTCGAGCCGCAGCCCTAGGCGTGGTGGTCGAGGTCGGGCCGGGCACTGAAGTACCCGGCTGGGGGGATCGTCCCTCCGGGACGGGGTGCCACGGCCAGGCCTCCTGGCCGTCCCGGACGGCCGGCGCGGAAAGGAGTGCCCGCGCGACCAGAGGCACTCACACGAGCGCCTGCGCCACCGACAGTCTGCGAGGGGCGCTGCCAGCAGGGCTGGCAGCGCCTATCGCCCCCACCATACCGGCTGCGTCCACGCCACCTTGCCCTTGCCGGAGATAACCTTGGCCCGCACGTAGGCTTCCCCTGGCTGGCCGCTCAGGCGATAGGTGGCCCGGGTAGCCGCCTCCTCGCGCAGGATCTGCCCGTGCTGGCCGATGAACAGTATGCGGTACGTTTCGCCCGCTGCGGGCCTGACGGTCACGCGCAGATGGCGCCGGCCATAGGTCACATCGGCCAGTTCGACGCCGTTGGAGCTGTAGAAGTCACCGGTTTTGAGCGCCCGCAGGACCGCTTCTGCCGTCAGCCGGGGAACCCGTGCCACCACCCATCCCTGGCCGGGAATCGAGTCGGTGGCCTTGCTGTCGGGGGCGTAGTGGTGAGTGTCATCGGTGGCCACGCCGTAGACCGTCTTGCCCGCGGACAGCAAGATGTCCCAGAGCTGTTCGGTGCTTGGGCGGGCATAGTCTCCGGCGTCGTCGCAGCCGAGGTTGTGGATCTCCAGCAGGTGGTATCCATCCACCTGCAGCAGGTCGCCATAGTCCAGGCCCTGACGCCAGTTGGGATGGTTGACCTGCACGATGCCCCCGGCGCCCGTGATGTTCGCGATGTGCGACCGCAGGACCTCAACGGCGGTGGTTCCGGTCCCTGAAGGCACGGTCTGACTCAGCCCCAGCCCATTGGCATGCACCGGCCGCGGTCCCACGTTCGTGTTGACCTCCTCACCACCGATGACGATGAAGCTGTCATCCACTACGGCCGCACACTCCGCCGGATCGGTGCGCGTGCCGTGGTCGGTGATGAACAGGAAGCCATAGCCGTGGGCTTTGTACCAGGCCGCGGCCGCCTCCGGGCTGGCGTCGCCATCGCTGTGAGTCGTATGGGCATGGGTGCAACCCTTGACCCACTGGTCAGCGGTCAGGCCAGGAACGGCCAGCAACACCGTGGCGAGAAACAGTGGCAGCAGACGATGCATCAGTTACGCTCCTTTTGGTAGAACGGTTCGGCCGGGCACTGAAGGTCCCGGCTGCGGGGAGACCGTCCGTCCGGGACGGATTTCGGGGTGCTGCGGCCGGGTTCCCCGGCTGCAGCGGGCCTCGCCGGCACAAGGGCTGGCAGGGGCGCGCCGATCCTGTCCGTTCGCCTCCGCCCTCTCACCACAGCCCCACCACTCCCCCAGGCCCCTCGACCGCCCACGGCAGCCAGCCAATGCCGAAGGCGGTCACCACCAGCTCGTTCTTGCGGGGACGGATGGTGATCTCCTCCAGGACGGGTTCCGGCAGGGCCGTCTGCACCTGGGCCAGCTCCGCGGCCAGCTCCTGCTCCAGCGCCGCCAGCTTCGCCTGCTGCTCGGCGATGGTCTCCCGGGCGCGGGTCACGTCACTGAACTCGCCGGCGGTGCGGCCCGCCCGGCGCATGGCGGCGCCCGCGCGCTCCACATTGCGGCGGCTCAGCGTCTTGCGCCCGAACAGCGCGCCGATGAGCGTCTCACCCACCGACAGCGTGGCCTGCATGGCTTGCCGGTTGCGCTCGGCGGTTTCGCGGGCCAGGTGGTCCTCAGCGCGCTGGATACGCTCCCGGATGGCCGCCACCTCAGCGGCGTACTTGCCCCGCAGCTTCTCCACGTCGAAATCCCGCTGCTCCCGCGCCATCTGCTCCAGCCGTCCCCGGAAGGCCCCCTCGTCCTCCCCCGGCCGGGACACCGCCTTAGGCGCGGCGCAGGAGTAGACCGTCAGCGGCCGTTGCTGATAGACGAAGGCCTCGAAGCTCTTGCGCCAACCGGTATAGTTCGCCGCAGACCCTGCCTCCGGCGGCAGGTCACCGTGTTCGGCCTCGGCGGCGGGCCGGTCGGCCAGCTTCAGCCCTTGCCCGTCCAGCACCGTCGCCTCCTCCCAGCGCACGGGCTCTCCCGCGGCCGGGAACTCCGCCACCAACACCTGGTCGGCCCACAGGTCCACCTGCGCCCCGACGCGCACATAATGCAGCCGCGCCGCGCCCAGCAGCCCCGGCGTGTACAGCAGCCGCGACCCCGCCGGCATCGGCCGCCTCAGGGGGACGTAGAACTGGGGGAGGTCTTCCGGTGTAGCGACGCCGGCAGGCCGGGCAGCGAGGGGCCCGGCTGAAGAGAGACCGTCCCGGCGGGAAGGACCGGCGCCCGCCGTCAACTGCTGTATCTGCGCCCGCGTCAGCGGCCCCCGCAGGTAGGACATGCACCACCGCGTCTGCAGCAGCACCGGCGCATCCTCATGGACGTTGTGCATCAGGAACACGCGGTTGCCCAGGCCCGACAACAGCGTATCCATCTGCGCCCGGTCGAAGGCTCCGCCGGAGGCCGCCGCTGCGCCCTCCAGGCCGTCCAGTACCCGCGCCTTGTCCCGGTCGGTCTGCAGCCGCCCGATGAACCAAGTTCCGGTGTTCGCCAGGCCCTTGTAGTCCAGGTCCACCGGGTTTTGCGTGGCCAATAGCACCCCCAGACCGTAGGCCCGCGCCTGCTTGAGCAGGGTCAGCATCGGCCGCTTGGCCGGGGGCATGGCGGTGGGCGGGAAGTAGCCGAAGATCTCGTCCATGTACAGGATGGCCCGCAGGCTCGGCGTTCCCGGCTGCCGCCGCATCCAGGCCACCACTTCGTTCAGCAGCAGCGTCACAAAGAACATGCGCTCGGCGTCGGACAGGTGGGCGATGGACAGGATGGCGATGCGCGGCTTGCCCTCCGGTGTCCACAACAGGCGCTGCACATCCAGCGGCTCCCCCTCCATCCACGCCGCAAAGCCCGGCGAGGCCAGCAGGTTGTTCAGGCTCACCGCCAGCTCGAACCGCTCCTTGGCCGGGTAGACCTGCTCCAGGTCCAGCACGCCGATGGTGCGGAAGGGTGGCTGCTGGATGGCGCCGATGAGCCCGGCCAGGTCCAGGTTGCGCTCCTCGTTCCAGGCTTGCTGCAGGATGTTGGCGATGAGGATGTGCTCGCGGCTGCGGACCGGGTCCGGATCCAGGCCCAGCAGCGCCAGCAGCCCCGACACGGCGCTCTGCAGGCGGTCGCTCACCGCCTCAAGGTCGGCCGCCAGCTCCGGCGATGGGGCATCAAAGGAGTGCAGCACATTCAGCGGCACCCCGGCGGTGCTGCCGGGAGTGTAGATGACGAAGTCCGCTGCTTCCCGCAGCCGCGCGATCCGCGCCCCGTCCTGCCCCCACGAGGCCAGGCCCTCGCGCCACTGCCGGGCGGTCTCGGCGGCGTACTCGTCCTCGGTGAGGCCCTTGCGGGCCGCCTGGTCCGGGTCCACCCAGGGCCGGAAGTCCTCGGGACGCAGCTCCGGGAAGGTCAGCAGCAGGTTGCCCAGGTCGCCCTTGGGGTCAATGGCCAGCGCGGGCACGCCATCCAGGGCGGCCTCCTCCAGCAGCGCCAGACACAGCCCGGTCTTGCCGCTGCCGGTCATCCCCACACAGACCCCATGGGTGGTCAGGTCCTTGGAGTCATACAGCACCAGGTCCGCTTTGGCCTCCCCTGCCGCCAGGTCATACTCCCGCCCCAGGTAGAATGCCCCGAGCTTCTCGTAGTCCAGCATGGCTTTCCTCCGCACAATGGCCGGCCTCGACCTCCGGCCTGGCGGCACGGGCGACCCCCGGTAATGGGGCATGGCGCCGTGGGCCGCCCACGCTGTCCAGAGTTTAGCCGATTACCGGTCTGCTGTCATGGGGTCTGCGGCGGTCACTGGCGGGCAGGGGGACGTCGGGGCGAGGGCAGAGGAGAGTTTCCCTTCCTCTACGGTAGGCGTGGCTTCCAGCCGCGCCGATGGGACAGCACCCCCCGTCTCAATCCCTTGTTCATCAGGGCTGGGTTTACGACTACTTCATTGCGACACTGGCACTACTCGCATGGTTCTTCCCGCGCGTCTCAATCCCTTGTTCATCAGGGCTGGGTTTACGACGGGATACACAGAGCGCAGGAAAAGATGATCATGACGCAGTCTCAATCCCTTGTTCATCAGGGCTGGGTTTACGACGGAGGTCGACAAAGCAAAGCAACTGTCCTTGGTGATGGGGTATGGGAAGTCTCAATCCCTTGTTCATCAGGGCTGGGTTTACGACGGAGGCGGTGGGGGTAGAGCCCGAGGTCGCACAGGATCAGGCGCTGGACGGTCTCAATCCCTTGTTCATCAGGGCTGGGTTTACGACTTGTACTGGGGATGCGCGCCTGTGCGCGCATGGTTTCGGGCTCTTCAGTCTCAATCCCTTGTTCATCAGGGCTGGGTTTACGACCTACGAGGGTCCGACAGTCCGGCAGGCGCTGGCCCTCGCGATGGTGTTCAAGTCTCAATCCCTTGTTCATCAGGGCTGGGTTTACGACCTGGCCAGGTTGGCGAAGGACGGGCCACCCCTGCAGGGGAAGCCTGGTCTCAATCCCTTGTTCATCAGGGCTGGGTTTACGACGGAGCCAGCAGTGACGGGCATAGGCCGCGATGCCATCATGGTCTCAATCCCTTGTTCATCAGGGCTGGGTTTACGACAAATAAGATTACTTTGGATATAACTGGCGTCGAGCCTGTTATCGCGTCTCAATCCCTTGTTCATCAGGGCTGGGTTTACGACTCAACGGACGCGTCTTGGAAGGCAGCGCGGCCGATACGCTGGTCTCAATCCCTTGTTCATCAGGGCTGGGTTTACGACTCACCCCTCTCAGAAACGCTCCGGTGGCACTTCATTGGCCACCAGCACCATACACTGCGGAAACCCCCTTGTCAAGGGCCTTGTCGGGGCTTTCCGCCCACCGGGCCACAACCCCCCAGATGGCCCCAGGAAGCCCCCGGCGGCCCCTCAGCGGCCTTGCGGAAACCTCCCCCCGTTTTGGCCCTTCCAGGGGTTTCCGCAGACCTCCCACGGGCGCGCCGCCCCCCGAAGGCTCTCCCCGCCCGGTCCGAACCCCCTCCCCCGGTGACAGTTCTGTCACCCCCGCGACCGGTGTGTTGTCATCGGCGGCGGCTACCATCACCCTTGCCATGATCGCACCCGTGGCCGGTGGGCGCCAGACGTGGCTTCCACCGGCCTCCGGCCACGGGGAAGGAGAAGGGTGATCGCCATGAAAGCCCGACTGTTCAACACACTGCTGGGGAGCGCCCTGCTGCTGTTGCTGGCCGGCGCGGTGACCTGGAGCCTGCTGCTGCGGTCCAGCCCCGAGAAGACAGTGAAGGACTACCTGAAGGCCGCAGCCAGGAACGACGCCCAACGCGCCAAGGCCCTCCTGTCAGCGGAGACGCTGAAGCAGATGACCGAGATGGAGAGCGCCATGTCCCAGTTCATGCCCATGGGTGGCATGGGGGGCGGTGGCGGCATGGCCACGAAGATGCTGCCCAGCGGCTGGGGCATGAAGGTGCGGGTCGGCAAGGCCAAGGTCCAGGGCGACAAGGCCACGGTAGACATCAAGGTCAAGGCGGGCCAGAGCGCACAGGGCAAGGCCATGCCCTCGGTGCCCTGGCCGCCGGTGCGCTGCGTGCGCGAGGGAGGCAAGTGGCGGTTGGACTTCACCGCCGAGTTGCAGATGGGCAAACAGATGATGGCCATGTTTGCCCAGAATGCCCCGCGGAGCACGGCCTCCCGCGGCACGCCGCCGAACGCCCCCTCCACCGCCCGCACTGCTGGCGCCGGCCAGGCGGCCGAGCTGGTCGCCAGGGGCCTGGAAGCCAAACGCGCGGGACGCCTGGAGGAGGCCGCCCGCCATCTGCGGGAGGCGCTTCGCCGAGACCCGGTGAACGTGGAGGCGCACTGGGCCTTGGCCTGGGTCCTGGCCGACCTGGGGAACAAGAGCGGGGCCGTTGCGGAGTTTGAGGAGGTCGTTCGGCTGGGCGGCGATCCCAACCGGGTTGCCGACGCCCAGGCAGCCATCGCCCGCCTGCGTTGAGCGCCTTAGCCTGGCACCAGGCGGCGGTAACGCGGCACGTACATTTGCCGACGGATCACCTCCCCTAGCTCGGCCTCGGGCCGCGCCGCCCGCGCGACCCCCTCGGCCCAGGCCCGCTCCGCCACTGCGGCAGCGACGTTGCCGGCAACCTCACGCAGGTCGCGGGTCGGCGGAAGCACCAGCCCCTGGCGGTAGTCGTCGGGCTCGGTCAGGGCGTGAAGCGCCTCCGCCGCCGCCGACAGCATGCCCGGGGTGACGGCCTGGGCCCGCGCCAGCAGCGCTCCCACCCCCACGCCGGGGAAGATGGCCACATTGTTGGCCTGTGAGAACCGGTATTCCCGGCCCTGGTAGGTCACCGGGGCGAAGGGACTGCCGGTGGCAATGATGGCCCGCCCGCCACTCCAGGCCAGCAGGTCGCTGGGTGTGGCCTCGCAGTTGGCGGTCGGGTTGGACATGGGAAAGATGATGGGGCGCGGACAGTATTCGACCATGGCGCCCACGTGGTCGGCGGTGATGGTGCCCGGCCGCCCCGAGAGCCCGTAGAGCACCGTGGGGCGCGCGTTGCGGATGACATCCAGCAGGGTGATGGTGTCACCTGCCAGCGCCCAGTTGCTGACTTCCGCCGGGTCACAGGCCAGCGGGACCTTGTAGGCATCCAGACCGGGCCGGTTCTTGAGCACCAGACCGCGGGAGTCTAGCACATAGATGCGGCTCCACGCCTCGGTTTCACTCAGCCCGTCCTTCATCAGGGCCTCCGCCGTGGTCTGCGCGATGCCGGTGCCGGCGGCTCCGGCACCCAGCACTGCGAACACCTGGTCCCGGTACCGCTGGCCGGTGAGACGCAGCGCTCCCAGCGTCGCCGCGTGCACCATCGCCGCCGTGCCCTGGATGTCATCATTGAACGACGGGTGGCGGTCCACGTAGCGCCGGAGCACCTCGAAGGCCCGGTCGCGGCTGAAGTCTTCCCACTGCAGGATGGCGTCCGGAAAGCGCCGCTGCACGGCGGTCACGAACTTGTCCAGGAAGGGGTAGTACTCCTCGTCGCTCAGCCGCGGGGCGCTGTATCCCAGGTAGAGCGGGTCATCAATCAGCGCCTGGTTGTCGGTGCCCACGTCCAGACAGATGGGCAGGGTCCGCGCCGGGCAGATGCCCCCGGCCGCCGTATACAGCGCCAGCTTGCCGATGGGAATCCCCATGCCGCCGACCCCCATGTCGCCGATCCCCAGGATGCCCTCGTTGTCGGTCGCCACGATGATGGCGATGTCATGGCCGGAAGCATTGGCCAGCACCTGGTCCACTTCGTCAATGTTGTCCGGGCTGAGGTAGATACCGCGAGCGGCCCGGAAGATGTGGGAGAACTCCTCCACGGCCCGGGCTACCGTTGGCGTGTAGATGATGGGCATGAACTCATCGAGGTGGGCCTGCAGCGCCGCGTAGAAGAGGGTCTCATTGCGGTCCTGCAGCGACCGCAGATAGATGTGCTGCTCCAGCGGATCGGCCTTGCTGCGGAAGGCGCCATAGGCCCGCTCGATCTGCTCCTCCAGCGTGGCGATGTGCGGCGGCAGCAGCCCTTCGATGCCCAGCTCGTCTCGCTCCTCGGCGCTGAAGGCAGTCCCCTTGTTCAACCTCGGGTTGTTGAGTAGTTGGGACCCGCGCTCACGCACGGCCACACTCTCCAGGTCGCCACAAAGGGCGCACGTCTCACTGGCTGTTGCCATCGCTGCCTCCTCCTGTACCGATGGTACCTGATGCCAGGGCCATAAACTCCTTCACCCCGCGCGGTGCTCAACCCTTCCCGGCGGACTGTCTGACGCGACACATCCGCGGGCTTTCCATAATACAGGGTAGACCAGAGGCCCCGTTGTCGGTTATCTTCAGGACCAGCCCGGATCACGTCGCCCGGGCATGGGCGCTCGCGACGAACGCTTTCCCACCCGAGGTTGCCCCGATGGCCGGCTCGGACTCTCCCCAGCAAGAGGCTATGCCGCGTCGTGAGGTGATTGCCGCCGCGGGCGTCATGATGCAGACACTGCTCGGCACCGTCTACGCGTGGAGTGTGTTCAAGAAGCCCCTGATGGCCGCGCATGGCTGGACGCGTGGGCAGGTCGGCTTGACCTTCACCCTCGTGATCTTTTGCATCGGCGCGGCGGCCGCCCTGGGCGGGCGGTTCGTGGACCGCACCGGGGCCCGTCGGGTGGCGGCGCTGGCGGCGGCCATGTTTGGGGTAGGCACGCTCCTGGCCGGCGTGGCCGCGCACTGGGGCCTGCTGTGGCTCCTGTGGCTGGGCTATGGCATCATCGGCGGCCTGGGCAACGGGCTGGGCTACGTGACCCCCGTGGCCGTCCTGGTCCGCTGGTTTCCGGACAAGCGCGGCTTCATCACCGGGCTCACGGTGATGGGCTTTGGCCTGGGAGCCGCCATCACCGGGCAGATCGCGCCCGTGCTCATCGAGAGCATCGGCCTGAGCGCCACGTTCTTTCTCATGGGGGCCGTGGTGACGGTGCTGCTGAGCCTGGCCGCCACCCGGATGACCAACCCACCCGCGGGGTGGCAGCCTACCGGCTGGCAACCCGGGAAAACCGAGGCCGCCGAGGCTGCGCAGCCCTGTGACCTGCGCGGCGCACTCGGCATGTACCAGTTCTACCTCCTGTGGGGCACGCTGTTCATCAACGTGACCGCGGGCATCGCTCTGATCAGCAACCTGTCGCCGATGGCCCAGAGTCAGATCGGCTTCACTCCGGTGGCAGCGGGCACCGTCGTCTTCGCGGCCTCGCTGTGTAACGGCCTGGGGCGCATCTTCTGGTCCTGGATCTCCGACCGCATCGGCCGCAAGCGGGTCTTCCTGCTGATCCTGGGCACCCAGGTGCCGCTGCTGCTCCTGCTGCCCGGTGTCACCAGCCCCGTGGCCTTTGTGGCCATCTGCTGCTACATCCTCCTGTGCTACGGCGGCGGCTTCTCGACGATGCCCGCCTTCGTCGCCGACACCTTCGGGGCGCAGTGTCTGGGGGACATCTACGGCAAGGTGCTGCTGGCCTGGGGGGCAGCCGGCGTCGTCGGCCCGCTGTTGATGGAGTATGTGCAGCGGCAGTCCGGCAGCTTCGCCTCGGCGCTGTACATCGCCGCCGGCCTGCTGCTGGTGGGCTTTGGCCTGGTCTGCACCTACCGCCGCCCACAACTGGCGGTGGTTCCCGTGACGACCGACGCCGGCTAAGGCACCGTGCGGCCACGGCCTTCAGCGCGTGGCGATAGACATGAGCCATGCGGCGGTCGTGGAGAGCAGCGCCAGCACCGTGGCTGCGACCAGGCCGGTCTTCAGCGCCTCCCGCCAGGCTCGCGGTGGATAGAGGTGCCGCCGCAGTTCATGATAGGTGATCAGCGCCGCCATGGCCCCGCCCAGCAAGGCGAAGGGCAGGCTGAGCAGGATCATGGGGCCGCCCTTCTCCGCTCTTTCTCCGCCGCGACCTGTGCCTCCAGAGCTGCGCGGGCCTCAGCCATGAGGCTTAGCATCTCCTGGTGCAGGGATAGTAACTGCTTCTGGTCATCGGTGGGCTGACCATACCGCCGCATGCGGTCGGGATGGAGGCTGTCTATGGCTGCCCGGGCCTTCTCCAGCAGGTTGGACAGCCAGACGCGGGTATTGTGCGGCCCCTGTGCCCGCTCGAAATCCGCCAGTTCGTCCGGAGCCAACTCGGCCACAGCCTCCCGCAGGCACTCCTGCAGGCGTTGCAGGGGGCCGCATACAGCGGCGACCTCCTCCGCGGGCAGGGGCGTCAGAGGCGACCCTACACCCGTGGGGGAGCGGCCCTCCAGCGCTGCCTCCTCCATCTGCCGGAGCATGTGGCCGAAGGTCGCATAGGCGGACACCAGGTGCCGCCGCTGCCCGCTACTCAGCGCCATCGAGGGGATAGCCTCCTCCGAGCTTGCGGGCGGCTCGCCGCCAGGCCGTGCCCTCTCGCCCCAGCGGCTCTCCGGCCCGCCGGTAGTCTGTCTTGGCGACGAACTCCGCACATTCCGCCGCCAACTGTCGCGTCCGCTGCTCCTCCACCTCCAGCAGTTGCTGGCTGGCAGCAGACCGATGGCTCCTCATGGCCTCATCCAGATGTCTGCGGCAAAGGCCACCGCCCGCCCGGTAGGCGGCAGCGACGTCGGGCTCCAGGAAATGCTGCAGCAGGCAGCGCTCTGCCCGTCGCGCCGCCTCGGCCCCGGCTTGACAGGCCGGACAGGGCCCCGGTGGCTGCTTGCCACCGCGAAGCAGGTCACCGAACAGCAGGGAACTGCCCAGGGCGTCACCCGCCTCCAGAATGGCCTGTGTATGGCGGCGACAGAAGCCCCCGGTCTCCCGCAGCCTCGCCCGCACGTGCCCATCGTTGATGTGCTCGTAGAAGAGCACCTCCAGGAAGCGATGCTCGGCGCGGTCGGCGAGACGACAAACCGGGCAACCCGGTCTAGGGAGCTCCTCCATCAGGGCGAAGAAATCCAGGTGTCGTCCTGGCTTAGCCATGGACCATCGCCTCGGGCTGCATTGCCATTAGCTCCGCCATCAGGCCCTGAAGCTCAGCACTCTGCGCGCCGACGCACTCAGCGGTCTCGTCCGCCTCTTCCAGGGTCCGCTGCTTCTGCGCCAGAGCCCGCTCGATGGCGCGGTCAATGCCGGCGATAGTCTCCGTGAGGCTTCGGCCCACCGAGCGCACGTAGTCATCAAACGCGGCTTGCGTGCGCTCCGCAAAGTCGTAGCGGAGGCGTCCGCAAGCGCTGTCATGCTCGGTCAGCAGGTTTGCCTCCAGAGCCCGTAGTGTCCGCTCCCGCGCGCCAGGAAGCAGACTGCCAAGGAAGGAGCCGCTGAGACCCGGCCGCGTCTCCCAGCGCCAGTCCTGCCAGCGAAACCGTGAGGGCGCGGCCAGGTAGCCGACGGTCTCCACGGACCGGGGAGCCAACTCAAACACCTCCCGAGCCAGGTCGTAGACCTCCGTCAGGGCCTTGTTAGCCCGCTCGGTGAATCTCTGGAGGATGTCGGTGAGCTGGTGCTCCAGTTGGCGCTCCTCGGTCTGACGCCAGTTGGTGAGGACCTCCACCAGTGTCTCCCGGATGAACTGGTTGCCGCGCTCCAGGAGCTCGACCGGTGACAACTCCGACTGTTCCGCAGCCCAGGCCGCAAACCGCTGCTGTAACTCCGCGGGGCGCTCCTGGCGCTCCTGCTCATAGTCCCGCTGCAAGGTCTCGGCAATCAACTTGCGCGCTGCTGCGCGGATCAGGGTGGTGTCGTCCTCGCGCTGGGTGAGCAGGGCATCCCGGCGGCGGCGGAAGTTCAGGGACCTTGCCTCGATCTCCTCCAGGCTCATGTTCATGGCCTGACGCTCCAGGTCCAGGCCGAGGTGCTCGTCCTCGGCGACTTCCTGGGCATTACGCACCACCGAACGCAGCAGCGTGTCGGCCTGCTCCTGCTCTTGAAAGCGCCGCAGTTCCTCCAGGAAGACCGGCAGACCGCTCTCTTCCAGACGCCGGGCGTCGCCAGCCAACTGTGCCTCCAGCGCCTCCCGGGCGGACAGGGCGTATACCTGCACACCGTCACGTCCCAGCACGTCGCACAGCACCCCTTCGGTGAACTCCAGCGACTCCTCGACCTCAGGCGGTCGGAGCTGGTCAATCTTGTTCTGCACCACGAACAGCCGGGCCACGTGGGGCCACATTTCCCTCAGAAACTCGCACTCACCGCGACTGATGGGCGGGTCTGAGGCTACCAGCAGGATCGCCCCGTCCACGTGCGGCAGGAACTCGCGGGTGGCCTCTGTGTTGTGGTCGTACACCGACCCGACCCCGGGGGTGTCAACCAGTTGCAGGCCCCCGCGCAGCAAGGGGCTGGGTACGTTGACATACACCACCTTCACCTGGCGCCGGTTCTCTGGATTGCTCCGCTCCGTGACATAGTCCGGGAGGCGTTCAACCGGTACGTTCTCGCTGTGACCGTCCAGGAACTCCACAGTGACCTGCCGCTGGAGGCCAAACCGCAGAATGGTGACCACCGACGTCAGTGGCACGACGGCGGAGGGTAGCAGGTCCTCGCCCAGGAGAGCGTTGATGAAAGTCGTCTTGCCCCGCTTGAACTCGCCGAATACCACGAGGCTGAAAGTCTGGGTCTGCAGCTTCTCCAGCAGTTGTTCCACCCGCTCGGCGTTGCCGTCGGTTGCCCGCCGCCGGGCGAAGTCCGCCAGTCGGCGAAGCGTATCAGCCAGTACCTCAACACGATCCTCGCTCATGGCACAACACAACTCCTAGGGTCGCAGACTGGCCACCAGCCGCGCCGGCGTCAGCAACGCGTCCAGAGCGTCGGTGACCGAGGCAAACACCAGGTCGGCCCGCTGGAGCGTGGGCCAGAACGCCCCCTCCGCCTGGATAACCGCAATGCCCAGGGCGGCAGCCTGCAGCATCAGCTCGTCATTGCGCCCGTTGCCAATGGCCACCGTCTGCTCCGGTCCGAGTTGCTCGATCAGTCGCAGCTTCTGCTCGGCGCCCCGCTCGGGTTCGAGGCGGGCCAGCTCGGCCCCGAGCGTCCGCGCCACGGCCTCGGCGGTTCCCATGGTGTCCGCCGTCACCAGTACCGGCGTTAGCAGCGCCCCCAGCGCCTGCACCCGCTGTGTGACCCCCGGCAGCAGATGCCCGTCCACCGTGAGCGTCCCATTGATGTCCATCAGCAGATGAGTCAGACGCAGTGCTTCGGCCCCCGGAAGCTGGATCTCCACCATGGCGTGTCTCCTGCCGTGCTCAGATATTCTCGTTGCCAGCCGTCTTGAGGATCGCCCGCCGGGCGGCACGCGACTCATCCTGCGTCCGGGTCTGCTTGAGGGCGGGCGTGTTCTTGTCGAGAAAGCCCTGCAGATGCTGCCGGAGCTGCCGCGCGTATCTGCTCTGGGAACTCAGCAGCAAGTCACGCAGCGACGCCGGCAGGTCTCGGCCGAGCAGCTCTCGCCAGTGCGGATAGCAGAGACCGAATAACTGGGCAAACCGCTCTTGGTTGCTTTGGGACTGCAAGTGCTCAACCAGCGCATCCAGCAACCGCTCGGTGAAAATCGCCTCGAGGCGACACACTGCACAGGGGCCCGTCAGCAGCGGACCGTGCTCGCTCAGCGCCGCCATTACATCCACAAAGACCAGGGCGACCGCCGCCTGACTCTGCATGTTGGCCAGCCGCCAACTGTGATGATTGCAGAACCCCCCGGCCTCGATCACTGCACGCTGCAGATCCGGTTCCTTCGGCCACCGCACAGGCAGCCTGGAGAAGAAGTCAAAGGGCACGTGCGCCAGGACCTCACACACAGGGCAACACACATACTCGAGCGCCGCAGCGACAGCAGCCGCCGGGTCCGGCAGATATGTCGCCACTTCCTCCTGCCAAAAAGCCTCAAGCGTTTCGTCCATCTCTCTTCCCTTGCCGGGGAACCAACAACGCCCTGCCGACTTTCACCGGCAGGGCGTGATAGTAACCCCTACACACCTGCTGGTGGTAGGAGTCATCAGTCTCGGGACTGTTCAGACAAGCCAGGGGCTCGTCTTGGCGAACTCCATCGCCTAGTGGCCACCATCGCGACGCGGTTGCCACTGCTGCTGATCGCTGTACCCTGGTGATTATACCACCGAAAGCCCCACGTGAAGCCCCCTTTTCCCTTCCGGGCGCGTCGAAGCGTGCGCCCGAGCGCACTCGCGGCGGAACCGGCACCCCGTCTCACCAGTCGCGCCACACCGAACCGCCCGCCGGCACCGTCAGTTGCTCCGCCGCCACACCCTTGGCGGCCAGCGGGTCGAAGCGCGGGTTGACCTGCACCGTCGCGGTGATCGCCGCGTCGGTGGGATTGTGGATCTCCACCCGCCAGGAGTTGTCGCCGGTCTGTGTCACCTGCAGAGTCAGCTCCGGGCTTGTGGCCGTGACCGGATGCCCCACGAACAGGTCCAGAGCCCCCCGCAGGCACACCGTGGCCCAGGCCTTGCCCTCAAACATGCCCACCGGCCGCGCCTGCTTCCGCTCGCGGTCATACAGGTAAGCCGACCAGTGGTCATGGAGCCCGCTGACGGTGACGGGCAGACTGGAGACCAGGTTCCCGGTCAGGCGGCCGGACAGGCATTGCTCCGCCGACCCGTCCACCGCCAGGATATACCGTTGCCCGGTGAGGGTCCCGGCCGTCAGGTCCGCGGTGTAGCCGGTCTTGCCGCCGTCCAGACCGAAGTCCCGATAGAACCGTTCCACCACCTCCGTCGAGGCGGCGGGCAGTCTGCGGGTGAGGTCCGTCAGACGCGGGATGCCCACCAGCAGCAGCTCCACCCGGCCGCTCTCGCCCTGCCGCTGCGGCGCACGGCGAGGGTCCAGCACGAACTCGCAGCGGTTCCGCCGCGGCAGCGGGGCGATGACCTGCAGGCCGTCGGTCAGCGGGAAGACGGCGGCGCCCCCCAGCGGGGAGTCCAGGAAGGCGGCATAGCTGCCCGGCCCCAGGTCAGCCGTCAGGTACCGCTCCTCGGAGCGCGCCGACTCCTCCCAGTTCCCCGCCCGCACACCGCCGGCGCTGTCCCGGTAGACCCACAGCCGCGCCTCGCCGGGGTACATGTGCCCCACATGGAAGCTCTGACTGGGCAGGTCGCGCAGCAGGTGGAAGTCCAGTTGCCACAGGAACACCGCCAGCGGGCTCTCCGGGTCAATCTGGAAGAAGTGGTTGCGCTGGGTCAGGGTGTAGTCGCGGGCCGGCGAGGTCCGCCAGAGAGTGTGCCAGACGTTGTGCACCGCGATTCCGTCGCTGAAGCTGTGCTCGCGCCGGCTCTCGCCAATATGCACGTCGCCGCTGTGCATCAGCCGCAGGCTCTCCGAGACATCGGGCACCTGCACCGGCTCGGGAGTCCCCTCCGGCAGCACGCTGGCAAAGACCTCCGGCTCGCCCCCGGCGGCGCCATCGAAGGCCGGGGCGCCCAGCCGCGGGTCATTACGGAAGGTGCCCGACGGAGAGATATTGCTGTTGGCCACCCGCTTGTTGGGGGTGGCCAGGGTCTGGTTGCCGCCAGTCATCAGCCAGGTGCCGTCCTGACGGACCGTGTAGCCGTAGGAGAGCTGGTTGTTGCGATCCGAGCACATGAACTCCTCGGCCCGGTGATTGCGGTCCCACTGCTCGCCGCTGATGGCCTTGCCCCCCTGCGTATCGGTCGCCACGATGACCAGGTTATGCTGCTGATCGTGGGTCAGATCCAGAGTGAACTCAAGGACGCGGTCATCCGGGGCGTCCGGGCGGTAGCGGCGGAAGACCCGCGGCCCGTCGTAGACCACCACCTCCCGCAGGCCCACCGGTGAGGTCACCCGACCCCGCAGCACCCAGCGGTAGTTCTGCCACACGAAGTCCCCCGGTGAGGAGCCCTCGTAGTCCCGGGGACCGACATAGGCCCAGCTCTCGATCTGCGGGCCGCTGCTGACGCTGATCTTGGACGGGTTGTCCGGGTAGAAGTGCCAGAGACTGAAGTAGTCGCGCAGCTTGCTGGCCGCCTCCAGCTTGCCCGCGATGAGATTGCCCCCCGCCTCGGGCAGGCGCAGCACGGTGCGCCAGGGGCTGGCGGCCAACTGGGCCGGATCGCTCATCAGGTGCAGGGCCAGCGGCTGGGGGCCCTGGCCGGAGTCCACCAGGCGCAGGTAGTCCCCGGTGGCGTCCTCCAGCAGTTGCCCGTCCCGCACCGTCACCACCGCCGTGGCGTTCCAGTCCGAGAAGAAGTCAGCAAAGGGTGCCGCGTCCTGGCTGAAGAGGTAGTTGCCGGCGGTCAGCTTGAAGGCGCAGGTGGTGTAGGCATAGTCCAGCGTGGTCATGGCCAGTTGCCCCGGGATGTGGGGGTCCGTCTGGCTCAGCTCGCGATCGCGGGACCGCAGGACGCGGCCGTCCTCGGACAGAAAGCTCGCGTCCGGGTATGGAAAAGCGGGGCCGAAGTAGAAGTAGTGGTTCCCCACCTCGTCGTCAATGGTGAAGCCCGGAATCGCGGCGAAGTCCGGGGACGAGAGCCGCTCGCAATCGGCCTTCAACTGATTGAACTCCTCGGCACTGAGACTCGGGAAGTCCTCCAGGAAGACCAGGAAGGACAGCCCCTGGGCCCTGGCGGCGGCCACCCACTGCTCCGGCGTCGCGCGGCCCGAGGAGTAGACGGTTCGGGCGCCGATGACGCCGGCATAGGCCGGTTCGACGGCCGGGAAGGCGAGCTCCGCCGGCCAGGCATAGGGCGTCCCCACGGCCGCCTGGTGCGGGTCAGCCAGCAGGGCGGGATCTCCCTGCGCCCCACCCAGGTTCGAGTTCTCCCGCGCCGGAGCGGTCAGCCAGCGCAGGCCATTCTCTAGCAGCCGATACCCGCCCGAGGGCCGGTCGCGCAGGCCGCGCTCCAGCACGATTCCCTCCAGCGTCGTGTTGGCATGGGCGCCGATCAGATACTCGGCCGTCACCCCCACCACCATGAGCCGCCCGCGGCCCACGGTCCGGGTCGCCACCAAGGGCACCCTTGCGGTGTGGGTGCCCGGAGCGCTGAGGTCCGCGATGTTATCATTCAGACTGGCCCGGCGGTGAGTGGCGGAAGTCGCACTGCCCTGCACGGCCACCTCCCAGCTCCCATCGGCCGCGAAGCTGGTGGTGTGGTTTTGGGCCCCGATACGCATGGCCGGCACCGGGTACCACAGGCCCGCTACCCTCTCGGTCACCGGCCCCGGTTGGATGGCATCGGTGTAGGCAAAGGGCACCCGCCAGGCGGTGCTCACGGTCGTGTCGCTGTCGCTGGGCGTCTCCCCGAACAGGGGTGTCAGCCCCAGGGGCTTGAGGAACTCCTCCTGCGGGGGGGCCTCCGCCGCCATCTGCCCGAAGTTCAGCAACAGCAGCACTCCGCCGCCCTCGTCCAGGAAGCGGCGCAGGGTCTCCAGCGTTGTGGTGACCGTCTCGGGCAGGGTGCCGTCAGCATTGGCCTGTCCCAGACCCACGCTGACGATGGCATGGTACTGCCGGGCCTCGTCCCAGGTCAAAGCCCGGCCGGTCAAGCCGGAGCCGGCCCGCAAGGCCAGTCCGGCGGCGTCCAGCCGGCGCGCTACCTCGTAGTTGCAGCCGCCCCAGTAGCTGCCGGTGAACAGCACGGCCGGACGCGGCGCCGGCTCCTGGGCGTAACCGCACAGGCAGCCCAGAAGCAGCAACCCTGTCAGCGCGACCAGGAATGTCCGCATGATGAGCCTCCCGATGAGCGTCGCCCCTGGCGGGCGCAGGCGGATCAATCTGCCTCAGGGGCGACCGGGTTATCGGCATTCCCGGCCTGTCGCCCCTCCCGCAGCAGGATCACACCGCGGTGGGCCGGCAGGTCAAAGCTCTGCACCAGCGGGGTCTGCGCGTGGTCCCGGAGGTTGGCGTGGTTCAGGACCCGGGCGCGGCCCTCGGGAACGGTCAGCCCGGCGGCCGCCTCGGCTGTGCCGTTGACCACCACCCAGCCGTCCGCAAACTCGCGATAGTAGCAGGATCCCTGCTTGACGAAAGGTCCCCTCGCCGGCCCCAGGTGCAGATACCGCGGATCGAACTCGTCAAAGAAGTGATACTCGCCGGTGTCCCAGACGCTGAAACCCAGGAAACCGTTGCGGGTCACGTCGTCAAAGCCCAGCAGGAAGCTGGTCAGCGCGAACCACAGCGCGTCCCAGCCGGTCATGCCATTGGCATCGGGCAGGTCCATGGCCTGCAACCCCGGCCCGCCGAAGCCGCCGTGGTTGTACATCAGGGCCTTGGTCCGGCGCAGCGCTGCGAAGGGGGCCAGCTTCTGCTCCCAGTCCCAGAACTTGAAGCTCTTGCCGTCACCACCCCACGGGCAGACGAAGCCGCCCTCCTCCATGGCGGCATAGGGCGGGTTGGGCAGGGCCTCGAGGTCCTGCCAGTACTCGGGATAGCGGCCCAGGTAACCGAAGTTGACGATGAAGCCCACGTCCTGCTGAGCGAAGAGCGGGACGGCCAGGCGGATGAACTCGCGGCAGTCCGCCTGCCACTGGTCGTTGAGCCATTGCCCATCGGCGAAGTAGCGCGCCGGCTCATCGGGCTGCTCCGGATGCCCCTCGGCATGCCACTGCCCCTGCCAGATGATCCGGTACTGCACATTGTCGGCGAAGACGGCGTCGGCGCCGCTGAGGTCAATGCCCTTGCGCCCACCCCAGTAGTCACCCAGCACCCCGTCACACCAGTAGCGCTGCCAGTTGCGGTTCCCCAGGTCCATCAGGCGCTCATTGGGGTACGGGATACCCTGCAGGTAGCTCCCGGTCCGGCACCCGAGGGCGGTCCAGCAGTCGGCCGTACCCCGCCCGTGGTGCTGCTTCAGCCACTCCCAGCCCTCGGCGATCTGCCCCCAGTCCGCGGTGTTGTACTCGCCGGGCCCCAGGGCGTAGATGGCCAGCACGATGTCGGGATTCAGCGCCCGCAGGGTGGTGAAGGAGTTGCGTCCATCGCGGCCCCAGACCGTCGCCGTGTGGTGGCCGAAGGAGACGATCATCATGTCGAACCGGGCGGTCTCCTCCACCGGCTGGGCGGCCCGCGCGTCGGAGTAGCAGATGGCGAAGGTGGGGATGAACTTCTCGGGGGCCGGGCGCGCGGCCGGCAGCGCCCCAGCCGCGCCGGCGGCCAGCAGCAGCACACCGGCAAGGACGGTACCGAGCACAGGCCTCATCGTCAGGCTCCTCTCGCTCGGACACCAGGCGCACCGCCCGGCGCCCGCGTCGCAGCGCCACCTTAGTTCGGCGCCGTCGCCGGGGTTCCTCCACCCGCCCGGCGCGGAACGTTCGCCCGCGCTGCCGCAACCCATGGGGTATACCCGCTGCGGCCCCGCTGCCGGGGTGCCCGGGGGGCGCGAATGGACACGTGCCAAGGCCAAGTGCCGGAGGGAGAGGCCCGATGCGAGAGATGCTGGCGACCGCCGTCTGTCTGCTGCTGTCACTGGGGGGCGCATACGCCCAGTCTGTCCGCTGCTTCACCTTCGGTCCAGCGGAGTCCGTGACCCGCCAGGGCTTCACCAAGGTGACCCCGCAGGACGCCTACAGCGACGACAAGGGCTACGGCTTTGAACACACCGCCGACCTGCTGGCCGCCGACCGCGGCGGCTGGAAGCTGGAGCGTCCAGCGGATGAGTACACCGCCAGCGCCTACGGGGCCTATCGCACCACCTCTGACCTCACCTGTGCCTTCGTCGAGGGGCAAAGCGACAACGCCTTCCTGGTCAACCTGCCCGATGGGGATTACACCGTCTGGCTGATCGCCAGCGACGCGGCCGAGGACCCGCCGCTGTATGAGGTCTGGGCCAACGGCGTCCGCCAACTGGCGGTGCGGATCCCCCGCCGGGCCTTCGTCGCCATGGAGCCTTTCACGGCCCGGGCGACGGGCGGGCAGTTGCGGCTGGAGTTGCGGGGCCCCCACGGCTGGCTGCTCAACGGGCTGATCATCGGTCCCGAGGGGCCGGAGTTGCAGGCCGTGGTCGCCAAGGCCCAGCAGGACATCTTCTTCCTCCTCGACGAGGAGCTGCCCAACTGGCAGGAGGTCCCCCATTCCCCCGTCAACCCGCCGCTGACGCTGACCCCGGCCGAACGCGCCCGCGGCTATGTGACCTTCACCGTGGACCCGTGCGAGCCGGTGGTGCCCACCTATGTCCCGGCCCGCACGGCGGTGGGGCGGCCCCTGACCACCTTCGCCACCCCGGGGGAGTTTGAGCCCGCCACCTTCGCCCTGGCGGCTGACCGCGACCTGGGCCAGGTGGCGGTGGAGCTGTCGGATTTCGTCAGTGACCGCGGCGGCCAGCGCCTGGGCCGCGGGCACGTGACCGTGGGCGTGGTCCGCTGCTGGCCCCAGCGCCTCACCGACGAGGTGGGAAAGGGCACTTACGCTGTGGTGCCGGAGATGATCGAGCCGGCCACCGGGCGGGCCACGCAGGTGAGTGCGGGCACCGTCAAGCAGTGGTGGCTGACCGTGGCGGTGCCGACGGACACGCCGCCCGGGCGTTACCGCATGCGGCTGCGCGTCCGGCCCGAGCAGGCTCCGCCCAGTGACCTGGAGTGGCGGCTGCTGGTGCTGCCCTTCACTCTCAGCCGCCCGGCCGACAAGCACTGGGGGACCTGGCTGGAGAGCTTCCCGCCAGTGGGGGGACTCCGCGGGCCGGAGCGCCGGGGCCGCAACACCCCGGCCGAGCGCGACCGCCTGGTGGCCGCCGACCTGGCCGACTTCCGCGACCACGGCTTTGACCTGGCCATCTTCAACTTCTACTTCGGGGCCCGCCAGGAGCCCGACGGCAGCTTCTCCTATGACCTCTCGGACCTGATCCAGACCATGGACTACTGGAAGACCCTGGGCGCCAACACGCCGGTGGTCATCGGCTGCGAGTACACCTTCCGCAACTGGGAGTACGAGTTTGCCGAGCCGGACCGCCCCCATGTGCCGGGGACCTTCAGCCCCACTGCCCGTCAGGCCTGCGTGGGCCTGGTGCGCTGCATCATGGAAGAGGCCCAGCGGCGGGGCTGGCCGCAGCTTTACTTCTACCCCATTGACGAGCCGGGCAACAACAAGACCGAGAACCGCATGGTCTTTGCCCGCAACGCCCTGGACCTGGTGCACGAGGTGCCGGGAGCCAAGACCGCCACCACCATCACCGCCGGCGACCTGCTGCAACTGGGCGACCGGGTGGACGCGCGGATTTATGCCTATGGCCACTACAACCGCGAACAGGTGCTGGCCGACGCCCGCCGCGGCTACCCCTACTGGTGGTATGCCAACGGTATGTTCTATGGCCACAGCACCGTCGCGTCCCGCGGTCTGCCGGGCTTTGAGCTGCTGCGCTCGGGGGCCGAGGTCGCCAGCGCCTGGGGCTTTGATTGCACCTACGCCAACCCCTACAACGATTTTGACGCCGGTCACCGCGACTGGAACGTCATGTTCCCGGGCGTGGACGGCCCGACGCCGACCATCTACTGGGAGCTCTGCCGCGAGGGCGTTGATGACTGCCGCTATGTGGCGACCCTGCAGGAGGCCATCGCGGCGGCCCGGGCGGCGGGGCAGACGGCAGCGGCCCGCCGGGCCGAGGCGGTGCTGGCGCCCCTGCTGGACCCCGCGGGACCCCACCTGTGGGAGCCGCTGGCCTTCAACCGCTACCGCTGGCGCGTGGCCCGCGAGATCCTGGCCCTGCGCGGCGACCGCCAGTTCGCCCTGCCCTTTGCCGCCGTCACGGACAACCCACCGCCGCAGGAGGTGGTCGGCCCCAACCTCATCCCCGACCCCTCCTTTGAGGCCGGCCCGCAAGCCGACGGCTTCCCTACCGGAGGCTACAGCATCAGCGACCAGTACGCCGAGCCCCAGCAGCGGCCTGTGAACGCGCTGGTGGTCACTGACGAGGTGGCGCACTCCGGCCGCTATGCCCTCAAGTGGGACTTCAGCCAGGCCGAGGGCAAGGGGGCCATCTATGGGCGCGACCGCTGGCTGATCGTCAATGTCCAGGTGCCGCCGGAGGTGGCCGTGAGCCTGCGCGGCTGCCGCGTGCGGGTGGGGTACTGGTTCCGGCTGGGCAGCGGGGCGGCCATCCCCGGCATGACCCTGCGCCAGTTCGGACGCGGCGAGTACCTCGGTGGTATCAGCTACACCGGCGGCCTGCAGGACCCGGCGGTCTGGAACGCCTTCATCGCCGAGGGACGCCTGCGCGACGACTTCGAGGGGCTGGATATCCACATCGCTTGCCCCATCCCGCAGGACCCCCAGCTCGCCGCCCAATCGGTCTTCTACCTCGACGACGTGACCCTGCAGGCCATCGCCGAGCCGCCCCTGGCGATCTCCACCACGCTGGAGGAATACTACCTCGGGGAGGAGCTGCCCTGGACGGTCAGCCTCCAGAAGCCGGGAGAGCGCCTGGAGGTGACCCTGGTGCGCGGGGACCGGCCAGTGACGCGGCAGGTGCGCCAGGCCCCCTCTGAGGCCGTGCGCGGCGTCTTTGCCACCACCGGCCTGCCCGCGGGGGTCTATACCCTCAAGGCGACCCTGGACGGCACGCAGACGGCCCAGCGCCAGGTGGTCCTGACCCCGAACCCCTTCGCCTGGACCGGCCCCCGTTGAGGTGCCCCCCGGCAAGAAAAAAACCCCGCCCGGGAGACCCAGGCGGGGGCACGACAGGGCTTCACGCTGATGTAGCCAGGTGGACTATAGCACAATCTCCCGGACTTCAGGATGAATTTCCTGTCATAGTTCGGCCCCGGCTCCCCACGCGCTCACTCGCCCGCCAGCCAGTCGGCGATGATCTGCCGCAGGTCGTCAGGGATGGGGCGCTGGCCGGTCTCGATCTGGGAGACCATGCTTTGGCTGACGCCCAGCAGCCGGGCCATCTCCGTCTGGGTCAGGCGGCGCTGACGGCGGGCCAGGCGCAGGTCCTCGCCGGTGGGGCCTCGCTCCGCCGCCGCGGCCTGCTCCACTTCCTCGGCGGTGTCGTGCAAGGCGATACCCCGGTCGCGGATGATCTGCCGCCGCCGCTGCTGGTAGTCGGCGGGCAGGTAGGGGCGGATGATGGCCTTCATGGCTTCCGAGGGCCGCAGCTTCCCCACCTGCTCCAGCGTCAGCAGCCGCCCCCGGTACAGCCCCACCACTACGCCGCCGTAATACTCCATGACCACCGTCCGCAGGTCGCCCAGGAAGGCACGGACGGCGGCCGCGGCGCCGCCATGGCCAGGCCGCAGCGGGTAGCCCACCTTGGCCAGCCAGCCTCCGCGCTGGGTGCTGACCCGCGTGCTGCCCCCCACCGTATAGCCCTGTCCCGGACGCGAGCCGTTGCCGCCGGCCACCACATAGCTTTGCCCCGGCGGCAGCAGCGGGCAGTCCTCGTGGGTGTAGAGCGCCTCGCGCCCGCCCTGGGCGTTGGCGAGCAGGCGCTTGCGGCGGCCCGGGACCCGCTGCCAGTTCAGCGTCAGCTCCCGCTCCAGGCAGTCATCCAGGGCGCGCTGGGAGGCGGTGAGGTTGCGGGCACCGTGGGCCAGGAAGCGGGCCGGGTCAAAGGCCAGATAGAGGCCGCCGGTGGGCGCCTCTCCCCCACTCCCGAGCTGCTTGCGCTCCTGCGGCGACAGCTTCTTGGTCCAGTCAAACAGCAGCTTCTGGGCCGGGCCATCCAGGTGCGTCTCGCCCCGCTGGAAGGTCTGCAGACAGCCCAGGAAGCCCGGCTGCACCGATAGCAGATAGGTCCCCGAGGGTACGCCCTCCGGCGGCCGGGGCGGGTCCTGGGCATCGCCCCGCGCCACCAGGATGGGGCGGTCCTCATACCAGACCTCCCCCAGGAAGTGGCCGAAGCCCTTGACGCTCTCGCCGTCCAGACCGCGGACCGTGAAGGTGATGGTGGCCAGCGAGGCCAGTACGTTGTCCACGTCCTGCTTCCAGTTGTCCGGCACCCGCCGCCCCTCCACCTCCCACAGCGCCATGCGGATGGCCTCAGCGGGCAGCCGCACCCAGTTGGAGCGCTGGTGATAGACCTGACTCTGGATCAGACCCATCAGCACATGCCCCCGCTTCCAGATGGTGATGGCCTGGGTGGCGTTGTCCACCATCTCCTGCAGCCGCGCGATCTCCTGCTGCTGCACCTCCGGAAACAGGCTGTCGGCCGCCTGCGCCTGCAACTCGGCAATCTGCCGGCTGCGGGCCTCCACCCGCCGCGCCAGGTCCTCATGCCACTCGTCCACCCACGGCCCGGCCAGGCTGCTCCACGACAGGCCGATCTCCACGAACCCGCGACTGGTCTCAAACACCCGGCAGGCGTACTCCCGCACCCCGCCGGTGGCCAGCACCGTCCGCGGCTCGGTCTCCTGCCGCCGGTAGCCGGTGGAAAGCCCCAGGCGGATCATGAGGTCCTTGACGGCGCGGGAGTCCGAGGCCAGGTAGGGCTCCGGCTCGCCCGTGGGCCCGGCCCGCAAGCCCCCCTTGCGTCGCCGCAGCGCCTCCTCGCCCCCCTCCGCCAGGATCCGCCGCGCCTCCTCCCGCACCGCCTCCTCCAGCAGGGGCAGGTCCGACCAGCGCTGAAACAGCCCCCGCGTGCGGGTGGCCGTGCTGATGAGCTCATGCACCTCGCGGTCAATCAGCCCCGGTCCCATGGGCAGGGGGAACGTGCGCAGGGGGCTGACCCGCGGCTCGGGCAGCACATCCGGCACCTCCACCTGCGCCTTCTGCAACAGCCACGGGTCCCGCGGGGGCGACACCAGGATGCCGATGGCCTCCTCGGCGCCGCTGAGCACCTGCTCCCAGAAGCTGGCCTGCTGGGCCGCCGACCAGTCCGGCGCGGCCGCCGCCAGGTCCCCCAGGTCCAGCCCCGTCACCACCGGGTAATACGCCCGTCGCCGCCCCTCGTCCAGCACCAGCGGATGAAACTCCAGCACCACCGTCACTTCATGCAGCCGGCCCCCCATCTCGATGGCCAGGCGCTGGGAGTTGTCCCGGTACAGCGGCTCCCGCAGCAGCCGCTCCAGCGCCTCCCGCCGCGGCCCCTCGCTGAGGTTGCGCAGCTCCTCCCGCGGCTCCCTGGGCACCAGCGGCCGATAGCTGTCGCCCCGCACCAGCACCGCCACGCCGCGGGTCAGGTAGTGAAAGACCCGCAGCTCCGGGTTCTGCGCCAGCTCCCGTGCCCACTCGGCCAGGTACTGGTTGCGGAACCGCTGCCGCGCCGGCGGCTCGCTCAGCAGCGGGAAATGCCGCTCCCAGTCCCACTCCACCGGATACTGGGCCTCAATCCAGGGGTTGGTCCAGTCCACCCGCGGCTGCTGGGGATCGGCCAGCGACTGGCGCAGGGCCAGCAGGTTCTTGTGGGCCAGTTGCAGCAGCGTCAACGACAGCCCCGACAGGGCCGCCCAGCCGCCGGCCTGCAGCTCCGCGGTCACCGCATCCCACAGCCGGTGCCGGGGTTCACTCAGGGTGATGTCCACAGTCACTCCGACTCTCTGTCCGGAATGGCGGCCGCCCTCACTTCACCGGCCGGCCACCCCGCAGTTCGCTGTGCCGCGGCGCAAAGGGCTCACCGCGGGCCGCCTCCAGCTCGTCCACCGCCCGCCCCAGCGCCGCCTCCGCCAGCCCCGCCAGGGTCAACCCCGGCGTCCAGTAGACCGCGTTCTTCAGCCGGTCAATCAGGTCCACCGGCAAATGCACCGTCAGCCGCTGCTTGCCCACCGGCCGCGGCACCGTCGCCACCGGCGCCGCCGTCCCCTCCCGCGGCGGCACCACCGCATCCAGCGGGCTTTGTCCAATCGTTGTGCGCTTGCGCATACCTCGGCTCCTTACCCTCGCTGCTTCTCCTGGCGAACCACCAGCGCGGCCAGGTCGCGATAGTCCCGACTGCCCGCACAGTGCGGGTCATAAGCGATGATCGGCTGGGCGAAAGACGGACACTCCGCCAGACGGACGTTTTCGCTAATGTAAACGTTGTACACCTTATCACCAAAATGATCCCGCAACTGCTCCAACACCTCCCGCGCGTGCCGCGTCCGCATGTCCACCCGGCAGGCCAGGATCCCCGCCACCAACAGCCCCGGGTTCAGCCGCTCCCGCACCACCTCCACCGTCTGCCATAGCTGCGCCAGCCCCGCCAGCGCCAGCACGTGCGCCTCCACCGGAATCAGCACCTCCCCCGCTGCCGCCAGCGCGTTGACCGTCAACACCCCCAGTGTCGGCGGGCAGTCCAACAGGACATAATGCCAGCGCTCCCGCGGCAACTCGGCCAACAGCGCCCGCAGCGTCACCTCCGCCCCCGGCCGGTCCGCCAGCGCCTTCTCCGCTCCCACCAGCCACGACGAGGCCGCAATCAGGTCCACCCCCGCCACCCCCGTGGGCTGCACCAGGTCTGCCAGCGCCCCCTCCCCCAGCAAGGCCTGCAACAGCCCCTGTCCCCCATCCTGCACCCCGTACCACAGCGAGGCCGAGGCCTGGGAGTCCAGGTCCATCAGCAGCACCCGCCGCCGGCGCTCGGCCAGCGTGGCAGCCAGGTTGACCGCCGTGGTGGTCTTGCCGCTGCCGCCCTTTTGGTTGACGATGGCGATGATCCGCATGTCTGCTCCCTGTCGGCACTCCCCGGCCGGTGACCATGACGAAACGGGAACGTTGCTGTGATAGTTCCCGTTGGTGTGAACGTTCCCCTCTCCCCCCTACCAGTCCTCCCCCACCAGCGGCTCCCGGATGACCCCCGTCCGCCCCTCCAGCACCAGCCGCGCCGTCCCCAGCTCCCCGAAGCGGTTCTTCAGCACCAGGATCTCCAGCGGCCCCGCCGCGCTCCGCTCCTCCGCCGTGACCTCCTCCCGCTCCTCCAGGTAGTCCGCCCGGTAGCAAAGCAGCCCCAGCACCAGATCCGCCTCCTGCTCCGAGCCCCCCTCCCGCAGGTGGTGCAACTGCGGACGCCGGCGCCGGATGGCCTCCCGCACCGCCCGATCCCCAAACTGCCCGCCGGGAATGGCCTGCCCCGCCGGAATGGCCTGCCGCCCGATCTGGGCTGCTGCCACCACCGGACACCCCAGCTCCACCGCCAGCGCCTTCAGCCGCCGCGCCACCTGCGACACCTCAATATCCCGCCGGTCATAGCTCCCCGGCGGCGGCGATACCAGTTGCAGATAGTCCACCAGCACCGCCGTCACCGGCCCCTGGGTCGCCAGCGCCAGCGCGTGGGCCGCCACCTCCCCCGCATGCCACGCCGGGCGATAGCACACCGTCAGCCCCGCCGCCACCTCCCCCAGCGCCGCCAGCCCCGCCTCCACCGCCGCCGGATACCCCTCCGGCCCGGCCGGCCGCCGCAACAGCTCCCGGAGCTGATAGTAGCTATAGCCCGGCCCATGCTGCGCCACCAGCACCGTCAGCAGCTTCAGCAGCACGGCCTCCGGCGGCAGCTCAAAGGAGTACAGCAGCACCCGTCCCCCCGGCTGCCGCTGCCGCCAGTTCAGCGCCAGGCCCAGCAGCGCCGTGGTCTTTCCATGCCCCGTGCGCCCGCCGATCACCGCCAGCTCCCCCGGGTGGAACCGCACCTCCAGGCGGTCCAGCGGTTCCCAGCCCGAGGGCAGCCCCGCCGGCGTCCGCGCCAGCCGCTCCAGCAGCTCCGGCACCCCAAAGACATCCGCCTCCTGCCCCAGCACCCGCCCCTGCAGCCCCTGCAGCTCTCCCACCAGCGCCGCCACCGCCGCCTGCGGGCTCTCCCGCCCCTCCCGCACCTCCCGCACCGTCCGCTCCAGCGTGTGCAGCAGGTCCCGCTGCAGGGCCGCCGTCTGCTGCTGCTGGCTGAACCGGGCGCTCAGGGCCGCCAGGGTCTCGGGCGCATACCCCAGCCGCGGAGCCGCCGTCTCCCACACCGCCTGCCGGTCCCGCTCGTCCCGCAGGCCGGCGTGGTAGGGCAGCAGCGCGGCCACAGCGGCATCACGGCCGCGATGGGTGTTCAAGTCATGGCGGTCCAGCAGCGCGCCAGCGGTGTAGACCGCCGCGGGCACGGCGCTGTCCAGCAGGGCGCGATAGCGGGCGGCGCCGTCGCGGCGGATGAAGCTATCGGGGTCAACCTTTTCAGCAACGTTCCCGTTGTCCGCCATGTATACAGGGTCCACAACGTACACCCGAAAACCCGCCCCCCCCAGCCGCTGCGCCGTCTGCAGCGTCGCCTCCGTACCCGCCCCCTCCGGCCCGTCGTAATCCAGGTTCAGCGTCACACTCAGCGGCCGGTACGCCTCCAGCGCCGCCACCTGCTCCGCCGACAGAAGCCCCCCGCCGATGGCCACCGGATGGGGATCTGGCGCCCCGTCTCGGCCCAGCAGCGCCTGCCGCGCCTGCAGACAGTCCAGAAAGCCCTCCACCACCACCAGATGCCGGCTGTGGGCCCCATGCAGGCCATACGGCACGGCCTTCGACCCGCCCCGCAGCATCAGGTACTTGCGTTCCGGGGCCGCCTCGCCCGACAGGTCCCGCGCCCAGAGGTTTTGCAGCCGCCCCCCGCGTCCCCGCCAGGCCCCCACCAGCCGCCCGGGCCACAGGTTGATCAGCGCCTGCCCGTGGTCGAAAGCCGGCGGCAGCAGCCCCGCCTCGCGAATCTCCTCCAGCCCAAACCCCCGGCTCCCCAGCGCCGCCTGCGTCTGCTCAAAGGCCGGGCACACACCCAGTTCGGCGGGCCCCCAGCTCTCCGGCGGCAGCCCCCGGCTCTCCAGATACCGCCCCGCCGGGCCCTCCGGATCCGCCGCCAGCGCCCCCACCGCCAGGGCCACGAAGGCCTCCAGCAGCTCCGCTCGCCGGGCCGCCGCCGAGGCCTGCTGCACCTCCTGGGGCGAGCGCGGGGTCTCCGGAAAGGGCACGCCGGCCCGCTCGCAAAGCTGGCGCACCGCCTCCAGAAAGTCGCTACCCCGTAGCGGGTGTCCCCGCGCCACGTAGGCCAGCCAGGTGACAAACTCCCCGCCGTGGATCTTCAAGCCAAAGGGGCTGTCCTGATAGGCCCAGACGCGGTCAGGGCGCGGGGCGCCGGGCAGGGACCGGGTGGCAGCCTCCTGGGTGGCCACGTAGTAGCGGCCGCGGCGCGTCCAGCCAAACTCGGGGAAGGCGGAGGGGAGGCGATCCCACAGGGTGGGGAAGAGGTTATGGTCCAGGAAGTCGGCCAGGTCCATGGTGCAAACGTTCCCTTTTATCTCATTGCTGCTATGGTTGCGATGACCCTCGGCCCCTGGCACACCCCCCGGTCGCCAACGTCGCTAACGCTGACTATTGTACCAACGTTCCCGTTGGCGTCAAGGGCCGCCTCGTGCCTCCCAGGCGCCCGCAGGGCCCCGCTGCAGCCCCGTGCAGGAATGCTCCCGTCCCCGGCGGAACTCTCCTTCCACGGCGCCCGCCGCCACTCCACCGGCCCCACCATGCCCGCGTCTCCGCCGGCTCTGGAGCCGTATCAGCAAGCGGTCATGATCCCGCCGCCGAATATAAGCGTCCGGTCACCCATGGGGGCCCGAATATCAGCGTCAAGTCACCTTCACGGCTCCGCAGGGCAGAGGGGCGAAGACCGCCTGAGGCGTTGAGTCTCAGGGCTTCCCGGCCCCTGGCCGTGGCGCCCGAGGGTGCCCACGAGTCATTCACAAGTAATGACACAAGACGGGGCCGCGGCTCCCGGGGGGCCGCGCCCCGGTGGGGGAGAGGACGCCGAAGGCGACAATACCTGCAATAGCGACATTACCCGTAACGTTCCCGTAAGCTCCCTTTCCTGGGACGGGCGAAACCCCCTCGCCAGCATCGCCAAATATAAGCATCCGGTCACCGTTCTCCTCCCCCGTCAGCGGCGGCCCTCTCGGGGACTCACGGACTTCGGCGGAATATAAGCAACCGGTCACCTTTACCGTCGTACTGATGGGAGTGGGCCAGGGGCTGATTTTGCGGCGGCCGGCGACAACAGGGAGGAGAGGGCCGTTGGAGTGGGGAAGAGGACCCCTGCCGGGACAGGTCGGAGACGGGATATGGGCGCTGTTGCCGGCTCAGATCACGTCGGACCGGTGGGCGACGCTGGCCCTGGCAGGGGGACTGCTGACACTCCGCGTTTCTCGCCCCGATCCTGCACTGCTTCTGACCGCGCCTCCCGGCGAGGCACATCCGTGCGCCGCTCGGCCGCTGACCGGGCGTGCGCGACCTTATCCGCGTCGGGAGGAGAGGACACGAATGGATTATCTGGCACATTCCCCCAGGGATGGGCAGGGGCAGGCCCTGCCCGATCACTTGCTGGCCGTGGCGACCCGGGCCGGAGAGTTTGGCGATGTTCTTGGAGATCGCGATCCGTGCGCGTTCCGTTGGGCACCTTAGGGAGAACTGACAAGGAGGTCTGGGATGAAGTACCTTGCGCACTCGGCCAACCAGTCGGGGGAGGGTCACGGGTTAGCCGAGCACTTGGCTGAAGTGGCCAAACTGGCCAGCGAGTTTGCGTCGGCTTTCGGTGCCGGCAAAGAAGCCTCATGCCTGGGGCTGCTGCACGATCTGGGCAAGTACGGTGACAAGTTCCAGGCTCGTCTGCAGGGCAAAGAGAAGGGCATAGACCACTGGACAGCGGGCGCACTGCAGGCCTTCAGCATGCTCCAAAGCAACGGGCTGGGCGTGGTGTTGGCCATCCTCGGTCATCATCTGGGCTTGCCGGCCGCTGACCAGACCTGCGTTAGCGGACTGCTTTCGGGGTCCGCCGCTGGGCATTGGAAACCTTCCCAGGACGCCGCCGCGGGTGGCTTGGAAACACTGGTGGAGCGGTGGCAGGAGGAGCTGGGCGGGCAGGAAGTGGTGCTGGAGAAGTCCATGTACAGCCACCACGGCTCTTGTGCTGCCGGTTTGCTCGACCTGAGGATGCTTTTCTCCTGCCTGGTGGATGCGGATTACCTGGACACCGAGGCACACTTCCAGGGGCCGCGGCCCGAAGCGCCTCCCCTGAACCCGGAGCAAGCTCTTGCTCTCCTACAGAAACACCTGGAGAAGCTGAGCAGCCAGAGTGGGAGTGCCTGCGAAGTGCAGGCCCTGCGTGATGATCTGCGGCAAGCCTGCCTGAAGGCCGCCGACTGCGCCCCCGGGCTGTTCACCCTCACCGCTCCCACTGGAGCCGGGAAGACGCTGAGCCTGCTGGCATTCGCGCTCCGCCATGCGGTCGTACATGGGTTGCGCCGCATCGTAGTTGTGATCCCTTACCTGACCATCGTTGAGCAGACAGTGCGGACCTACCGCGACGTGCTGGGGACCCTGGACACGGGGCCAGCGCCCTACCTCCTTGAGCACCACAGCCTGGCGGCCGATGGTCAGGGGGAAGAGGATGATGATTGCGACCCGCGGCGCCTGATGGCCCAGAACTGGGACGCCCCCATCATCATCACGACCAGCGTGCAGTGCCTCGAGTCTTTGTTTGCCCACCAGCCCGGGCGCTGTCGGAAACTGCACCGTCTCGCCCGGAGCGTGATCCTGTTTGACGAAGTGCAGACGCTCCCTGACCATCTCGCGATCCCCACGCTGGCGACGCTGTCTCACCTGGCGTCTCGCTATGGGACGAGCATCGTGTTCTCAACCGCGACTCAGCCGGCCTTTGGCCACTTGAGCGCCAGCGTCAAGGAGTTGGGCGGCTGCGATTGGTCGCCGCTGGCGATCGTCCCGCAGGAGCTGAAGCTCTTCGAGCGGGCCAAGCGTGTGCAGGCGCACTGGCCGACGAAGGAGTCAGAGGTCACCACGTGGTCAGAAATTGCTGAGCAGGTGGGGGAGCACCCTCAGGTCCTTTGCGTGGTCAACATGAAGCGCCACGCGTGGGCGCTGTTGGACGAGCTGCAGAAGCAGGGCGCCGGGGGCCTGCTTCATCTGTCCACCAGCATGTGTCCGGCCCATCGTGAGGCCGTCCTGAATGAGGTGCGGGGCCGTCTGGAAGCCGGGCAGCCATGCACCCTGGTGGCGACGCAGTGCGTGGAAGCGGGCGTGGACCTGGACTTCCCGGTGGCCTTCCGGGCCTGGGGGCCGCTGGACAGCATTGCCCAGGTCGCCGGGCGCTGCAACCGCAACGGACTGCTCGCCGGCCTGGGTAATCTGCACGTCTTCATAGCCCCTGCCGATGGGCACTTCCCGTACCCGGATGGAGCCTATCAGCAGGCTGCTGACAAGGCCCGGTCGCTCCTGCAGGAGTATATGGCCGAGGGGAAGACTCTCGACCTCGACGACCCGCAGATATACCAGCGCTATTACAAGGACCTCTACGAGCTCCAGGGGTTGGCGCAGTGCTCCGCCCAGAGCGACAAGCTGCTTGGCTATATGAAAACGCGGCATCTGCCGAAAGTCGCAAAGCACTATCGGCTCATCGAGCAGGCAGCGATCAACGTGCTGGTGCCTTACAGTCCGCAGGAGCACGTGTTTTCCCAGCTGAAGCAGGAGGCGGAAGCAGGTGGCTTCGACCGGGACTGGGTGCGCAAGGCCCGCCCGCTGACGGTGAACCTCTACCGGCCCGGGCAGAACAGTCCGGCATGGCAGGCTCTGCAGGCCATTGAGCTGAAGCAGGCCGGCGGTGGACACAAGGCGTGCACCGACTGGTTCATCTACACACGAAAGGAGGACTACGATGACCTGAGAGGGCTGGTCGTTGTACCCGAATGGCAGGTTCTCATCGCCTAAAACCATACCCGGGGAGGTAAGGCCCATGGAACCCACAGAGCAGGTCCTTGAGGTCTGGGGAGACCTCGCCTGTTTCACCCGACCGGAGCTGAAGGTGGAGCGGTTCAGCTATCCGGTCATCACCCCCTCGGCGGCTCGCGGCATCTTCGATGCCATCTACAGCAAGCCGAATCGCGACCCGACGCAGGCCCAGTTCCGCTGGCAAGTCACCCGTGTCGACATCCTTAACGAGCCTAGGTACATTGCGCTGCGGAGAAACGAGGTCAAGGAGAAGATCTCCGTCGCCAACGTGCAGAAGTGGATGGCGGGGAAGGCGCCGCCACAGCCGATCCTGGCCGACGCCGACAGCGTCATCACAGGCTCCGATGCGAAGGGGCGCACCCAGCGCCAGACCCTCGCGCTGCGCGACGTGCGCTACCGACTGCACGCGTGGATCGTCCCCTGGCCGGGCTATGAGGACCAGCAGAAGGCCTTCGAGGAACAGTTCAAGCGCCGGGCAAAGCACGGCAAGTGCTTCTACCAGCCCTACTTCGGATGCCGGGAGTTTCCGGCCTACTTCGAGTGGTGTGAACCCGGCTCTCCGCTGCCCGCCGACCGATGGAAAGGCGACCTGGACATCGGGCTGATGCTCTATGACGTCTTTGACCTCAGCTCCCCGGGGACGCCCAACAGCGCCAGCCGCGTCAGCCTCTTCCGTGCGCAGGTATGCGGCGGGGTGCTCATCGTACCGCCTCCTGACAGCCCCGACGTCCTGCAACCCGGGGGAGGTGAAGCCCAGTGATCAGTTCCCTCCTCAAGTATGCCGAGACGAAGGACCTCTGGGCGGTGCCGGGCTTCAAGAGCAAGGATGTGCGCTGGGCCATCGCGTTAACGACCAAGGGGGTCTACACGGGCGTGGTGGAGCTGGGGAAGGCCAATGAGAAGAACAACAAGGGAATCACCTTCTCCAAGGCCCCCAACCTCAGCCAACCGGAGATGAAGGCTGGCGGCGTCCTCAAGAGCCACTTCCTCATCGACACAGCCGACGTGGTAGCTCTTTGGGATGGCAAGGGGGAGGAGCCCCACACGGACCAGAAGGTTCAGGCCAAACACCAGTACTTCATCACGCTTCTGGAAAAGGCATCCGAGGTCATGCCGGAGCTGGAACTCGCGGCAGGCTTTCTGGCGAACGATGACAACTGCGCCACGCTGCGGAAAGACCTCGCGGAGAAGAAAGCCAAGGCGACTGACAAGGTCACGCTCCAAATCGGTGGTAAGTTCCCGGTGGAGTCGGAAGCCTGGCACCAGTGGTGGCAGAAGTTCCGGGCAGCCCTGCCGGTGAAGAAGTCCGAAGCCAGCGACAGGGTCTGCTTCGCCACCGGCGAACTCGTCGAGCCCGCCAACACTCACCCGAAAGTCACCGGTCTGGGTGATGTGGGCGGCAACACGAGCGGCACGACCCTGATCGGTTTTGACAAGGAGGCCTTTGAGTCCTATGGGCTGTCCCAGTCGGCCAACGCGGCCATGGGGGAGGAAGCCGCGCAAGCCTATCGCAGCGCGCTGGACCACCTCCTGAAGCACCAGGCGGAGAAGCTGGCTGGGGCCAAGGTCGTCTATTGGTTCAAGAAGGAAGTGCAGGCGGATGAGAATCCATTCGCCATTCTGTTCGCACCGCATGGGGATGAGGACAAAAAGGAGAAGAAGGCCCAGGAGGCCATCAAGGCCCTCACCGCCCAACAGCACTGCGCGGAGTTCCTGCAGGGGGTCCAGAAGGGACAGTTCACGGACCTGGCCGGCAACGAGTACTACGCCCTCACGCTCTCCGGAGCCGGTGGCCGCATCATGGTCAGGGACTGGATGCAGGGGAGCTTCGAAACCCTGGCAAGCAATGTGCTGACCTGGTTCAAAGACCTGGAGATCGTCCGCCGCGATGGTGGGGGCCTGGCTCCGTGGCCCAAGTTCGAGCACGTTGTGGCCGCAACGGCGCGCAAGAACCGAGAGCACGGCGCTCCCGCCTCTGCATTGGAGAGCGAACTCAAGACGGTCCCCGCTCCAGTGTCGGCCAGCCTGTGGCGGGTAGCCCTGGAGGCCCGGCCGATCCCGATCAACATCCTCGCGCGTGTCCTCGCGCGTGTCAAGGTTGACATCGTGGAAGACCAAGCGCCAAACCATGCTCGCCTGGGCCTGATCAAGGCCTATCACCTGCGCAAAGCGCGCCAGCAAGGGGGTATTGCCATGTCGGAGGAGCAGTTGCTGAAGCCGTACCTAAATGAGAACCATCCGGAGCCGGCTTACCATTGCGGCCGGCTCATGGCGGTTCTCGCCGACCTACAGCGCTCGGCTCTCGGCGATGTTGGTGCCGGGATCGTGCAGCGCTACTATGCCGCGGCCAGTAGCACACCCGCCCTGGTGTTGGGGCGCTTGATCAGGCTGAGTAATTTCCACCTGGCCAAGCTCGACAACCCTGGGCTCGCCTGGTGGTACCAGGATAAGCTTGCTAGCATCTGGGGTCGCATCAAGGATACCATTCCCCGGACCCTCGACCTCGAGCAGCAGAGCCTGTTCGCGATGGGCTACTACCAGCAACTCGCCGACCTGCACACCAGCAAGTCCCACCAGCCGACCGACAATGAGACCGAACAGAAGGAAGGGGAGAACTGACATGTCCGAGATCATCAGCAACCGCTACGAGTACCTCATGCTCTTTGACTGCAGGTACGGCAACCCCAATGGCGACCCGGACGCCGGCAACGCCCCGCGCATTGATCCCGAGGACCTCCACGGCCTGGTCTCGGACGTGGCCATGAAGCGACGCGTGCGCAACTATGTTCAGATGGCCCGGGGCAATGAGCCCCCCTACGCCATTTTCGTGCAGCATGCCAGCAACCTCAACACAACTATCGCGAAGGCCTTGGAGGCTGAAAACGGCGGGTATCCGAAGGACCCGAAAAAGGGGCCCAAGAAGGCGGAGGTGGACAAAGCCCGCGCCTGGATGTGCAGACACTTCTACGATGTCCGGACCTTCGGGGCGGTCATGAGCACCGGACCCAATGCCGGGCAGGTGCGGGGGCCGGTACAGATGGCGTTCGCCCGCTCGGTGGACCCCGTCCTGCCCCTTGACCTTTGTGTTACGAGAGTCGCCGTAGCCAAGCCGGAGGGCGAGCGACTTGCATCAAGCGAGAAGTACGAGGAGTACACCAGGGACTTGCCTGAGGACCAGCTTCGCACCATGGGCCGGAAGGCCCTCATCCCCTACGGCCTCTACCTGGCCAAGGGCTTCATCAGCGCCAACCTCGCCGCTGACACCGGCTTCACCGAAGACGACCTGGCCCTGTTCTGGGAGGCCTTGCTGAGGATGTATGAACACGATCGTTCCGCCAGCAAGGGCTTCATGTCCGTGCGGGAGCCGATCTTCGTCTTCAAGCACGTGGGCACCGACACGGATCCGGAGCAGTGCAAACAGCAGGCGAAACTGGGCTGCGCCCCCGCCCACAAGCTGTTCCACCTGGTGGAAGTGCAAAAGAAGGAGGGTGTCGAGAGTCCGCGGCAGTTCAGCGACTACACGGTCACCTTCCACAAGAGTCAACTGCCCAAAGAGGTGCAGGCGGGATTCGTGGTGACCGGTGAGGGCGGCCAGGTGACCCTGCAATGGGATGAAGTGCCCGAGGGAGTCATCGTGCTCTGACAGCGGAGCGGCCCATGTACGCCGAAGCCGACTTGTTGCCGCTGTCGGCCATCCAGCATCTGGCGTTCTGCCCGCGCCAGTGTGCCCTGATCTACCTGGAGGGCGTGTGGGACGAGAACCGCCTCACCGTCCTCGGTGGGCTCGCCCATGAACGCGCCCACGAGGAGAGCGCGGAGTTCCGCGACGGTGTGCTGATCCGCCACTCGCTGCCCCTGCGCTCCCTGCGCCTTGGGCTGTCGGGGATCGCCGACGTGGTGGAGTTCCATCCCGTCACCACCGGCGGCATCGCTCTGCCGGGAAGGGAGGGCCTTTGGCTCCCCTTCCCGGTGGAGCACAAACGCGGCAAACCCAAACCGGATCATTGCGACGAGGTGCAGGTCTGCGCCCAGGCCCTGTGTCTGGAAGAGATGACCGGCGCCGCCATCCCGCGCGGAGCGCTGTACTATGGCGAGCCGCGCCGCCGCACCCCGGTGGAGTTCACGGCGGAGCTGCGGGCCGAGACCGAGGCCCTGGCTGCCGCCCTCCATGAGCTGGTCCGCGTGGGGGAGACGCCGCGGGCGACCCGTGAGCCCAAGTGCCGGTCGTGTTCCCTGGTGGACCTGTGCCTGCCCGCGCCCGTCCGCCGCCGCCGGGACGCCGGCGCTTACCTGCGGCAGGCGCTGCAGACCAGCACCGACCCGGACGGGGGGGAAGCAACATGAAGCACTTGCTCAACACGCTCTATGTGCTGAGTCAGGAGACGTACCTGGCCCTGGACGGGGAGACGGTCCTGCTGCGGCGAGAGGGGCAGAGCGTCCACCAGGTGCCCCTGCACACCCTCGATGGCATTATCGCCTTCGGCCAGGTCAGTGCCAGTCCGGCGCTCATGGCCGCCTGCGCCGAGCGGAATGTCACGCTGTCCTTCATGAGCCTGAGCGGCCGCTTTCAGGCCCGCGTGCAGGGCCCCATCTCGGGCAATGTGCTGCTGCGGCGGGCTCAGTACCGCCTGGCCGATGACCTGCCCGGCGCGGCCGCCGTCGCCCAGGCCATCGTGATGGCCAAGCTCGCCAACACGCGCGCCGTGCTGCTGCGGGCCAGCCGCGACCACCCCGACAGCCCCGGAGCCGCCGAGGTGAAGGCCGTGGCCACGTTCCTCGGGGGGTGTCTGGAGGGACTGGCGGAGCCGCTGCCGCTGGACGAACTGCGGGGCCTGGAAGGGGAGGCGGGCAGGGCTTACTTCAGCGTCTTTGACCACCTGATCGTGGCCCAGAAGGAGAGCTTCTTCTTCCAGAAACGCAGTCGTCGCCCGCCTCTGGACAATGTCAATGCGTTGCTGTCCTTCGTGTACTCGCTGCTGGCCCATGATGTCTGCAGCGGGCTGGAGGGCGTTGGGCTGGACCCCCAGGTAGGCTTCCTGCATCGGGATCGCCCTGGGCGGCCCAGCCTGGCCCTGGACCTGATGGAGGAGCTCCGGCCGGTGCTGGCCGACCGGCTGGTCTTGTCGCTCATCAACCGGCAGCAGGTGCGGCCGAAGGGCTTCAGCACCCTGGAAAGCGGCGCCGTGCGCATGGACGATGAGACGCGACGCACGGTCATCACGGCCTACCAGGAGCGCAAGCGGGAGACCCTGCAGCACCCGTTCCTGCAGGAGCAGGTGCCGGTGGGTCTGCTGCCCCACTGCCAGGCGCTGCTGCTGGCCCGCTTCCTGCGGGGCGACCTGGATGCCTACCCGCCCTTCTTCTGGAGGTGAGGCCCATGATGGTGCTGGTGACGTATGATGTGAACACCGAGACGAAGGAAGGCCGCACGCGCCTGGCGCGAGTGGCGAAGGCATGCGAGAACTGGGGGCAGCGGGTGCAGAACTCGGTGTTCGAGTGCCTGGTGGACCCGGGGCAATGGGAGCGGCTGAAGGCAGAGCTGATTGACCGGATAGACCAGGATCGGGATAGTCTTCGGTTCTACTATTTGGGTAGCAACTGGCGGGGTCGGGTGGAACATGTGGGGGCAAAGAAGACGCTGGATCCGGAGGGTCCGCTGGTGTTGTGAGGGTTGCGCGAACGTGGAGTGGGGGCGAGGAGCCGGGGGGTTCGCGCTGGGCCGCAGCGGGGCGTGAGCGGGCTTTGGCGGGCGGTGTTGGGTCG
>FWPV01000690.1_pt1 | contig 103736 bp, 97 predicted proteins | sample 2228371 | NCBI WGS metagenome assembly FWPV01 (sample SAMEA103939776, study PRJEB20133) | metagenome
TCTTCATGTGATGTACAACCCCCTTGGTTGTGGTTTATTGCGGTCGTTCCGGGGGTCGGGGAAAAGCAGGCCTGTGAAGTCTCCACGTTTCCTTCAGCACCTGTGCCTCCCCTTCTCATTCCGGGCCGATCCGCCTTCGCAAATCCGCTCTCCCTTGTTGGCGGGGGTTGGTCCACCTCCTTTCCTGCCTTCCGGGGTCGTCGCGGTCATTGAAGCATCTTGAATCCAAGGTTAAACTGTCAAGGAACCCGATAAATATCCTAGAACATGATAATCCCTGTTAAGGATATTGCAATGGGTCTGTAGTCCCAATCTTCTCCGAAAAACCGCATGGCGGCTGCTTTTCAAGAAGGGAGTTCAAGGCGATGAAATCCATTTCCGTGGTGATCCCCCTCTATAACCAGCGGAACTCGATCGAAAAGACGCTTTCGGACCTGCTTTCCCAGACCTTCGACGATTTCGAGATCGTCGTGGTCGACGACGCTTCCACGGACGGGAGTGCCTCTGCAGCCTCCGAGGTTCTTTCGGTTGGGAGGGTGCCCTGGAACCTGGTTCGCTTCCCGGTCAACCGCGGAGCCTCGGAAGCCAGAAACGCCGGACTCGATTCCGCCACGGGAGAAACGGTTTTCTTCCTGGACGGGGACGACCGGATCGCACCGCAAACTCTCTGCCGCCTCTGGGAAGCACTGAAGGGAACCTCCGCGCCCTTGGCCTTCTGCGGCTTTCGGGTGTGCCGGGAAAGCCTCGAAAAAGGGAAGGCCTATTCGTTCCCTCTTCCTTCAGCCTCGACGTCGGTCCCTGCTCCGCAGCTGCTTCGTGCCTTTCTCCGGGGGAAACGGTACCTGAACGCCTCGAACGTCCTTTACAGCCGTTCTTTCCTCCGGGCCAACCGCATCCGTTTTCCCCGCGGATGCCGTTTCGCCGAAGACCGGGAGTTCATCGCAAAAGCCCTTTTTCACGCCGAAACGGCGGCCGTCGTCCCGGAAACTCTCGTGAGCTACGTCCAGCACGAAAACCAAAGTACCAGCCGAATGGCCAGGGATCCGTCCAAGTACGCCCACGAAGTCGGGGTGTACCTGAGGCTCAGGAAATTCCTGGATGAAAATCGCGCCGACCCCGCCTTGCTTCGCCTGGTCGATTCCCTCGAGTTGCCCGGTGCCGTGATCCGGATGGCAACTACCTCCGTCCGGTGCGGCAGGGAGGAGTATTTCTGGAAGGTCGTCCAATCCAGGCGATTGCGGCAAGTTGCCTTCCGAGGACTCGGAGCCTGGTCCCTGAAACCCGAAGTGGCGTTCAAGGCAATGCTCTTTTTCCATGCCCCGAAACTCTTGCTGGGGCTCTACAGGAGAAAGGCCTTTTCCCCTTAAAGGTTGGCAATCCCCTCGGATGCCCCTTTCGGGGCGAGAAGCTTTTCCATCAACGAAACGGCCTTCTCCGGCGCGATTTTCGCCATCGGCATGCCTTTCGGAGGAGTATCCGGGTAGTCTTCAAACGGATTGTCCGAAACCAGTGCAAAGAGGTTCTGCCCCTTGTGACCGTAGCGCCCCGGATCCCTGACCGCGAACAGGCCGATGCAGGGGATCCCGGTCATCCGGGCAAGATGGACAGGCCCGGTGTCTCCCCCGACGGCAAGCTCCGAGGAAGCCGCGAGGGCGCACACTTCCTCGAGGGACAACTTCCCCGCCAGGTTGATCACGGTCTCGGGAGAGGAAGACACGATCTCCTCCGCCATTTTCTCTTCCTCCAACCCGCTTGCGACCAGGACGGGGGTCAGGCCGGCCCTGCATGCCTCCTCCAGGAAAACGGTCCAGGACCGCACGGGCCAACGCTTGAACGGTTTGCTGGCCCCGATGGCGCAGAAAACGAACCTTCCTTCTTTGTCCGGCATTTTTTCAAGGAGTTTTGCCTTTTGTTCTTCCGATACGTGGAGCCGGACCTCTTCGTTGAGGATTTCACCCAGTTCCCAGGCTTCGTTGGCCTCCGCCAACGGAGTGTCGTAGGCAAACTGCAGGTTCTTGTGAAATCCGACTCGGACGGGGATTCCCGAAAACGCTGAAACCAGGGCAGACCGGTCGTTGTAGTGGACACTGTAAAGGAATCGGAAATCCGCCCGCCTGATTCGGGCGAGCAGTTGAACGATCGTCAACCTCCCCTTTCCGATGTCCCACGGAATCACTTCGTCGACATAGGGCTGCATCCGAAGGATGCCTTCGTATTCGGCCTGGGCCAGCCATGTCAGGTGAAGGCCCGGGAACCGCGTTTTCAGCGCCCTTGCCTTTGCCAGGGCAAGCAGGACGTCTCCGAGAGAGCTGAACCGGATGAAAAGGAGACGGTCCTTCTCTTCCGGAAGGGGAATACCCTGGTTTTTCATTCCATCCGTTCCCTCCTTCCGGAGAAGGATCTCAGGATCCCTGTCGTGCTCAGGTCCCCGAACCTGGGAATGACAACCACCTTCCCACCACGGGAAACCGTTTCTGCTGCACCGACGATCCCTTCTGCCTGGTAATCCCCGCCCTTTACGAGGACATCGGGTTCCAGGGCCTGGACAAGGTTCAGCGGGGTTTCTTCCTCGAAAATGACGACCAGGTCGACCGGGGAAAGAGCCGCAACCAGCCTCGCCCGGAAAGGCTCGGCGTTCACGGGTCGGTCGGGCCCCTTGATCCGCCTGATCGAGGAATCCGAGTTCAGGCCCACAACGAGGCGATCTCCAAGGGCCCTGGCTTTTTCCAGGCAATAGACATGCCCGGCATGCAGGACATCAAAACAGCCGTTCGTAAAGACAACCCGCTTTCCATCCGCTTTCCATGCCCTGACCTGAGATAGGGCCTGTTCCAGCGGAACCACCTTGGAAAGGGAGTCCGAAAAAGGGTCCTTTCTCAACTCCACCAGCAACTCTTCCCTGCCGATGGCATAAGTCCCTGCCTTGCCGACGACAAAGCCGGCCGCCCGGTTTGCCGCGAGGACGGCATCAGCCAGGGAGGCACCGCTCGACAGGAAGGCCGCCACAACGGCAACGACGGTATCTCCGGCGCCGCTCACGTCGAACACTTCTCTCGCAAGGGCCTTCTCGTGCGTCACGCTTTCTCCGGAAACAAGCGTCATCCCCCGATCCGAACGGGTCACCAGGATGTTGTCGACCCCGAAACGGGCAATCAGTTCCCTCGCCGCCTCTTCAATTTCTCTGTCTTCGTTCGGAATGTGCCGCCGTGCAGCTTCTCCAAGCTCCTTCAGGTTCGGGGTGACCAGTGTGCAACCCCTGTATCGATCCCAATCGGGACCCTTCGGGTCGACGACGACTGGAACTTTCCGCTTTCCGCAAAATTCGATCACCCTCCGGCACACGCTGGAAGTACAGACTCCCTTGCCGTAATCCGACAGGACGACCGCGTCAATTCCCTGTTCCAGGCTCCGGCCCATCCCAGCAAAGAGTTCGTCTTCCCGGCCGCTTTCAATCGGCTCCGCCCTCTCGAAATCCAGGCGGATCATCTGCTGGCGCCCTGAAACCACCCGCACTTTCCTCGTGGTGGGTCGATCCGTTTCGATGAGCGAGTCACATTCAATCCCTTTTCGGGCCAGCAAGCCTTTCAGAAGAGATCCCTCTTCGTCCCGCCCGATTACACCTGCAAGCGCTACCCTGCATCCCAGCCTCGAGAGATTGTGCGCCACGTTGCCAGACCCGCCCAGTCCTTCGCTTCGGGACTCGACCTTGACCACCGGGATCGGGGCTTCCGGGGAAATCCGCTCCACCGAGCCGATGTAGGTCTGGTCCAGGATCAGGTCTCCGACAACCAGGACCCGAGTGCCGGAAAGTCCTGCCTGGAGAATTTCGATCGGTTCCCTCGCTGCACCCACTCAGGATTCCTCCCCGAAAAGATAGCCGTACCGTTCGGACAACATGCCGACGTAAAGGCTCACCGCCTCTTCCAGCGACAGGAATTCTTCCTCATAACCCGCCTTCCTGAGGTTCGTCAGGTCCGCCTGGGTGAAATTCTGGTACTGTTTCGCCAGGTCTTCGGGAAAAGGGATGTATTCGATGCTGCCCTGATTCATCGAGGAGATGACCGCCTGCGCAAGGTTCTCAAAAGACCTCGCGGTACCGGTCCCGCAGTTGAAGATCCCCGATTTGCCCGGATTCTCGAGGAAGAACAGGTTCACCCTGACCGCATCCCCCACGTACAGGAAATCCCTTTTCTGTCCTCCGGGACCAAACCCTCCGGATCCTTCAAAAAGCCTCACCTTTCCCGCTTCCCTGATTTGGCGGAAAGCATGGAAAGCCATCGAGGCCATTCGCCCCTTGTGTGCCTCCTGGGGCCCGAACACGTTGAAATACCGAAGCCCCACGACCTGGGAACCGCTGGTCGGGAGGACCTTGCGGACGGTCCTGTCGAAAAGGTGCTTGGTGAAGGCGTACAGGTTCAGGGGAAACTCACATTCGGGCTCTTCCCTGAACCCCCTTTTCCCCGATCCGTAAACCGAGGCAGAAGAGGCATAGATGAACGGAATCCCTGCGGATAGGCAAAATTCAAGCAATTCCCTCGAGTACCGGTAGTTGTTGTCCATCATGTAATTCCCGTCGGAATTGAGTGTGTCCGAGCAGGCCCCCTGATGGAAAACCGCTCGAAGCGCTTTGCCCCGAAAACTTCCGCGGTTCAGGTGTTCGCGAAATTCTCCCTTGTCCAGGAAGTCCGTAAATTTCAATCCTCTCAGGTTTTTGAATTTTTCAGGGTTGCCCAGGTTGTCCACGACCAGGATCTCGTCATACCCCGCAGCATTCAGGCCGGCCACCAGGTTGCTCCCGATGAAACCCGCCCCGCCCGTCACGATGATCAATCCGATCACATCCCGCAAGTAAAGAATTCTCTCTCTCCGAAGAGCATCTCTTCGACAAGAGAGCATAAGCCGTGCTCAATAGCAAGGTGGACATTCTGGAGTACCGCCGTGTTCTTTGAATCGACTTCGATCGAAACGTCGGCCAGGGCTCCGATTGCCCCCCCGCGTCGAGTCAGCGCAACCGTTGAAAGGCCCATTCTTTTTGCCTCTCGCAGCGCCCTCAGGACATTCTCCGAAGCCCCGCTGGTGCTGATCCCGAGCAAAACATCACCAGGCCGGCCAAGGGCCTGGATCTGCCTGGTGAAAATGTCTTCAAAACCGTAGTCGTTGCAGAACGCCGTCAAAAAAGAGGTGTCGGTCGTGAGCGCTAGCGCCGGCAACGCCCCCCTGTTTTTCTCCCGGGAAAGACGGCAGACGAATTCCGCGGCCACGTGCTGGCAGTCAGCCGCGCTTCCCCCGTTCCCGCAAAGGAGAAGCTTGCCCCCGTTTCTCATCGAAGTCGCCACCAGGCAGGCAGCATCCACCAGGGAAGGGCTGCCCTTCTCTACGAAAACTTCCAGGAGTTTTGCGGTTTCCCGAAAAATTTCCCGAACCGCCCTTACGTCAACCGGGGTTTTCTCCAAGGGAACTCCTCCCTTCCACTACCCAGGATGCAACGATGTCAGCCGCCTCAAGAATTCCTTCGGCCACCGCATCCCAGATCCTTGGGGCATTCCTCTCCGTCCTTCGGCCGTATCCGCTCCTGACCAGGACGGTCCGAGCTCCGATCGCCCTGCCCATCTGGATATCGGACAGCTTGTCTCCCAGCACGAAGGAAGCGGAAAGATCCAGTTCAAGATCCTTGGCCGCCTGCAGGACAAGACCGATGGACGGTTTCCTGCAGGCGCAGGCTTCCCAGGGCGCGTGGGGACAATGGTATTCCGCATCCGTTCTCGCCCCCGCCTGCGCAAGGAGCGCTTCCATCCGTTCCTTCACCTTGCGGTAGTCATCCTCCGAGAAAAACCCTCGCCCGATTCCCGACTGGTTCGTCACCACCACCACCTTCAGCCCGAGCGCCGCCATCTTCCGGATCGCCTCGGGGGTCCCCTCAAGAAGGGCGACTTCTTCCGTTTTGGAAAGGTATCCCCGTTCTTCCAGGATGACACCGTCCCGGTCCAGGAAAACCGCGCGATTTTTCCCGTCAGGCTTTGCCGGCATTCTTTCCAACCGCTATCCTTTCGAGAAAACAACCGGTTTGTTCCGCCATCTGCCTGGCCAGCGGAACCATGGAAGGGTCAAACCGGGGAGGCTCCTTCCCTTCGCGGAGGATCCGGGACAGGCCACAGCCCCATGCATCCGCGTCCCCTGGCGGAAGAAGGCTTTCTCTTTTGCCGGTGAGTTCGATGACGGGGGGAATCCTGGATGCCAGCACCGGGATTCCGACCCGGATCGCCTGCATGAGCACCAGGGGCATCCCCTCGTCTAGTGAAGGGAAAAGCAGGCAGTCCGAGGAAACCATCCATCGTTCCACGTCGTCGCGAAAACCCTGGAAACGCACATTTTCTCTCAGCCCGAGGTTTTTGGCCATTCCTTCCAACTCTTCCCTTTGGGGACCGTCGCCAAGGATGTCCAGCACCCACGATTCTCCACTGAGGGGAGTCAAGGCCGAGAGGACGACCTGCAATCCTTTCAATCGCGTCAGCCGCCCCACGAAGAGGAAACGGAAGGGGCCAGGTTCCTCTCTCTTCTGCCAACGGGCCGACGGTTCCGGGATGCCGTTCCTGATGACCACGGTTCTTGCCGGGAGGAATCCTTCCAGGTGCGATCGGACGGCTTCGCTGACACAGATGGCGCCGTCTGCCTTGCGAAAGGGCCTGATGCCCGCGTTTTTCCGGTAGCGAGCGTGGGCGGTAAAAACCCAGGGTTTCCCCGAAAGCCCGCTCGCCCAGCAGGCAATCCAGGCAGGGACGCGGGAGTGGGCGTGGATCACGTCAATTTCATCCCTCCAGGCCAAAGCGGCGATCCGAAGAGCCGAAAAAAGGGCGGTGAAAGGATTTTTCCGGTGGACGGGAAGACGAACAACCCTGACTTCGGGGGGGAGCTTTTCTTCGAGCCGACCCCCGGCGGTGGCGATGGAAACCGAATGCCCGAGGGCCGCCAGTTCCGCCGAAAGCCAGAGGACGTGACGCTCGACCCCCCCTTCGTCGAATTCCGGCAGGACCATCAGGATGTTCATGAAAACCGTCCTTCCTTTCGGTCCCAGTGCTGGAGGATCCAGGAAGCTGCGTCGCGGGCTTCGTTGAACACCGGGGGCCGAGAAAAGCCTCCCTCCGGTATTCTTTCGTCCCAGGGGAACGTTTCGGTGACCAGGGACCTTGCCTTGAATCCTTCGAGCATGGCGTCGAAACGGGGTGCACCCCGGAGGAACCGGCACGGCAGCAGGCCGGACCGAACCAGCAGGGAAGCCGAACGCTGCAGCCGTGGCCTAAACCCGCGAGTCCTTTCGACACGAAGGAGCCTGACGCGAAACCCGGCCGTGGCGGCCTCGGAGATCATCGAAACCGAGTCCTCCGTGCAGAAGACCTCGGTACAGCCGCCCAGGATTCCAGGAACCGGATTCGCGGATTCCTTCGACGCCAGCAGGAGCATGCGGAAGACGGGAAACCTCCCCGACAGCTCCGCCAGGGCGTCCTCGGTTTCCGCGGGCGTCCTCCGTGAAGTGGTGACGTAGAGATCCGCATTCAGTTCCGATGCCTTCTGCGCCAGGAATCCGACCGTGCGGCGTGCCCAGTCCGGCGTTACCCGGTAGTTCGCGTCGTTCCCGCCGACCAGGACACCCCATCGCGTTTCCGAGGCGGGGGGAAACTTCTCGAACAGTCTATCGGCCTCCTGTTTCATGCACCCCTCGTCCACGGCATTGGGTGCCCCGAGCGTGCAAAAAACGTTCGGGGCTTCGGCCGGAAAGTCATGGGCCGGGACGACGGCAAAGTCGAACGGTTTCGTTCCGAGTACCGATGGAGTCATGATCGTCGCAGCCTTGCCTCCCAGGCACCGGGCCAGGGCCAGGGAAAAGGGAGCCGCGGTGCTTCCCGTTGAAAGGAAAAGCCTCCCGGTGCCCTCCGCGGTGCGTTCAGCTTCCTGCAGGAGGCTCGAACCGCCGTTTTCCAGTAGCCACTTTCTCGCGAAAGCGCCGTTTGCGATCGAAAGGGCCCGGGCACGGACCTTAAGGGTCCAGAACCGCCGAATGCCGGAAAGCCGGGGAACCTCAAGCTCGCGGATCCCCGACCCCGCAAGGCGTGAAATCCACAGGGCCACCCCCCGGCTCTGGTTCACGTGGCCGCGGATACCGTCCGATAGGATGATCACCTCACTGGGCCCTTTGACCAATCTTTTCTCTCCTTTGCAAAAAGGAGAGTGGGAACGCAAAGCGCCCCACCCTCCGCTTTCCGCTTCCCGGTCCCCGCCTACAGGGCCGCCTTGACGCCGGCCTGGACCGCCCTCACGATCTGTTCGATCCGTGCGTCGTCCATCAGGATGTCCATTCCGTAAACGGCTGTCCTGCCAAGGATCTCGTGGGTCTTGGGCCACTCGAGGGGCCGGTACGCCGGCATCTCCTCGACGTAGGGACAGTCGTAGGGGCAGCGAAGCCGGCTGAACATGGTCCCTTCCCGCAGGGTCGACCAGTGCCGGGCGTAGTGCCAGGTGTTGTCGGCCAGGTTCCCGCATGGGACACCGGCCTCCTTCGAAGCTTTCTGGAACCTGCGGGCCGCATCTGCGTTCGGCAGGAGGAACACGACCTGGGTTGCGGTGTCCCCTTCCGGATCGGGCAGCGCCCGAAGGGAAAGCCCTTCCACCTTGCCGACGCCTTCCAGGATCTTTTTCTTGGAGGCTTTCATCCTTTCGATCGCCAGGTCCAGTTTCCCGAGCTGGACGAGGCCGAGAGCCCCCTGCAACTCGCTCATGCGGAAGTTGAATCCGAGACAGGCCTTCCCCTCCGCACCCCGCTCGATGGAGTTGTCGTGGATGTGCCCGTGGTCGTGGTAGTACTCCATCCTGTGGTAGAGGTCCTCGTCATCCGTCACGATCAGGCCGCCTTCCCCGACGGTGATGACCTTCACCGGATCGAGGCTGTAGGGACCGAACCTCCCGATCGTTCCGACGTAGCGCCCCTTGTACTTGGCTCCCATGGCCTGGCAGGAATCTTCCAGCAGGAGGAGCCCGTAATCGTCGCAGATCGCCTTGAAGGCGTCCATGTCAGCGGCAGCCCCGAACATGTGGACCGGCATGATCGCTTTCGTCCTCTCCGTGATCAGCTCCTCGACGGAGTTCGGGTCCAGGTTGAGGCTCTCGTCGATTTCCGCAAGTACGGGAACCGCCCCGCACTCGAGGATGGATTCCATCGTGGCGATGAAGGTGAAGGGACTGGTGATGATCTCGTCTCCCGGCCCGATCCCGAGGGACTTGAGGGCGACATAGAGAGAGGCCGTCCCGCTGGAAACCGCCAGGCAGTGCTTCGCCCCGAATTTTTCCGCCACGGCCTTCTCGAATTCCTCGACTTTCCAGACGCCGTTCCTCATCCCCTGGAACCAGTAACGGTGAAGGACCTTTCTCCGGATCACGTCCGCAAGGGCGTCGATCTCCTGCTGGTCGAACAGCTCAAAACCGGGCATTACTCCATCGCCTCCCTGTAGATTGCCACGCAGGCCTCCTTGTCCATCGGCCTGGGGTTGTTCGCCATGGGCCGGGCAACGGCCATGGCCTTTTCTGCCATTTCCTCGAAATGTTCCGGCTTGATGCCTGCCTTGAGGGCCTTCAGCCTGGAGGGCAATTCCAGGTCCGCCACCAGTTCGCGCAGGGCCTCGGCGCATTCGAACGCCCCCTCCCTCAGGGGGAGCCCTTCGGGGGCGTAGTCAAGCAGCATCGCGGCCTCGTAGTACTTCTCGGGAGCTGCAAGAGCGTTGTACCGGCAGACATAGGGCACGAGAAGGGCGTTTGCCACCCCATGCCCCACGCCGAACAGGCTGCCGAGGGGATAGGCAAGGGAGTGGCAGGCACCGACGCCGGCGTTGGCCAGGGCGATACCGCCGTAAAGGGAGGCCAGCATCATCTCGGTTCTGGCCTCTAGGCTGGATCCGTTCCAGGTGGCAACCCGAAGCCACTTCCCGATCTTGCGGATCGCTTCCCGGGCAAAGAGATCGCTCATCGGGGAAGCCGCCTTTCCGGTAAAGGCTTCGATGGCGTGAGTCAGGGCATCCATGCCGGTGGATGCCGTCACCCGCGGAGGCATCGTCAGGGCAAGCTCCGGGTCCAGGAGGCTGTAGTCGGGGTAGAGCTTCTCGTCGTTGATGCCGCCCTTGAAGCCGTCGCTCTTCCGGATCAGCACCGCCGTAAAGGTGACTTCCGAGCCGGTTCCCGAGGTCGTCGGGATCATGATCTTCGGCACGCCGGGATTTTTCACCAATCCAAGCCCCTGGTAGAGCGACGCGGACCCCTCGTTGGTGATCAGGACACTGACAGCCTTGGCGACATCCATGCAACTGCCGCCGCCCAGCCCGACGACGAGCTGGCAGTCGTTCTCCCGTGCCAGCATGGCGACCGCATCGGTCGTTTCAACGGAGGGTTCCGGCTCCACTCCCGCGAAAATGCAGGTTTCGATTCCTTCCCTTTCCAGGATCCCGGCGATCCGGTCGCTGATGCCCAGCCTTTCCATGCTCTCGTCGGTGACCAGGACCGCCCGCTTCGCTTCCAGCTTTTTTGCCAATTCCCCAACCTTGGCCGAAACTCCCGGTCCGAAACTGATTCGACCGGCAACGAAAAGGTCGTACGTGTTCACGTCGATACCTCCCAGAGTATTTTTTTATTTTCCGCTTCGATCCTTTCCCAGGCCTTCGCGGAAGCTCCACCGACGCTTTCGAGAAAAGCTTCGCAACGCGTGGCGAAAGAAATCCGTTCCTCTTTCGACAAAACGGAGGCAACCCACCCCGAGGCAAGTTCCAGAGGAGTTTCTGCCTTCCGGGTCAGGCCCGCTTTTGCAGCCCGGTCCGCCAGGTCCATGAAATCTTCCATGTGGGGACCGTGAAGGGTGGGGACCCCCCATGCAATGGGCTCCAGCAGGTTTTGCCCGCCTTTCGGCACGAGGCTGCCCCCGATGAAGGCGGCATCGCAACGGCCGTACAGGTCGAAGAGAACCCCGATTCGATCCACCACAAGTATAGTCCAACCGGGGAACCATTTCGACAGAAGGCAGGCGGGCCCGTGCCCCGAGGCGAGATCCAGGACGGTTTCCGCCCTCTCGGGGTGCCTGGGAGCAAGGATGAGCCGGCATTCGGGCAGGGTCCGTTTCACCTCTGCGAAAGCGGCCAGGACGGCTTCCTCCTCCCCTGGATGGGTGCTGCCTCCGATAAAGACGGGGCCCTTCCCTTCCATGACCCGGTCCAGGCTCGACCGGTCTGAGTTCTTCTTCCTTCTGGCGAGGGCATCGACTTTCGAATCCCCCACGCGAAACACGCGGGCGGGGTTCGCACCCATTTCCACGATACGTTCCTCGTCCTCCGCGCTTCGGGCAAAAATCCCCCGGAAAGTTCCAAGAATCCTCGACCAGAAAGCCTTGTCCCGGACAGCCCTGCGAAACGTCGCCTCGGAAATCCTGGCATTGACCATGTACGCCGGTATCTCCCTCTTTTCCAGCTCGAGCAGGAGGTTCGGCCAGATCTCCGTTTCCATCACCACGTAGATCCGCGGGCGAAGGCGGTCGAGAGCACGGTTCACGATCCACGGCACGTCCCAGGGGTAATAGACGTGGGCGTCGATGAGGTCCCCGAGCTCCTGCAGCGCCATCGCCTTCCCCGTGGCGGTGATGGTCGACAGCAGTACGGGCCACGGGCAGGAACCGCTTCGCATGGCCGTGACCAGCGGCAGAGCCGACTGCACTTCGCCGACCGAAACCGCGTGGATCCAGAAAGGGCGCCTTGCCCCCAGGGCCTCGACTTCAGGACGGAAAAACCCCCGTCTTTCCGCCAGGCCTTCCCTGTACTTCCATGCCAGCCAGGGGAAAAGGACGGGATAGGCAAGGCGGGTCAGGAACCGGTAACCCCGGGGGTTCAGGTCAGGCCACCCCGGCTTTCAGCAGGTCGTGGAGATGGAGTATGCCCACCGGCACGGTTCCCTGCACCACGACCAGGACGGAAATTTCATGGCGTTCCATCAGGGCCAGGGCCTCCGCTGCCAGCTTGTCGGGCTCGATCGTCTTCGGATTACGGGTCATGACCTCGGAAACCGAAAGTTCGAGTCCTTCGGGCCCCCTGTCCTCGAGGAGGCGTCTCAGGTCTCCATCGGTGAAAATTCCCGAAAGCTCCCCCGCACCTGTGACGATGAGCGCGGCCCCGTACCCCTTGCTCGTGATTTCGAAAAGGGCCCTTTTGACCGAAGCGTCGTCCGGGACCAGGGGGAGCCTTTCTCCCGATCCCATGAGAGCTTCTACCTTGAGCAGGAGCTTTTTCCCCAGGCTCCCGCCGGGATGGAAGAGCGCGAAGTCTTCCGGGCAAAGGCCCCGCAATTCCGTCACCATGCCGGAAAGGGCGTCCCCGATAGCCAGCTGCAGGGTCGTGCTGCTCGTGGGCGCAAGTCCCAGCGGGTCGGCTTCCCTGCGGACACTGGCATCCAGGACAATGTCGGCATTTTTCGCAAGCCTGGAGTTCAGGTTGCCGGTCATGGCGATGACCGGGGCCCCGATGCGCCTGAAAAAGGGCAGCAGTTCCAGCACCTCTCTCGTTTCCCCGCTATGGCTGATGAAAAGCCCCACGTCCTCCCTCCGGACCATTCCGAGGTCCCCGTGGCTTCCCTCCGCTGCATGCAGGAAAAACGCGGGGGTTCCCAAGGAAGCCAGGGTGGCCGCGATCTTCCTTCCGATCAGGCCGGACTTGCCGAGACCGGACACCACGAGCCTCCCCGAGCAGGCCTGGATCACCCTCGCCGCGCGGACGAGCTCGTCGCCGAGCCGGTCCGCCGCGAGCCTCAGCTCTTCGGCCTCGGCAAGGATCACCCTCCTGCCAACCTGCAGGAGGTCGCTGTCCGCGATGCTCCGTGCCTCTCTCTCATTCGGCAGGCTGACCATAACCGCTTTTCACCGCCCAATCGAGGTCCGTTACGCCCAGTTTTTCCTTGACCGCCCGGTCCAGGACGCTCACCTGCTCCAGGAAAGCCTTCATGGCCTTGAGGGGAACCATGTTCGGGCCGTCGCTCCTGGCTCGGTCCGGATCCGGGTGGACCTCCAGGAAGAGCGCGTCGATCCCGACTGCTACCGCAGCCCTGGCGAGCGGGAGGACGAACCGCCGGTCCCCTCCGCTTGCCGTTCCTTTCCCACCCGGGGTCTGGACGCTATGGGTCGCGTCGAACATCACCGGGACGCCGAGGGAACGCATGACCGCGAGGGAGCGCATGTCCACCACGAGCTGGCGATACCCGAAACTGGTCCCGCGCTCGCAGAGGATGACCTGTTCGTTGCCGGCTTCCGCACACTTTGAAAGCACGGGGGCCATGTCCTCGGGGGCCATGAACTGGGCCTTCTTGATGTTGAGGGCTTTCCCGGTCCTTGCCGCGGCCACGATCAGGTCGGTCTGCCTGCACAGGAAGGCCGGTATCTGCAGGATGTCGACTGCTTCTGCAGCGGGGTCCGCCTGGGAGGGCTCGTGAATGTCGGTCAGGACCGGCACCCCGGTCGCTTCCCGGATGGCCTTGAGCCACTGGAGCCCCCGTTCGATACCGGGCCCCCGGTAGCTGTGGATGGAAGTCCGGTTTGCCTTGTCGAACGAGGATTTGAAAACATAGCCGAAACCTGCCTCCCGGCAAAGGTCCCGGACGGTTTCCGCGACCTCCAGGCCGAGGTCCAGGCTTTCCAGGACGCAAGGGCCCGCAACCACGACCAGGGGACCGGAGCCGAATTCCACCGACTGCACCCGTACAGTTCGGTTCATGCGATCCTTCCCCCTTCCTCCCGGAGAATTTTCTCCAGTGCAGCCACGTCTTCCGGAGTGTCGATCTCCACCGTGTCCCGGAATGTTTCGACACAACGGATCGCGAATCCCTTTTCCAGCACCCGAAGCATCTCCAGGCTCTCGGCTTTTTCCAGCGGAGTCTGATCCCACCTGGAAAACTCGAGCAGGAAATCCCTCCTCCAGGCGTAGGGGCCGATGTGCTTGAAATAGACGGCTCCCGGGTTTCGGGGATACGGAATCGGGGACCGGCTGAAATACAAGGCCCTTCCGTTCTGGTCAAAGACCATCTTGACGATGTTGGGGGAAGCAATCTCTTCTTCCTTCTCGATCCGTTTGGCAAGCAGGGCAAGCCGCACCTCGGGCTCCTCTTCGAGTGCCCTGACGAGGGGATCGATCATGTCAGGCCCCACGAGCGGATCGTCCACCTGGACGTTCAGGACCAGGTCTGCACCGGGATGACTTGCCGCTACGAAAGCCACCCTGTCCCCTCCGCTTTTCAGCCCGGCAGGGGTCATCACGGCTTCCCCCCCGTTTTGCTCCACGAGATCCGCGATTCGCTCCGAGTCGGTCGCCACGACAATCCTGTCGATTTTCCCACACCGTTTCACCTGTTCGAGGACCCGGACGACGAGCGGCTTGCCCCCCACCTGCACGAGCGGTTTCTCGGGCAGGCGGGTGCTGGCCAGCCGAGCAGGGATCACTGCCAGCGTTTTCATGGTATTTTTCCTCCTTCGTTCGGCACGCAAAGGCGGGAATAGAGCTTTTCCCGCAATCCAAGGCCGCAATCCTCCAGCGCGAAACGGACGACTTCGTCGAGGGCCCCCGGGGCACCAAGCCGGAGGATCCCGGTTCGAGACATGTGGCTACGAAGTTCCGGGGTTTCAAGAATCTCAAGGGCAGCATCCGCAAGCGCCTCCGGGCTCCTTGGAACGAGGCGCTCCGCGTCCTGCAGGATCCTTTTCTGCACCAGCTTCCCCTTTTCTTCCACGGAAAGGACGGGGATTCCCAATCCCGCGCAAAGCTGGTTGGCCGTTCCTCCCAGCCCGATGACCAGATCGGCGTTTTTCGCTGCAGCCGAAAGGTCCCCGTCAAACAGGAAGACCTTCGTTCGTCCGTTCGTCAGGTTCTCCCGCTCAGAGGGCGAATGTCTCCAGCCTGCGGATCTCGAGACGAGCTGGCAACGGTCGATCGTTGGAGCCAAAACCGCAAGAAACCGGCAATCCCGCTTCCTCGAAATCAAATCGGCCGTTTCCAGCAGGAGGGAAAAGTCGGAATAGGCACGGTGCCGGCTTCCGGGCAGCAAAAGGATCCGGTCTTTACCCGTTCCGGGCCAATCGATCGCTTCCGTTCCCTTCGAACCTGCCAGGTCCATGATCGGGTTCCCGTCAAACCGGGCCTGGACGCCGGATCGAAGCAATTCCCTCGCCGTTTCCTCGTCCCTCGCCCACACTTTCTCGACGCGGTGCCTGAGCACGAAACGCTCGATGCCCCAATGACCGGCAATGTAGGCTGTTTTAGCCGTCGCGATGAGAAGGGGAGGGCCGCCTTGCCCCCAAAGAGCCTGCAGCGCCAGGTACACGTCGCCCACGCAGAAAACCCGGAGTACCCGATGGCGCAGTTTTTTCCAGCTCTTGAGCTGCTCTATGATAATTTTCACAAGGCCGAAACGCAAATCGCGGATCAAATCGGAAACGTTGTATTTGACAATTCCCCCGCTGGGTGTTTCCGCCAGGGGGGAAACGACCGGAAACCCCGACTCGGAGTACGGTTTCCCCGCCCCGACCAGGGGGAAAGCGAGGATTTCCGATTCCGGCAGGGCCTTTCTGAGTTTTTCGGCCAGGATGACGCCGATGGCATCTTCCCCGTACCCGTTCGACGCGACGGCGATGCGCGGCCGAAGGACATCCCGCAAGGCTTCCCAGAAACGACCCGCTTCGCCGACGATTTCCGTTTTGACCCTGGGAACGACGAGGGGAATCGGGGGAACCCAATCCGGGGGAAGGTTGAAAATGTCCTTTTCGGAGCAGACCAGGGCGGCTGCCTTCAGTCGGACCGCTTCGGCCACCAGCGTTTCCATGTCTTTGTACGAGAAGCGGTGGTGGTCCCGGAAGCGGATTTCCCTTTCGATCCGGACTCCCTGCTGCTCCAGGGACCTTCGGAAACTGGCGGGGTTTCCGATCGCCGAAAAAGCGAGGACCGGGAGGCCGGCCATCTGGAGGCCGGGTTCTCCTTTCCATTCGCCTTCCCATCGCTCCCAGCGGTCCAGGACCAGCCTAGAGCAGAAAACCCGGTCCCGGCCGACGATGGCGGAGATTTCCCGTTTCAGTTCCTCGAGGCGGGACGGAAGCACCTGGTCCGCCTTCGTGATCACGACGAGATGCGCCCGTTCCAGAGCCTTCGGTTTTTCCCTCAGCAGCCCGGCCGGGAAAAGACGCCTGTTCCCCCAGGGACACAGGGCATCTACCAGGACGATGTCGGCGTCCCTCCTCATTTTCCTGTGCTGAAAGGCATCGTCGGCTACCACCAGTTCGACGCCTTCCGTTTCCCGCAGCAGGGTAACCCCCTCGTTCCTCTCGTTCGCCACCGCCACAGGCAGTCCCCCGAGGCGATGGTGAAGCAGGAGGGGTTCGTCTCCGGCAAACGCCCCCGCCGAAAGGCGGTTCACCAGTTCGGGGGCCCGTGCCTTGCCTTTGTACCCCCGGCTCACAACCCCCGTCGGGATGCCTCGCCGGGCAAATTCGAGAGCGACCATTTCGACGAAGGGGGTCTTGTTCGTTCCCCCCAGGGTCAGGTTCCCGACACTGACCAGGGGAACCGGGCAGGCCAGGCTTTTCGCGATCCCGTGGTCATAGGCGAAATTGCGGATTCCCACCAGGGCTCCCGCAACCCAACCCAGGGGCGTCAGGAGAAGCCACGGGGACAAGGCCCTTTCCCCTCTCGCATATTCCAGGTAGCTTTTGACGATCATGGTCTGGCCGGCTCCCTGAACTGGAGGCCGTAGAGCCGGGCATAGAGTCCCTGCCTGGCCAACAGGTTTTCATGGGTTCCTTCTTCCACGATCTGTCCTGCATCGATGACAAGAATGCGATCCGATTCGAGGATCGTCGAAAGTCGGTGCGCGATCACGAGGGAGGTCCTTCCCTTCATCGCATGCCCCATCGCTTCCTGGATCTGGTGCTCCACCGCGGTGTCGAGCGAAGAGGTCGCTTCGTCCATGATGAGGATCTTCGGGTTTCGGATCATCGCGCGCGCGATCGCGATCCTTTGCCTTTGCCCGCCGCTCAGGGTCACGCCGCGTTCGCCGATCTCGGTCTCATAGCCCTCCGGGAGGCTTTCGATGAAGTCCGAGATGCCTGCCAACCTCGCGGCTTCGCGGATCGCATCCAGTGTCGCCTCCTCGAACCCGTAGGCGATGTTGTAGGCCATCGTTCCCTTCAGCAGCACCGGGTCCTGGGGAACGATCCCGATCTGCTTCCTCAGGACCTTCAAATCAAGCTGGCGGACGTCCACCCCGTCGACCGTCACGGTTCCCCGCTGGGGGTCGTAAAACCTCGGGACAAGGTCGGCGATGGTCGTTTTGCCGGCTCCGGTGGAACCTACGAGCGCGATCCGCTCCCCTGGACGGATCGACAGGTTGACTCCCTTGAGAATCCAACGGCCCGGTTCATAGGCGAACCAGACGTCCTTGAAGCCGATCGCTCCGGAAACTGGCTTCAGCACGACCGGACTCTCCGGGACGGGTAGCGTGTCGGGGACTTCCAGGATCTCGAAAATCCGGTCCGCCGACGCGAGGCACTGCTGTAGGCTCCCCACGATCCGGCTGATGACCCGAAGTGGCTGGACCATGAAGCCGAGGTAGCCGAGAAACGCGATCAACCCGCCGGGTGTCATCCTTCCCGCGATGACTTCCCGTCCGCCGGCCCAGAGAAGCAGTGCCAGGGCAACGATCAGGATGACTTCCACCACTCCCTGCAGCGTGGCCTGGATCTGGGTCCCGTGAACGAGGGCGCGTACGTTGGCTTTCCCCTGTTGCCTGAAACGCTCCAGCTCGTACTCTTCCGTGGCGAACGACCGGACGATGCGGATCGCGGAAAGAGCTTCGTAGGCGATCGCGGAAAGGCTGGCCAGTTCCTGCTGGATCGTGTGCCCCACGGCCCGGAGCCGTTGGGATGCAAAGTGGATGACCTTGAAGGCGAGCGGAATCACGAGAAGGGCGAACAGGGTCAGCTTCCAGTTCAGGTACACCAGGAACCCGGCCATTCCGAAAAACGTGAGCGTCTGGACGACCAGGTCGACGATCGTGGTCGAAACCAGGCCCTGGAGTGTCGCAACGTCTCCCGTGATCCGGGACAGCAGTTCTCCGACTCTCTTCTTGTGAAGGTAGGACAGTGAAAGGGACTGGATTTTCCCGTAAAGAGCCACCCGCAGGTCCATCACCGCATGCTGCCCGACCCAGACCATCAGGTACTGCTGACCGTATCCCGCGAGGTTCTTCAGGATGAACAGGAGGACGATGGCGACGGCGAGCCCGTTGAGCATCAGGCTGTCCTTCCGGATGAGAACGTCATCCACGACGTTCTTGAGAAGCCACGGCGGCAGGACCCCCGCGGCAGAAGCCGCAAGCATGCAGCCGAAGGCAGCGACCAGCCGAACGCGGTACGGCAGGATGAACGGCAGGAGTTTTTTCAGGGAACCCAGCCGAACGGTTTTCTCTTTCGGTTTCCGCTTCATGGCAACGCTTCCAGTATCCTTTCCCGAAGGCGAACGGCAGCTCCGGCCATCCCGCCATCGATCTGTCCAAGGGCCTTCCGGGTCGCCTCTAGCCACTGGGGGTCTCCTGCATAGGCAGCAAAACGTCTTGCCAGCGTCTCTGGAGAAACCTTTCCCGTGATTTCCGGGAAGACCATCCTTCCGGCGAGCCGGTTCGGCCAGGCCAGGTAGCTTCGTTTTTCGAGAACCCGATCAAACGCCTTGCGCTTGAAAAAAGGTCCGATCCCGGGCAAGGCAAAGACCGGTTTCAGCAAAAAAGGCGAAGGAGCGACCGCCAGGAAATCCTCCGGAACGGCGACGACCGACGGGACCCGGGCGTGCAGCAGTTCGAGGGTATTCGTCCCGGGCTGGGTCAGCGCAATGTCGGCTCCCCGCAGGACGGCCCCCGTCCCCGCGCGGCACACCGTAAAGCCGGCCTGCTCCCAGAGAGTCGGCTCTTCCGGTTCGCTGAAGGGAGAAAGGAGCACCCCCCACTCGGCCTCCGGCAAACGCTCCCTGGCAGCTCCCAGGAATTTGCCCATGAAGGAAAGCGCCTTTTTCCGGATTGCCGGGCGGCTTCCCGGAAAAAGGACAACTCTCGGGGTCCGGCCGGTTTCCCAGGAAACCGTTCCCTCGTCCATCCCCAGCGCGTCAGCAACAAGGCTCCCCACGACTTCGACCGGTTTCCCGCCCGCGGTCCCCCGGATCGAATCGGCCATCGTCCCGCAGGCGGTAAATATCCTCCTGCAGGCGACAAGCCCCTTCTTTGGGCCGTAACTGTAGCTGAAGAGCGGGCTGTTCCATCTCGAGGCCAGCAGCCTCCCGTAAACGAGATCCCCGCCCAGCTGGAGCACCGCGTCGGGACGTCCTTTCCCTTTCGCGAACTCCCCGGCGAAGGACCTGGAAGGCACGACCCGATCGGCTCCCAGCCGGGAAGCCAGGCGCAGCTCGAGGCCGCTGGCGTACTCGCAAGGCAGCACCACGAGGTCGACCCGGTGCCCTGCCTCTTTCAGGTCCTTCACCACCGGCCTCCCCCATCCCCAGAGTTCCCCCGGCCCGTTGACCAACACCGCGAACCGTTTCATCGAGCCCCCGCCTTCTCCAGGACCTCGCGGGCCCAGAAGGCTGCCACGCCCTGGTTCCCCATGCGAGCCCTGGCTTTTGCCAGCCCTTCATGGACCGCCTTTCTTCCTTCTCCGCCTGCCCAGTACCCCTCGAAATGCTCGAGGATCTTCGAAGCTCGGGCTTCGCCCTGGACCAGTTCGGGGTACACCAGCTTCCCGGCCAGGCGGTTCGGAATGGAAATATGGGGGGTCTTCACCAGGAGACGGAAGGCGATTTCGGAGGAAAGCGACGCCCGGTACAGAACGATCATGAAACGGTCCAGCATCATCGCTTCGACGGCTGCCGTGCCGCTTGCCCCGATTACGCAGCAGGCCCGTTCCATCAGGAAACGGCCGCTCTCGGTGCTGGTCTGCCGGCCCCCGAGTGCGGACGAAAGCCACTCCCGCTCTCGGGTTTCAAGCCCCGGTGCGATGGAGAAGACAGGCTCGAATCCCCTGGACCTCAGGTGCTCCGAGGTTTCCAGCAGGACCGGGAGAAGGCGCCGGATCTCTCCGGGTCGGCTTCCCGGGAGAAGGGCAACTGGCCTGTTGCAGGCCTCTGGCTCCTCCAGCGGCTGGAGGGGTCGGAATTCGTCCGTGAACGGGTGGCCGACCCAGGCGGAAGGCACGCCCCTTTGCAAAAGGAATTCGTGCTCGAAATCGAAGAGGGGAAGGCACAGGTCACAGGCGGACTTCAGGAAACCCGTCCTCCCGCTTCTCCAGGCCCAGACCTGGGGAGGCGATAGGTAGACGACGGTTCCCCGGTACCCGGAGCGCCGGGCCTGCGCGATAAGCGGGAAATGGAAGTCCGGGCTGTCCACCACGACCATCGCTTCCGGCCGCTCCAGCACGATCCGCCGGCAGATTTCATCCTTGAGCCTCCAGAGACGGGGGATCGAAAGGACCACCTCACCGATCCCCATCAGTTGGAGCGATTCCGAGGACCAGTCGACCCTCATTCCCGCGCTTCGGCTTTCCGGGCCCCCCATTCCCCAGCATTCGGTCCCCGGGATTTCCTCCTGCAGGGACTTCGCCAACAGAGCCGCCAAATGATCCCCGGAGGCCTCCCCTGAGCTGAAGAAAACTCTCATGGCACGAATCCCGTTACGGAAATGGCGTTGTTTTTCGCCAACTGTCCGAAACGCTCCCGGTCCAGGATCACCGTCCGACCGGCCTCGACGGCCAGGCAGCCCAGCCCGGCATCCGCCATGCATTGCAGGGTTTGCGGGCCGACCGTCGGGACATCGAACCGTTCGTCCTGGTCCGGCCGCATCATCTTGACGACCGTGCCGCCGGCAACGATCCGACCGGCTCTTTTGATCATTTCGTCGGTTCCCTCCATGGCCTCGACGGCAACGACCGCCCCGGCCCGCACCACCAGGGCCTGTCCGAAAGACAGGGGAACGATCTTCCTCGCGATGCCGATCCCGTACCGGATCTCTTCCCGTTCCTCTTCCGCAGGCTCCCTCCCTGCGATCGTCCCCTCCGGGGCCAACGCTTCCGGGATCAGCAGGCGATACGGCACCACTTCGAGGCCCCGGGACTGAAGGAAGCCGACGATCGATCCCAGCAGGGCGTGGTCGTCACGGGACGGGAGGGCCCGGATCCATTCCAGGGTCTTTGCATCCACCGGGCCTCCACCGAAGATCCAGCGTTTCGGGACTGCCCCCGCCAGGATGACCTGCTTGCAGCCCTCCGTTTCGATCAGGCGAACAATCCCGTCCATGGATACCTGCGAAACCGGCAGGACTCGTTCTGCAACGCTTTCCAGGAGAGGGCTCGCCTTCCCCAGGGCAATCACCGTCGGGGCGTTTCCCCTCGCGGCCAAGGACTGCGCGATGGCCACCGGCAGAAGCCCCTCACCTGCCAGGAGCGCGGTTTTGGTCAAGGAAGCGCACCTCCCTTCCGTCATCCGTTCGCCTTTCTTGCCAAAAAGGACCCCACGGCCAGGAAGCTGATGTTCGGCAGCCAGGCGGCCAGGACAGGATTGAGGTATCCTCCTTCTCCAAAGGCCCGGCTGAAGGACATCACCACGTAGTATCCGAAAACGACGACGACGCTAAGGCCCAGGCTGACCCCCCTGCCGCCTCTCGGAGAGCGCACCCCCATGGTCGTCCCGAGCAGGCCGAGGACAACGGCAGCCCAGGGAATCGCGAACCGCATGTGGAAGATGACCCACATGGGACGCGTGTCGATTCCCTGTCCGCTTGCCATCCGGATGTGCCGGTATAGTTCCAAAAGCCCCATTTCCTGGGGGCGCTTGGAAGCCCGGTCGATTTCCTGCGGGGTTAGGGCCAGGGCCAGCCGCTGGCTCTGGAACGAGAACAGGGCCTTGACGGTCCCGTCCTGTCGAACCTCGAACACCTTGCCGTCTTCAAGCCACCATTGCCGTTCCGCGAAGCGTCCTCTCTTGGCGGTCGAAACCCTGGCCAGCCGGTTGTTCTCGAACTCCTGGACCAGGACATCCTGCATCGTGCCGGTTGCGGGGTTCAGCTTCGATACGTAGAGAACCCTCCTGAGCTGCGAACCGCTTTCGTCCCTCAGGAAGATGTTTTCCCTCAAACCCGGGAGGGCTTTTCCCGAAACCTCGTATTGAAGGATGTTCGTCGCTGCCTGGTCCGTCAGGGGAACGACGGTTTCGCTCAGGAACAAGGTCAGAAACGCTACGGCCAGGCTGGCGAGAAGGACCGGGCGGACGATCCGGCGGAAATCGACCCCCAGGGACCGGAGAGCGTTGATTTCACCGTGCATCGAAAGCGTCCCGAAGCCCAGAAGGGTCGCCATCAGGCAGGAAATCGGCAAGGTCAGGACCACGACCCCCGGCACCTTGTAGAGAAAAAGGCGCGAAACCGTCCATAGAGAAACCCCGCCTTCGATCAGCAGGTTCGCGATCTGGAACAGGACGTCCCCGGTGATCAGGAGCATCGAAAAGATCAGCACGCCGAAGACAAAGGGCTGCGCCAGCTCTCCGACGATAAAGCGGTCCAAGAGTCTCGGCAGGAAAAGGTCAAACGCTTTCCGGGACATGACACTCTCCGTTCAGTGCAAGGATCCGGTCCGCAACGTCACGAACGGCACCGTGCCCGCCGCAGGAGGGAGTGATCCAATCCGCCGCGGCCTTCACGTCCAGCCGGGCATTTCGAACCGCGACCCCCAGGCCGCTCCACCGGATGCATTCGATATCGTTGAGGTCGTCGCCCACGTAGCAGACTTCCTCGGGCCGAACCTGCTTCGACCGGCAAAGTGACTTGAGCGCCGGCAGTTTTTCCGTTACTCCGTTCACCACCTCGCGGATCCCGAGTTCCCGGGCCCGTCCGGCAGTCGCCTCTGAACGGCGCCCGCTTAGGAGGGCGACTTCGACGCCGCTTTTCTGAAGTCGTGCGATGCCCATCCCGTCCTGGATGTCAAACCGCTTCCATTCTCCCCCGGCCCCGTCCAGGATGATCCCACCGTCGGTAAGCGTCCCGTCCACGTCGAGGACCAGCAATTTAATCAGGAGAATCAGCCTCCCGCGTCGTCCTGGGCCAAGGGGTCAGCCCCCGGTGGGAATTCTTCGCGAAGTCCAGGATTGCGCCTAGGACGGGGTCCGGATCTTCTGCATGGCGGGATTCAAGAACGGCGAGCGCCTCTCGGAGGGGCAGCCCGGAATGGTAGATCGACTGGTAGAAGGACTTGATCGACTGCCTGGCCGCGGAGTCGAATCCATTCCGCCGCAGCCCGACCCTGTTGAGCCCGAAGAGTCTCGCCGGGCGTCCATCCGCCATCACGTAGGGAGGGACGTCCTTGACGATCTTGGACAAGCCGCCGATCATGCAGAAAGGGCCGATCCGAACGAACTGGTGAACTCCCGCCATGCCGCCGACCACCGTTTTGTCTTCGATACGGACGTGTCCGGCCAAGCCGACCTTGTTGGCCAGGACGACCCCGTTCCCGACCACCACGTTGTGCCCCACGTGGGCCCCTTCCATCAGGTAGCACCCGTCGCCGATCACGGTTTCCTTCCCCTCGCCGGTCGCCCGGTGAACCGTGACGTTTTCCCTCAGGGTAACTCCATTGCCGATCCGGACCCAGCTTTCTTCGCCCTTGAAACCGAAATCCTGCGGTTCACCCCCAAGGGTGACGTTTTCGTAGAGCGTGCAGCCTTCGCCGACCCGGACGTAGTCCTTCAGGCAAACGAAAGCCTTCAGGACCGTTCCCGCGCCGACCTCGACAGAATCGGAAATCATGCAGTACGGGCCCACCTTGACCCCGTCAAACAGACGGGCCTTCGGAGAAACGATCGCGCTGGGATGGATTTCAACGGTCATTGTTCCACCTCGCCCCGAAGCGTCCGCGTTACCAGGAAGCCGAAAACTCCCTCCGCTACCAGTTCCCCGTCGACCTTGGCAACGGCTTTCACTTTTCCCATGCGCCCCCGGAGCCTCAGCAACTCCGCCTCCGTCACCAGCTGGTCGCCCGGCCGAACCGGGCGCCGGAACTTGACGTCTTCGAGGGTCGTCAGGATCAGGAGTTGGTCTTCTGCTGTCCCCGGCCTCGCGGCGATCATCATTCCCGCCACCTGGCCCATCGATTCAAGGACGAGCACGCCGGGCATGACCGGTTCTCCCGGAAAGTGCCCCTGGAAAAACGGCTCGTTGATCGTGACGTTCTTCAATCCCACGACGCGGTTCTCCGAGATTTCGAGGATCCGGTCGACCAGCAGGAAGGGATACCGGTGCGGAAGGTGGTTCATGATTCCATGAATATCGATCATCGTGGGTCCTCCTTATCTGCGAGTTTCGCTTTTCGGTGCTCCCGTGAGCCTTTTCAGGCGGGAAACCAGTGCCAGGTGAAGGCCGTGCCCACTCCGGAAAGCGACCACGTGGGCGGAGAGCGGACGTCCCACCAGGGCAAGGTCGCCGATGAGGTCCAGCACCTTGTGGCGGACGCACCCATCACGGCTTTCGAGGGCTTCCGGATTGATCGGACCGTCGGAGCCGATCACCAGCGTGTTTCCCAGGTCGCCTCCTTTCCCCAGGCCGGCCGACCGCAACGCTTCGATCTCCGATTCCAGGCAAAAGGTCCGTGCCCCGGCAATTTGTTCGAGAAACACCTTGCTGTCGACGGATTCCACGGTGTAGGCCTGGACACCGATCCAGGTTCCCGGATAGTCGATGACGCAGGTCACCCCGAACCGTTCCGCGGGAAGGGCGACCAGCGACGCCCCTCTTCCCGGGTCCCTGACGGAAACCGGGGCATCGATCCGGAGCGGTTCGGCCTTTCCGGCCGCCGGGTCCCCGGTGAAACAGGAAAGAGCCAGCGCAAAGGGTTTCGCGCTCCCGTCCAGGGCCGGGATTTCATCTCCCTCGACGCGAATTTCGGCATTCCAGATGCCGAGCCCGGCGAGGGCAGAGAGCAGGTGTTCCACCGTCCTTATGGTTATCCCGTTCGGGAAGGAAAGAGTGGAACCCCGTCCGTCCCCGGATGCCGCAGCCTCTTCGACGCGAAAGGCAGTCCCGTCTGAAAAAACGAAACGCAGGCCCGGAGAATCCGCCTCGACCACCTCTACGGAGCAGGAGATCCCCGTATGGAGCCCTTTCCCTTTCCATTGCACCCTCTTGCGCTCAGCCATCCGCAGGCGTTCCCTTCTTTTCGATTTCCGCGAGACGGGCCTCCAGCTCCCGGATCCTTTGAAGCAGCTCGGGAAGCCTCCGCAGCAGAACCTGGGCTTTCATGTCCTCGCGATGGTCCCGGGCCGGGAAACCGGAAACAACCGCACCCTCGGGGACATCCTTCGTCGCCCCGGCACATCCGGTGAGAATGGCTCCGTCTCCCACGCGGACATGATCGGCAGTCCCGCTCCGTGCCGCCATCGTCACCCCGTTCCCCAGAGACGAGCTCCCAGCCATCCCGGCAAAGGCAACAAGAAGGCACCCCTTGCCTGTCCTGGCGTTATGCCCCACGTGAACGTGATCATCCGTCTTCGTCCCGGCCCCGATACGGGTTTCCCCGATCGTGGCCCGGTCGACGGTGGAACAGGCCCCGATTTCCACTTCGTCCTCGAGTACAACCCGCCCGACCTGGGGCACTTTCACGGGGAAGCCGCCCGGATTCCGCTCGAAACCGAATCCGTCGCACCCAAGGACACAACCGGCATGAATCAGGCAATTCCGGCCGATGACCGTGTTTTCCATCACCACCGCCATCGGCTCAACCACGCTTCCCTCACCGATGCAGGCTTTGCGGCCAACGAAGACGTGTCCCCGGAGGACCGCGTCCTTGCCGATTACGGCTCCTTCCTCGACGATGCAGAAGGGGCCTACGCTCGCCTGCGGGTGGACCTCTGCACCCGGGGAAACGAAAGCGGTTTCATGAATTCCCCTGGGAGGAGAAACCGTGTCTGCAAAAAGACCCAGGAGTTCCCTGAAGGCCGCCCGGGGATCCTCGACCTCGATCCCGTCCCGGCCTTCTTCGATCCAGCCGTAAGGCGCGACAATCGGCACGTTCCCCGGGACGGAAGGGAGGATTTTCCGATCCCATACCGTCAGCAGAAAACCGGGCTGCGGGGACTGCGGAGAGGCGATACCGGAAATCTCCAGCCTGCCGTTTCCCCTGAGCTTGCCGCCAATCCTCCTTGCCAGGGCTTCCAATTCCCATCCCATCGGTCTTGCCCCCTTCCAGGGGATTTACAGGTTCCCCACCAGCCTGACGCTGGAAGGATTCTCGTCCCGGCTGTCGTAGTGCAGTTCGATCGAGAGGTTCTCGTTGAGGCGGTATCCCACGCCGAAGTTGACTTCTCCTTCATCCGACGTCCGAATCCAGACGTAGGGGGAACGCACCGGCCCATCGAACCAGGCCCGCCACCAGGTCGCCTCATCGGGCCAGGACCGTTCTGCACCCAGCCAGATCCTGTCCCATGGCGACCACCGGATGCCCAGCCGCGTTTCCAGGTCCCAATCATTCAGGTACAAGAGAGATTCTCCGTACAGCTCCACGTCCCAGCGGGGGAAAATCTGGGCTTTTCGGCCCAGGTGGATCCCAGCCTCGGGATACCGGTCGGAGGTGCCGGCGTATCCCGCCACCCACGCCCAAATCGTGTACCGCCTGCTTTCCATTCGCACGGAAAGGTCAGTGACCGGTTGCGCCTTGAGGACCACCCGGATGTCCACCTTGAGGTTTTCAACGAACGTTTCATCCTGCAACTGGCTTGAAGCCCAGTCCGCGACCTGTTTTTCATGTTTCGCCACCCAGGCGACCGGAAGCCCGATCAGAGAAGACAGCCCTGCCATCAGGTCGTCCTTGACACCGGAATGAACCAGGGACGGCAGGGAAGACGAGGTGCTCTTCGGGTTCACCGCCAGCACGAGCGGCTGGGCAGGGACGAGGCCGACTTTCAGGGTCGACCCTCCCTCTTCTACCCGCACGATGAGACTTCCCTGCCAGCCCGGGATTTCTGCCTCGAGGATGCGTTCCACTTCCTTCCGCAGAGCGGAATCCGCCCAGGCGAGGGCCTCCAGCGGAAGGTCCCGGATCCTCAGATCGAGGGCCTCTCTCGCGCGTTCCCAGTCTTCCTGCATCCAATCGGACAACGGCCTGGAAAGTGCGGGAAACCCTGCCTCGATCCTCCATTCGGTACGGCTTTTCGATTTCAGGCTCAGGACGAGATCCTGTCCCTCCAGGCCGATTCCGCCGACGTCGTAGCCTTCAAAAAGCCTCAGGGAGACAAGCCTGACGATCTCAAGCCGGTCGGTTTCTTCCTTCTGGGGATCGATTTGTGTCCACACCGCCTCCATGCTTCTCGCTGCCGCTCCGCTCAGCCATGGGGGGAGTCCCTCTACGCGGACCCCGGCTTCTGACGGGGAGGCGAACTGCAGAAGCAGGGCTGCGGCCACAAGCACCATGACCGCAGCCCTGGAGGAACCGAAGTTTCTTCGAGAAAACGCTCTAGAACATTTCGCCGAACCCAAAATGGGTGAAGGTTTCATTTTCGCCGGTCGCCACGTCAAGCCGGAGGTTGCCCATCGGGGTCCTGACCCTGACCCCGAAGCCGTAGGCGTCCTTCAGGTCCCCAAGGTTGAAGCTGTTCATTTCCGGATCGTTCTTGTTCCAGGCCATTCCCATGTCGTAAAAGACCACGATCGAGAAAGCCTTTTCAAAGGGAATCCTCAGTTCCAGGTTGGTCAAAAACATTTCGTGCCCATCGAATTCGTCGTCCTCGTAACCCCGCAAGGTGGTGCTCCCACCAACGAAATAGCGTTCCGAGTAGGGGATCTCCCCGGAGGAGAACCCCACTCTCATGCGGGCCGCGAAAAGCGGGGGGTTGTCCGGGTCTCCCGCAGGCAGGTCGAACGGCAGCTTGTCGAGGTTGATCGGCAGGTAGTAGCGCCCTTCCAGCCAGTACTTCGTGTAGTCCCGCTCCCCGCCGAACAGCTCGAGGGCCTTTTCTACGTTCAGCGTCTCGATATCCCCTTTGGGATAGCTGAGATAGGGATCCCGGTTATCACGGGTCACGGTTGCCGTTACGGTGAAAATTTTTCCGTTGCTGTCCAGGAGGTTTTTCCATGCATCCCAATCCGGGTCTGAGGGATCCGGGTCGATGGGATTGCCCTCAAGGTCACGAAAATCGTACAGGGTTACATCCTTCCAATCCAGGTTCAGGAACCAGCTCATCTTGGGATCGTGCCGGAACTTCTTTCCTGCCCCGATATAAACCCCCTGCTTGTCCTGGTTGTACTTTCCATAGCGTTCCCCTTCGTAATAACGGTTGATGTCCTCCCATTCCCGCTTGTAGGCCCCAAACTTCCAGGCGTAAGTGTGTTCGTCCATGTACGGATCCGAAACGGAAACGTAGTACTGCTCGCGGTCCCCGGTATCAAACCCGACGGTCAGTTTCTGCCCCCTGCCGTTCAGGTTGCTTTCCTGGTAGGCAAGTCCACCCTGCCAGCCGCTGCTCGAACCGTAGCCGAGGTTGAAGCTGATGCTTCCGCTCTTGCCTTCCGTCAGGGTCAGGACCAGGTTGATCAGGTTGGGATCTTCGTTCGGCTCGAACCCGACGTTAACGTCCTCGAGGAACCCCATCCCCTGGATCCTGTTCAGAGAGTGCCTCAAAACGTTCGCGTTGAAGAGGTCGCCCTTCTTCACCTTCAGTTCCCGCTCGATGACGTAGGTTTTGGTCCGCTTGTTTCCCTGGATGAAGATTTCGCCGATCCGCGGTTCGACGATCTTGACGGTGACGATGCCGTTCTCGACGGAAACGTCTTCCACCCGGGCCATGACGTAGCCGTCCTTCTGGTACTTTTCCCTGATTCGCTGGAGGTCGTTCCTGAAAAAGACCCGGTTGAAAACGGTACCGGGAGTGGTGAAGAGGAGTTTCTGAAGGTCCTCCTCCTTGTAGACGGAATTCCCCGTGAATCGGACTTCCTTCACCTTCGGGTTTTCCTGCACCTTGAAGACGACCTTCACTCCGTCCCCTTCCGGTTCGATCGCCGCATCGGCCATGGCGAAGAACCCAAGGTTGTAGATCGCCTCGATATCCTTTTGCACCTGTTCGCGGTCAAGGATCTCACCCGCCCTGGTCTTCGCGGCGCCGAGGATGTAGGCGGAAACGACGTCCTGGTTGCCCTGTACCTCGACCGCCACGACCTTCGGGTCTTCGGCCAGGCTCGGGGAAACGAGAAGAAACAGCATTAGGACCAAACCGGTCATAACGGCAAGGTAGCGTTTCACGAGGCGATCCTCTCCTTTGACGGAAACTTGAGTTTCAGGGCCTTTCGACCCGCACGGACTCCCCCTCCGGGCGGAGGGCCCGTTGCCCAACCTGGATCAATGATAACAAATCTTCTGCGGCAATTGGGGCAATCCCTTTCGGAGTGACCGCCTTCATTCCCGTCTCCGTTTCGACCGCTTCCGCCGGGCTTCCTTTCCGAGCCTTCCTGACCACAAAGGGAACGGACAAGGCAGTTTCACCTCCAGGATCGGAAGTGTTTGCCCCGGTTCCTGCGGAAAGGCTTTTCCGGAAGTTTTCCACCAATGCCCGTTCGTCCGCGGTCAGCCATTCCACCGAGGGACCCGTTTCCATGGCCGAAGGTCCCGCGGGGTTGAAGGATTCGATCGAAGTGGGCCCGACCGCGAGCAGAAGGATCAGCACCGCCACCGGAAGCGCATGGAGGAACGAAGCTTTCGCGACGGAAACTCTTCCTGCCCTCGGGCACGATTCCCCTTCAAGGGCGGCTTCCCAGATTTCCCGGCTTGCCGATTCCAGTTCGGCGCGTGCGCATTCCAGCTCGGCGACCGCAGAAGTCCAGGCCTTGCACCGGCAGGCTTCGATGCACCGGTCGACCCATCTTTGGACCCGTTTCAGCCGTTTTTCCAACCGCTCCACCTCCCGGGGACCGAAGCTACCTCTGGGACATGGAAATTATCACAAGCCGCCTTCAGGATGTGGACTCCCCGACCCCGAACCAGGCCCTGAGCTTCGCGAGGCCCCTCCTCTGGATCCGGTAGATCTGGCTCACATCGATTCCCTTCTCGCTCGCGACTTCTTTCGCACGCCGGCCTTGAACGAGGAGGGCCTCGATGATTTCGGACTCTCTGGAAGACAGCCGTTCAAGGCCTTCCTGCAGGGAAAGCCTCCAGTCTTCGGCTTCGGGTTCGAACGGATCCCCGGCGACGATGTCCATTTCTTCCACCGGGAGGGGTGCCTTGGCCTCCACCCTTTGAAGGAAATTGACCATCGCCCCCCGGATGCGGTAGTAGGCATAGGTGATGAACTTGATGTTCCGTTTTCGGTCGAAGTGGTCGACCGCGTTGATCAGGGCCAGGGTGCCTTCCTGGACAAGGTCGGGAAAGCGCGAGGGGGATACTTGCAGTTTCCTGGCAAGCCAGTACACGAGGGAACGGTAGCCCAGGATCAGTTCCTCTCTGGCCCGCTCGTCCCCTTCAGCCAGGAGGCCCCACAGAACGGCCTCCCTTTCCGGGTCCAACCGCCGCGGGGGTTCAGCCTCAACCATGCCGGTTTCTCCTTTCCTGTGCGGTCCCCGTTGAAGGCTATCCGCCCAAGCCATTGTACCAGCATTGAAGCCTGCCCGCACTAGTCCGGCAAGGGCAGGGCTCCCGCCTCTTCCTCCCCCGGTACGAGCAGGTGCAGGAAATCGTTGGCAAAAGCCAGCATGGCCTTGTCTTTCCATAGGTCGATTCCCAGGAGGCTGCAGTTGTCCATCCTCATCCTCCAGACCAGGGAGGCGGGGACGCCGAGAAGCCGAACGAGGATGGCCCGCATGATCCCTCCGTGACCCACGACGAGGATCCTCTCCTCGGGACCGGCCAAAATCCTTTCCAGCGACTTTTCCACACGCTCCAGGACCTGGGCAAAGCTCTCCCCGCCGGGAGGGACGACCCTGGATGGGTCTTCCCTCCACTGGCTGAAAAGGGAACCGTGGGTTCGCTCGATTTCAGGAATGGTGAGCCCTTCCCAATCTCCGAAATCGATTTCGGCCAGTTCGGGCAGCACGAAAAGCGGGGGCTTTTCTCCCTCCTGAAGCCTGCTCCTGACGATTCTCGCCGTTTCCCCGGCTCGGGACAGCGGGGACGTGTACATCTTTTCCGGCCCCCAGAAGGAGAGACGGGCGGCAAGTCGAGCAGCCTGCAATCGTCCGGTTTCGTTCAGGGGAACGTCCGTTTTCCCCTGGTAGCGGGTAACGGAATTCCACTCGGTTTGACCATGACGCGCAAGAAGCAGCCGTCTGAATCCCACGGTGGATCCTCCTTCCTGCATGAAAAAAGAAGGGGACTTGCCTCGGAGCTTCCCGATCTCCTGGCAAATCCCCTTTGTTTCCTGCTGGAGCCGGCGTCCGGACTTGAACCGGAGACCTGCGCATTACGAGTGCGCTGCTCTACCGACTGAGCTACGCCGGCCTGAAAATGGCGGTCCCAACGGGATTCGAACCCGTGCCGCCGCCTTGAAAGGGCGGTGTCCTGGGCCACTAGACGATGGGACCGCGCTGGTGAGTCGTGAGGGATTCGAACCCTCGACACCCGGATTAAAAGTCCGGTGCTCTGCCAGCTGAGCTAACGACTCAGCTCTAGAGGCTAGGACAATATAGCGACCCTCGGCTTGTCTGTCAAGGCTGCGATCGAACAAGCCGCCTAGATTTCGATGCGGGGTCCAGGAATCCCGTATAGCGCCTCCCGGAACTTCTCCAGTTCCTGTTTCCCCGATGCTCTCTGGGAAGCCACCTGCGTAAACGCGGTTCCCCCATAGATTTGCCGCCGTGAAACGGAAACGCGGGCATCGAGGAGCCCCGGCAAGTCTTCTCCGGCTTCGGGCAACAGGGCCTTCCACTCTTTTGCGGAAAGGCCCGAGAGGGAACGGTTTTCCCGGATGCACCAGGCTACCGCCTTTCCCACCTTTTCGTGGGCCTGGCGGAAAGGAACGCCCTTCAGCACGAGGTATTCGGCAACATCGGTGGCCAGGAGCAGTCCGTTTTCAAACCCCGATTTCGCCCGTTCACCGTCCACCTCGACCTTTTCCAGAAGCGGCGTCAGCACGGAGAAGACGGATTCCATCAGGTCCAGGCTTTCCCAGAGCCCCCGCTTGTCCTCCTGGAGGTCCCTGTCGTAGGTCGAGGGGAGCCCCTTCAGGTTTACGAGAAGATCCACGAGATGGCCGACGAACTGCCCCGTCCGGCCTCTCACGAGTTCCAGCACGTCGGGGTTCTTCTTTTGGGGCATCATGCTGGAACCGGTGCAGAAATCGTCCGGCAGGCGGATCCAGCCGAATTCCTGGGAGCTGTAGAGGATCAGGTCCTCGGAAAGCCGGCTGGCGTGGATCCCGAAAACGGCGCAGAAGCTGTGGATGTCGAGGAGGTAATCCCGCTGCCCGACAGTGTCCAGGCTGTTGTCGGTGGGTTTCGGAAACCCTAGGATCTCCGCGGTGAAGGCACGGTCGAGGGGAAGCGTCGAACCCGCAAGGGCCCCGCTTCCGAGGGGACATTCGTTGAGGGATTCAAGGGCGAAAAGGAGGCGGCGCGCATCCCTGCGAAAGGCCTGGAAATGGGAGAGCCAGTAATGTCCCATGCTGATGGGCTGGGCCTGCTGCAGGTGCGTGTAACCGGGGACGAGGACGTTCTCGTCCCGTTCTGAAAGCTCCAGCAGGACCTCGAGAAAGCCCGCCAGCTGGAACCCGATGCGGGTCAGTACCTCTCGCAGGTAGAGCCGCAGGGTTGTCGCCACCTGGTCGTTCCTGCTTCGCCCCATGTGCAGCCTGGCCCCGAGCGGTCCCAGGATGGCCGTCAGGCGGGCCTCGATGTTCATGTGGACATCCTCGAGTTCGACCCGGGGGGTGAATTCTCCCGATTCGATTTCCCTGGCTACCTGCTTCAACCCCTTCTCGAGAGACTCACTCTCTTCCTGCGTGAGCAACCCGACCCTGCCGAGCATCCGGGCATGGGCGATACTCCCGATGATGTCGCATTTTGCGAGCCTCCAGTCAAGATCCAGCGACTGGCTGAACCGAAGGACCACGTCGGCCGTCTCGGCCGTGAAGCGCCCCTTCCACACGGCGATTCCCCCCTTATTGCTCTTTCTCCGTCTTGCAGCGGGAAATCCATGCCTTCCCGCAATGCAGGGTTCCCAGTTTCGAATACAGCCATTGCTCCGCGGGATGGAAACCCAGGCCAAGCCAGGTCGCGACCTGCAAGTGGAGGCATTTCGCCGACGGGGCACCTGTCGGCCGGATTCCTCCGATCCCCGTGTTTTGCAGGACCTTGCCCAGGGAAGCACTTTCTCCCGCAAGAGCTTCCCGTTCCCTTGGCGAGAGCAGGGCCAACCGGCAGTTCGCCGCGGCCGCGTGATAGCACTGCCATTCCGGCAGTTTTTCCGAGAGGCAGGTCTCGATTTCCTTCACGGCTCCTTCGGACTCCAGGCGGCCGCACATGCAGTCGAGGTAGGGGCAGGTCAGCCAGAAGGTCGTCGGGAAAGGCTTTCCCTTCCTCAATGGACCGCAGACGATCACCTGGGGTTTCCCCCACGGGCACCTCTTTGCGATGCCGCGGACAATCGAAACGTCGAACGCCCTTCCTTTCATTTGCTGAAGGAGCGTTTCCAAATCGTGCTTCGCGAGCCCCTCAAAAGAAAGCGGGGGGGTCTCCCCCCCGCCCGCGATGAAGCCGTTCATGCCGTTTCTAGCGTTTCCCGCCGGAAGCGCCGGATCCGCTCCTCTTTTTGCTTCCTCGGGGATCCTTCAGCTTGTTGTTGAGATCGGCGATCTTCTCCTCGCTGCTTTTGAGGAAAAGAGACAATTTCTTCTCGAAATCGTCCTCCTTTTTCCTCGGAGGCCGACTCTCCCTGGCCTGGAGGACCTTGATCGACAGGTCGATGCGGTTCTTCTCATCGATCTTGATGACCTGTGCCTGGACCTCCTGCCCCACCGCGAGCACGTCCTCCACTTTCTTGACGAAGCTCTGGGAGAGTTCGGAAATGTGGATCATGGCCTTCTGTCCAGTGGCTAGCCGTACAAAAGCCCCGTAGGCCGCAATGTGTTCGACGGTGCCCTTGACAATGTCCCCCACCTTGACCGGTTCTGCCGCTGCGCTTCTTTCCTCCGCCATGTTTTCCCCTTTAGCCTCCGCTCGTTTGGTTTTGAGTGATCGCCGGAAATAGAGTGATTATAAAGAATCAACCCGCTTTTCGCTACCCCCGGGAAGCCGGCCGGGGCCGCCCCGTCCCTAGTCGAAAACCCTCAGGTCCTCGATGAAGAGCGGACTCATGACCTTGATGTGGGTCCCCTTCATTCCGAGGCTTCGGCTTTCGATGATTCCCGCGCTTTCAAGCTTTCTCAGGGCATTCACGATCACGCTTCGGGTCACGCCGACCCGATCCGCCACCCGGCTGGCGACGACGACTCCCTCGGAATCCCCCAGCTCCCGGATAATGTGCTTGACCGACTTTACTTCCGAGTACGAAAGAGCCCTCATGGCCATCTGGACGATCAGGCGTTCCCGTGAGCGGTCCTCGATCGACTTGGCCCGTTCGTGCAGGATTTCCAGCCCCACCACCGTCGCGAGGTATTCCGCCAGCACCAGGTCGCGCGTGTCGAACTCCACACCGAACCGGGCGAGGATCAACGTTCCAAGTCGGTCCCCGGCGCCGTTGATCGGGACATAGAGGACATGCTTGTCGGAATAGGTGCAGGGCACGTCGGCATAGGCACAAACGCCGTGGTCCGTGTGGTTCAGGACGGATTCGTGCACCTGGTTCAGCTTTTCTACGTACCGTTCGGGCATTCTTCCCCGGGCCAACTGGTCGGACATGATCGGGCAGTCGTACTCGCTGATCCAGCCGTAGCCCAGGATCCGGCCCTCGCGGTTGATGAGGTAGACGTTGGCTGCGGAGAGATCGCAGAGCAGGGAAGCCAGTTTCTGGTAATCGGGGGCGTCGTTTCCCTTCCGGTTTTCGAGGGCCCTGCTGACGATGCGGGTTTTTTCCAGCAGGTCGTTCATCGCCGACGGGTTCAGGATTTTCGGCCTACTCTCGAGCAGCTCTTTCGGTGTTCGCATTTTCATCTTGATCCCTCCAGGCTCCTTTTCGTCGATCGAGTGATTCATATCAGGTATTTCCGGATGTCCGTGTCGCTGGCCAGGGGTTCGAGCCGGCTCCGGACAAACGGCACATCCACGCTGACCCGTACTCCCTTCATCTCGGGAGCCGAAAAACTGACCTCCTCCAGGAGGATTTCCATGATGGTATGTAGCCGCCGAGCTCCGATGTCCTCCATTTCCTGGTTCATCCTGGCCGCAGTCGCTGCGATCTCGCGGACCGCTTCTTCCTGGAAAACCACCTCGACTCCCTCCGTTTCCAACAGGGCCTGGTATTGCTTCAGGAGGCTGTTTTCCGGTTCGACCAGGATTCTTGCCAGGTCTTCCGCCGAAAGGGGTTGAAGCTCGACCCTCAGGGGGAACCTTCCCTGGAGTTCCGGGATCAGGTCGGAGGGCCGGACCTTGTGGAACGCTCCGGCAGCGATGAAGAGGATGTGGTCGGTGCGGATTGGGCCGTATTTCGTCTGGACCGTGCTTCCTTCGACGATGGGAAGCAGGTCCCGCTGAACTCCTTCCCGGCTGACGTCCGGCCCCTGGCCTGTCCCGCCGGTCGCAGCGACCTTGTCCAGTTCGTCCAGGAAGACGATTCCCTCCTCTTCCGCCTTTTCCAAGGCTTCACGGGCGACCGCCTCCATGTCGACGAGCGCTTCCGCTTCCTCTGCCTGGAGGATTTTCAATGCCTCCGCCACGGTCATCCTGCGGCGTTTCATCTTCCTGGGCATCAAGCCCCCGAGCATTTCCCCCAGGTTGATGGCCATCCCTTCCATTCCGGCCCCCATCAGGGGAAAACCGACCTGCTGGGCCTCTGAAACCTCGATTTCGACCTCCCTCTCGTCGAGTTTCCCCGCGCGGAGCATCTCCCGAAGGCGTTCCCTGGTACCGGAAGGGGGTTCCTCCACGGGAGCCGGTTCTTCCCTCTCCGTTCCGCCGCCCATTAGGGTTTTCATGAAATCGGGGAGTGCCGGTTCCTTCTTCGGTCTGGGAAGCAGGGCATCCAGGAGGCGCTCTTCGGCCCGAACCCGCGCCTGGGGTTGAACCTCTTCCAGGCGCCGACTCTTGACCATCTGAACGGCCGCTTCCGCCAGGTCGCGGATCATCGATTCGACGTCACGGCCCACGTAACCGACTTCGGTGAATTTGGTGGCTTCCACCTTGACAAACGGAGAATCCACGAGAGAAGCAAGCCTTCTTGCAATTTCCGTCTTTCCCACACCGGTCGGCCCGACCATGAGGATGTTTTTCGGAACGATTTCCTCCGAAAGCCCGGGGGCCAGCCACCTCCTGCGGAGCCGGTTCCGAAGGGCGATCGCGACAGCCCTCTTCGCCTTTTCCTGGCCGACGATGTACCGGTTCAGTGTTTGTACGATTTTTGCCGGAGTCAGCGCCTCGGCGCTTTTTGCCTGGGTTGTCATGAACCGATGACCTCCAGGGTGATCGATTTGTTGGTGTAGATGCAGATTTCGGCCGCCGTCTCCAGGGAAACCCGGGCAATCCTTTCAGCGTCCCAGTCCGTTGCGATCAGCAGGGCGCGAGCTGCAGCCAGGGCGTACCCGGACCCCGAGCCGATGGAGGACGCTTCCCCTTCGGGCTCGAGCACGTCCCCGGCACCGGAAAGGAGCAGGGTCTGCTCCGCGTCCGCCACGAGCATCATCGCTTCGAGCTGTCGCAGGGCCTTGTCGAGCCTCCAGTCCCGAACCAGCGAGTAGGCGGCCCGGAGAAGGTTTCCGTTCTGCTCGTTCAGCTTGGTCTCGAAACGTTCCAGGAGGGTCATGGCGTCCGCCGTGCTGCCTGCAAACCCTGCGAGGACACGGCCGTTCTTCAGGGAACGCACTTTCCTTGCCGTCGCCTTGATGACCTTATCCCCCAGCGTCACCTGGCCATCCCCCGCCATGGCGACCTTTCCTCCGCGCCGCACGCAAAGCACGGTCGTTCCTTCAAACATCCCCTTCACCTTCCCCGCCTCTCGGATGAGCTTCCCGAACCATTCTCTGCAGGTGATCCGCACTGATCCTGAGGTAACGCTGCGTGGTCAGGAGACTTTCATGACCCAGCAGTTCCTGGAGAACCCTCAGGTTTGCCCCGCCTTCAAGAAGGTGGGTCGCAAAGCTGTGCCGCAGGACATGGGGAGTGACCCCCGAAAGCCCGCACCGTTTCGCGGCACGGTCGACGATCCGGGTCACCGTCCTGACGGTCATCCTTCCGCCCCCGGCTCCGGGAAAAAGAGGCCCCTTTCGTCCGGGGCACTCGAGAGCCCAGGCTTCGAAAGCCGCCAGGGCGTAACGGCCCAGCGGGACCAGCCGCTCCTTGTCCCCCTTTCCCGAGACCCTCACCCAGCGCTCCTGGAGGTCAAGGTCCTCCCAATCGAGAGAAACGAGTTCCGCGACTCGAAGCCCGCTGCCGTACAACAGTTCGAGGGCAGCTCTGTCCCTCGTCCGCGATTTGCCCTGGGGCCCGTTTTCGAGGAGGTTTCGGACCTCTTCCAGCCCGAGGGCCCGGGGCAGCCGGGCGGGAAGTTTCGGGGCCTGGACCCGGCAGGAAGGATCCTCTGAAAGGACACGCTCTTCCTTGAGGAATGCCATCCAGCTTTTGACCGCGGAGAGTTTTCGGGCTGCAGAAGTCTTCGCATATCCGTAAGCGAGCATTTCCCTAAGAAAGGCGCGGATATGCCCCGCTTTTAGCTCTTCCGGGGAATTCAGTCCCTGGGCGAGCAAAAACTCGACGAATTGCGCCAGGTCCACGGCGTAATTCGTCACCGTATGCTCGGATAGACGGCGCCCGTGGCGCAAGTCCTGAAGGTAGGCATCCACGAGGGGTGAGAACTTTTCTGCCATGCACCGTATATTACCACTTTTGTCGTGATTGTGGATAATATTCAGAACAAGCCGACCCGTTCCGGCCTATTCCCCGAGGGTTTCCAAAAACTCGCCTAGCGCCTTCAGGGCCCTTGCCGCCACAGCCTGGCAACGGTCCGTCCGTGATCGGATCCGGTTTTCCATGGGAGGGAAAATCCCGAGGTTGACATTCATCGGCTGGAAGGTTTCCGGAACTGCATCGGAAAGGTAGTGAAGCAGGGATCCAATTGCGGATTCCCGGGGCCAGGCCGGCAAGGGCTTTCCCTCGAGAAGGCGTGCCATTGCCAGGGCCGAAACGATCCCCATTGCCGTGCTTTCCATGTAGCCTTCGACGCCCACGATCTGCCCGGCTAGGAAGAGGTCCTGTTTGCCTGCGATCCGCAGTGCCCCGTCCAGGACCCTGGGAGCATTGACATAAAGGTTCCTGTGCATGACTCCCAACCGGACGAACTCGGCTTCCCGCAGCGCCGGGATGATCCTGAAAACCCTCTCCTGTTCCTTCCACTTGAGGTTCGTCTGGAAACCGACCATGTTGTAGAGGGTCCCTTCCGTATTGTCCTGCCGGAGCTGGACGACGGCGAAGGGTTCCTTCCCGGTGGACGGATCCGGCAGCCCAACCGGCCTCAGGGGACCGAACCTCAAAGTGTCCCTGCCCCGCATCGCGAGGATCTCGACAGGGAGGCACCCTTCGAAATAGGGCTGTTTCTTTTCGAAATCGTGCTTGATTGCCCGCTCGGCAGTAACGAGCCCGTCGACAAGGGCATCGTACTCGGCCTCGCTCAGGGGACAGTTGATGTAGTCCCCCTTCTCCCCGTAGCGGCTTGCACGGTAGGCCCGGGACATGTCGATGCTTTCCCGGGTCAGGACCGGGGCGACCGCATCGAAAAAGTACAGGAATTCCTGCCCGGTAAGGGCTTTCAGGCATTCTGCCATCGGTTCGGACGTAAGCGGGCCCGTGGCGAGGATGCACGGACCGGGGGGGATCTCCGTCATTTCCTTCCGAACGATTTTTACCCGCGGGTGGTTCGAAAGGGCGTTCGTGATCGCTTCGGCAAAACGGTTTCGGTCGACCGCGAGAGCCCTTCCTGCAGGCACCGAAGCCGAATCCGCCGCACTCATCACCAGGCTGTGGAGCATCCGAAGCTCCGCCTTCAGGATTCCCGCAGGGCTGGTCAGGACGTCCGCCCCCAATGAATTGCTGCAGACCAGTTCCCCAAACGAGCCGCTCGTGTGAGCGGGAGTCATCTTCACGGGGCGCATTTCCACCAAAAGGACGGAAATCCCCCTTCTCGCCAGCTGCCAGGCCGCCTCGCTCCCGGCAAGTCCGGCACCGACCACTGTCACCGTGTTCATTCGCCCTTTCCCGCTTTCTTTTTCCCCGCCGGTTTCCCGGGTCGGCAGGAGGGACAGAAGGGTTCCCCCTTGCCTCGGACCACCATGGGCGTCTTGCATTTTTCGCAGAGAGTTCCGGTCGGCAGGTCCCACGAAACGAAGTCGCATTCCGGGTAACGCTCGCAGCCGTAGAAAGTGCGCCCGCCCTTCTTGCTCCTCCTGCGCACGACCTGGCCGAGTCCGCATTTTGGACAGGGAATCCCGATCGACTTCAGGACAGGGCGGCTATAGCGGCACTTCGGAAAAGCGGAGCAGGCGATGAACTCCCCGAAACGCCCCTTCCGCTTGACCAGGGGTGCCCCGCAGTCTGGGCAATCCTCTCCGATCGGTTCCGGTTCTTCTTTCGGCAGGTTGAGAGCCTCCACGGTGTTCTCCACCTCTTCCAGCTTCGGCTTGAAGGAGGCCCAGAACTCCCTCGGGACCTGAACCCACGGGAGATTGCCGCTCTCGACCTGGTCCAGCTCGGCTTCCATCCGAGCGGTAAAGTCCACCTGGATGATGTCGGAGAAATGCTGCACGAGGAAGTCGTTCACGATCAGCCCGAGAGAGCTGGGCTGGAGCCTTCGGTCCTCGTTCAGGGTGACATACCCCCGGTCTTCGAGCGTCTGCACGATGGAAGCGTAGGTGGAGGGGCGGCCGATCCCGTTTTCCTCCAGCGCCTTCACCAGCCCCGATTCGCTGTAACGGGCGGGCGGCTGCGTGAAACGCTGCTCCTTCCGGATGTCCTCGATCCGGAGGTTTTCTCCGGGAACGGCCACAGGAACCGAGAGTTCCTTCATTTCCAGGGGCCACATCCTGCCCCATCCATCGAACAGGACGGTAACGCCCGACTGTTTCAGGAGGTATCGACCGCAGCCCGCCTCGACGGTATTGCGCGCGACCCTCGCGGGAGCCATCTGGCAGGAAACGAAGCGCCGCCAGATCAGGTCGTAGAGCCTGGCCTGCTCAGGCCGGAGGTGGGGCCTCAGGCTTTCCGGGTCAAGGCGGACATCCGTGGGGCGAATCGCTTCGTGAGCGTCCTGGCTGCGGCCCTTCGCAACGAACGTGTTCGGTTTTTCCGGCAGGTAGGAAGCCCCGAACCGCTCTCCGATCAACCCGCGAACCGCATCGAGCGCCTCATCCGACAAGCGAAGGCTGTCCGTTCGCATGTAAGTGATGAGACCGACAGGCCCTCTCCCGGGAATTTCGATGCCTTCGTAGAGGTCCTGGGCGATTCTCATCGTCCTCTGGGGTGAGAAACCGAGCCGCCTGGAAGCCTCCTGCTGGAGGGTGCTCGTCTTGAAAGGCGCCAGGGGTGGCCTGAGGCTTTCCCGGGCCTTGAAGTCGGTAACGGTCAGCGTCGCGGATCGGAGCTCCGATGCCGCCTCCTCCGCTTCCGCAAGGGAACCGATCGTCAGGTTCTTCCCATCCCTTTTCTCGAGCCGGAGCGTGTATTCCCTGCCTCCCTCCGCCGAGGCCGCGACATCGAGGAGCCAGTATTCCTGGCTGATAAAATCGAGGATCTCCCTTTCCCGCTCGGCGATCAACCTCAAGGCCACCGACTGGACCCTCCCGGCCGTCAACCGGGAACGCACTTTCTTCCAGAGAATCGGGCTAAGCTTGTACCCGACGAGTCGATCCAGGATCCGGCGTGCCTGCTGGGCGTCCACCCGGTTCCGGTCGATCGTTTCCGGATTGCTGACGGCTTCCCGGACCGCCTTGGCGGTGATCTCGTACATCCGGACGCGGCAACGGGCCCCTGGATCGATGGAAAGAAGGTGGGCCAAATGCCAGGCGATGGCTTCCCCCTCCCGGTCCGGGTCGCTCGCGAGCAGGACCGTCCTTGCTTCTTCGGCCTTCTTCTTCAACTCCTTGATGACCGCGGCTTTCCCCCTGACGGGGATGTAGTCGGGGCTGAAATCGTTTTCGATATCCACCCCGATCCGACTCTTGGGCAAATCCCTGATATGCCCCATGCTCGCCTTGATTTCAACGTTCGACCCCAGCATCTTCTTCAGGGTTTTGGCCTTCGCCGGCGATTCCACGATCACCAGGGTTTTCCCTTTTCTGCTTTTCTCAGCCATGCTCTCGCCCCTAACCCTTCGATTCGCCCGCCGCTCGCGCCTTCTGTCCCGCGGCAGTGCTCCACCTTCCCGACAACGATCTTCGAACGAGCCCGTAGGCCTCCAGCCTGCTTAGCTCTGCCAGGATCTCGGCGGCGCCCATTTTAACCTGAGAGGCAAGAATGTCAACCGTCTGATCTCCAAAGGCACGCAATGCTTCAAGGACCGGGGATGAAGGCAGGTCGTTCTTTGTGAAAAGTTTGCCCTGGGCGGGTAGGGGCAGGCATGCCAGGTCATCGAGATCGACCAGGGGATGTGCCCCATCCCAGAGCAGCCGATTGGAGCCCACGCAGACCCATTCCCCCACCCTACCCGGGACCGTCCAGACGTCTTTTCCGCTTTCCATCGCGCATTTCGCCGTGTTGATCGCACCGCTCCTCGCGGGAGCCTCCACGACGATCAACCGTCCTGCCAGGGCCGCGATGAGGCGGTTCCGTTTCGGGAATCTCCAGGTTCGGGCCGGGGTGGAAAACGGGAATTCGCTCAAAAGCAGTCCGTTCTCCTGGATCTGGCGAAAGAGTTTTTCGTGCTCCGGCGGATAACAGAGATCCACGCCGGTCCCGAGGACAGCCGCCGTTGGCCCCCCGGCTTCGATGGCCCCCGCGTGGGCCGCCCCGTCGATCCCGAGCGCACCCCCGCTCAGGACGCCAATCCCGGACCTCGCCAGGTGAAAGGCGATCTCCCGGGCCATCCGGGCCCCGTAAGGCGAGCATTTTCGAGTTCCAACCACCCCGTCCATGCGCGAAGGCAGCGGCCACACCCCCTTTGCATAGAGCACTGCAGGCGGCCGGTCAATGTCGACAAGATCGGCAGGGTAATCGTCGTCCCCCCAGAAGACGAGGCGGACGTTCCACCGGCCTGCCCTCTCCGCTTCCCTTTTCCCCCATTGCCTTTCCCTCAGCCTCTCAATCGTGTCCCGGCCTTTTTCCGGCAGGCCCAGCTCTTCCCAGCGGGATCGGCCGGCATTCAGCACCTCCTCCGGAACCAGTCCCCTACCCGCCCACTCCTCCAGGTGGCGGGCATTGAACCCTTCCCAGGCATTGAACGTAAGCAGCGCTTCCTCACGGCCGGTCAACCGGAATCCCCCCTCCCCGGTAGGCCAGGGCCTCGCAGACATCTTCCACGGAAACCTCGGCGTCACCCCTGAGGTCCGCGACCGTTCGGGCAACCTTGAGCACCCGGCTGATCCCGCGGCCGGAAAGTCGAAGGCCGCGCACTGCCTCCGCCAGGAAGGGGCGTACCTTGCGTGAAAGCCCCAGGCCCGAGCGAACCAGCCTTTCCGGGATCTCAGCGTTGGAGCTGAAACCATGGGCTTTCCAGCGTTCCTGCTGGATTTTCCTGGCGACGCTCACCTTCCCGCGGATTTCATCGCTGGAAGGGCCCTGCCGTCCCTCCAGGCAGACAAGTTCTTCCGGCGTCAGGCGCGGCACCGAAACATGCAGGTCGATCCTGTCCAGGATCGGGCCGGACAGGCGGTTTCGATACTTTTCGAGGACGTGGGCCGAGCAGCGGCAGGGCTCGACAGGATCTCCCCAGTAGCCGCAGGGGCAAGGGTTACAGGCACAGACCAGAAGCACGCGGGCCGGGTAGGTGACGGAGCCGGAAGCGCGGCTGACCGTGATGACCCCGTCTTCAAGCGGCTGCCGGAGCGCCTCGAGCAGGTCCCGGTGAAATTCGGGAAATTCATCCAGGAAAAGGACACCCCGGTGGGCCAGGCTGATCTCTCCGGGCCGTAGGGTAGCCCCTCCCCCGCAAAGGGCGATGGCGCTGGCGGTGTGGTGAACGACACGGTAGGGACGCATCCGGTCCTGCTTTGCCGGGATTCCGAGGGTGCTTTTCACCAGGAGGGTTTCCAGCCGTTCCTCGTCGCTCAGCGGGGGAAGAATCCCCCTGAGGGCTCGGGCCAGGAGTGTCTTCCCGGAACCGGGGGACCCCACCAGCAGGAGGTTGTGGTGCCCCGCCGCGGCAATTTCCAGGGCCCGTTTCGCCGCAGCCTGCCCCTTGATGTCGGCGAGGTCCGGTTCGATCGGGGCCGCTTCCGTTTCGAACCCGGTTTCGGTGACGGGAGGGATTCGGGCTTCCCCCCGCAGGTGGGCCAGCAGGCTTCCAAGATCCGGGGGCGCAAAGGCCTTCACTCCTTTGACCAGCGCGACCTCCCCGGCGTTCCCAGGCGGGAGAAACAGGGGGATCCCCATTTTCCTGGCCAGCAGGGCCGCCGGGACTGCGCCCTTCGTTGTCCTGAGACGGCCGTCCATCGCAAGTTCACCCAGGAACAGGGCCGTTTCGCCGACACGAACCGCCCCGGACTCCATCGCCAGTCCCACGGCCATCGGAAGGTCAAGGAGGGAACCGACTTTCGGCAGGTCGGCCGGCGCCAGGTTCATCGCGATTCTGCCGCGGAGCTGAATGCCGTTGCTTCTCAGGGCCGCGCGGACCCGTTCCCGGGCTTCCCTCACCGCTGCGTCCGGAAGCCCCACCACCGCGATGACGAAGAGTCCTCCCGTGATCTCGACCTCGATATCGATGGGGACCGCTTCGATCCCCTTCAGCGTGACGCCGAGGACCGGGCCCATCAGGACCGGATCCTCCCAGCGGTGATATCCGGCAAGTGGGAAAAGCGCGGGAAGCCGTCCGCGTCCAGGTTGATTCCCAAAAGGTCGATCCTCCAGGGGCCCGTCCAGCGGCACTTCTCGACATAGATCCTCCCTGACCTCACGAGGGCCTTCAGCTTCCGGGGCCCCACCGTTTCCTCAGCTGGAAGGACTTTTCCGATCGAGCGGGTCCTCACTTCCACGACAACGAGTTCCGGCCCGTCCATCGCGACAAGGTCGAGTTCCCCTCCCCGCACACGAATGTTCCGGCCCAGTATGGCCCAGCCCCTGTCCAGAAAAAACCGCTCCGCAAGGGCTTCTCCATATCGGCCCGTTTCAAGGTGATCCAAGACAACGCCTCCTCGCGGGGCCCGTCCGGGAAAAAGGCTCTGGTGGGCTATTGGCTCAGGAGAGGATTTTCCGGCAAAACGAAATACGGTGGATTTCGCACGGGCCGAATTCTTTCAGGGCCTCCCGGTGAGCAGCAGTCGGGTAGCCCTTGTGAATCTCGAAACCGTATAGGGGAAACCGGCAGGCCAGTTTCTCCATCACCCGATCCCGCAAGACCTTCGCGATGACCGAAGCGGCGGAAACGGCAGGAACCAGTTGGTCCGCCCGCGGGATCGCCTTCTGGCGGACCGGAAGCCCCCTGATGGGCCGGTTCCCGTCCACCACGACCAGTTCCGCCTCCGGGACGAGTCGAAGGACACAGGCTTTCATGGCCCAGAGCGTCGCGTTCAGGATGTTCTGGGCATCGATTCGTGCCGGGGAAGCCGCCTGGGCTTTCCAGCAAACGCCAAGGTCGCGCATGGCGGAGAACAGGCTTTCCCTCCTGGAAGGGGAAAGCTTCTTCGAATCATCCAGCCCCATTCGGACGAGGACCCTCCGCTGCTCCGGGGTAAGGATGACGGCCGCTGCCACGACAGGGCCCGCCAGGGGACCCCGCCCCGCCTCATCCACACCCGCGACCCTCATCACGGCAAGTCCTCCTCAAGCAGGGGGGATTCCGGCAGTTCCAGCGTCACCCGGCCCAGCCGCCCCGTGGAGAAGCTTTCCAGGAACTTTCTTGCCGCTGCGCCGGTGTCGATGCTGCCCCCCGAAACGAGGCATCCAAGCCTGCGCCCGAGAGCTTCCAGCGTCGCCTCCGGTCCACTGGGATCCAGGGAAACTCCCCAGGACTTCTCGACGATCGGCCATAGGTCCCTCCCCCCCAGGAAAACGATCAGGGCCAGGGCGCACGTCTCGAAGGAACCGATGACCTCCGCCCGGTTGCAGCCCAGCCAGGAAAGGGCCCGACCCGTCTTCAGGCCGGTCCTGGCCTGGAGAATACCCGGCGAGTCCACGACCAGGAGCCCCTGCCCCCGGAACCATTCGACCCCCCGGGTGATACCGGGCAGGGCTCCGACTTTGGAAGCGTTCCGCCCCACCAGGCCGTTGAGCAGGAGGGACTTGCCGACGTTCGGGATTCCGAGAATTCCGATACGCAGGTCTCGATGGGGAGGCTTGTAGCGCCGCAATTCGGCTTTCAGCAGGTCGAACCGGTCCTGCCTCAGATTGAAGGCCAAAGCCGTTCTGCCGCACTTTCTGAAATGCTCGATCCAGCGGACCGTTTTCGTTTCCTCCGCGAGGTCCCGCCGACTCAGGACAAGGGCGACCGGCTTCATTTTCGCCAGCCGCTCGGACAGGGGGGACGCGGTGAGGTTCGGAGCCCTGGCGTCACGGACCTCGACCAGTGCGTCGAGGTTCGCGACCACTTCGAAAAGCCTTTTCTGTCCGCGGGCCATGTGACCCGGGAACCAGACCGTCCGCCCCATTCCGCTAATCCAGCAGGCCGATTCGGGAAAGCGGCCAGTACCGAAGGAACGCCGGCCCCTTGATGAAAGAACGGGGGACAAATCCCCAGAAACGGCTGTCCTGTGAATTGGGCCGGTTGTCTCCCATGACGAAATAGTGCCTATCGGGCACTTTCATCTCGGGCATGTTGAAATTGTCGTGATGGATCACATAGGGCTCGGAAAGCGGCGTTCCATTCACGAAGACCGTCCCGTTTTCCATGCGGACGGTTTCCCCCGGCAAGGCAACGATTCGCTTGACGAAATCCCTCGAAGGGTCGACGGGATACTTGAAGACGATGATCTGCCCTCTCTTCGGTTCCGAAAGGGCGTGCCAGAACTTGGCGACAAGGACCCGGTCACCGGGGTCGAGGGTCGGAATCATGGAACCACTGGGGATCCAGAACGCCTGGACGACAAAAGCCCTCAGGATCAGGGCGAGGACCAGGGCCCAGAGAATCGTTTCGATCGTTTCTCTCCACCACGGCTTTGCCGGCATTTCTTCTCCTCCTCCCGGGTCAGGGACGGTAAAAGGATACACCCGTTCTTCCCATCAGGGTAGGTTGATTCGAACCCTGGCATAGGGGGAAACGATGACCTGGCGAACGGGAGCCCTCCCTCCCGGCGGCAGGACACTGAGGGAAAACCCAGGCGAGACCGAATGGTAAGAGGGGTTGTAAACAACTGTAACGGCCTTTCCCCCTGCCACGGCAAAATCGCACCTTCCCCTTGAATCATAGGTCTCGCTCCGTGTGAAATCTTGCCCCTGCCAGACGAGGACAATCTTTTCGGACGGGCTTCCCGGCAATTTCAGCGTAAAGGACTTCTGTTCGAGAAGCCCTTTTTCCAGGGCCACATCGAGCCAGCGCTGAACCGCTTCCGCCTCCCGGATGACAGCCCCCTGGGAACGGTCCCGCTGAACCAGCGCAGCGAGCGATACCCCGACCGCGGCCGCCAGGATTCCCATGACCGCGCAAACCACCAGCGTTTCGAAGAGGCTGAACCCGCAGGAAGCGGAGGGAAGCGGCAAAGCCGCTCCCCTCCGCAAGCGGGGTCTCGTCTTTCGGTTAGTTCCCCCTGAAATACTCGTAGCCCAGCTCAACCGCCTTCAGGTTGTCGGCCCGATGCTTCTCCGGCGCGAGCGTTCCCACCGCGGCTCGGATCTCATCGATCGAAACGTTCCCGGCGTCGATGCCGCACATCGCGCCCAGCATCAGGACATTCATGAAGAGGAACCGCCCATTCATCTTTTCGCTTAGGATCCGGTAACCGGGAATCCCCGAGATCTCGAGCCCCCTGCCGGTGGCGTATTTCTTCAAATGGGCGTTCTCAAGAGCCGCAGGGTCATGGAGGTTGAGGATCGCCTTGGCCCCCGGGCGAAGAAAATGGAGGTTGCGGATGCCTTCTCCCTGGTCGAAGGCAATCAGGAGATCCGCCGAACCGGTCAGGACGAGGGGGCTTTCGTACTGCCCCACTTTGAAATGGCTGATGACGGACCCGCCCCTCTGGGCCATCCCGTGGACCTCGCTTCCCATGACCCTCTCGCCCCTCGAAACGGCGATATGGCCCAGGACCCGGCTCGTGAAGAGAATCCCCTGTCCCCCAAGGCCAACGATGACATACTGCATCCCTATTCCTCCTCTCCCTCGACGGCCTCGATGGCTCCGTGGGGGCAGACCTGGATGCAGACCCCGCACTGGACACAGAACCGTTCGTCGATTTTCGCCTTCCCGGCCGCTTCATCAAAAGGCAGCCCAGGGCAGTTGAAGAAGTTGGTGCAATATTTGCAGCCGATGCATTTGTCGGGATTCACCCGGACCTTCACCGTCGCCTGCTTCTGTCTCAGGAGCATGCAGGGATGACGCAGGATGACCACAGCCGGTTCCCGGTTGTTCTTGGCATGTTCCCAGGCTTCCTTGAAAACCTCCGCGGAATCCTTCGTGTCGTAAGGCTCGACCACCTTGACGAAGGAAACGCCGCAGCCGCGGACGACTCCCTCGATATCCACCTGCCGGCCCTCGTCCCCTTTTCTCAGCTTGTCGCCGATGCTCGGGTTCGACTGCCCTCCGGTCATCGCGGTGATGCGGTTGTCAAGGATCGCCAGCACGAAGGCGTGTCGATTGTAAACCGCGTTCACAAGGCCGAGGATCCCCATGTGGAAGAAGGTGGAATCCCCGATCGTGGCGACGACGGGCTGATCCTTCCCGTCGGTCCTGTAGGCCAGGTAGAAGCCGGAGGCCGATGTGAGGGAGGCTCCCATGTCGATCGTCGTGTCGACGTCCCTCTGGTTGACGCCGAGCGTGTAGCACCCGATGTCGGACGGATAGATCCCGTTCGGGAGGGCCTTTCTCATCGCAAAGAAAGAAGCTCTGTGGGGACAGCCCGGGCAGAGCATCGGAGGCTTGGGGGTCACCTTCAGTTCTTCGATGGCCGCCTTCAGTTCCGACGAGTCCTCTTCGGGAACGGTTTCCCCCAGGGCCTTCAGGATCAGCTCCCGGATCACTTCCGGCAGGAGTTCCCCCGCTCTGGGAACAAACCCGTTCCATCGTCCCTTCAGGCGGGTCCGGTCCGGAAGCTGCATTTCGATAACCGGGTAGGTTTCCTCGAGAACGAGGACGTTCTCGTGCCGCGCGATGAAATCCTCGACCATCTTCACGGGAAGGGGATGCGGCGTTCCGATCTTGAGAACGGAAATATCCTCACGGTTCCAGGCTTTCAGCAGGTCCATGACGATGGAGAACGAAACTCCGCCGGCGATGACGCCGAGAGCGGCCCGGCCCTTCGCCGGCACCTCGAAATTGTAGCGCCCGTAGAGGGTCTCGAAATCCTCCCGGACGGAATCAAGCTTCGCGTTCAGCTGCGGATGGTTGATTCTCACGTGCGCGGGGAGACAGACCCACCGGCGGATGTCCTTCTTGAAATCCGCCTTCCGCCCGAGATCCTTCACCGTCCCGAGTTCCACGTCCTGTCGGCAGTGGTCGACCCGCACGGCCGGGCGAAGCATGACCGGCATGTGGTATTTCTCCGAAAGGTCGAAGGCGTCGAACACCATGTCCTTGGCTTCCTGCGCGGAAGCCGGATCGAAACACGGCACCTTCGCGAACATCGCGAAATAGCGGCTGTCCTGTTCCGTTTGAGAACTGTGGGGCCCGGGGTCGTCCGCCGAAACGATGAGGAATCCCCCGGCAAGATCGAAATGGGCGACGCTCATGAGGGGGTCTGCAGCGACGTTCAGCCCAACCTGCTTCATGATCGCGCAGGTTCTTTTCCCGGTGAAGGAAGCCGTTGCAGCCACCTCGAAAGCGACCTTCTCGTTCACCGCCCACTCGACTGCGGTCCGGGTTCCCAGCTCGTCGGCAAACCTTGCCACCGCGGGCAGAATTTCTGACGAGGGCGTCCCGGGATACGCGGAGGCGACCTCGCATCCCGCCTCGACGATTCCCCTGGCGATCGCCTCGTTGCCGAGCAGAATGACCTTGTTACCCAACTTGAACCACCCCTTCCTTCCTGGACTGACCGATGATTTTCTGAAGCCACCCGAAAAAGGGTTCGGGGGCCTTTACCAGCTTACCATTCCTGTCGCAGAAACCGTGCTTCGTTTCCCCTTCCGCGATCAGCCGCCCGTCCCCAGACCGGACGATCCTGTAGAAAAACGTGACCGTGTAAGGGCCCAGTTCCAAAAGGTCAACCAGGACGTCGAGCAGGTCATCGTAACGTGCCGGGTGCTTGTACCGGCATCTTGCCTCCACGACGGGCAGGAAGACTCCCGCCTTTTCCCATTCCCGGTAGGGAAGCCCTTTCGACCGGCAAAACTCCGTTCGCCCCGCCTCGAACCAGACCAGGGCATTCGCATGATAGGCCACACCCATGGCGTCCGTCTCCGCGTACCGGACCCGAATCCTGGCCGCAGGTCCCGGAATCCCCTCTTCCATCCGAAGGCACCTCCTTCTCCGCCGCCTCCGATTGTACAACAAAAAGGGGAGGCGTCTCCCTCCCCTTTTTTGGACCTTCGCCCAAGAATGCGACTTTCCTACTCCCATTCGACCGGGTCTCCGACAGAGACGGTGCCCCCTTCGACCACGCGGCAGAAAATCCCTTTCTTCGGCATGATGCAATCACCGGAAGTTCGGTAGATCGCGCATTTCGTATGGCATTCCTTTCCGATCTGCGTGATTTCCAGCAAGGCCCTCCCTACGCGAATTCTTCGACCGATTATGGATTCGCCCAAGTCGATTCCCTCTACGGTGAGGTTTTCGGCAAAACTTCCCGGGCGCAAACCGGGAAGCTTCTCCTGCGCCTTCCGGATGTCCTCCATTGAGATCAGGCTGACCTGTCGATGGGCAAACCCGGCGTGGGCATCCCCCTCCAGCCCCGATTCCTCGACCAGGCGGCCGGTCCCGATGTCCTCCTTCGGGATCCCCTTCCGGTCGGACCGGCATACCGCCAGGACACGCCCCCTACTCACCGTGGCCCTCCTCCGTTTTCGGAAGCTCGTGGTGGCAAACGGCATCGTGCCTCGGGGGAAGCGGCGGCAGCCCCTGTTTGCGGCGGTGGTAGTCCTCGATGGCCGCGCGGATCCCCTCCTCCGCCAGCAGCGAACAATGGATCTTTTCAGGGGGCAACCCCCCCAGGGCCTCCGCGACGTCCCGGTTCGTCAGTTTCAGGGCTTCCTCGATCGTTCGTCCCCTGACCATTTCCGTCGCAGTTGAACTCGTTGCGATCGCCGCCGCGCATCCGAAGGTCTCGAAACGGATATCCTCGATCCTGTCATCCCTGACGCGCAGGTAGATCTTCATCACGTCCCCGCATCGCGGATTTCCCACTTCTCCCACTCCATCCGGGTTTTCCATCGCCCCGACGTTTTTCGGGTTCATAAAGGCCTGGATGACCTTCTCGTTGTACATGGACATGCGTTTCGCCTCCCGCCTAGGCGTTCTTCTTGAACGGAGACATCGCCCGAAGGTTTTCCACGATCGGCGGAAGCGTCTCCAGGATGGTATCGATGTCCTCTTCCGTCGTATCCTTGCCGAGCGTCAGCCTCAGCGATCCGTGGGCCGTCGCGTGGTCCAGCCCCATGGCCAGCAATACGTAGCTCGGCTCGAGGCTCCCGGACGTGCAGGCGGAACCGCTGCTCGCACCGATCCCCGAAAAATCGAGCCGCAGCAGCATCGCCTCGCCTTCGATGTACCGGATGCAGAAGCTGGCGTGAAACGGAAGCCGTTCCGTCCGGTGCCCGGTCAGGATCACATCCTCGATCCGCGAAAGGATCCCATCGATCAGCCGGTCCCGCAGGCGCCTTTCCTCGTCGATTTCTCCGTTCGCGATCCGCCGGGCGGCGAGTTCCGCCGCAGCCCCGAAGCCGACGATCCCAGCGGTGTTCTCCGTGCCGGAACGCAAGCCGAATTCCTGCCCGCCTCCGTGCACCAAGGGAGCGAGACGGACGCCCTTTCGAACGTAGAGCGCACCAACCCCCTTTGGCCCATACATCTTGTGGGCCGCCATCGTCAACAGGTCTACCGGAAGGTCCTTGACGTCCAGGGGAATGTGCCCTGCCGCCTGAACGGCATCCGTGTGGAACAGGATCCCCTTTTCCCGGCAAATCTCTCCCAGCTCTCGAATCGGCTGAATCGTGCCGACCTCGTTGTTCGCGTACATCACCGTGGCAAGGATCGTATCGGGACGGACCGCAGACCGGAAGTCCTCCACGCTGACGCGCCCGTTCGAGTCGACAGGCAGGATCGTAATGTCGAACCCTTCCTTTCCCAGCCATTTCACCGTATCCAGGACCGCATGGTGCTCGATCGCACTGGTGATCACGTGACGCCCCTTCCCCGAGAGAGTTTCGGCGACGCCCTTGATCGCAAGGTTGTCGGCTTCGCTCCCTCCTCCCGTGAAGAGGATCTCTCGCGGATCGGCATTCAAAAGACGGGCGACGCTTGCCCGGGCTTCGTCAACGGCGGTTCGGACTTCCCGGCCCCAGGCATGCACGCTGTTTGGATTGCCGTATTTTTCCGAAAAAAAGGGAAGCATTTTCTGCAGAACCGACGGATCCACGGGTGTGGTCGCCGAATGATCCATGTAGATTCTTCGCACCGAAAAGACCTCCTAGCTCGCGGTTTTCTAAATTAGGGAAGCCTAATTTATGGCCTCATCCTAGCAACTCCCGCCAGCTTCGTCAAGAGGCCGGACGCGTGGTGGAACCTCCCTTTCCGCAGGCCGTTCGGTGGGTTACCATGAGGCAGGCCCCGGAGACCACGGTAAACCCTGCCGCCCGAAGGGCTTCCTCTGCCTCGGCGTTCTCGGCTCCCGGCTGCATCCAGATCACCGGCCTGTAGGGCAATTCCAGGAGATCCGGCAGAATGGCTTCCTGACGCTTCGCCCCGACAAAAAGAGCGACGATTTTCACTTCCCGCTGCAGTTCCCTTAGGCTTCCGACGCAATCGATGCCCAGCACCTTCTTTCCCGCGTAGGCCGGGTTAACTGGGAACAGCCTGAAGCCCCTGTCCGCCAGGTACGCCATGACCGCCGAAACGGGCCTCCCGGGGCTGGGAGAAGCACCTACGACCGCGATCTCTACCGGCCGGCAGAGAAAATCCCGAATCACTTCTTCTTTCGTCATTTGAACGTCCTCCCAGATCCAGACTGTAGGTCCCGACGGGACCTCCCTTCTCAATTTCAGGTACCAGCGCTTGCCTGAAATGGCAAAACCTTGATGGTTCCAGGGATTGACTGTATTTTGAAGGTACGGGAGATTCGTCCTTTTTCCTTCGGCCGGATCCGCTTCAGGGAACTGCGGAAGACCCAGGAATCGAATTCGCGCCCGGAGCTGTCCAGAAGCGACACGGCAATTCCGGGATCCACGACGTCCCAGTCGGAAACGTTCTGGACTTCTGCTTCCAGCTGGATGGAACCCGTTTTCGGGTCCAAAGTCCAGCCGAGCTTCGTAATTGCCAGTGAAACCCCCGGGTCGACCGCGCAGTCCGCCAGGCAGGGAGACGACACCGGCACCAGGAAGAAAACCAGGGAAACCATCCAGAGGACCCTTCTTGCAAATCGGCCTGACATCTCAATCCCCCCATTCGTCCCGCACGCTCGGGACGGGCTTTTCGGCGCAGCCTTCGCCTTATGCGGCTGCAATGGTATAATCCCCAATTGCGGAGGGCTGGCCGAGTGGTCGATGGCGGCTGACTTGAAATCAGTTGTGGGGAGACCCACCAGGGGTTCGAATCCTCTGCCCTCCGCCACCCCACCCAGAACTTCCGTTGCACGAGCTCACCGGCCCGTAACGGGCAAGCGACGTCCCTTTCCCCGCGAAACGGGCGGTTTATTCATTATAGACGGTCGTTCACCTGTTCACAGTCGGCCTGTCTTGCCGTAAACTAGGAAAAACCGCGTTGGCGGCCAGAACCGGAGGCAAGACTCTCTTGGGCGATTTTCTCCTGTTTGACCCGACTCAACAGCCGCTTCCCATCGATCCTCCGGCTCCGGCGGATGGCGTTTCGGACGCCTGCAAGCTGGAAACCGCTCACTCGCTCGACGAGCTCCAACACCTCCTTCAGGAAAAGCCCTTCCGGGCGCTTCTTTTCAGTGTCCCATCCGAAGGCGACCTGGAGGGAATCGTTTCAAGCCTCGCCTCGTTCTGCAGGAAAATCCCGATTCTTTTCCTTTACGAAGACGAACCGTCAAAAGGCGCTTTCGAAAAACTCGGCCGGGAAATTCACGGATGCGTCAACCGTAAGGGGCTGACCTGGGAAACCCTTCAAACCTCGACCAAGGCAGCCACCGCCCTTTGGGAGGCGCTCCAGAGGAACACTTGCCTCCAGGGAGAGCTGGAAGAAGCACGCCTTGAGGTCGAGCTGCACCGGAAAGCCTACCGCCGCATTTCAGACGACCTCCGCTCGGCGGCCAGGACCCTTTCGAGCATGGGAGAACTTCACCGTCTTTTCTTCCATGCACTGGACGAACAGTCTGCCATCCGGAACTTCTGCAGGGTCCTCGTGAAGGGAAATGGCCACCGGGTGGCCTGGGTCGGGAAGATCGTGGAAAATGCCGGGGGCATCCGGATCGAACCGATCGCCCACGCGGGAGACGAGCGGGGGTTTTTAAAGACAGCCTTCCCCGGAGAACTCCGCCTCGGGGGGATCCTGGAAGGGCACCCCTGGGCCCTCCAGGAAATCCGGAAAGAGGAAAACCGGGTCGCTTGGGCCAGCGAAGCCCTAAAGCGCGGCTACCGGTCGCTCGCGGTGGTCCCGTTGCCCGGAAGCGGGAAGGATTCACGGTTGGCGCTTTGCGTGGCCGACGCCAAGGAAGAAAGGTTTTCGGCCGACCGGCTCGCCATGCTGGCCGACCTGGCGAAACTGCTCTCCGGCGGTCTTCGGCTCCTCGAGGAAAAGGTCCGCCGCCAGGCCGACGAAGGGGCGCTGACAAGAATGAAGCGGGCCGTCGAAACATCCGTCAGCGGGTTCGTGATTTTCAGCCTGGAAGAAGGCATCCAGTACGTCAACGGGGCGGCCCTACGCCTGGCAGGCTATTCCTGCCCGGAGGAGGTGGTGGGACGCCCGTACCGCGATTTCGTTGCGACGAACGAAAAGACCCCCCTGATCCTGGAGACGGTTTTCGGAGGGGGGAACTGGACCGGAGAGTTCGACCTGATTCGAAAGGACGGTACTCTCCGGGAAGTCTTCAGCAGCGTAAGCGCGATTCAGCCGGAGGGTGAAGAAGCCCGGTCGGTCCTGGTTTCCTTCACCGACATCAGCGAAAAGAAGAAGGCCGAGCAGGCCCTTCACGAGTCGAGGGCCCTGTACGAGGCCATCATCGAAGACCAGACGGACATGATCCTGCGCTTCCTGCCCGAAACGCTCGAAATCACCTACGCGAACCTGCCCTACGCCCGCTATTACGGGACGTCCCCCGGCGAACTCGCGGGGCGTTCCTTCAAGTGCCGCTACACCCCCGAAGAGGAGGCCCGGATCCGGGATCACCTGCGGAAATTGACGCCGCAGGACCCCGTACGGCAAATCGAGGAGCAAGTGGTTCTTCCCGGGGGGGAAATCCGCTGGCAGCAATGGGTCGACAGGGGAATCTTCGACGATCGGGGGCGCTTGGTCGAAGTCCAGGGAGTCGGGCGGGACATCACCGAGCTAAAGATCGCACAGCAGAACCTTGTCCGGGAAAAAGCCAGGCTGATGACGCTTTTTGACAACTCTCCGGACGGGATCGTTTTCTGTACGGCAGACCACCGGGTCGAGATCGCAAACAAGGCGTTTCTGCAGATGTTCGGTTTCAGCGCCCCCGAAATCGCCGGGAGGCACATCGATGACATCCTCCTGGAACCCCCGGAGGAACGCGCCGGCGCACTGGCACTGAATCGTGCCGCACAGGAGGGCCGGCAGGCCTCCCTGGAAGGGATCCGGTTCGGGAAGGACAAGGTCCCGGTTTTCGTTTCCGTCACCGTGATTCCCAGGACGGAGCCCGACGGGCGGTTTTCCGGGACCTTCGCCATCTACCGGGACCTGACCGAGAGGAAACAGAAAGAGCACGCCCTGAAGATCAGCAACACGATCATCGAAGGAAGCCCGGTAGTGGTTTTCCGCTGGAAGGCGGAAAAAGGGTGGCCGGTCGAGTACGTTTCCGACAACATCCGGCAGTTCGGCTATTCCCCGGAGGAAATGAACGCTCCCGGGTTCCTCTATTCCTCGATCATCCACCCGGAGGATCTCCCCAGGGTACAGGCCGAAGCCGAGGCGCTCGACCGGCAGGGGAGCCCTTCGTTCTTTCACCAGTACCGCATCGTCATGAAGAACGGCCAGACCCGGTGGGTCGTCGAGCGCAACCGGGCGGAGAGGGATGCCTCGGGCCTTCTCTCGGGCCATTTCGGAGTCGTCATCGATGACACGGAACGGAAAACCGCAGAGCTGGTGGCGAGAAAAAACCATGAAGCCCTGCAGGAAAGCCTCCGGAAACTGGAACTCTCCTTTCGCCGGACCATCGAGGTCCTCTCCTCCACGACCGAGGCTCGAGACCCCTACACGGCCGGTCACCAGCGGAAGGTTGCGTTGCTTTCCGAGGCGATCGCCAGGCGGATGGCCCTCCCGGGGAAAACCTGCGAGGGGATTTACCTGGCCGCCATGGTCCATGATGTGGGGAAAATTTCCATCCCGGCGGAAATCCTGAGCAAGCCGTCAAAGCTGAACGATTTCGAAATGGCCCTGATCCGGACGCACCCGGATTCCGCCTACGAAATCCTCAAAAACGTCGAATCCGAATGGGACCTGGCGGAAATCGTCCGGCAACACCACGAACGGTGGGACGGAAGCGGCTACCCGAGGGGACTCCGGGGGGAAGAGATCCTCCTGGAGGCGCGGATCCTGGCCGTCGCCGACGTGGTGGAAGCGGTTGCGTCCGACCGGCCCTATCGCCCCGGACTCGGTCTGCAGGCCGCCGTGGCCGCTCTCGAGGCCGGAAAGGGAAGGGAGTTCGATCCGGACGTCGCGGAAACCTGCCTGGGCCTTTTGAAGGAAGGGTTTGATTTCCAGGGAGAATTCCTTTTTTCCACCCTGCCGGACAAAATGGAGGGAGCCCGGGAATGGACGCAAAAACTTCCCTGAAGGGCTTCCCTTTCCTCGTTTTCTGTCTTGCCCTGCTCCTGCTTTTTTTCGCCTGGACCACATCGAGAGAGGTCCGGCAGAAACCAGAAGAACGAATCGATTCCAAGGGAGGAACGAAGATGGTCAAGCTTGAAACGAGCAAGGGCGACATCCTGATTGCCCTGGACGCGGAAAAGGCCCCCGAAACCACGGCCAATTTCATCCAGTATGTCAGGGAGGGCCATTACGATGGGACGATCTTCCATCGGGTCATCGACGGTTTTATGATCCAGGGCGGGGGGTACGACCGGGACATGAACCAGAAGGAAACCCGCCCGCCGATCCGCAACGAGGCGCAAAACGGGCTGAAAAACGATGCCTACACGATCGCGATGGCAAGGACCTCGGATCCCCACTCCGCGACGGCCCAATTCTTCATCAACGTCAAGGACAACGATTTCCTGAACTTCACTTCACCGACCCCTCAGGGATGGGGTTATGCCGTTTTCGGGAAGGTCACGGAGGGAAGGGACGTGGTGGACGCCATCAAGTCCGTCAGGACGGGCACTCGCGGGTTTCACCGTGACGTCCCCGTCGAGCCGGTCGTGATCCTGAAGGCCTCGATCGTCGAACCCCAGGAGTAGAGTAAGCGTAAGGGGGGGCCGGCAGACCGGATCCCCCCCTTTTTTTACTGCAAACTCCTTTCTTTCGTCTCCTCTCGGGGAACCAGGAAGAGGATCCCGAGGGGCGGCAGCGTTATCGATACCGATTGGTCATATCCCTGGAACGGAACGGGTACCGACTCCACGCCGCCCATGTTCCCCTGGCCGCTGCCTCCGTATTCTTTCGCGTCACTGTTCAGCCTTTCACTCCAGAAACCGGGTACGGGGACGCCGAGGCGGTAATTGTGACGGGGAACAGGGGTAAAGTTGCAGACCACCAGGATCGGATCGGGCCTTTCGCCGGGACGTTTTCGCAGAAAGGCCACGACGCTTTTCTCCACGTCCCTGAAATCGACCCACTCGAACCCCGAAGGATCGAAATCCCCCTCGTAAAGCGCGGGAGTTTCTTTCAGCATCCGGTTCAGGTCCTTCACCCAACGGGCCGTTCCGGCGTTTCCATCGTTCTTGAGGAGTTGCCAGTCGAGTTCCCCTTCATGGTTCCACTCCCGATCCTGGCCGAACTCACCTCCCATGAACAGGAGCTTCTTGCCGGGGTGAGCCGCCTGAAACCCCAGCAGGAGGCGGAGATTGGCGAACTTTTTCCAGGGATCGCCGGGCATCTTGCCGTACAGGGATCCCTTCCCGTAAACCACTTCATCGTGGGAAAGGGGGAGCAGGAAATTTTCGGAGAACGCATACCAGATGCTGAAGGTGAGCCGGTCGTGGCAGTACTTTCGATAAACCGGGTCTTTCCCGAAATACTCGAGGATGTCGTGCATCCATCCCATGTTCCACTTCAGGCCGAAGCCCAGGCCGCCCAGGTGGGCAGGTCTCGTGACCATCGGCCAGGCCGTGGATTCTTCCGCGATGGTCTGGATTCCCTCGAAATCCCCGTAGCAGGCTGTGTTGAGCATTCTGAGGAAATCGACCGCTTCCAGGTTTTCCCGACCGCCGAAACGGTTCGGGATCCACTCCCCCGCTTTTCGCGAGTAATCGAGGTAGAGCATGGAAGCCACGGCATCCACCCGAAGCCCGTCGGCATGGTAGCGGTCCAGCCAGAAGGCGGCACTACTGAGAAGGAACGACCTGACTTCGTTCCGGCCGTAGTTGAAAATCGCGCTATTCCAGTCGGGATGGAACCCCTGGCGCGGGTCCCGGTGCTCGTAAAGGTGGGTTCCATCGAACTGGGCCAGCCCGTGGGGATCGGTGGGAAAATGGGAGGGAACCCAGTCCAGGATGACGCCGATTCCAGCCCGGGGAAGGGTTTCAACCAGGAACATGAAATCCTGTGGGGATCCGTACCTGCTAGTCGGCGCAAAGTAACCAAGGGTCTGGTAGCCCCAGGAGCCATAAAAAGGATGTTCCATCACCGGAAGAAATTCGACGTGAGTGAACCCCATTTCCCGGACGTATTCCGCCAGCCGGGGAGCGATTTCCCGGTAGTTCAGGAAGTCACCGCCCCCCGGGGAGCGCCTCCACGACCCCAGGTGGACCTCGTAGACCGACATCGGCCCTGTCAGCCCTCCGGCGGCCTTCCGGTTTTCCATCCAATCCCCGTCCTGCCATTCTTTCGAGAGGTCCCACACGATGGAAGCGGTTTTGGGCGGAATCTCGGAATAGAAACCGAAGGGATCCAGTTTGTCCGGTATTTGTACCCCCTGTTTCCCCCAGAGGCGGTACTTGTATCGGTCCCCTTGCCTGGCCCCGGGGACGAACCCTTCCCAGATTCCCGAATCGGGCCAGGCCATCCGCAGCGGGTTTTTCCCCGGATCCCAACCGTTGAAGTCGCCGATGACGGATGCTCCCTCCGCGTTGGGAGCCCAGAGTGCGAAATGGACGCCCACTTTCCCTTCCCTCTCCGCCAGATGGGCGCCCATTTTTTCGTAAAGCCTTCGATGGGTCCCTTCCCTGAACAGGTACAGGTCCTGTTCGGACAGTGCGGATCCAGGCTTGAAACCGCTTGAAACTTCTTTTCTCATGGTGTTTTTTCTCCTCTCGAGTCTCGGGGCTCCCGGATGAGCCTCAGAATCCCGCGAATCGGCAGGCCGATCCAGTCTGGCCGGTTGTTCATCTCGTACTTCAGTTCATAAAAGGACTTCTCGACCGTGAAGATGCGAAGGAGATCCTGCCTTTCCTTCTCGCTTCCGGGGATGAAGGGTTCGTTTCCCACGATTTGGAAATACCCGTCCAGGAAACACCTCGCCGTTTCCTCCCTCCAGGCTGAAAGCCAGTTCTCGAGGATCGCCTCTTCTTCCGGGCGGTTCCCGGTTCTTGAAAGGGCGACCTTCCAGGCGGCGTAATCGAACGATCGCAGCATCCCCGCCAGGTCCCGGAAAGCGGACCGCTTCAGGCGCCTTTCCGTCAACGGCCTCATCGGTTCCCCTTCGAAGTCGATGATGAAGAAATCCTTCCCCGTGAAAAGCACCTGGCCCAGGTGGTAATCCCCGTGAATCCGGATTTTCAGTCCTTCGAACCGTTCCCTCTTCAGCGGCTCCAGGAGGAACAGGATTTCCTTTTCCGACTGGATGACCGCCGCGGCTTTCCCCCTCGTCCCTTCTTCCAGGGAAGGCAAAAAAGCCGACAATCCAGCCAGGGATTCCCGAATCAGGCTTCGGATCGATTGGAGGACAGCGCGCTGGTAAAGCCGTGTGAAAGGTTCCGGCCTGAAATCGGGATCCTGCAAATCCGAGGCGAGGGCGACGTGGAGTTCACCTGTCCTCGTTCCCAGAAGGCGAACCATCTGGAAGAAAAACTCCCCCGCGATTTCACGAATCTCCGAGACTGGAATTTCCGTTCCCGGCTTTCTCGCCAGGGCCTCTTCACAGAATTTGTCCAGGGATGAGAGGAAAAAGCGCCAGGCCGTTCCCTGGTTCCGGACGTAGCCGTGAAGCGTTCCCAAAAGGCTGTTTTCTGCCGGGCCGGAATACTCCAGGGCCCCGAGATAGACCGGGGTGTGGAAAAACCGGGCCTTTTCGCTCAGGAACCGGCTGACCTCGCGGTCGGGATTGGTTCCTTCCTCCACTTTTCGAATCATCTTCAGAATGCAGCTTTCATTGTAGACCACGGAACTGTTGCTCTGTTCCTCGGCAAGAAGCCGGCTGGGCTGCGCCGGAAGAGCCCCGGCCTGCCAGGTCCTGAGGTCCTTGCCGGGCAGTCCGCTGAGTTCGCCCTCCTTGCCCCTCTTCCGTTTTCGGGCCAGGATGAAATCCAGGATCGCGGCATGAAACCGTTGGTCAGCCATGGCATCGAAAAGGCACCCGTTTTCACCGCCCACGGAGGCCTTCGCGATAAGGGCGGGTTGGAGGTTTTCCCGGTCCGGCTCATCATCCGTGTCGCGGGCAAATCCCACCGGGAGAAGGTAGGTTTCGCCGGTTCCCTCGGAGTATTTCACCGCCACCAGGAGCAAATGGGTCCCATTGCCCGCGTGCTCCAGGAAGAAGTCTTCTTCCAAGGCAATGGAGCGGATGTTCCGCGTCTTCGACCCGAACCACCGGGACCGGGCCATGAATTCCCCGATAGCCTCTTCCAGAAGTTTCCGGGGTTGCTCCTCCGAGAAGGCGTCTTTCCATCCCACGGGACTTCGGAAGAAAAGGAAACGGTCCGACAGGCCGAATCCCGGTCGGGCTCCTTTCTCCTCCCGCTGCAGCTGCATCCAGAAATAGTCGTGAAAGCCTAGGGTCAGCAGGTAGGGTTTCGCGGTAACGGGGGGGAACCGGTTCCCGCTGAAAAGCTCCACCGGAACAGTGCCCGCGAACTCCGAAAGGTCCAGCTCCACTGCCTGGGCAAATCGTGAAAGGTTGGCGACGACGAGGATCGTTTCGTTTCCCAGGATCCTTAAGAAAGCGAGGACCTTCGGGTTTTTCGGGTGAAGAAACCGTGTTTCACCCCGGCTGAAGCAGGCGTACCTCTTCCTCATGGCGATCACCCGCCTCATCCACCACAGAAGCGAGGATGGATTGCGTTCCTGGTTCTCTACGTTCACGGCTTCGTAGGCATATTCGGGATCCGTCACCACGGGCAAATACAGTTTCTGCGGGTTTGCCTTCGAAAACCCGGCATTCCGGTCAGGGCTCCACTGCATGGGTGTCCGCACCCCGTTTCGGTCACCGAGAAAGTAATTGTCGCCCATCCCAATCTCGTCGCCATAGTAGAGGCATGGAGTCCCCGGAAGGGAGAGGAGGATGAACTTCAGGAGTTCCACCTTCCTGCGGTTCTGCTGCATGAGCGGGAACAGCCTGCGCCGGATTCCGAGATTGATCCGAGCCCTCGGGTCTTTTGCATAGGTCCTGTACATGTAGTCCCGCTCTTCGTCGGTGACCATTTCCAGGGTCAGTTCGTCGTGGTTGCGTAGGAACATCACCCACTGGCCGACGTCCGGGATGGGAGGAGTCTGTTCCATGATGTCCACGATCGGGTGGCTGTTTTCCATCCACAGGGCCATGAAAATCCGCGGCATGATGGGGAAGTGGAAGGCCATGTGGCATTCGTCGCCGTAGCCGAAATACGCGGCTGCGTCTTCCGGCCACTGGTTGGCTTCCGCCAGGAGCATTCGCCCGGGGTAATGTTCATCCACGTGACCCCGGAGCTGTTTCAGGAACTCGTGTGTTTCCGGCAGGTTTTCGCAGTTCGTCCCTTCCCTTTCGAAAAGATAGGGGACCGCATCCAGCCGCATTCCGTCGACCCCCATCCCGAGCCAGAAGTCCATCACCTTCAGGACCGCCTTTCGAACCCGGGGGTTGTCGAAGTTCAGGTCTGGCTGGTGAGAGTAGAACCTGTGCCAGTAGTAGGCCCTGGCAACCGGATCCCAGGTCCAGTTGGAAGCCTCGAAATCCTGGAAGATGACCCGCGCCTCGGCGTATTTCCCCGGGTCGTCGCTCCAGACGTAAAAATCGCGGGCGGCCGACCCCGGTTTCGCCCGGCGGGCCTTCTGGAACCAGGCATGCTGGTCGGAGGTGTGGTTGATGACCAGTTCAGTGATCACCTTGAAGCCCCTGGCGTGCGCTTCCCTGAGAAATCTCCGGAAATCCTTCAGCGTCCCGTAATCGGGATGGATGCCGTAATAATCCGAGATGTCGTACCCGTCGTCCTTCATGGGCGAGGGATAGAAGGGCAGCAGCCAAAGGGCGGTCACCCCGAGGTCTTTGAGGTAATCCAGTTTTTGCGTAAGCCCTTTGAAATCTCCGATCCCGTCATCATTGCTGTCAAAAAAGGCCTTGACGTGCAGCTGGTAAAGAATGGCATCCTTGTACCAAAGGGAATCGGTTTCGCTCATCGCGGTGCCTCCCTATGCGAAATAGTCAAAATCCTGCTCCCTCTTCAGGTGCCTTCTCAAAAGGAAGATGCGGGCCGGAAGTTCCTGGGGGTCCAGCGTCAGGCTGTTTCTTTCTCCGTGCCAGATCACCTTTTCTCCCCCCAGGAGGTCGGCAAGCAGGAATGGTTCGCCGGCCTCCATTCCCAGGTCGGCCAGGGGAAGACGCAGCGCGCCCGATTGCACGCGGAAAGGGTCCAGTGTAACCACGATCAGCAGCGTGTTTTCCGGGGCATATTTCAGGTACGCGATCAGGCTGTCGTTGTCGCACTCCAAAAACCGGATATTCCTTGTCTGCTGCAAGGCCGGGTTCTCTCGCCGGATCCGGTTCACCCGGGCGATCATTTCCCTGAGATTGCCCGGCTGGTCCCAATCCCAGGTCTTGATTTCGTATTTCTCCGAATCCAGGTATTCCTCCTTCCCGCTCAGGGCTTCGGCAACGAGGAGTTCGTAGGGAGGCCCGTAGATTCCCCAGCAGGACGAAAGTGTCGCCGCCAGCACCATCCGGATCACGAAGGCCGGTCGACCCCCGAACTGGATGAATTCCGGAAGGATATCCGGGGTATTCGGCCAGAAATTCGGCTGGAAATATTCCGCCATCTCGCTTTCCGTCAATTCCCGCAGGTAGGTCTCGAGTTCGTGCTTCGTGTTCCGCCAGGTGAAATAGGTGTAGGACTGGGAAAAACCGACCCGGGCGAGTTTTTTCATGACTTTCGGTCTGGTGAAGGCTTCAGCGAGAAAAAGGACATCCGGTTCCTGCCGTTTCACTTCGGAAATCAGCCACTGCCAGAAGGCAAACGGTTTCGTGTGCGGATTGTCGACCCGAAAAAGCCGAAACCCCTGGCCGACCCAGAAAAGAACGACCCGCCGAAGTTCTTCCCAGAGCGACTTCCATTCCGGGGTTTCAAAGTTGAAGGGAACGATGTCCTCGTATTTTTTCGGGGGGTTTTCGGCGTACTGGATCGATCCGTCAGGACGCCAGCGAAACCATTCCGGGTGCTGCCGGATGTAGGGATGGTCGGGCGAACACTGGAAAGCCAGGTCTAGAGCCACTTCCATTCCCAGCGATTCGGCTTCGGCCCGAAATTCCCGGAGATCTTCAAGTGTTCCGAGAGCCGGGTCGACTGCGTCATGCCCCCCGAACTCCGAACCGATCGCCCAGGGGCTTCCCGGGTCTCCGCCGAGGGCATGGAGACGGTTGTTTCGGCCCTTTCGGCAAGTCTTCCCGACCGGGTGGATTGGAGGCAGGTAGACGACGTCGAAGCCCATCCGGGCGATCTCCTTCAACCGAAGGCGGGCATCCCGAAGCGTCCCCTGCCGGCTGAACGGCAGGCAGGCCGAACGGGGGAAAAACTCGTACCAGGAACTGAACCGCATTTTTCCCCTTTCAACGCTGACCCTACGGCTATCCGCCATCTGTTTCACCAAATGGGGGTCAGGATACCGGAGTAAGCACCGCTGTATCTCCGGCTGGTCAAGGAGGCGCACGGCTTCCTCTTTTCCGCCTGCCTTTTCCAGGCTGTCTGCCGCACGTTCCAGAAACCGGGCATCCGCGGGGGAAGAGCGGGCCGCAAGAGAACGCATTTCCTCTGCGATGGTCTTGAGTTCGACTTCACCGACCTGGCCGGGATCCCTTTTTCGGAGGTCCCGGACCAGCGTTTCCAACCGATCCACCCAGCCCCGCAAAGAAAACACCACGTCTTCCCGGCTTTCTACCCGGAAAGAGGCTTCCCAGCGGTCATCTCCAAGTGGTGTCATCGGGACTCGAGTCCACTCTTCCCGGCTGACCGTCCGGTAGAGAAGCTCGGCACGGACCGCGTCATGACCGTCAGCGTAAACATCGGCACGGACACGGACCGTTTCTCCGGGACAGCGCCGGATCGGTCCTCCCTCCGGGACCTGCGGCTCGACATTTTCGATGACCACCCGCACGCGTCCTTCCATGGCTCCACTCCTTCCTCCTCGCCGGCCTTTCCTTTAACATTATAAAACATCATCTATTCCTTACAGAAGAAACGGCGGCAACCCGCATCGGTCTTTCAAAAACGGGCCGGCCTGGGTCGAAGCCTTATAATGGAACCCTGATCAAACTCGGCGGCGGCAGCAAACGAAAGAGAGGGACAAACATGAACGGATGGAACGGCAAATCGCTCTGGGTCGACCTGAGCCTCGGGCGCCTGGAAACCCGTGAGATCCCGTTGCAGTTCCTGGAGTCTTTTATCGGGGGCAGGGGGCTTAACGACCGGGTGCTTTTCGAACACGTGCGGGACGGGACCGATCCGCTGGGACCCGGAAACGTACTCGCCTTTTCGGTGGGGCCGCTGACCGGTACGATCCTCTCTTCGACCAGCCGCGTGCAGGTCAGCACCCTGTCGCCCCTTACGGGCATCCTGGGCGACGGCAATGCAGGAGGAACGTTCGGGCTCTGCATGAAGCGATCGGGGTTCGACCAGTTCGTCTTCACGGGGGCCGCGCCCAAACCCGTCTACCTTTTCGTCGACGGGCCGCAGGCGACCCTTGTCGAAGCCCCGGAACTGGTCCAGAGTTCGACCTGGGAGAAAACCGACCTGCTGAAGCGGCGCCACGGCCAAGGGAGCTCGGTCGCGGCCATCGGCCAGGCAGGAGAAAACCTTGTCCGCTTCGCCTCGGTGATCGTCGACCGGCATCACTCGGCAGCCCGGGGAAGCGGTGCCGTGATGGGCTCAAAAAACCTGCTGGCCATCGTCGTGAAAGGCCGCCAGGAAACGTCCCTCGCCGACCCGGAAACTTTCCGATGCCTGGCCGAAACCGACCGGGAGTTCCTGAGGAACGACCCTTTCCAGCGTGACACGATCGCCCGCTTCGGAAGCCACATCGGCATGATCCGGTGGTTCCCAGGCAGCCGGAACAACGAGCGCTACCTCGGCCCCGGCGAAGCCCCCCAGTCGCTCCTTCCGGAAGCCCTCAAGACATGGGAAGAAGGACGGACTTCCTGCGCCGGCTGCGTCGTGCCCTGCAAGGACATTTTCCGAATCCCTTCAGGGACGTATGCAGGCGAAATCGGCAAGGCGATGGAACACGAATGCCTGCACTGCCTGGGCACAAATTGCGGGATCGATGACCCCGTCGCCCTGATGACGATGGAAAACCTCGCCGACAAGTACGGCATGTGCGTGATCGGGCTCGGCAACACCGTCGCTCTTGCCAAGGACCTTTTCGCCCATGGCGTGATCGGTCTCGAAGAAACGGGCGGCCTGGATCTTTCCTGGGAAAACGTCGGGGCACAGATCGAGCTGATCCATCAAACGGCCCTGCGCCAGGGCTTCGGGAACCTCGTTGCGGAAGGGATGTTGAACCTGGCGCGGATTCTCGGGGGAAGGGCGATGGATTTCTGCTACCACGTGAAGGGATTGGGCCGGGGACACCATCCCGCGGGGATCTTCGCGCTTGCCCACGCGACTTCCACCCGGGGGGCCGACCACCTGCGGGGACGGAGCTGGGCCTTCGGGGAAAACGACCCCGAGATCTGGCCCATGCTGATCCGGCAGGGTTTCATCCCCGTGGAAGACCCGGTCCGAACCCTCTTCATTTCTGAAAGGGCCGTGACCCTTACGGACATGGTCGGCCGCTGCAAGGGTGCGGTCAACAACTGGGCAAGCGCCGTCCCACTGGTCGCCTCCTATCCCCTGTTGGAAGGAGAAGCACGCCTGCTGTCCGCGGCGACCGGGATCCCCTTCACGGAAGCCGCGCTGGAAGAGGCCTCGGACAGGGTCTACCTTCTCGAGATGGCCTTCAACGCGAGGCAGGGGATCCGAAGGCGGGATGACCGTTTCCCGGTGCGGTGGGACCTCATCGGGTCGAACTGGGCTCGCCAGGAGAAGGAAAAGCATGAAGCCATGCTCGATCGCTACTACGCTTTGAGGGGGTGCAACCCCGATACCGGGATCCCGGAACCAGCGGCCCTGACGAGGCTGGGACTCGATTTCGCGGCAGCCGCCCTCGCAACGGCGTCTCTCCGCGAGGCGTGGGAGGGGCCTCCGCTCTGGGAGCCCGGCAGCTATCCAGTCGGGACCCGGCGCTGCTGATGTTCAAGGCGGAAGGGGAGGCTGCCCGAGGCCTTCCCCTTCCCTCCTTTTCCCTTAACCGACTTCTCTTTGCAGCGCCTCGATCCAGGCTTTGGCATTCGGAACTTTCGTGGAACCGGTCACCCACCCAGGGGATCCCCCTCCCCTGGCCATTAGCTCGGGGTGCTCCCGGACCAGTTTCCTGAGGTCGATTCCTGCCTCTGCACCGCAGGCCAGGATGAAGCTTCCCTCGGTCCCTTCTGCCGAGGGGACAAGCACCAACCCGAGGGAATGCGCGTCCGATTCGACGAGGGATTTCAGCCCCGGAACCGCCATCTCGGGAAGCATTCCCGGCAGGACCGCAACCCGGAGGGGCCTGGATCCCACCGTCCGCGTTTCCCATGGGATGGAAAGCATTCCCTTCGCCTTGTCGAGGCTGCGCGCCAGCGCCTGCCTTTCTTCCTGCAGCCGGTCATAGACCTTTTCGAGCTTTTCCAGGGGACAACTGACCTTCCGGAGAAGGACCCGGACGACGCGGGAATATTCTTTGAGGATCCGGTCCCTGTGAACGGTGAACTTTACCTCCCAGTCGGGGGCGGTACCCCTGAAAGCGGTTACGAGAATTCCGCCGACCCGCGAAGTTGAAGAAACGTGGGTCCCCGAGCAGGCGATGCAATCGAACCCCGGTATCGTGACGACCCGGACGGGTTCCTTTCCAAGGCGGTCCCAGTTGGCTTTGAGCCCTTCGATCCCCTGCGCCTCTTCCGGGGAAAAGAGCCGGATCGTGACCGGCAGGTCCCTGGCGATCACCTCGTTGGCCTCGTCTTCCGCCTCGAACAGCATCGACCAGTCCAGCTGGCGGTCCCAGTTCAGGAAAACGGTCGTCTCCTCTTCGCCTACGGCGACCTTGAACACTTTCAGTCCCTGGTGACGGTTTTCCAGCACACGGGAAAGGATATGTTCCGCGGAATGCATCCTGGAAAGGAGATCCTGCCTCTCCAGGTCCACCTCCGCAAGCACCTCGAGACCTTCGGCCGGTTCGCCCTGCAGGATCCTGGCAGAAAGCACCTCCTGCTCCCCTTCGCGGAAACAGTCCGTCACTTCCGCGGAAAACCCGGGAGCAAGGAGACGGCCCTTGTCTCCCGGCTGCCCTCCGCCGGACACATGAAAGCGATTTTCCTCCAGGACGAGGGTCGCGTCCTTCCCCTTTCTCGAAACGACCTGGAGAATCCGTGTTTCGTACCCGGTGTTCAACGGTGTTTCGCCCCCTTTCACGGCACATTATACCCATGCACGCTGCCGCCCCGCACAGGGAGTAGAATGGAGCCGTACTCTGAAGACAGGGGGGGTAGCGAAATGACTTCCGAGGTCTTCTTTACCGGGACACGGACAACTTCCCGGAAGAACCTGCTGGACCGTTTCGAAGAACTGGTCCTGGCAGCAGGGCTGGACGAACTGCCGCTGCAGGGCCGGATGACGGCGGTGAAAATCCATTTCGGCGAACCGGGCAACCTGGCAACGATCCGCCCCAACTACGTCGCCAGGCTGGTCCGGATGATACGGGAACGGGGCGGGAAACCTTTCCTGACGGACGCGAACACCCTTTACAAAGGAAAGCGGGCAAATGCCGTCGACCATCTCCAGGCCGCCCTGGAAAACGGCTACAATCCCCTTTCCGCGGGCTGTTCGGTGCTGATCGCCGACGGACTTTGGGGATTCGACTACCGGGAGATCGAGATCAACCTGAAACACTTCGCCAGCGCAAAAATCGCTTCAGCGATCGCGGAAGCGGACGTGCTCATCTCCATGAACCACTTCAAGGGGCACGAACAGGCTGGTTTCGGCGGAGCCCTGAAGAACATCGGCATGGGGTCCGGTTCGAGGGAAGGGAAGATGGCCATGCACTGCGATTCCCCGCCTCGAATCCTCACGGCCCGGTGCGTGGGCTGCGGCGAGTGCGCGAGGAACTGCGCCCACGGGGCAATCCTTCTGGACACGGACAGGAAGGCAAAGATCGATCCCTCGCTCTGCGTCGGCTGCGGGCAATGCGTCGTCGTCTGCCCCGCGGGAGCGGCACAGATCAGCTGGGGCACGGGGAAAACACTGGGAGAGAGGATCGCGGAATACGCCTTCGCGGCCGTGAAGGGGAAACCGAGCTTTCACGTCAATTTCCTGATGGACGTCTCCCCCAACTGCGACTGCTGGAACCATAACGATACGCCGATCGTCCCGGATCTCGGGATCGCCGCTTCGAAAGACCCGGTCGCCCTCGACCAGGCTTCGGCCGACCTCGTCAACGGCGCGCCCGTGTTGCCGGGAAGCGCACTTCAGGGAAGCCGGACGGAAGACAAGTTTCAGGCACTGCACCCCGAGGCGGACTGGAAGCAGTGCCTGGCCCACGCAGAAGAGATCGGACTGGGAACGCGCTCTTACCGGCGGATCGACCTTCCCTGAAAGCTTCGGTCAAGCCGATCGGAGAGCCCGGAGGTATTCCGAGATGGCCGCCAGTCCCTTTTCCAGGGTTTCCGTCGAACAGGAGAACCCCAGCCTGAACCAGCCTTCGAAATCAAAGGCCTTTCCGGGAACCACGAAGGCCCCGTTGAATTCGAAAAGCCCCCTGCAGAAGTCCTCCGAGGGAATCGGGAACCCGTACCGGATGAACGCCGTGGTCCCGGCTTTCGGGGGAACGTAGGACAGGCCTGTTTCCATGCGGACCCAACGGTCAAGGATGGCCGCGTTTTTCCTGACCAGGGGGAGATTGCGTCCAAGGATCCTGTCCCTGAATGAAAACGCCCGCAGAGCCAGCATTTCGTCGATCATGCCGCAACTGATCGTCGTGTAGTCCCTACGGACGAAGCAATCCCGGATGAAGTCCCCGGGGCCCGCAACCCACCCCAGCCGCAGGCCGGCGAGGGAAAACACCTTCGAAAGACTGCCCGTCGCGACTCCCCGTTCGTAAAGGTCGACGATCGAAGGCGTGCTTGCACCGGGCTCGTGTTCCAGTCCCCGGTAAACCTCGTCACAAAGGATCCAGGCCCCGGCGCCCTCGGCGATCCGGGTTACCTCCTTCAGGAAGGGCGCCGTCATCAAGGCCCCCGTCGGATTGTTCGGGTTGTTCAGAACGATCAGCTTGCACCGGTCCCCCGCCAGTTTCTCAAGCTCATCAAGGTCGGGGAGGAAGCCGTCTTCGGGCCGGAGCCGAAGGATCCTGACATCGGCTCCCAGGGATTGCGGCACGGAATAGAGCTGCTGGTAGGTCGGCAGCACGGCGACGACCCGGTCTCCGGGTTCCACGAGGGTGAAAAGGGCGAGAAAGTTCGCCCCGATCCCCCCGTGTGCCAGCAGGATGTTTTTTTCATCCAGGGTGTCGTAAAGCCGGGAAATGTGGGCCCTCAGGTCAAAGGAACCAGGAATTTCCCCGTAGGTGAGCTTCCGGGACAGGAACTCTTCCAGGAAGGTTTCCTTTCCGCCGGACAACTCGAGGAGCTCCTCCACCGTAAGGGAATCGACGCACGTCTCGGCGATATTGAACCGCGCTTTTTCCTCGTAGGCGTTCATCCACTCTTCGACTCCAAACCGTTCGATCTTCAACGCTTCTCCCCCCTTCCGCGGTCAAGGATACCATGAACCTCCGGCAATTGACCGTTTACCGCAACCCGTGCTGTTGGTATCATTCTCCGGGTGACGCGGCACTCCCTTTCATGAATGGAGGACCTTATGCAGAAAGACCGTTTCCGGGCCCTGGCCCTACTCCTTTTTGTCTCGGCGTTCCTTTTTTTCCTTTTCCTGGGGAACCACCCCCTCCTGGAACCGGACGAGGGAAGGTATTCCGAGATTCCCAGGGAAATGTTCGAGCGCGGAGATTTCATCACTCCGACCCTGAACTATGTCAAATACTTCGAGAAACCCGTTCTCCATTACTGGCTGACGGCCCTGTCCTTCAAGCTGTTCGGATACACGGAGTTCGCTTCCCGTTTCTGGCCGGCTTTGCTCGGGGTCCTCGGAACGGCAATCACTTTCTGGCTGGCCTCCTCACTCTATGGAACCCGGGCCGGCTTTTTTTCCGGCTTCATCCTCGCCACGTCCTGGATCTATTTTGCCCTCGCCCAGATCAACATCATCGACATGGGAGTCTCGGTCTTCATGACGATGGCCCTGGCGGGGTTCTTCATGGGGGCCACGGGAGACAGGCGTTACCTCTTGCTGTTCTACGGCGGGATGGCCCTCGCGACCCTTTCGAAAGGGCTCATCGGAATCGTTCTTCCGTGCGCAGTTGCCGGGGCCTGGATCCTGGCCACCCGCAACTGGAAGCTGATCCGGAAATCCCTCTACGGCTGGGGGATCCTTCTCTTCCTCGGAATGACCCTCCCGTGGTATATCGCAGTTTGTCTGAAAAACCCGGAGTTTTTCCATTTCTTCTTCATCCGCGAGCATTTCCTGCGGTACACCACCAAAATTCATGGAAGGTACGAACCAGCATGGTTCTTCGTTCCCATTCTGCTGGCGGGCGGGCTGCCCTGGACAGCGTTCTGGATCCGCCCGCTGGCGGGCCTGGGTGAATCCCGGGAAAGTCTTTTCCTTTTCCTCTGGTTTTTCGTGATCTTTGCCTTTTTCTCCTTTTCCAGCTCAAAACTCATTCCCTACATCCTGCCGGTTTTCCCTGCCCTTTCGATCCTGGCCGGGTGGAAACTGGACCGATACCTAAGTCGGCCGGACAAGGAGAAAATCGGCTTCGAACTCGCTCTTTCGTCGGCGCTGATCGGGTTGTTTTCCGCGGCCCTGATCGCCTACCCCTTTCTTCAGGAGCGGTTTCCCTCCACGATCCTCCTCAGGGTCACGGTTCCCCTGGCCGCGGCTCTCCTGCTGGGACTTTTTGCCGCCTGGACCTCGTGGGTGAAGGGACGGCCCCGGGCCGTCGTCGCGTCCCTCTTGATCGGGGCCGTTTTAGCCTGCCTGGCCTTGAAAGGCGGTTTCGGCTTCTACGGGAGTTTCCTTTCGGCAAGGCAAACCGCGGAAATCATCGAAAAGGCTCGCAGGCCGGGCGACCTGATCGTCAGCTACGAAGACTACGACCAGGGCATCCCCTTCTACCTCCGCACCCGAATCGTACTGGTGAACTGGAAGGGAGAACTGGAATTCGGGAGCGGGATCGGAGATCAGTCCGACTGGTTCATCAGCCGGGAAACTTTCATGGATCTTTGGGAATCGAACCGCCACATGATCGTCATTTTCAGGGAAAAACGATACAGGGAAATGCTCGCGAAAGGAGTGGGCAACATGCGCGTTCTTGGGAGAGCCAACGATGCCGTCGTGGTCACGAATCGACCGGAGGAAGGGGCGCAATGAGAAGGGAAACGTTCCTTCCTTTTGCACGCCCCAGCATTGACGAGTCGACGATCGAGGACGTCTGCGACTCCCTGCGTTCTGGATGGATCACCACCGGCCCCAAGTCGATCCGCTTCGAGAACGCCTTCCGGGAGCGAATCGGCACCGCCTACGCATTGGCGGTCAACTCCGCCACGGCGGGGCTGCACCTGGCACAACTGGCCCTGGGGATCGGCCCCGGCGACGAAGTCATCACAACCCCGATGACGTTCGTGGCGACCCTCAACACGATCGTCCTTGCCGGTGCACGTCCCGTCCTGGTCGATATCGACCCCGGCACCTTCAACCTGGACCCCGAAAGGCTCGAGGCGGCGGTAACCCCCCGGACCAAGGCGATCGTCCCTGTCCATTTCGCGGGACTCCCCGTTGACATGGACGCGGTCAACGAGGTGGCGGAGCGCCACGGGCTTGCCGTCATCGAGGATTGCGCCCACGCGCTCGGGGCTTCCTACAAGGGAAGGACGATCGGGTCCGATCCGCGTCACGTCAGCGTGTTCAGTTTCCACCCCACGAAGAACATCACGACCGGGGAAGGCGGCATGGTCTGCACGGGGATGGAGGAAGTCGCCGAACGCATCGCGATCCTCCGGCAGCACGGCATGTCGAAGGGAGCCTGGAGCCGGTACGCGGCGAGCGGAAACCCGCATTACGATGTCGCCCTGCCGGGCCTCAAGTACAACATGATGGACATCCAGGCCGCGATCGGGCTTGGTCAACTCTCCCGCCTCGATGCCTTCAACGCCAGGCGGACTTCCATCGTAAAACGCTACAAGGCAGCCTTTTCCGAACTGGAAGGCCTAATCCTCCCCGAAACGCCGCCCTACGAACATGTCCACGCCTGGCATATCTTCACCCCCCTGCTGGACGTTGACCGCCTGGGGCTGACTCGGGACGAGTTCATGTCGCTCATGAGAGAGGCCAACATCGGGACTGCCTACCATTACCAGGCGGTGCACCTGTTCGACTTCTACCGCAGGACCTTCGGCTACCGCCCCGGGGATTTCCCGAACGCCGAAAGGGTATCCGAACGCATCGTCAGTCTCCCCCTCTTCCCGGCCATGTCGGATTCGGACGTGGAGGACGTCATCCAGGCTGTGACATCGATTCTCGAAAGCCGCCTCCGCGGTGGAGGCCGAAACCTATGACGGCCCCCCTCCTTTCCGTCGTGATCCCCGTCTACAACGAGGAGGAAAGCCTCCCCCTCCTCGTTGACCGGCTGATGCCTGTGCTCGAAAACCTGAATCGCCCCTACGAGGTGGTGTTCATCAACGACGGGAGCCGGGACCGGTCGCTTCCGCTGCTTCTCGAATGCCGCGACCGATATCCGGGCCGGGTCACCGTCGTCGATTTCAACGGCAATTTCGGGCAGCACATGGCGATCATGGCCGGCTTCGCGCAGGCCAGGGGAGAAATGATCGTGACGATGGACGCGGACCTCCAGAACCCCCCGGAAGAGATCCCCCGGATCCTCGAGGCAATGGAAGCCGGCCACGATGTCGTCGGAACGATCCGTTCGGGCAGGCAGGACCCCTTTTTCAGGAAGTTCGCCTCGAAACTCGTCAACCGGATCTCCAATCGGATCACCGGGCTGAAGCTCCACGACTACGGGTGCATGATGCGAGGCTACAACCGCAGGATCATCAACTTCATCAACCAGTGCAAGGAAACGACAACATTCATTCCGGCCCTTGCCCAGAAATTCGCGATGAACCCCGTCGAGATCCAGATCGCCCATTCCGAGCGGGAACAAGGGCAATCCAAGTACGGGCTTTACCGATTGATCCGCTTGAATTTCGACCTCATGACCGGCTTTTCCCTGATCCCCCTGCAGGCGGTGACCATGCTGGGAATGATCGTTTCGGTCCTGAGCTTTCTGTTCAGCGTCTTCCTCCTGCTCCGCCGCCTCATCGTCGGGCCGGAAGTGGAAGGGGTCTTCACCCTGATGGCCATCAGCTTCTTTCTCATGGGAATCACCCTTTTCTCGGTCGGTCTCGTCGGTGAATACATCGGCAGGATCTACCAGGAAGTCAGGGAACGGCCTCGTTTCGTGATCCGGAAAGTGTGGAGCCATGAAGACTGAGCCTCGCGTCCTCCTTGCCGCCTACAGCGAAGTCGGCGTCGTTTGCCTGGAGGAATTGCTGGCACAGGGTGCCCGAGTCGTCGGGGTATTCACCCATGCAGACGACCAGTTCGAAGAGATCTGGTTTCGTTCGGTTGCCCGCACGGCGGCCGATGCCGGGATTCCCGTGTTTACCCCCGAGGACATCAACGCCCCGGAGGAAATCGAAAGAATCCGGCGTCTTGGACCGGAGATCCTTTTTTCCTTCTATTACCGGAAGTTGATTTCAAAGGAGATCCTGGACATCCCGCGGCTCGGGGCTTACAACATGCACGGTTCGCTGCTGCCCCGTTACCGGGGCCGGGCCTGCGTCAACTGGGCCGTCCTGAACGGGGAAACGCAGACCGGCGCCACGCTTCACGTGATGACCGAAAGAGCCGACGCAGGAGACATCCTGGACCAGGAAGCCGTTCCGATCGATTTCACCGATACGGCTCAGGACGTTTTCTGGAAAGTTCGCGATGCGGCCCGCAAAATCATGGCCAGGACCTGGCCGCTTCTGCGGGAGGGCAAAGCCCTCCGAAAGCCCCAGGACGAGTCCCTGGCGACCTATTTCGGCCGAAGGAGGCCGTCGGACGGGCTGATCGACTGGAACAGGAGCGCGATCGAGCTGTACAACCTGGTCCGGGCCGTGACCCATCCCTTCCCGGGAGCCTTTTCCTTCATCGAAAGCAGGAAGTTTTTCGTCTGGAAAGCCTGGCCCCTGGAAGACGGCGGGAAAGGCCGGGCAGGACAGGTGTTGGAACTGGACCCCCTGGTGATCAAAACCGGGAACGGGTCTCTCAGGATTGATCGATGCCAGGTGGAAGGAGAGCCGGAGATGGACGGTTCCGATTTTGCTTCCGCCTCGCTTCGGCCTGGTCAAGAATTGGGGGGAAACAACCATTGAAGATCCTGATCCTAGGAGTGAACGGATTCATCGGCTCCCATCTCGCGGAACGCATCCTTCGTACGACCGACTGGGAAGTACGGGGACACGACCTGCGAACCACGAACCTGGAAGGCTGCCTGCCTCACCCCCGTTTCACCTTCAGGCAGAACGACATGCGTCAGGACACCGAGTGGATCGAACGGCAGGTTGCCGAATGCGATGTCGTCCTTCCGCTCGTGGCGGTCGCCCAGCCGAAGAAATATGTCGAAGACCCACTCTTCATCTTTGAGCTGGATTTCGAGGAAAACCTCAAGATCGTCCGTCTTTGCAGCCAATACGGCAAGCGGCTCGTGTTCCCCTCGACCTCGGAAGTCTACGGGATGTCCCAGGATGAAGAATTCAGCGAAGACGAAAGCAACCTCGTCCTCGGCCCGATCTGCAAGACCCGCTGGATCTACAGCTGCAGCAAGCAGATGCTGGACCGCGTCATCGCCGCTTACGGCATGCAGCGGGGTCTCCGGTACACGCTGTTTCGGCCGTTCAACTGGATCGGCCCCCGCCTGGACGACTTTTCCCTCGCTTCCGAGGGGAAATCCCGCGTCCTCACCCAGTTCATCTACAACCTGCTGGAGGGCCTTCCGATCCAGTTGGTCGGCGGAGGAAGGCAAAAACGCTGCTTCACCGATATCGAGGACGGAATCGACGCTTTGATGGCCATCCTGAAGAACGAGGGCAAAGTGGCGGACGGCCAGATTTTCAACATCGGGAACCCCAAGAACAACCATTCGGTACGGGACCTCGCGGAAACCCTGCAAAGGGTGCTGGCGACCTTCCCCGGGTATCGGGAAAAGGCCATGAACGCCCGAATCCTCGACACGCCGAGCGAAACCTATTACGGAGAGGGGTACGAGGACGTGGAGTACCGCGTTCCCTCCATCGAGAAGGCTCGCCGCCTGCTCGGCTGGGAACCGAGGATCCCCCTCGAAGAAACGCTTCGAAGGACGATATCCGCAGCGATCGGGCAGGGAAAGCCTTCATGAGCGTGACCCTTGGCCTGAAGCTGGACGTCGATACGCTGAGAGGCTACCGCGAGGGAGTCCCCGCGCTCCTGGACCTTTTCGAAAGACTCGACATCCGAGCCACGATCTTCTTCTCCATGGGTCCGGACAACAGCGGCAAGGCCATACGCCGGGTGTTCCGGAAGGGGTTCCTGTCGAAAATGAAGCGGACCCGCGCGGTCAGCACCTACGGCCTGAAAACGATGCTTTACGGGACACTCCTGCCGGCCCCTCTCATCGTCGACTCCGAACCTTCCATCCTGCGTCGGGCCGCCGAACTCGGGCACGAGTGCGCCGTACACGCCTGGGATCACGTGGAATGGCAGGACCGGCTCGACAGGATGGGAACGGAGGCTATTCGGAATTCCCTGCGGCGGGCGTTCGACGCTTTCGAAAAGATCGCGGGGCAGCCCGCCCGGTCCTGTGCCGCCCCAGCCTGGAAAGTGACCGAAAGCAGCCTCCTCGTGCAGGACGAACTACGCCTCGACTATTGCAGCGATACCCGCGGCCGGGAACCTTTCCTGCCCGTTTGGGGAAACCGGCGGTTTTCGACACCCCAGGTACCGTCGACTCTACCGACACTGGATGAAATTCTCGGCCTCGACGGAGAGACCCCGGAAGACGCCAACAGGAGGCTCCTGGATGGCCTCCGGGATGGGATCAACGTCCACACCTTCCACGCCGAGATGGAAGGAATCGGTCAAATCCGGCTTTTCGAGGACTTCCTCGTGGAATGCCGAGAGCGGGGCGTCCGCTTTTGCACCCTCGGGGAAATCGCCCAATCCCGGCCCAGGGGGGAACTCCCTTACTGCCTGCTCGAAACGGGCGAAATCCCCGGGAGGGCCGGAACCGTCGCATTGCAGGGAAAGGAGTTGCAGCCATGAGGATCGCGGTCATCGGCACGGGATACGTCGGCCTGGTCACCGGAAGCTGCCTGGCGAATTTCGGCAACGAAGTGCTTTGCGTGGATGTCGACAGGGAAAAGGTCGAAAGCCTCAACTCCGGGAAAGTCCCCTTCTTCGAGCCGGGGTTGGGGGACCTGCTTCCTCCCAATCTTTCCTCCGGCCGCCTGGCCTTCACGACAGACCTGGACAGGGCGGTCAAAGCGGCAGAGATCATTTTCATCACCGTCGGGACTCCACCGGGACCCGACGGGGAAGCCGATCTTTCGACCGTATGGGAGGTCGCCCGTTCGATCGGCGGTTCCCTGGAACAGGAAAGCATCGTCGTGACCAAGTCGACCGTCCCCGTCGGAACGACCTTCAAGGTCAGGGCGATGATCGAAAAAGAGCTGCTCAGGCGGGGAAAGGCCATCCCCTTCGAGGTGGCGAACAACCCCGAGTTCCTGAGGGAAGGGTCGGCCGTCCTGGATTTCATGAACCCCGACCGCGTGGTGATCGGGACAGATGGCGGCAAAGCCCGGGAAAGCCTTGCCAAGCTGTATTCGTTCCTGGACGAGGAAAAGCTCCTTTTTATGGACATCCTTTCTTCCGAGATGACCAAGTACGCTGCCAACGCGCTGCTGGCGACCAAGATCTCCTTCATGAACGAGATCGCCGGCATTTGCCAGAGTGTCGGCGCCGACGTGGAAAAGGTTCGGATCGGGATCGGTTCGGACTCGCGGATCGGGTTCTCGTTCATCTCCCCGGGATGCGGCTATGGGGGGTCCTGTTTCCCGAAGGACGTCAGGGCCCTCATCCGGACGGCGGCCGGCCTTGGCTGCAAATCCCGGATCCTGGAAGCGGGAGAAAAGGTGAACAACGCCCAGAAACACATCCTCTTCAAGATGATCGCCCACCATTTCGAGACGACGGCAGGCCGGACCGTCGCGATCTGGGGACTGTCCTTCAAGCCGAACACTTCCGACACGAGGGAGGCTTCTTCCCTGGTTCTGATCGAGGACCTGCTGACCGCGGGAGCCCGGGTTCGAGCCCACGACCCGGTGGCCATCCCCGAAGCGAAAAGGTCTCTCCCGCCCCATGAGAACCTGGAATTCTGCGAGAACCACCTTGAAACCGTAAGGGGGGCCGATGCCCTGGTCCTGGTGACCGAATGGGACCTTTACAAGCAGCCCGACCTTGCCCGTCTGGCCTCCCTGATGGTGTCTCCGGTCATTTTCGACGGCAGGAACCAGTACAACCCGCAAGAGATGAAACGGCACGGCTTCACCTATTACTCCATCGGAAGGCCGGCCGTCCTGGGAGGGAAGCCTTAAATCCAACCCTTTCTACGGAAGTAGCGAAGCATGACCGCGGCGATGCCGGCCATGCCCCCCAGGACGAGAGGGTATCCCCAGCGCCACTCCAGTTCCGGCATGTTGCGGAAGTTCATCCCGTAAACGCCCGCGATGAAGGTCAGGGGAATGAACAGGGTAGAAATGACGGTCAGGACCTTCATGATCTCGTTCATCCGGTTGCTCAGGCTCGAAAGGAAAATGTCCAGAAAGCCGGAGAGGGTCTCCCTCAGGTTCTCGACCGATTCAAGCACCTGGATCGTGTGGTCGTAAAGGTCCCGCAGGTAGGGCGTCAGAGCTTCGCCGACGAGGGGAGAATCCCGGCGCTCGAGGTTGCCGATCAGCTCTCGGAGAGGCCAGACGCAACGGCGGACGAAATTCAGCTCGCTGCGAAGGTCGTGCAGGGAACGGAGCGTCTCCCGGTTCGGTGAACTCACCAGTTCGTCCTGCAGCGACTCGACGCGGTCGCTCAGGTTTTCGAGGACGACGAAAGTACCGTCGACGACGGCATCGAAAAGGCTGTAGGCCAAAGCGTCTGCACCCATTTTCCGAAGCCTGCCCTTGCCCGACCGGAGCCGTTCCCGGACCTGGTCGAAAACATCGCCGGGGTTCTCCTGGACGGAGATCACCAGCCCCTTGCCGAGGATGACGCTCACCTGTTCGGAAACGGTCCGTCCGGTTTTCTCTGAGATGCTCAGCATGTTCAGGACCGCGAAGAGATAGTCACCGTAATCCTCGAGCTTCGGGCGCTGTTCGAGGGCCAGGACGTCCTCCAGGACCAGCGGGTGAATGCCGAAGGCCTCCGTGATCTTCTCCAGGAGGGCAGGATCGGTCAGCCCGTCCACGTTGATCCACCGGACCCCGTCCCCCTCGCGGGAAGCAAGGCAATCCTCGAGACTGCAGCCTGCCTTTTCAAGAAACCGGTCGGCGGCATAGGCGATCAGGCTTAGCCGGGGACTTTCCGTTCGAGCCCCGTGGACCGCCCTTTGGAACCCCGCTCGGGATAGCCCAGCCCTGGAATCCCTCGGCATCCTCGGCTCCTCCCTAGGAAGGGTCTGCAGCCGTGCGGTTCCTGAGGATCCCGATCCCTTCGATTTCCACTTCCACCTCGTCTCCCGGGAGCATCGGCCCGACACCGGCCGGGGTTCCCGTCGCGACGACATCCCCCGGGCGAAGGGTCGCAAAGCGGCTGATGTGGGAAATGAGCCGGCAGACCGGGAAGATCATCATGTCGGTCGTGGCCGACTGGACGACACGGCCGTTCAGGCGGGTTTCGATCCGCCTGCCCCGCGTTTCGCCGGACACCAGGATCCAGGGCCCCAGCGGGCAAAAGGTGTCGAAGCTCTTTGAGCGGGTCCACTGGCCATCCTTGTTCTGCAGGTCTCTTGCGGTAACGTCGTTCAGGCAGGTCAGCCCGAAAATGGCCGATCCGGCCTCCTCTTCCGAGACGTTCCGGCAGGTCTTACCGATGACAACCGCCAGTTCCCCCTCGTAGTCGATCCGACCTGCCCAGAGGGGGATCCGGACGGTTCCTTCCGGCTCCAGGACGGATCCCGGGGCTTTCAGGAAAATGAGAGGTTCTTCCGGGAGATCGTGCCCCAACTCCTTGGCGTGCTCGGTATAATTCCTCCCGACACAGAAAATGCTGTTCGGCTGCACGGGAGCAAGAAGCCGAACCTCCTCAAGGGAAAAGACCGCACCTGAGAGGACTTCGCCCTCGAGGCACGATCCCTTGGTTTCGAGAATCTTCCCGTCTTCCAGGATCCCCGAGCGTACTCGCCCTTCCTTTTCGAACCGCACCCAAAGCATCCTCTTCCCTCCGTTCCGGTCCTATCCTTCTGTTTTCCTATCGCCAGTTCGGGGCGATCAGGGCCGCCGCCGCACCGTAACTGACCACCAAAGCCAGGAGCACGGAGGCGGAAAGCATATCCTTCGTCCGTTTCACGTCTTCGTTGAATTCCGTCCCAACGTGGCTGTCGATCAGCAGCTCCAAGGAGGTGTTGATCAGCTCGATCACCATCGGGACAAGGCTGAGGAGGAAAACCCGAAACGCAAGCCAGAAATCCCCTCTACCCGCATAAACCGCCAGGCCGGTCAGGACGACGGCACAAGCCGTCTCCCTCGCGATGGCGGTTTCCATGAAAAAGGCCGTCCTGAGGCCGTTCAGGGAATTCACGAATTTCCTCGCCAGGGAATCGCTTTTCCAGCGGCACTTCGTGCCCGACTCGCTTCCGATCAAAGGTTCTTCCCCCCCTTCTCCGCGTAGGCCTGGGCGAAATTCCGGGCCCTTGCCGCAAGCCGTTTCACCTGCGGGTCTCCAGGCAAGCGGTGTTCAATCCTTTCGATGACCCGCCTTTCGAGAACCCTCCGGAAGGAGGGCGGGAAATTGAGGTCGAAGACCCAGGAAAGCTGAACCAGGAGGAAGTCGGGCACCGAACGGACCTGGCTGTAGGACGCCCTTCCCGTTTCGTCCAGGGTTTGGAGGAGTTCGCCGCTGATTTCCGCCGTATCCGGTATCCTGGGGAGGAGTTCCCGGATGGTCCCCCGGTCGAGGTGGTCCTGGACAAGCTCGAAAACATCGAGCTTGTCGGCGTCCCGGATCAAGCGGACCATTGCCAGGCTCGTCGGGCGGATTCCGGCGGGGAGATCTTTCTTGTTGTGGAAGCGGATCCCGTCCAGGATGGCGAGTTTCTCCCCCTCTTCGAGCGAATCGAGGATCCCTGACTTCGTCACGGTTTCCCACCCGAGTTCCCCGTGGTCGACGGAGGCTGCATCGTAGAAGGTCTGGAACTCCCTGTACTGAGGGAAACGGCCGACATCGTGAAGCAGCCCGAGAATCTCCGCGACATGGACAGACTCGGCGTCCAGTTCCATTTCCCGGGCGATGGATCCCGCTTCACCGGAAACACGGACACTGTGGCGCAACTTGAGCTCCAGGAGAGGTTCAAGCGGCTTGCCACCTTCCTGGAAACTTCGCGTATAGGAATTGAACCATTCCCGGATTTCCTGCTTCGAAATCATTTTCCCGACATTCCCTTCTCGTTTTTTTCTCATCGGCCCTTTCCTTGCGGCGCCTACGCCGGGCTGATATAGTAATTGCACGGCTTTCAGGGAAGGAGCGATTTCCGTTGGATTCTTCCGACCGCTACAAGAAGACGTTCCCGATTTCCTGGGATCAGCTGCACCGAGACTGCAAGGCCCTGGCCTGGCGCCTTCACGAGAAGGGAAAATGGAACCGGATCCTCGCGATCGCCCGCGGTGGGCTCGTGCCGGCAGCGATCATCGCACGGGAACTGGATATCCATTACATCGACACCCTCTGCGTTTCAAGCTACACCCTCCGCACCCAGGGAGAACCCGCAATCCTGAAGCTGGCCACCTCTTTCGGGAAGGATCCCTGTGGATCCCTGATCGTCGACGACCTGGTGGACACCGGAAGGACCGCGCAGCTAGTCAGGCGGATGTTTCCCGATGCCTGTTTCGCCACCGTCTACGCCAAACCCGAGGGAAGACCCCTTGTCGATCTCTTCATCACGGAAGTCAGCCAGGACACCTGGATTCTTTTCCCCTGGGATTCGGAATTTTCCTTTTCCCAGCCGATCATCGGCAGGACCTAGTCCCGTTCCTCCCGGTGAAATGGCTGTCCCAAAGCCGCCGGGGCACCCAGCAGGATTCCCTTTCCCTTCCTGACCGAGATCCCGACCAGCACGACGATCGTCAGGACGTAGGGCAGCATCAGCAAGAGAGGAGCCGGAATCGTTGTCCCGGCCGCCTGGATCCGGAGCTGCAGCGCGCCGACCCCTCCGAACAGGTACGAACCAAGAGCCGCCCTCAGGGGGTTCCAGATCCCGAAGATGACCAATGCGACGGCGATCCAGCCCCTTCCGGCGGTCATCATCTCCACCCACATCTGGGTGTAGACCACCGAGAGGTAGGCTCCTCCCAGGGCCGCGAGCCCGCCCCCGACCATCGTGTAGGCGTACCTCAACCGGGCAACGTTCAACCCGGCCGCATCCACCGCCCGGGGGTTCTCGCCCACTGCCCGAAGGGTCAGCCCCCAGCGCGTCGAGGAAATAAACCAGCAGGCAATCCCCACGAGGGCGTAGGAAAGGTAGACCAGCGGATCGTGGTTGAAGAGGACGGGGCCCACGACCGGGATTTTCACCAGCATCGGAACCGGCATGACGCCGATGCCCCGGATCGTTTCCCCCACGTAGGCCTTCCCGAGAAGGGCGCTCATGCCCGTGCCGAACATCGTGATCGCCAGGCCGCTCACGACCTGGTTGGCTCCCATCGTCACGCAAAGAAACGCGTGAAGGGCCGAAACCGCCATGCCAACGATAACCGCCGCCGCAAGGCCGATCCAGGGATTTCCGGTCACCATCGTCGCGGAGAAACCGGAGAAGGCCCCCAGCAGCATCAGGCCCTCCAGCCCCAGGTTGAGCACCCCGGCCTTTTCGGTCAGGATTTCGCCCAGGGTCGCATAAAGAATCGGCGTACCGCTTCGAATCGCGGCAGAAAGGATCGGAACCAGGATTTCCATACCCCTCACTCCTCTCGCCCGGTGGGAACGATCCGGTAGTTCCGGAAAAACTCCGCTCCCAGCACGCAGAAAAGGATCAGACCCTGCAGAACCTGGACACTCGCCAGGGGGAGCCGCATGACGACCTGGAGCGTATCCCCGCCGACCAGCAACGCGCCGAGGAGAAAGGAAACGAGGATCGTCGCCATCGGGTTCAGCCGGGCAAGCCAGGCCACGATGATCGCCGTGAAGCCGTACCCCCCCGAAAAGCCGGGCTGCAGTCGCCCCTGCAGTCCAGCGACTTCCGTCATCCCTGCTATTCCGGCGATGGCCCCGGAAAGGAACATCGCCAGGACCACGTTCTTCATGTCGTTGATCCCGGCGTACCGGGCAGCTCTCGGGTTGTTCCCGATGACCCGAAGTTCGAACCCCCAGCGCGTCCACCGGTATAGCACCCGGAAAAGGACCGCCAGGGCGACGGCCAGGAAAATGCCCACGTGAACCCGTGTTCCCCACAGCAGGGGCAGGCGGGCCGCGCCTGGGAAAGGCGTCGTCATTGGAAAGCCGAGGCTGGAAGGGTCTCGCCAGGGGCCATAAATGAAGTAGTCGGCCAGTAGGATCGCGATGTAGTTCATCATCAGGGTTGTGATGGTTTCGTTCACGTTCCAGCGCGCCTTGAGATACCCTGCAAACCCTGCCCAGAGTCCTCCCGCAAGGGAGGCGGCCAAAAACATCAGCGGAAGGACGACGGCGGAATTGTCAACGAAGGCATACCGCACGACCGCCACCGCCGCCAGGGCTCCCATGACGATCTGGCCTTCGGCACCGATGTTCCAGACGACCATCGTAAACGCAAGCCCCACGGCAAGTCCCGCCAGCGTCAGCGGGATGGCCTTCACGATGGTCTCGCTGACCCCCCAGGCGTCTCCGAGGGCTCCCCTTGCCATCGCCTTGTAAGCCTCGAAGGGAGAGACGCCCAAAAAGGACAGCAAAACGGCACCGGCGGCCAGGGCAACCGCCACCGCCCCGACGGGGATGAAGCAATTCAGCCAGACCGGGACATCCAGCCGTCTTTCGATCCGGAAAAGCGGTTTCATCGGTACTTCTCTCCTTCGGGAAACGTTTCTCTCCGTATGCCCGCCATCATCAGCCCCAGGTCCTCCTCCGAGACACACCGTGGATCTTCGGCGATCCCCATGATCTCCCCCTTGTGGATGACGGCGAGCCGGTCGCTCAAGGCCATGACCTCTTCAAGGTCTTCCGAAACCAGGAGGACGGCGGCTCCGCGATCCCGCTGGCGAAGGAGCTGATCCCTGACGAACTCCGTGGCCCCGACATCCAGCCCCCACGTCGGCTGCATCGCCACGATCAGGTCAGGGGTACCCGAGAGTTCCCTGCCAAGCATCAGGCGCTGCTGATTCCCCCCTGACAGGTTCCGGACAGGGATCCCAAGGCCGGGGGTCGAAACGCCAAACCTTTCCACGATTCGACCGGTTTCCCCTGCCACGTTCTCCCAGCTCAGGAACGGCCCCTTGGCGTAAGGCTTCCTCCAGAAGTTCTTCAGGGCGAAATTTTCCCTCAGGTTCATCGCTCCGACAAGCCCTGTCCCTTTCCGGTCGGCGGGAATGTAGCTCACCCCTGCCTGGATGAAATCCATTGGGCGGGCGCCCGTCATGTCTTTCCCACGCAGCAGGACCCTCCCGAACTGGATCGGTCTCAAGCCCGAAAGGGCTTCGCAAAGTTCCTTCTGCCCGTTCCCGGCGATCCCGGCAATGCCCAGGATTTCGCCTTCCCGGATCGAGAGGCTGAGGTTCCGGATCGCCGGCAGTCCCCGGTCGTTCAGGGCGCAGATCCCCTCCGCCTCCAGGACGGTGTCCCCGGGATTCAGAACGGCTTTATCCACGGCAAAAACGATCTTTCTTCCCACCATCTTCTCAGCCAGAGTTTCCCTGGTTGCCCTTCCGCCGGGCAGCGTTTCGACGACTTCACCGCCCCTCAGGATCGTGATGCGGTCGGAGATCTCCATGACCTCGTCCAGCTTGTGGGAAATGAAGACCACACCATGGCCTTCCGCCTTCATCTGGCGGATCGTGTCGAAGAGGCGGCGCACTTCCTGGGGAGTCAGCACCGAAGTGGGTTCGTCCAGGACGAGCACTTCTGCATTCCGGTACAGCATTTTCAGGATTTCGACCCTCTGCTGTTCTCCGACGGAAAGCTGCCAGACCTGGGCTTCCGGTTCGACGTTGAGGCCATAGCGGTCGGAGAGTTCGCGGATTTTCCGGATCACTTCCTTCCTGGGCAAGACGGCCTCAAGGCCCGGAAGCCCCAGAACCAGGTTCTCCCAGACCGTCAGGACAGGGACGAGCATGAAATGCTGGTGCACCATCCCGATCCCTGTCGAGATGGCTTCCCGCGGCGAAGAGAAACGGCATTCCCGCCCTTTCACCCGGATGGAACCGGAGTCGGGCTGGTAAAGACCGTTCAGGATATTCATCAGCGTGCTCTTGCCCGCCCCGTTCTCCCCCAGCAGCGTATGGACCTCTCCGGGGAAAACGTCGAAATCGATTCCCCGGTTCGCCCGGACTGAAGCGAAACTCTTCGAGATGCCCCGCATCTCGACAATCGGCTGTTGTCCTTCTGTTTCCATGAGGTTGAACCCTCCGGGAAGAAAATGCGTGCGACGTTCCAAGTTTGCCCGAATGAGCGGAATTGTCAACGCTCAACAAAAAAGGGGAGCCCAAGCGAGCTCCCCCGGGTTTTGTCAAATCGGACCTACTTCGGTATCGTCCCCTCGACTCCCTGGACGAACCAGTTCATGGACAGCATTTCGCCGTCGGACATCCGCTTCCCGGCCTCGACCTTGACTTTCCCCGACTGATCCCGGATGGGGCCGGTAAAGACATCCCACTGGCCCGAAACGATCCTGGCCTGTTCGTCGGCAACCAGTTTCCTGACGCTCTCGGGAACGGCCTTGCCGAAGGGAGCCAGGCCGACCATTTTCTCCTTCAGCCCCCACCAGATCGATTCGGATTTCCAGGTTCCCTTCATCACCTTTTCCGCGGTGTACTTGTAGACCATGCCCCAGTTCCAGATCGGAGCAGTCAGGTGGCGGGTCGGGGCATACCGGCTCATGTCGTTGTTGTAACCGACGACCCAGACCTTGGCTTCTTCTGCTGCCTGGGGAGCCGCACCGGAATCGGCATGCATGGCAATGACGTCTGCGCCGGAGTCGATCAGGGCCTTGGTGGCTTCCTTTTCCTTGCCCGGGTCAAACCAGGAGAAAAGGAATCGGGCCTTGACCTTCGCCTTGGGGTTCACCTTGCGGACCCCCAGCGTGAACGCGTTGATGCCGCGGATGACTTCCGGGATCGGGTTCGCCGCCACGTAGCCGATGATGTTGCTCTTCGTCATCTTTCCTGCCACAAGCCCCGAAAGGTACCGGGGCTGGTAGATCCGGCCGAAATAGGTCCCGACGTTGGGAGCCGTCTTGTAGCCCGAACAGTGCATGAAGACGACGTCCGGGTACTTTTTGGCCACTTCCTGGACGAAGTCCATGTAGCCGAAGGAGGTGGCAAAGATTAGCTTCGAGCCGTTCCGAACGAAGGTTTCCATGACCCGGACCGCATCCGGGCCTTCGGGAACCGATTCGACAATGCTCGAGTTCACGCCGGGGAACGCCTTTTCCATGTCCTGGCGCCCCTTGTCGTGCATATAGGTCCAGCCGCCGTCTCCGACAGGTCCGACGTAGACGAACCCGGGCTTGAGATCCTTTGCAGGAACAGGAGCCAAGGCCCAAGCTGCCGCCGCTGCAAGCAGGAACGCCATGACGATTGCAAATCCCCACCCTTTTCTCATCCTTGTTCCGCCTCCCGAATATGACTTTTGAAGTGCTATCCAAACCATACCTATTGATACCATGGCATACATTTTGCCGCAAGCCCCTAAAAATATCAGCCTTTTCAGTCAATGGCCCCGCTACCGCGGAGTTTTGTGTCAGGGATTTTTCGTCGTGATCCGGATTTCAAAAAGACGCCCCCAGGGATAGCTCACCTCAAAATCGACGATCCCGAAACCCGACAGGTGGTCCTGGGAGAAAGAAAGGAGCCTTTCCCGTATCTCCTCCTCCAGGCTTCCTGCTGCGGCCTGGCCGGCAAATGGCCCCTTCTGGACGACCTTGGGGCGAACCACCGCCTGGTACCCCCAATCATCAAGGTACCGCGAAAAGAGGAGCCTTTTCCGGTCCGCCTCGGGCATCCAGGCCGACAGGATTCCCGTTGCCAGGGCGATTCCGATGCTGTTGTCGGCCGTGTTTCCGCCCGAATAGGCCGCAAGCCGGTCCAGGAGTCCCGTTTGTTCCAGGACCTCCATCAGGCTTCGGTCCGCGCCGTTGTCAAAGGCGACATCAGCCACGGCGACCCTTTTCCCGCTATCAAGGAGTTTCCCGATTTCCGCCGCGAAGGCCCTGTCGTGTTCGTCCGGCACCGGGGTATTCCCAGGCGAGGAGGCTTCCAGGGTCCGCTCTCCCCCGGGCAGGTTCACGGCTAGGACCATGTCGGACTCCTCGGGCGATTCAACTCGCTTCACTCCAAGCACGTCCGCCTGGATCTGAAAGGACTCTTCCGGGGTGAAGCCGGAATAGTTCGGCCGGATTTCTCGACCTGCATGCGGGGAGAAAAGCAGGAAAACCTTCTGGGGCGGCTTTTCCTTGAGGAACATCCGGGCAAAAAGGAGCAGGCCCATTTGATCCACCCCCGGAACAATCGCGCTCCGATCCCTGGGGGTCTCTCCGATCACGGAAGCCATCGAGCGAAATTCGGGTTCGAGCAGTTGAGGGGAAACGTTGTCGTCCAGGCCGATGCCGACAAAATCGACACCTCCCGAACCGCGCAGCGCAAGAAGGCGGTTGGCGGCCCTCAGGCTCCGATTCCGCCTTTCTGCCCAACTCCTGAGTATCGGCGCCGGGATCGTCTTCAGGAGCCGCTCGGCTGCGGCCAGGTCTTCTCCGGAGAGCTCTCCCCGGGAGGCGGCAGTCTGCAGGCGGGCCAGCCTGAACAGCTGGGGAGCCCATTTCGCGTTAAACTCGGCATCCAGGATCCCCTGGCTCTCCCTGGGCATTCGAAGCAAGGTCCCGAAAAGGGCAACCCGCGGCTTGGGAAAACTCGAGCAGAAGTCCTCCAGGGCCTCGAAGCGCCCGGAAACCTCCTCTTCTCCGATTTCGTGGATCCTGGACGAAACAAGCCCTCCGAAAAGAAGCGCGTCCGCGGCAATCACGAATGCCTCTTTCTTTGCGTTGGCCGCCAGCCACTGAAAAAGCTCCTCAAAATCGGGAATCCCCGCCTGCCCCCGGAAAAAACCGGCCGGGGGAAGCAGGAGTTCCACCTTCAGGGCTTCCGCGGCCTCGATGACCCGATCCAGTGAATACGGCCGGTCATCGAGCGGCACGTAGACAAGGGCCCCCTCTGCCGCGGGGCCGGCTGAAAAGAACAGGGACAATGCGACGCACATGACCTTCAGCAGCCGTCTCTTCATCCTTTTTGTCATCGCCCAGCTCCCGTTTTCCCGGAAAAAGGAAAAGCCCCATCGATCGATGGGGCTGGTCGTATTCTGGCTCCCCGACGAGGACTTGAACCTCGAACCTAGTGGTTAACAGCCACCCGCTCTGCCGATTGAGCTATCGGGGAATCCCGTTTTATGCCGAGCTCGGAAACGCTTCGGCGGTTGGAAATATAGCATAACCTCTTCAGGCTGACAAGAGCCCTTGGGGAATCATCAGCGGGGCATTCCCTGCATGCACAGCGGGGGTTCCAGCCGGCAGCGCTCCAGGAGTGACCGATCCTGGAAGATCCCGACCGTTTCCCCGTCTGCTTCGACCCTGCCTTCGGAAAGGACGATCGTCCTCGGGCAAACCTCCAGGACCAGGTCCAGGTCGTGGGTGGCGATCAGGCGCGTGTGGCGGAACGTTTTCAGGAGGGAGATCAGGAGGCGGCGCCCCCTCGGGTCGAGGCTGGCGCTCGGCTCATCCATGACAAGGACGTCCGGCATCATGGAGAGAACGGTCGCGATGGCGACAGACCGTTTCTCCCCTCCGGAAAGGCGGTACGTCGGTCGTTCAGCAAGATGGCCTGCTCCCACCTGGTCCAGGGCCGTTCTCACCCGCTCCCTTGCTTCTTCCGCGGAAAGCCCCTGGTTCAATGGCCCGAATGCGACGTCGTCAAACACGGTCGGCATGAAAAGCTGGTCGTCTGGATCCTGAAACAGGAAACCGATCCTCCTCCGGATTTCCCCCACCGTTTTTTTTGAAAGGGACGTGCCGCCAAGGTTCACCGCCCCTTTCCGGGGCATGATCAACCCGGCCAATGTGAGCAGCGTCGTCGATTTCCCCGCCCCGTTTGCCCCCACAAGCCCGACCGATTCCCCGTGTTCCAGGCGGAAAGACAGACCGCGAAGGGCTTCTGTCCCGTCAGGATAGGCAACCCAAAGGTCCCTGACTTCAAGGAAATGATGGCTCATCGCCCGGTAACCCACCCGAATAGCCGGTCAGGAACGTCCACGAACCGGGCCACCAGGAAGTACAGTGTCCAGAACGAGACGTAAAGCCCGTCCCGGCTCCAGGTGAAGTGAAGGGGTTGAAGCAGGCGAACCTCTCCGTCGAACCCCCTTAGGAGCATGGCCCGGTAGATCCGCGTCGCCCGGTCGAGGCTCCTAAGCAAAAGGAAGCCGATCATCGAAGCCGCGCTCGAAATCCGGATTTTCGGGCGGTTGCCCCTAGACCTCAGGTCATGGGCCCTCACCATGCGAAGGGCTTCCTCCCGCAGAAGGTTCAGGTAGCGGTAGAGGAACTGCAGTTGCGTGACCAGGACCTTGGGAACCCCCATCTTTTCAAGCCCGAGGCACAATTTTTCGAACGGAGTCGTCATCGCCAGGAGGACCGCCGCGGTCACCGCCAGAAACGACCTCAGCGTGATCGAAAAGAAAGAGACCCAGCCGCCTGAGAGCGAAAACCATTCCGTTCGGATCAGAACCTGCCGGTCGAAGAGCGGGTTGAACAGCCCCACGAGGAGGACGAAGGGGAAAGCCACGAGGGCCTTCCGTAGAAGCGCTCTCACGGGCACGCAGCAGGCAGCCGTCACGGCAACCGGGTAAAGGAAAAAGGGCATCAACCTGGAAATCTCGTACCGCCCGAAAGAGGTCACCGAAAGGACGAACGCAAAGGTTACGAACACCTTGGTCCTCGGATCCAGCGAATCGGTTTCGCAGGATCCCGTTTGGGCTCCCTGAAAGGAAAGAATTCCAGACATCCCTGCCGAGTCGTCTTTCTACTGCCTCTGCCTCAAGGCAAGCCCCCTGAGGACGAATCCGACCATGCCTGCAAGCAGGAGGGTGAGCGCTCCTCCCACGAGCCCGGAAACCGTCGTCCCTGCATCCACCGCCGGCCATGGGGCCGCTTCTTCTTTCGTTTCGGCGGCTCCTTCCTCAGAGCCTGACTGTCGGAAGCCGTAGTCCGGCAGGAACGCCAGTTTCTCCTGGAGAACCGCCAACGCCCCATGGATTCCTTCCGCGGGAGCCTCTAGCTCTTCCTTGCCCGAAGTCCTTGCCATCGACCATTCAAGGCCGTCCGGGTAGGAGGAAGCAAACCAGGACAGCAAGCCCCCGGTGATCGCTGCAGCAAGTCCGAGGCCAACCAGGACTTTCCTGAGGGGAACTCCCTGCATCCGGGAGTTATGGGCCGCTGCGGCCAGGACTTCAGGCCTCGCCTTCCATACAAAGGACACGACGGCCGCTGTCACGACCCCTTCGACGGCTCCGATCGCCAAGTGAATGGGCTGCATCAGGAGAAGGAAGGTTTTGAAGGGCAATTCCGAGATCCCGGAAGCCAGCGTTTCCAGGACAACGGAAAAGGCCCCCAGCTGAAGTCCTACGATGGCCGAAAGCATCGCGCCCAGAAAGATTTTGTTCCGGGAGGGAGAGTCACCCACGATGTTTTTATAGATAAGGGGATACGCAAGAAAACAGGGGAAAAAGGCCATGTTGAAGATATTGCACCCCAGTGCCAGGAGGCCCCCGTCAGCAAAGAAGAGCGCCTGAACGACCAGGACCGAGGCCAGGACCAGGAAGGCGGCATACGGTCCCAGCAGGATCGCCAGAATCATTCCTCCGCCCAGGTGTCCGCTGGAACCCGTCGCCGGGATGCTGAAGTTGATCATCTGGGCCGCGAAAACAAAGGCTCCAAGGACCCCCATGAGGGGAACCCTCGATTCGTCGGGGGAATCCTTCAAACGTTTGGCCGAATAAGCCGTCAAGCCGGCCGTAACCGCCCACATCGTTCCTCCGACCGCCGGGGAAAGAAGCGCATCTGCCATGTGCATAAAAGCCACCCCATTCGTGTTACGTTTTGCCCTCTATGTAGCACCGCAAAAGCCGGATGTCAAGCCAAAAAAAAGGCGGGGGAGTAAGGACCCCCGCCCGTGCTCGGCAAACGGATTCCGGCAGGCTCAGGCCTTTTTCTGCTCTTTCGCCCAGCTGTCCTTCAGGGACACGATCCGGTTGAACACCGGCCTTCCCGGCATCGTGTCCGGATCGACGCAGAAATAGCCATGGCGCAGGAACTGGAAGCGCTGTCCCGCCTCGGCCATCGACAGGCTCGGTTCTACCATGCACCCGGTCAGGACAACCAGGGAATCGGGGTTCAGGTAATCCCGGTATTCCTTCCCCTCCTCCACCTCGTCGAGGTTCTTCAGGGTGAACAGGTGGTCGTAGAGGCGAACCTCCGCCGTAACGGCATGAGCCGCCGAAACCCAGTGGAGGGTCCCCTTCACTTTCCGCCCGTCGGGCGCCTCCCCTCCGCGCGTCGCGGGGTCGTATTCGCAGCGGATTTCGACGATCCTGCCCTCTTCGTCCCTGACGACCGACTTGCAAGTGACGAAATAGGCATGCTTGAGCCGAACTTCCTTCCCCGGGGAAAGGCGGAAGTAGTTCTTCGGGGGATTCTCCATGAAATCGTCCTCTTCGATATAAAGGACCCGGGAAAACGGGAGTTTTCTTGTCGTGGAGGCTTCCGCTTCCGGGTTGTCAAGGGCATCGAGCTCTTCGACCTGGCCCTCGGGGTAATTCTCGATCACGAGACGAAGCGGCCTGAGGACGGCCATGACACGGTTGGCGGTCTTGTTCAGTTCTTCGCGGATACAGAACTGCAGGAACTCGATGTCCACCATGCTGTTCGTCTTCGCGACACCGATTTCCTCGCAAAAGCGGCGAATCGAAGAGGGGGTGTAGCCCCTGCGGCGCAGGCCCGAGATCGTCGGCATCCTCGGGTCGTCCCATCCCGAAACGCATTTCGTCGTGACGAGTTCGAGCAGCTTTCGCTTGCTCATGACCGTGTAGGTGAGGTTCAACCTTGCGAATTCGTATTGGCGAGGCCGATGGGGCACAGAGACGTTTTCGATGAACCAGTCATAAAGAGGCCGATGGTCCTGGAACTCGAGGGTGCAGATCGAATGTGTGACGCCTTCGATCGCATCTTCGTAACCATGGGCAAAATCGTACATCGGGTAGATGCACCACTTGTCTCCAGTGTTGTGGTGAGATTCCTTCAGGATCCGGTACATGACGGGATCCCTCATGTTGACGTTGGGGTGAGACATGTCGATTTTCGCCCGGAGGACACATTCCCCTTCCTCGAATTCCCCGTTTTTCATCTTTTCGAAAAGGTCCAGGTTCTCCTCGACCGTCCTGTTGCGCCAAGGGGACTCCTTGCCCGGCTCCGTCAACGTTCCACGGGTTTTTCGGATTTCTTCCGGGGACTGGTGATCCACGTAGGCCTTCCCTGCCCTGATCAGTTCGATCGCCCAAAGGTAAAACTGGTCGAAATAGTTCGAAGCGAAGCACAGGTTGCTCCACTTGAAACCGAGCCATTCAACGTCCTTCTTGATCGACTCCACGTATTCGATTTCTTCTTTTGTGGGGTTCGTGTCGTCGAATCGGAGATTGCAATCTCCGCCGAACTTTTCGGCCAGGCCGAAGTTCAGGCAGATCGACTTGGCATGACCGATGTGCAGGTACCCGTTCGGTTCAGGCGGGAACCGGGTGACGACTTTTTTGATTCGCCCCGACTCCAGGTCTTCCCGGATGATTTGCTCGATAAAATTGCCGCTTTTCGGCATTGCCTGTTCCATCTCGCTCCTCCACCTCGCGGTCAAAGTGACGATCTTCCAGAATGTTTTATCACAACTTGCTTCTCGACCCAATCGACGAATCGGCACAAACACGGCTTCGCCCGGCCGCCTTGGCCTGGTACAGGCGTTCGTCGGCCGTTTCCAGCAGTTTCTCCACCGTCACCTCGGAAGGAGCCGCGAATTCTTCCGTGTCGACTACGCCGGCACTGAAGCCCATGGGGATCCTTCGCCCGGGGTCGGCCCAGATCGAAAGACGCACTTCCTCGAGAAGCCCGAGCAGCAGGATCTCCGCCTCCCTTTTGCAATAATCGGAAAAGACGATCAGGAATTCGTCTCCCCCATACCGTGCGGAAACCTGTCCGGGGGCGGAACTCCTACGAACGAGAGACGCGAATTTTTCCAGGACTTCGTCCCCCGCCCTGTGCCCCTGGGTATCGTTGATCTTCTTGAAATGATCTAGGTCGAGGAGCGCAAGCGAAAAGATCGTCCCGTCCGAACGCTTGCCTTTCACCATCTCTTCCAGGAGTCCATAGGCCGCCCTCATGTTCATCAGTCCGGTCAGGGGGTCGATGACGGCCGCCTCCCTCAGTTGCTCCTCCATCTTCCGGCGAAGGCTCGCGTCCCTAAACACGAAAAGTTTACCCATTAAAGCCGGCTTGCCCTTGCCCCTTCTGTCCCTGAGCGTGGAAACCTGCACTTCATAGGCCGCCTTCCCTCCACCCGGCAAATCCCGTTCGACTTCCGCGAGACAGTCCTCTTCCCCCTGGAAAAATCCGTACATGCCCCACCAGTCCCGGAAGGCTTCCTCGATCGTCATGCCGTAGACCTCTTCCCTGTCACGGCCGAGGATGGCAGCCATCGCCGGGTTGAGATCGGCGATACCGCCCCGTGGGTCGACCACCAGCACTCCGTCCGGCATCGTTTCCACGAGTAGGCTGCGGGCAATCGGAACCAGATCAAGGATTCCGAAGCGCGTAATGCCGACCGTCAGCATTCCCGCCGAAAACAGAAAGGCAAGCGGCATCCAGTCCGGAAACTGCCCGTGGGTTCCCAAAAGGAAGGAGAAGGCATTCACCAACAGGGGAGCCAATGCTCCCGCGACAAGGACGGAAAACTGGGGGAGGGTCGGACGGGAAACCCGCAGGGCGCGCTTGACGATGAAAAAAGCTCCCGCAAGAAGCAGTACCGAAGAATACGCGGCATGCACCCAAAACCACGGGCCGGGTTCAAAAAACAGCTGGCCCGTTTCCGGCTTCAGCAGGACCTCCGTCCAGAGGCCGTGAAAACGTCCGTGGGTGAAGGCGAGGGTTACGGTGATCCCAGGCAGGGCAAGCAGAACGGGAATCCAGTTTCGGGTCGGGAACCCCCCGGCCAGGGCATACCGAACGGCAAAAAGGAAAAAGAAAACGGGGCAACTTACGGCCGCAGGGGTGGCAACCTGCCTCCAGAACAGCTTCAAGGCTCCCGTCATGGCCGCGCCTTCAAGGGCCCCGGCAAGGCACCAGTGAGACACCGCCCACAACAGGAGCACCAGGTAGAAACCAGCTCCCCCGAACCGTTTCCGGCGGACGAAATTCAGAAGCCCGGATGCAAGGAGCCCCGAGGCGAGAAAGAAAAAGCTGACGGCGTGGAAGGTATAGGAAGAGAAGAGAACGTTCATGAAAGTATTCTAAACGATCATCCCCCTATCATGAAAGGAGTGCTTCCCGAAATTTCTCTCCTCCCGCGCCCGCCTTTTTCCCGTTTTTGGCGGATTCCTCCCTGCGCTCGTACCCTTCGAGCCGTTCGAGAAAGACTCTCTTCTCGGCCCTCCGGAGCTTTTTCACCCTTCTTTCCACGGACTGGGCTTCTGCCCTGTCAAACCGGTTTGAGGTGGCAAATACCAGCTCTACGGGACGATGAGCGGCCGTGTAGCGGGCTCCTTTCCCCTCCCGGTGTTCCCTGACCCGCCGGTCGAGATCCGTGGCGATCCCGCAATACAAAGAACCATCGCCACATCGCAGAAGGTAGACGCAAAACCGGCTGTCACTCATTTTTCCCGTTCGCGGTCGGCCTGCCATTCCAGGGTTTTCAGCAGGTTGTAGAACACCCGGTTCACGGGGGTCGAGACCCCGTGTCGTTCCCCAAGGCGGCAAACCTTGCCGGCGAACGTTTCGACCTCCGTTTTCCGCCCTGCTTCGAGATCCTGGAGCATCGAGTTCTTCCCTTCCGGGTTGAAGTTCATCAACATGCGGACGCTTTCATGCAGGTCTTCTTCCGAAAGCGAAATCCCCGAATGGGAGGCGACGGCCATGACCTCCCGCATCGCCGCAAAGGCAGCTTCCAGGCTTTCCGGAACTTCCTGGAAAACTCGATAGGGAACTCTCAGGATTGCCCCTGCCTGGTTGATTCCAACATTCACCATGAACTTCCACCACATTTTCCTCGTGATCTCCCCGGTGGCTTCATAAAGGACCCCGGCCTCCTCGAGAAGCCGGGCCAGCCGTTCCATCCGGGGTGAAAATTTCCCATCCGCCTCGCCGAACACGATCTGACCCGGGCTGGAGTAGACCAGGCGGTCGTTTTCCCTCGTCGAATCCATCCTCGCGACAAAGCAGGGAAGGATCTTCTCCGCTCCTAGCCTTTCTCCGAGGGTCTCCTCGCTGTCGATGCCGTTCAGTAGGGAAAGGACGACCGTCCCAGGCCCCACGACCTTTTCAAGGATTTCCAAAGCCTCCTGCAGCTGGTAATCCTTGACTGCGACGAAAAGGAAGTCCGGAGGACCGGAAATCTCGCCAGGCGTCAGGCACGGGAAGAAATAGGGCCTCCCGTTCACAATCCTTTCCCTGCGTTCGTAGTCTTCCTTCCGGGCCGAGTCGCAAAGAAAGTGAAACGGGTAACCCCTGTCTGCAAACTGGGAAGCGAAGGTCATCCCCACGGCTCCCATACCGAGGAAAAGCACGTTCTCCATCCTCATCACGCTCCTGGGTCGTGTAAAACCGGGCAACACGACGTCCGGATTCCAGTATAGCCGACGGAGTTTTTTAATTGCCGGTAGAGTAGAATACCGTTTGAAAACCGCAACAGATGGGGGAGGTTGACTCATGCCGTCTTCTCAGGAAGACTATTCCAGGATCTTTGACGCTCTGCTGCAGAACGCCCAGGACGCAGTCGCCCTTTGCGACACGAACCAGGTCATTCTGAAAATCAACCCGGCATTCACGGAGCTTTTCGGACATTCCGAAGAGGAGGCGGTAGGGAAACGGCTGGACCTGCTGGTTGCCACCACCCCGGAAATGATGGCCAGCTCGGATTTGCAGGTGGACCGGATCCGAACCTGGGAGAAGGTTTTCACCCAGGCAGTCCTTCGCACCAGGAAGGACGGTTCCACGGTTCCCGTTTCGATCGAGGGCAACGTCTTCCGCCTTGCAGGCGGAGAGAGCCTGATCCTGTGGAATTACAGGGAAATCCACGCTGAAGAAGATCCCGGCGTTTAGGGACCCCTAGCCGGGATCTTCCTCAGTTTTTTCGAAGCAGTCGGATCAAAACCAGCAGGACAACGGCTCCCAGTGTAGCGGTAAGAAGGTTCCCCCAGAATCCGCTCCCGACGGAGAAGCCCAGGTTCTTCGAGAGGAACCCGCCCACAAGTGCCCCGGTGACACCGACTCCGATATTGCCGACCAGTCCGAAACCGCCTCCCTTGACAAGGAGGCCGGCCAACCAGCCCGCGAGAAACCCGACAAAAACGAACCCCAGGAAACTCACCGGCGTATCCCTAGGAGCGGGAAAGCTTCTCCCTGACCCTCTTCAGCATATCCGCCGTCATCGCGGAGAGATCGTATTTCGGGGAGAACCCCCACTCCTCCCGGGCCGCAGAACAGTCCAGGGAGTCCGGCCAGGACTCTGCGATGCCCTGTCGAACCGGGTCCACTTCGTACGAGAGTACGAATGCCGGGATGTGCTTGCGGATCTCTGCCGCAACCTGTTCCGGTTCGATGCTCATCGCCGAGATGTTGAACGCGTTGCGGTGAACCAGCTTCGACGGATCCGCCTCCATCAGCTGTACCACTGCTTCCAGGGCATCCGGCATGTACATCATGTCCATGAACGTCCCTTTCGCAATATAGCTCGTGTAGGCCCCCTTCGACACCGCATCGTAGTAGATGTGCACCGCGTAATCGGTCGTCCCCCCGCCGGGCAGGGCCACATAGGAAATGAGCCCCGGGAAGCGAAGCCCCCTGGTATCCAGCCCGTACTTGAGGTGGTAATAATCGCACAGGAGTTCCCCTGTGACTTTTGCGACCCCGTAGATGGTCGTCGGCCTCTGGAGGGTGTCCTGGGGAGTCATCCGGTGGGGCGTATTCGGGCCGAATGCCGCAATGGAACTGGGGAAAAACATCGCAGCTCCGGCCGACCGGGCACACTCGAGGGCAACGACGGTTCCATTTGCGTTGACTTCCCAGGCTAGCTGGGGTTTGGCTTCCCCGGTAGCGGAGAGGATCCCCGCGAGGTGGATCACGGTATCGGCCTTGAACGAGGAGAGGAGGTCGTAAAACGCTTTCCCGTCACGGACATCCAGCAGCTCGAAGGGACCCGCCTCGCAAATCTCCGGGGAACCGGCCCTGCAGTCTGTCGCGAGAACGTTCGCATCCCCGTAAAGCTTCCTCAGGTAGGGGGTCAGCTCGACACCGATCTGTCCGTTTGCCCCCGTTACTAGGATTCGTTTCATCCTTCCTGCCATCTCCTTTCAACACCAAAACCGAATCCAGGACTGGATTCCCGAACGCTGCGACAAGTTCCGGGAAATAGTATCTGGCTTTTCGGGTAACCCTGTCAAAGTGCTATATTTGGGGGGAATTTTCTATATTTCCTTTCGCTCTCCCTATAATTGCGGCACGAAATGACCTTCGGGAAGGTGTTCCAATTGACCCATCAGATGGAGTTGGAAGAACTGGCCTCGCGGATCAGGGGGGATTCAAGCGCACCCTATTACATCGCGAATGTCCTTCGCGAAGCGATCTACCGGGGCATCATCGAAGAAGGCAAACCCCTCCACCAGGCAACACTGGCACAACGGCTGAACGTCAGTCCGATCCCCCTCAGGGAAGCCTTGCGCTTGCTTGAAACGGAAGGCCTCGTCACGTTTCGCGAAGGCCGGGGGGCTGTCGTCACGGCCTTGTCCCTGGAGGAAGCCAGGGAGCTCTACGAAATGATCGCGGCGCTAGAGACCAGCCTGATGCGCATCGCTTTCCCAAAAATCACGCGGAGAATCCTCGAGGAGGCTTCGTCCATCCTCACGGAAATGGAAGCGGAAGAGGACTGCATCCGCTGGCGTGACCTCAACCAGATGTTCCACAACCTTTTCTACGAACCGGCCGACCGTCCCCTTACCCTCGACACGCTGGCCAGGCTCCGGCAGAAAACGGACCGTACGATCCGAGTTCACCTCGCCTCGATGAGAATCGACTCCCAGAAGCAGCACCGCGAGATTCTCGCGGCTGCCGAGTCCAGGGACCTGGAAGGAACTCTCGCCGCGCTTTTCAACCACCTGAACTACACTTCAAACGATCTCCAGTTCTGCATGAGAGCCGGAACCGCAGCACGGGGCAGCGCCGGGCAGGCTTAAAAGACCCTGGATAGCCAGTACGCAGAAAGAGCCGTGGCGGAAGAAAGAAAAGTGCCCCACGCAAGGTCGACCAACGTCACCAGAACCGGCCATCCCTCCAGGGTGGCCAGGTTCGTCAGGTCATACGTGGCGTAGCAGACCAGGCCGAACAAGGCTCCCCTGGCTGCGGCCTGGGTCGCGGTACCTGGCCGCCCGGTGACGAAAACCACCATTCCGGCAACGAAGAGAAGGTAAAAGATCCCTGCGGCTATCCAATTGGGGTTCCGTGCCATGATATACCCGATCTGCGACTTGTAGAACCGTGGAGCGATCAGGCCGAGCCAGACGGCATCGATCCCGATGAAAGGAACCAGGGTCACGAGGTAAAGCCTGAAAAAAGACATCCTACCAGCCCCCTTCAAAAAACGACGAAAGCCTTCCGTTCGGTCCCGGATTTTCCCGGCAACCCCACTCCCACTTTTGGGAAAACTGTGTATTGACCCCCTCTAGAACTGCACATGATATTGTGCAGTAGAAGGGAGAGGGTAAAGATGACGGAGCAGGAGCAAAACGGCGCCAACCAGGACGTGAAACGCTGGACTGCCAAAAGAAAAGCGGCTCTCATCCTGGATCTGATCAAGGGAACCACCACCGTCGCCCAGGCGGCCCGGACCTACGACCTCACCCCTGCGGAGATCGAGGAATGGATCGAGGAAGGACTCCGGGGCCTGGAGAACAACCTCAGGAGCCGTCCAAAGGACGTGGCCGAGCAATACGAAAGCCAGATCAAGGATCTGCAGGCCAAGGTCGGAGAACTCGTCCTGGAGATTGACGTTTTAAAAAAAGCTCGGCGTCTGTTCGGCCAACCCCCTCAGGAATAAGGGCCCTGCAGGCGGACCTCGAACGAGAGGGGAAGAAAGTCAGCATCAGGAGAATTTGCCGGATCCTGGGCCTACCAAGGCGAAGCTTCTACTACAAGCCCCGGAAAAGGCGGGTTCCGTTGAACCCTGACAAGGTGCAGAAAGTGTCCGACTGCATCGAGAAGTTCCCGACCTACGGGTACCGGCGGATTGCTTTGGTCTTGAACGAGAACCGCAAGGTGATCCAGAGGATCCTGCGGGAGAAGCACTGGCAGGTCCGCAAACGACCCGTGGGGCATCGTCCGAGGGTGAAGGTGGTTCCTTCCCAAGCCCCGAAACGGGACATCCGTTGGTCCACCGACCTGGCCAGGGTCTGGTGCGGACGGGATCGGTGGTGCCACCTCGCCCTGGTGATCGACTGCGGGAGCCGGGAACTTCTGGGCTGGCGCCTCTCCTCCCGGGGCCATGCCAAAACGGCGGAAGCCGCCCTTGAAGAAGCTCTGATTCATCGTTTCGGGCATCTCGGGAGGACCACGAAACCGATCATCCTGAGAAGCGACAACGGCCTGGTGTTCACCAGCAAACGCTACATGGACACCGTCAGAAATTACGGTCTGACCCAGGAGTTCATCACGCCCTACACACCGGAGCAGAACGGCATCGTGGAGCGGTTCATCAAGAGCCTGAAGGAAGAGTGCGTCTGGCAGCACCGGTTCGAATCCCTGTCTCAGGCCAGGAGTGTCATCGGCTCCTGGATCCGGCACTACAACACGGAACGGCCTCATCAGGCGCTGGGGTACATGCCTCCGGTTTTGTTTGACAAGGTTCAAGAAATAAGTGCGTAAGTTGTGCCAATTTCAGGGGGTCACTACAGCCGGTCGTTCCGGCTTCTCTCCATTGCGTTCCGCGGTCTATCGAACGATCTTGCCGTTGACGATCTCGCGCAGTCCGCGTTCCGTGCGGAGCAGCACCCGTTCGACGAACAGCCCGTTGCTCTACTCCGCCGCTTCGAAACAACCTTCCGGTGTGAACCAGAAGGGCGCTCCGCTGACGGGAGCATGCAAACTGGCTTTCGAGAGCAGAGGGATAGGCCGATCTTTCCCAAAAAGCAAGGATCTTAAGACATGGCGCTTTTTTCGGAAAAGTTTTCCCTTGCCCAGGAATCCAGTTTTTGCGCCTGCTTTTTCCCTAAAGTGAGGGCATAGATGATCAACAGCAGGATTGCAAGCGAAAACAGGTCGAGTTCTTTTTTCGTTATAAAATTGGCGATCCCTAAAGAAACTTGCGGGATAACACCGGTGAGCGCAAAAAGCACTGATGCGGTTTTAAACCAGAAGGAGGACTGCATTTTGTACCGGGCATAGAGCATGAAGAAGGTCGATGACCAGGCAAAGATCTCCAGTATAAATAATAGGATCCATTTGTTTTCCAGGATGAAATGTTGCATAAGGCATTCTCCTTTTTTCTTTTCCCATACCCATGGGGTCATTATTCAGGCATGCCTGCCATTATCAAGCTCCGCCCCAATCCCTTCTTCTAACCGATGGGGAACAGTGCCGCTCGGGATTTCGTGATTCCTTAGTCCGGCACGGCTAGCCCTGTCCTCAAAACGGAACAGGCGACGGCGGCGAGGATGATGCTGCAGCCTAGAAACTCGTTCAGGGAGGGAGCCTGATGGATAACAAGAGGAGTCAAGATCAACGCAAACACGATCTCCATCGTGCAAACAAGACTGACGAGTGAAGCCGGAACATGCCGGAGGGCGGAGAACAGCAGCCCGTACCCGATGAGGGCGGACATAATTGCCGGGTAATGAATGAGTGCGAAAACTCCCGGGGTTAGGAGTGACAGGTCGGACCAACCGACCAGCAGGCTCTTGGCTAATATCAGGATGATCCCTCCAAGAAGGTGGGAGAAGAAAAGCTGCAGAAGGGGTTGTGATTGCCCGGATTTCAAGACCTTTCGGGAGAGCAGGGCCTGGCCGGAAAGCCCGATCACGGAAACCCCGGCCCAGGCAACACCTATTGGAGATATCGGGCTCCCGCTCCCCTTGCTTGCAACAAAGCCGACGTAAAGCCCCAAAAGGACCAAGAAGCCCGAAACCACTTGCATCCATGTCGGTTTTTCCCGGAGGAACAGGGCGCTCCCCCCCATTGTCACGATCGGGAAAGTGTAGTTCAGCATGAGAGCTTGGGGGATGGAGAGGTAAGCACACGACATCATGTACCCGGTGGCATTGAAGACGATCGTCAGGCATCCCAGCAAGGTATAGACCGCCAGCATTTCGCGTGAAGGACGAAAGACCGCGGACCCATGCTTCATCCATAGCCAGCATCCGACCACAAGCGCAACAAAAACGGCCCGGTAGCAAACAACGGAAACCTGGCTCAACCCGCTCTCGGTGATCAGCTTCGCCACCGGCCCCGTCCCCCCCCAAACGAGCGCCGTACCCAGTGCCATCAGGATTCCCCGCCAGTAGTTCCCCAAAACTTCGATTCCTCCAGACCTGAATGATTCTTGTCTTCCCGCAGGAACCCCCGCATAGGCCGACGGGGTTCCAAACGGCTCCGTACAGTCCAGAACCATTCTCTCAGTTTTTCCCTGTACTCCACTTGCCGGGAGGAAGGGAATCCCTCTTTTCTTCTTTCTGTTCGTCGGAAGACGAATGTTTTTGCCTCCTTTTCGTCATGGAAGTATAAATACAGGAGTCCTATAGTACGGGAGGCACAAATGAAATGGACGAGAAGAAGAACACCCTCGATTCGACGGACTGGAATATCCTTGAGGAGTTGCGGAAAGATGCGAGAACACCCTTCAAGAAGATCGGGGATGCGGTGGGAATGACCCGGCCGGCTGTCCGGGAAAGGATCTTCCGGATGGAAGAAGCAGGGATCATCACGGGCTACCATGTCGAAATCAACGTCGACAAGATCGGTAAAAGCGTGCACGTGATGATCAGCTTCAAGTTTGACAGCGATAAGAAATACCCGGAGAAGCCGAACGACGTGCTGATGTCTTTGCTCAATTCCACGCCGGAGGTGATCCGTTACTGGGAAATCTACGGCGACCTGGATTTTCTCATCGAGGCCGCCTTCACAACGAAAGAGGACCTTCATCGCTTCCTGGACAACCTGAGAGATCTCGGCTTTGTCCGGTCCCACCTAATCGCGGCATCTGTCCGGGGACTGCACCGGGGAAAATGACACCACTGATGAATATAGCGTGAAAGGAGAGACCACCCTTGAGCCTCATGCGCGTGAAAAAGGTTTGCACGGACCCCGATAACAGGAAAATCATGGAGATCAACGTCCTGCCTTTTAAACACTGCACCTTCAAGTGCGTCTTCTGCCCCATCGGGCAGGCAGGGGAACAGACGGAAGAATCCTTCCGTTTCGAGGAAACCGCCCCGTTCCTCTTGTCCCTTGCGGAGCGGATCGATACGGAAAAACCCGATGTGCTCTTCATCAACTCGATGGGCGAATCGTTCGCGAACAACCAACTAGAAGAGATCATCGCCCTCGCCAAGAGCAAGAACGTTCAGGTCAGCCTCTACACCAACGGCTACTTGCTGGGAAACCCGCAATTTGCCAGGATCGCATCCCTTTGCGACGAAGTCTCCGGTGAGATCAAGGCCGTCAACGAACCGTCCTTCCAGAAGCTCCAGAGGCCTTTAACCGGTTACTCCCTCGAAACCTACATGAAGAACATGACCCGTTTCCGCGAAAGCTACAAGGGGCGCTTCACCGTCTACGTGACCCTGATCAAGCGGGCAAACGATGACCCGGATTCCGTCGAATGGATCAGGAAGGCTCTCCGGCTTCTCAACCCGAGCTCGATCGTTTTTGAGACGTTTACCGACGAGAAATTCGGAAAAGCCTTCGGGATTCCAAAAGAAAGACTCGAGGAGATAAAACATGCGCTGATGAAGGAATAGGCAAATACAGAATTCTCTATACTATCCTCAACAACAAAAAGAGGACCTCCCCATCCAGGGAGGTCCTCTTCATCTGTCAGTTCGAAGCCGGTTCTTCCGGCTTCTCTCCTAGGCGTTCCGCGTCCTATCGAACGATCTTGCCGTTGACGATTTCCCGCAGTCCGCGTTCCGTGCGGAGCAGCACCCTTTCGACGAACAGCCCGTTGCTTTGCTCCGCAGCTTCGAAACGGCCTTCCGGCGTGAACCAGAAGGGCGCTCCGCTGACGAAAACCAGCTTGTTTCCCATGCGTTTTTTCCTTGCCTTTCCTTGCAGATTCCGAACGAGACGGCGCGCAATGCAGGATGTTTCGGTTCCATCGTGATTGTGTGGAAGGAATGCGCCGCCAAAAAAAAAAAAGCCTTCC